>Ga0214544_1000479_pt1 | contig 72946 bp, 50 predicted proteins | sample CNSS3metaG_FD_160074 | JGI IMG/M metagenome (GOLD analysis project Ga0214544, IMG submission 160074) | Root nodule microbial communities from cowpea collected in UCLA plant growth center, Los Angeles, California, USA - CNSS3 | ecosystem: Host-associated > Plants > Roots > Nodule | place: USA... | reverse complement strand
AAAAGGTCCAGCAATGTTTGGGGTTCACTTATAACATTTGCACTGCGTAAAAGAAATTAAATATTGTCTGCCATCCAAGGGGGAAACAAACTGGGGTCCACCAATGCCCAGGGATTATTATTTTATTCAAAAAATCCTACAAGTAATTTGTCCAAAAAGTATATCCTGGGTTACAACTTATATTTCACTGGGTTGCATGATAAATTCCAAAAAGGTCCAGCAATGTTTGGGGTTCACTTATAACATTTGCACTGCGTAAAAGAAATTAAATATTGTCTGCCATCCAAGGGGGAAACAAACTGGGGTCCACCAATGCCCAGGGATTATTATTTTATTCAAAAAATCCTACAAGTAATTTGTCCAAAAAGTCTATCCTGGGTTACAGCTTATATTTCACTGGGTTGCATGATAAATTCCAAAAAGGTGCAGCAATGTCAGAACATATTTGTCCAAAAAATATTTCCGTGATTAAAGTTTAAACATGAGGGTCACCCAGCAATTCCGACAATTAAATTCATTAGTTGGGTGCAATAGAAAGTAATGTGGTGTGTTTTAATTGTGTGCACATAATGGGGTCAATAAATGATTACTAAAACAGTATCCTTCTCCATTAACAAAACACAATCACTCATGGATTGATCAACAATACTACAAACAATTAAGAAAAAGTCTTTTCAAAACGTCCAGTAGGTGTTCAGTACAGACATGGAAGCACTACACGAATACTACCTACTTATGGAGGGATCACAAAATGGTTACTGAAATACGTAGCTTAAGCATCAGGGCATTCAACATCAAATGTTGTAGACCCATCGGGATGTGCATCATAATTTCCATGTGGTGAGTCCGCACCAAGAGAAATAGCAGCATTAGAACATGGGAGACTTGATGATCCAGCAACAGAAGTGTCTTCATGGTAACCAGTTATAACAACTTTAGGTGGAGGGACCAGCTTCTTCAAAATGTCGTCAACATCAAAAAGATATTCTCCTGGGTAGTTTCGCACAACGGGCATACAAGCTTGAACTTCATGGTCAGTTGGTGGACTAATGTCATTCTTAAAAACCTATCAATTATGAATTAAATATGACCTTGTAATTTAAATTTAGAAATCATTAAAAAGTAATAATGTAAATGTTATATAAAATATTAACCTTCACAATGTTGCAAACGGTGATGTTCAGGTAAGGGGGCACCCATGGGTTGTGACCGAAACACGAAACCTGATGCATCATATTTAAGATTTTATATCTGTACTTCATAAAAAATATGCAAACCCAAATTCAGTACAAATGCAAAAAGCGGTGATAATACATTTTTCAAAATCAACGATGCTCCAACAGCAATATGGGAACCAAACTCAGGATCCATGACAGCTTTTCTGTGGACGCTTGCCTTTGCCGTAGTTGAAGGGTCCTGAACAAATTAGAGAACAAAATTTAGATGGATTTGTGATTTAATTCACACAACCATTATTGGCATTTTACCTTAATAAGTATGGACATGTCACCCAACCCGTTGGGGTGACATTCTTTGACCACACAGACAACTAAAGGGATCTTTTCCATTGACTTCCTAGAAGACAGTAGAATCAAATTTTTGATGTCCCCTTCAGCAACTAAACCTGAAAGCATGCATGATTGTTATGTTATGTTTAAACATAATGATGTATTTAACGTAACTCTCTTTGTAATGGGGCGGTTGCTTACCATGGTATTCAACAAATTTGCGAGCCCATTTCCAAGCATTTGAGTTGAAGTCTCGTGCATCACCTACAGCAGCGATTTCCCTCATCAATTGTTGGGTATTTTCAGGTTCCTCCGATTCTCTGTTTAGCATAAGTGCTTGTGCATTGCCTGCAGGGCCGGGAATGAATTCTGTGTTGGAGTTGCATTTCCGGATGAAAGACAGCACGTCCGACTCATCAATGTCAAGGCCCTCCCACGAATCCATATATTCAACCTACATATTTGTTGCACCAGGAAAAAATTTAATTACATTCAGAAAACTGTGTCATCCAGAAAGTGAAGAAAGTGATTAAAAAAAAAATTTCATTAGCATCCAAGTCACCAAAAAACAGTGCTGGGACGACGATAGTGCACAACTTTGGTTGCGGAACAGGGAGGAAATTTGCATTACTTAAAGCTTGGTCTTTGTTTTATAAATCAAAAGTAATTTATAAATGTACCACAATGCCCTTGGTTAGCTTACTGAATACGTTTCTATTAACCAAGTCATTAATGCCCTGTTCCATTGGCCCCGCTAACCTTTTCAACGTCAAATCTTTTCTTCACCAACCAACTTTCATTCATTTAATGCATTTGGTAAGCTCCCCAAACCCATCGTCCATGGCCATTTTTCCTATTTTCTCCGCTCACAAAGCACTCATGGCTACATTTTAAGAATCGGGCTGTGTGGTTGGTGGGGCAATTGATCACGTAAGTTGGATCTTAAATGCTTTCTTTCTATCTCCACTCTACTTAAATACCTCATTAATGGTATCCTCCCGCATATGCTTGGTCGTAGGTAAAGTTTTAGGGTTCATTTAATTTGCCATAAATTTTCCAAAGTGCATTGTGTTGCCTTGTTGTCGTCATTCACAGAGAACTATTAATTGCACAATCTTTACTTGGTGTCTTTTTAAAGCTCATTTACTCCCGCATTTGTTTGGTCGCACAATCTTTAATTTGTGTTTTTTGTAAAGTTCATTTAGTCACGCATTTTATTGGTCGCACGAGGTTTACTTTATGTTTTTTTTATAGGCAATTTAATCTCGCATTTGTTTGGTCCTATTGACCTTGCCTTATTTTCAAAAGTTAACGTTCGTTGGCATATTTTACTTTGCTATAATAGTTAACGTAATTCCAAAGGTTGACGTTATTTTAGAATGTATAATTTCCCAATTCCATAATACAAATTTTAAAGTTTCGTTTCACAGTGTTTTCATACTAACATTAAAGAATTTGATTGGTTGTTTATTTAGGAAATATCATGGAACAAACACAAACACTGGGTCTGGACAGCATTGATCTCCTGGACGATGTTATCCCTCAAAACAATTGTAACAGCATTGGATCTGTTTCAACCAACAACAACTCTGGTGAAAGTAGCTTGGGTTTGGTTCCTAAAGTGGGGATGACTTTCGAAACTGTGGATGAGCTGAAGAAAGTTTATAAACAACATGCAATCAGAAGTGGTTTCGGTGTCCGAATAAGAACTTCAAAGAAAGATGATGATAATCAGCTCTACTACGTCAAACTAGTTTGTTCTCGAGAAGGAACCCATGTGTCCAACATTCCCCCGGAAAAAAGAACCATTCCAACACAAAGAAAGGCATGCCCTGCACGTGTTACTGCTGTTAAAAAAGATGGTCAATGGGGGATTATAAGTGTGGTGGAGGAACATAATCACCATTTAAGTCCACAGAAATCAAGGCTTGTGCGAGGCAATAGGAGGATAAATATGCAAGCAAAAAGAGTTATTGATATCAATGATCAAGCGGGAGTACGTTTGAACAAAAGTTTTCGGTCCTTGGTCTTTGAGGCAGGAGGTTATGACAACTTGAATTTTGTGGAAAGGGATGTCAGGAACTATATTGGTCAACAGAGACGAGCACTTGTTAAGGATGGCGATGGGCAAGCATTGTTTAATCATTTTTCGAGAATAAGGGAATTAAATAGGGATTTCTTCTTTGAAATCGACGTCGATCACGACAACAGAATTACTAATGTGTTTTGGGCGGACGGGAGGAGTCGAGCAGCATGTGTGGATTTTGGGGATATTGTGTCATTCGACACCACATACTTGACTAATAAGTATGACATGCCTTTTGCCCCATTTGTAGGTGTTAATCATCACGGTCAATCCATTTTATTAGGTTGTGGGCTGTTATCATCAGAGGACACTAGAACATTTGTGTGGTTATTTACATGCTGGTTGCGTTGCATGTCAAATAAGGAACCACTTGGAATCGTCACCGACCAATGCAAGGTCATGAAAAATGCTATTGAAATTGTGTTTCCCAATGCAAGACATAGGTGGTGTCTTTGGCATATCATGAAAAAGTTCCTGAGAAGTTGCAAGGGTACTCAAGGTACAAGCAAATTAAGCACGACATGAAACAGTTGGTGTATGAGTCACTCAATGTTGATGCTTTTGAGAGTGGTTGGGATAAGTTCCTAACCGATAATGGATTACAAGAAAATGAATGGCTTTTAACACTTTATGAAGATAGACATCGTTGGGTGCCATGTTATTTGAAGAATAACTTTTGGGCAGGTATGTCAACCACGCAACGGAGTGAGGGCATGAACGCATTCTTCGATGGTTTCATCAATTCCACAACAACATTGCAACAATTCGTGGTTCAATATGACAATGCCATTAGGCAAAAGGCCGAAAAGGAGTGTGAGGCAGACTTTGCATCCTTGAATACGACAATTCCTTGTGGCTCACATTCCACTATTGAGAGACAATTCCAGGCTGAATACACTCATGCTAAGTTTGCAGAGGTTCAACACAAATTTAGGTGTAAAATGAATTGCATGATTAAAAATGTATATGTCGAAGCGGGAACCTCAAATTACCGTGTTATGGAAGAATTTATGTGGAAAGGTCAATGCGCAGACAAGTACCATGATGTTTTGTTTCATCATCACACACTTGACATACAGTGCACTTGCCTTTTGTTTGAGTTTAGAGGAATACTTTGTAGGCACTGCTTAGTCATGTATGCGCAAGAGGGCGTTAAAAGTGTGCCCGATAAATATGTTTTAAAGAGATGGAGCAAGCTACAACGTAGAAGGCACACATACATAAGGGTTGGAAGCAATTCTCATAAGGAAGAAGCTAATGTCAAAAGGTATGACGCACTTTGTAAGCGTTTCTATGAGATTGCGGAGGTTGCATGCGAGTCAGACAACGGAACACATTGTCTGTTTATGAAATTGGACTCCATTGCAAATGATCATGGATTGTCATCTTCTGATAATCCGAATAAGGGGGTTCAATTGGACACTGCAAATGATTGTCCTATACAAACTGTGTCATCCAACGAATGTGTCCACAGTCCTATTTCTGTTAAAAGAAAAGGAAGACCCCGTTCGACGAGATTGAAATCCATTGTGGAGAAACTTGGTAAAAGAAGAAAGGGTACGGGTGCAAAAATTAAAGGACAACAGCCTCAAATGGTATGTGCAATTAATGAAATCCAATTAATGAATTTGGGTTGAACTAATTTTTTTACAATATAATGACAATTTATTTTATTGTTTGATTATCCTTTACAGGGATGGACTTTGGATACAGATTTTATGGCATGTAGTAACCAATCAGAAGTCATTACGCAAAGTAATCCAACGCAGGTAATTCAAAGTCAACAACGTCATGTCATAGTAACCCTTCAACTTTTGCGATATGGACATCATGTGGGGTGTTTGAATTGAAATTTAATTTATTTTTGTCAGGTTGAAGAAGTCCAATGCAGTGGATTTGTTTCCCTGCTGACTTCAATTGAAAATAGCACACATGAAACACAAATTGTGTCACAAGGATCCTATTATTAGGTATATAGAAATATATTTTGCATGCGCTTATTGTTCTTCTTTTAGGTTTGAATGGATAATTATGTACCCACATTCATTGAACAGTTATCAATTTTTTTTTTGCAGAAATGAAGGTCGTTTGGTGTTTTTATTTTGTAGCACATGGGCCCTTGGAAATTAAATGGCTTCAAGAAACATTCACACGTGACCATGGCTTGTTATTTGTTTTGGATGTAACCTGATTGTAATTTTGGTGGTATCAGGGGAATGCTGGTTTGGACAAGTTCATCATGTGATTAAGGAATGGTTGATTCGACAACTTCATCATTTAATTAAGACTAGCTAACATTTGTGTTTTGTAAATCGACAATGTCATTATGTACTCAATGCATCATTTGCATCATCCACTGGAGGATGTTTTGTTAACGTAAACGCATTTGATTATAAATTTGTCATCATGGATGTCATTGAAAAGGCCTCACACCTGCAACAATGTTAAAAATACTCTGTAATTGGAAGACAATTAAGTACTAACCCACGTACAAGTTAATGGACCAATTAACCACCCTTCCATAAAAGGGGTAACGGTACATGTGCAGAAGAGGGACATGTACATTCCTGGGAAAACAGACCTGCTAAATTTTATAATTGCACTTCCATTTACAAAACAGCGAGTATGAAAGGAACATATATTCAAATCACCATAAAAAGGTGTAAACAGTACTCATAATTGAGTCTGACATGGAAACTGAAATGTAAGCTCAAAGTTAACAAAGTTTAACTTGTATCCCACATCTAAAATTTTGCAACACAATTTTGTCCAAAAGTATCAAAAGTAACAGGATAAGTATTTCCCTCCATCATACATATGTAATCTAAAGCCAAATTTTGCAATCACCACTGTCATCTTCGTATCAAATTTTACAAATCATGTCAACAAAACCTATTTACTTTTATATACATCAAAGACTCCAAGTCAGTAATTGCGGTGGATATTGTCGTCGTCCATAAACCAATCACATATGTATTGTTGTCTGAGTTCTTGAAGTTCATCCTACAACATGGAACTAAGTTATTATAAAATATGACCACTAAAAACCATTACAGCATAACGAAATCCAAAAAATTTCACTTACAGAAGTGTAGGCGGGGAAGTATTTGTCACCAAATTTGGTTTCACCATCCCACGACTCAATATATCTCAACACCAACATGCCACAATCATATCTCGAAAAATGTAAACATTTGTTAAGTCAAATTATCAGGTAAATAAACTAATATTCACACAAATGTAAGGAAAAATTAGGCACTTACAAATTTGGTTGTAGTGGAAGATCTTGGGTAAGCACCTCAAATTTTAGTTTATCAGCATCATAACGATTTTCAAGTAAATCAAATAAAATCCCCATGTTACGCGCCTTCAAAAATGCAAACACAAAATATGAACACACATTTTACAAACGAATACATAAATTTTGTAACAGAACCCTCTATTTTAAGAAGTGACTTACGATCGCATTGTCTATCCTTTTACGTCCTTGTCGTTTACTCCCAAGAGAGTCAAGCACAAAAAATTGGCGTGTGCGACAGTTGATTGCATAACACCACCAATGTTGCTCATGGATTATAGGAGCAAAGACCTTCCAAGAACAAAACAGAAAAGTCATAGAACATCCATATTTGGTTCTTAATAAATAAATTAACAAATATTCGTACTTACAAAATCTGCTGAAAGTATATCGTGTACTGAAACTAGTCCACGTCTAAGGAAATTGTTGTAGTCCCCTAAAACCCATTCACGTCTCTTTGCCTTGACCTTTCTACTGTCTTCAACAACTACAGTCTTTATTAAAAATATTAGAATAACATTTCCATAAACCATCATGAACAACATACATTAAATATAAAAACTTTAAAAACAATTAACATTATAATACCGTATACAAAGTACCAAACACAACTCTCTTGATCACCCCATTCAATTTTCTTTGTCTATACATGAAGTTGTTGCAAGCAAACAAAATGGCCTGACAACATTTATAACCAACAATGTCATTTCATTAATCAAAATAAGAATTTTATAATATTACAACAACAAAGGGCTTTACCATGTTCGAAAGTTTTCCTCGAGGACGAAATCCACAGCACTCAACTGTGGTTAATATCTGCTGATTTATGTCAACCACCGTTTGCCTGAAAAGGGACAAATTTACAATTAACTATATAACAGTTGAAATGAAATAATGAAATTTACATATGCAATAGTAACGAACCTCCCATCTTGTGACACAAGAATGCGATACAGTTCACTTAAGTCAACATCCAAAGAACATTTTCCTGGTTCCACATATGGAATAATTTCCATACCATGAGGATTGTATTCGGGAGTACCTTGGTCGTGCTTATTACAATGACGTGCATCTGCCTCCTCAACATCACAGCCATCACCTATATCATGGCAAGAAGGTTCAGCTTGATGAAAGGAAGATGGGTCCTCAAAATCACGTGATTGTGGCTCCTCAACATCAAACGCATGACCTTGATCAAATGAAGATGGTTGAGGTTGATGGGAGGAAGATGGGTGGTCAAAAGGACGACATTGGGGCTCCTCAACATCAAAGCGATCAGCTTTATGAAAGGGAGAGGGTTCGGGTTCCTCAAAGGAAGATGGGTCGGCTTGTTGACCTCCACAAGCGTACTCTTCTTCCATATTGATAAGCTGATCTTTTAGTTGTTGAACAACCCTATAATTTCTTTTCAGCTTCCTTTTGCACCATTGCTTAAATTTAGTAAAGGACATGTCATCTACTCCTTTTTTTGGGATGCCATGTCCACCTACATTTAAGGCTTCACGAACAACATCAATGTTTTTTTCGTCTTCACTTAATTCCCATTCAAGAACAACCTGCATAATGATGTCCAACCTTTAAACTTTATTGCTAAACACAATACAACTTAATCAACTAAAATATAATGATGTCCAACCTTTAAACTTTATTGCTACACACAATACAACTTAATCAACTAAAATAAAACAAATGCAATACAAAAACCTTGTTAGATTCAAATGCGGATTTTATTCCGTGAGTCCTAATCACCAACGACGACCAACTCAAAATTCTGGGGAAACTAACGTCACCTTCGTAAGACCCCACATTAAGTAGTCGACAAACCAAAAGCTGAAAAAAATATATGCACGAACTAATTAATCGTTTACTTAACTAACATTACGCAAACAAAATCAGAATTGGCTTAAATAATAGATACCTGAAAAATAGCCACCGACCCAGCTACAGTTATGGCTGACGTGTTTTGATCTTCCCTTAAAGTGTGGTAAGCACGGTTGAAACCTTCAACTAAAAAACTATGGACAGACCTTGACCAGTTGTATTGATTCAAGTTGTCAAGGTTATCCAACAATCTAAATGGCATGTTTGTGACAGTTCTAGAAGTCCTAGGGAAATACAAAAGAGCAAAACACAACAACAAGTACAAACGACAAACATTGTCTACATTGTCAATGTCATTGTCATCGCCACTTTGTAAATAAAAGTATATCCTATTAACAATGTCATCTATTGTTATTGGTTCATGTTCAAATAATGACTTTATCACCCCGCACACAACACTATTGAATTCTACATCAACCCCAACAGCATTCAGACCCAAACAAACACAAACATCTAAAACAGACAACCGTACCAAATGTTGCCTGATACATATGCTTTCATGTTCAGGGACCCACCGACTAAGTGTGTGTTTCAACAAAACTCCATTGATATCCAACGGTTTCACCATGTCAACACACCACCTAAATGGAGTGCGTCCAATTCGAGAGCGATGGCTTGATCTCAATAATCCATTAACTTTAACAATGTAGTCTGTTTTACACCGGTTGCGAACCACAACCTAAAAAAGAAATTAAATTGTTAAAAAAACATGTCACAAAACATCAATAAATGAACTTAATGAACTACGATAGCAAAAATGGTAAATGAATAGTTCACAACTTCTCCTTACAACTTCTCTTCCCACTCAAGAAAAGTAGTGACCTGCAACTTTTTTAAACTTATCTTGCAACCCAAACGCAATCATGATGTAACCCACCAATTAGTTTTTGGATAAATGAAGCTGACAGATTTTCGAACTTACCTTGCAACCACAAAACAATTAAGGTATAACCCAAACAACAGTTTTTGCACAATCTAAAATTGACGGATTATGGAAGTGCAACTGAACACACAATTTTAACCCTATAACATAGCAGACCCAATCCCATTTCTTTAAAAGAGGGTGTTACTTCATTTGGGGAAAACAAACTCTCCGAGATTTTAAAATTTATCTTTCAACCCAACACCAATTAAGGTGTAACCCACGACACATATTATGCACAAATTAACGTTCACACATTCTGGATTTGCAAAACAACACAAAATTCTACCACTTGCAAAATGGTTGGACCCCAACATTGCACACCAAGACCAGACCCCATCTCACTTCTTCTAAACCAGGTGTAACTTCATTTGGGGAAAGACTACCATACAACAATTTATAACTTACCTTGCAACCAAGGACCAATGAAGATGTTACCCACCAAAGAGGTTTCGCAAATTTCGGAACTACAATAGTACGCTGCAACAATTTTAAAATTATATTGCAACTAAAGAGCAATCAATATGTAACCCACCAAACAACTTCTGCACAAATTACAATTCACAAATTTTGGAACTATATAAAAAAACACAATTGTCCCACTTACAAAAAGGTGGGACCCCAACTGGCCACACCAAAACCACACCCCACCCCACTTCTTGTAAACAAGTTGTAAGTTCATTTAGTGAAAAACTAGCCTGCAACAATTTTATATTTATCCACGAACCCAAGACCAATTATGTTGTAACCCACCAAACACATTATCCACAAATGATAATTGGCAGGCTTTGGAATTACGTAACAACACAAAATTGTACCTCTAACTAAAAGGTTCGACCCCTACAATGCACACCAATACCATAAAGATTTGGGATTTTCTACAAAGCCAAATTGAATTGGGATTTTCTATCCAAAAGATCACCCACTTGCAGAGTCCACAGCTTTTTTTTCATCTCACACTTATAAAGCTTAAAACAATATGAAAAATATAAATGTAAATGCACAACATAAATCCAATAATCGCAAACATTTACCTTCCTTGATACACCCTCTTCTTCTTCTGCCATAGGTAGCCAAAATCTCCTACTGGGGTAAACAGTTATATAACGAATTCCAATTAATAAACAACAAACACCACAACCAAACAATATTTCGCGATTAAACAAAAATACACAATTTAAAAAGCAATCAACAATTACTTGGATTACAGGAAGAAAGGGCAATGCAAAACGCTCGTCAAGTTGGACAGAAAATGGAGCTTGCACCTGGATCGTGCTCAGCCCGCCAGAGAGACAGGACAATCGCTCGAAATTGGGTGTCAATGGAGTGTGCAAGTGAGCCTGACCAATGAACAACGTTGAGATTGGGTCAAAAATTAGATTAGGTTATCCAATTGGGAAATTGGGACTGTTCCAGGGGTTCCGGCATTGACCAAGGAAGAAGAAAGCTGCGGTTTCTAGGGTTAGGGTTTCTCGAACAAAGGGGTTTTGGGGTTACGACAATGACGCCGGAACGGGGTTCGGGTGCGGGAGGGTATTTCTGGAGCGTTAATGGATTTCAAGTGGTGGAGCAAAACTGTGTGTGCTGCGACAAGGTTTATGGACAGCAGCGGTTGCGGGATGACGTCCACCAGAGGTGTGTGGCTGTGCGGGACGATGGTTGTGGGATGCCGGTTAAGTCTCTGTGTTGTGCGAGGAAGGGAAATGGAGCGGTGGAGCGGTGCACGATAGTCGTTTTCAAAAAAGAAAACTGTTTGCGCTGGTGTCAGACGGCGCGAGAGAGGGAGAGGGATAGGGAGAGGGTTAGGGTTTCTGGCTGGGAGGGGTTTTGGGGTTTCTGGACCGGTAGTTGGGACCACGTGGAGAAGAGGTGTGTGTGGTTCGGAAGGGGTTATTTGGGGCTGTGTGTGTGCGGGCACAAGGCCAGGCAGAGGGGTCTGTGTGTGTGCGGGAAGAAGGCGCGCAGAGGGGTTTGTGTTTGAGGGCGCTTTGGAGAAATGGAGAAGCGGTGGAGCGGTGGAGAGGTGCGGTGGAGCAGTGAAAGAGTTTTGAAAAAATAAAAAACAAATGCGCGGTCTGGTGTTGGGGAAATTTGGAGAAGGCTGTGACCACACGCGCGTGTGCGGAGAATGACGTTCCCTTCTGCCAATTTAATTTTTCAATTAAAAAAAAAATTAAATTTAATTTCTGTTGCCACGTAAGGTGGTCATGAAAGTGGTCAAAATGGGGTGTCATTCTATCATTATTCTAAGTTAACTGAAGAAATAAGTAACATAGTTAGGAGAATGGGGAAAAAGAGGGAAAGAGGAAAATTTTAAACAAGTAGTGAGAAGAGAAAAAAAAGAAAGAAAAGAAGACACATAGTTATTTAAAATAATATGATATATGTGAAAGATATTGATGAAAGATATTGCATAACCCTATTCTTTCACTACCTAAAACTCCTTGGAAGCTTTCAAGCGTAGACGGGTAAGCAAATGTGAAAATTATATCCCACGCCCCTTCCTTATTGATAAATGAGATGCCTTCATACAAGAGGCGTTTATCCTCAAGTTGGTACAAATTTCACAACATACATCATCCTTTCATCATGTTGATCGTGTTAAAATGTGTAGGTATCATAAAAAATTATATGATCTTGGGTGTCAATGTATTTTGAATTTTCTTTATTACTTTTATCTTTTTTATTAAATATAGGAAATAATGGTTTACATAATGGGGATTAAATGTAACATAGTGGGTATTAAATATTAGTTATTGAGAATTAATGTGGAATGTAGAAGGTCTTGTTTAATTCATCCTACAATTGTGATACAAATGGGATATATATGAATTTTGACCAATGATGATATTTTTCTTTATGAGATAACATTTTTTGTATGAGAGAACCTTTTTCTTTATCAGGATAGTTTGTGGTGATCAATCCCTTAACTTACCATTCATATTCTCATTTTTCTTGAATGGGACATCAATATCTTTCTCCTATTGAATATTAAAACGATTCCCACTAGTTTCTCATTAGTTGGTATTAGAGTTCGACTCTTGATATTCAGTGAGTGTTTTTGTTATATATACATTCAGCTTTTATTTGTATTTTCAAACTTATAGAAAATATTAGTGCTCCCCAACTCAATGGCTATCACAAATTCTTGGTTGATGATGAGTTTGTTTCTAGTATGGAAAGAAAATTGACTGAGAATTTTGAGGAGAGAGAAAGGAAAGAATGGAAAGATCAAAGGTATAGAAATAAATAAAAAAAAATGTTTAATGAAAAGACATGCTCCAATTGTGATGAAAGAAAGAAACATGGAGAAAAAAAATAGTGAAAGAAAAAATAAATAGAAGAGTTGAGAGAAAAAGAAATACAAGATGAGTTGGGAGAAAGAAAAATAAAAGAGGAGAAGTTGAAAGAAAAAGAAATAAATGATATGATCTTAAGGAATCAACGTAATCTTGAATTTTCTTTATAATTTTTATATTTTTAATTAAATATATGAAATAATAATTCATATAATACATATTATACCTACGACATTAGTTGGTATTAAATATTAGTTACTAAGAATTAATGACTAAAAGGAAAAGAAAGTTCGGAGAATAGGAACACACATGTTAACCAATTACTCAAGGTTGATTTCATTGGGTAGACCACTAATTCCATGTTTTTATTAGGGTCACTCAAGAATCCTAAGATGCCAAGAAAAAGATTTATTTGTCACGTATATCAGTTTAATGTGTAATTAATTACGCCCTAACCATAACAGTATGCACCAATGTAAACACATCTACTCCTTGGAATCTATATCATTAATCCATACCAGAAACACATTCCAATATTAATCATGAGCCAACCTTGACACAAGAACTTTGAGCTTTGTATTAAAAAATATATTGGATTCGACTTTAAATTCCTAAGATCGCAAATCATTCAAAAATATATATAGATTGAGTATTTGGAATCAAATTGCCGTTCTTGTATAAGAGGAATATAAATAATATATTAGTTTCAGTAAATATTGGCATATTGTGCTTCCTCCACTATATTAAAATATGTTATCTGATACACCTTGTTTAACTCTTAAAGTTGGTTGTTAAAAGATATAAACTAGGGTACACGAAGCTAGAGTGGGTTATTAACTAACTCAAATAATCATTTAAAAACGATTAGAACTAATGATCATAGTTGAGTAATATACATCACAAGTCAAACTTTTAGGTTAAAATATTTTTTTTTTTACTATTATTTTATCAAAATTTCAAATACACTATTGTAGTTAGGGCTTTTGGCCCCGGTTGTTTTTTATATTCTGCTCCAGTTCCAGAACCGAGGCATATTAGGGCGAGGCCAAAAGGGGATAGCTTTTGGTCTTGGGTGTGAACCGAAGCCATAGAAACTACTCTTTTGTCTCGGTTCTAATGTGAATCAAAGCTATTGTGTTAAAAAAAATTTAATTAGTTAAAAGCTCTCGACGACACATCTGGAGCTCTTGAAGCAGTGGTGGTTGCCAGGAGACACGATAGTTTTTTGTCGCAGTGGCTGGCCAATCAAGAGCTCACGGTTTGCATTGGCCTCCATCTGCAACGGTGGCTCAAGCGCGTCCGCAATGGAGGCGTTCTTGTTGTGGTAGAGCGTTCGTGGTGGGGCTTGTTAGTGGTGGTTTGTGAATCTGCAGGGGTCGCGTTAATGTTTGCAGATCTAGTTTTTTGATTTGTAGGTTTCGCAATCGCCGATCTGGTTTGCGCAACCACTAATGGCATTGTGTGAATGCGGGAGAGCTCACGATGGTAATGGCACTTCTTCTCTTACGATGTCTCTTTGTGACAGTGCAATGGTGTGTTTTGAACCCTAAATTTGTGAACCCCAAAGCAACACAAACGAACCAAAATGCAAAACTAAAAAAGCGAAGAAAAACCCATTTTTCGAACTCACCGGCAACGAGAGGCAACGATGCAATCGACGATAGTGGATAGCGCGACGGAGGCGACGACGTGCGACAGTAACTAGTCAGGGATGGAGCTGGATAGTGTGCTGGCAGAGAGTGCAAAGGGTTCGCGCAGAGAGAACTATGAGAGATGATGAATAGTGGAGAGGGTTCGCGAATTGGAAATTATAACAGGCTTTATGGCCTCGGTTCGATTAATAACCGAGGCCTAAAGTACTTACTACCTCAGTCCAATAATAATCGAGGCCAAAACATCTTACGATGGTGGTACTTTTGAAATTTTGGTTACTGGCTTACCTTATAGGCTTCGGTTCATTTGTAACCGAGGCATAAAACTTCTTACTACACCGGTTCTTAGGAGACCCGAGGCAAAAAAGTTCGACAAAATTGCAAAAATGTCACAACCTCCTTATAGGCTTCGATTCCGCTATAATCGAAGCCTATAAGGCGAATTAAAAAGTCAAATTTACACTAGTGATAGGTCCTCGTATTTATATTAGTCTTAATTGGATACCTATTTTAAAAAGATATAACAATTAGGTCATTTTCATTAATATGGTACCAAGAGAGTTAAATGTGTCACATGTCAACTCCTTTTTTTTTTTTTTTTTATATATATATATATATATATATATATATATATATATATATATATATAATTTTCTTTTAAAAAGAATTATTTTTGCCACCGTGTCAACTCAGTATAGTGAAATGTGTCAAGTCATTTATGAATCTCAATTTGGTCCCAATATTTCTTATTTTGATGCCATTTTAGTCCTAATTTTTTTAGAAAGATTTTAATTTTTTCCCTCCAAATTGAGACCAAATTTAACTTTTATATAAATATTATAATGATATTTTTATTAAATATTTTAAAACATTAAATTTATTTAAATTTATATTTTGCATTAAACTTTATTTATATTTTGTTTTAAAATTTTAAATATATTTATTTTAACTTATTATAATTTTTTTTTAAAATTTTACATTTAAATTTATAAAATTGTTATTTTCAAACCAACTCTAACATTTTTATAGAAATTATTGATATATAATATTATACAAATATTTAAAATATAAATTCATCAATCTATATATTTAAAATTTTAAAATAAAATTTAAATAGTTTAATGTAAAATATAAATTTAAATAAACTTAATAATGTTAAAAATATGTAATAGACATATCCTTTTAATAAAAATACATTATAATGCTATATAAAAGTTAAATTTAATCTCAATTTGAAGGGGATAAAATTGCAAAATTTTAAAAAGTTTATAACTGAAATTGAATTAAAATAACAAATAATTGAGATTCAGACAATAATTTGATCACCATACTAACTTGACATATGGAACGATACTAATGTGACACGTAAAAAAATATTTTAAAAAAATTTTAAAATGTTAAAAAAATTAAAACAAAATAAAAAAAAATAGAAATAAGAGTTGACATGTCACATATTTAATGCTATTAATACTGTATTAACGTAAATGATATAATTGTTGATATTTTAAAAAAATATAGACAATTGAAACTAATAAAAATATAGAGACCGATATTTCAGATTTTGGTGAAAAAAAATTAAAAAATGTTTTAACCTATCTTTTATGCTTTCATAAAGAAAACATATTTAAAAGAAGAACTGGGTCTTAAATATATCAACTAACATAACAATACCAAAATATGAAACAGAAAAATATCGATTAAATATTGTAGAGTTTATCAATTTTACATTTTCACGTAAAGTCTATTAATTTAATTTTGTGTCTTTTTCTTTCAATATATTTTTGGATATCTGGTCAACCAGAAAAAAAAAAATGCATACGTGAAGCAGAAGCATAAAACATTTATTTTATGATGATTACAACTTTGACCCAAAAATGGATTATCCGGCGATTGAATTAGTATTCAAAATTTTGAATGATTTGATTAAATATGAATCAAGGGACGATCCAATCAAATCCTTTTTTTTTTTCATAATAAAGTCAGTTAAAAATTAGACAAGTTAGACTAAATAAATGAATAAAATGAGGGTAAAATTGTAATAAACATGTTGTGTGATCATGTTTTTTTTATTCGCATATGTTAGTCGAGTTAATCCCACGACCTTTTCTACTTTCCATTTTAAATCTATCAAACTAAATTTTTTTTTATCTAAATTGTTAGTGGGGATCAAACCTCTGATCTTTTTCTTCACACTCTTCTATTTAACTACCAAGTTACGTTATCATTTCATTTAAATAACTCTCATTAAAATCGTCATAATTTATACAATTTTCTATAATGATTATTAAATTACTCTTAGTTTAAATTATCGTAGTTTCATGGCTGAGATATTCGATTCTTAATGTGAAGGAATGTGCAGGAAACCTAACCAACTAAAATGATAAAGTCATACTATATAAATATTTGCAACCATTACCTTATCAACTAATTTGTGAAACTAAATTAGGTTGAAAATCTATTTTCTAATAATATCAATGACCAAAAGAAATACTTATAATTTTTTAAGAAAGCATGTTAAATTTTATTTTCAATCTTCATATTAAAACGTACAAGTAACAAACTCGCAATTATTTAGGTTAAAAAGTAATAAAACTTATAAGAAAAACTTGAAACAGAGCGAATGTACGTAGTCACAGTGTTAAAAACCATCTAGTGAGGAAATATGATGGGACCATATTACTTTGACACTCTAATTTTTCTCATACATTAAACTTACAACTTCATATACTATTATTTTATTATAATATTTTGTTTATATTTAATTTAATTACATTAAATATAATATTTTATTATAAAACCAATTGTCAAGATTAGTAGTGTTCTCTATACCTTTTTTATTTCTTAATCTAATCTTTTAATAACCAAATTAAATTTGTGATAAAGATCATAAAGCAAGAATATTTTGTAGAGAAACAAAGCACTTTCCACAAGCTAATTAAGTTTGAAATATAGCATCGCCCACTCAAGGTTAAAGATTAGAGATTGAAAGATTTTTTCACAAAAGTCTTAAAATGTCGTCATGAGACTATAAATGCTTATTCTTAAGCCGTTCGTTTAATCTTTGTAGATGTCCATTATCGGACTTTAATTGCATCGACAAATTTAGAAACAATGTATTTCATTCAACTTCAAGAGAGAGAAGATTGTTCAATGAATGAGTATAAAGGAAAGGCTGTATTTATTTTCTTTCACGTGCTTGTTGGTTTTTCAAATCACTTTTTTACGAAGCTTGATATATAAATTGACTAAAGGGTTCACAAAGTTCTTCTTATACAAACATTAAGTTTTCTCCGTATAATAAGTGTAAAGAAATTTCAACATTATACAAACATGTGGAGGATTTATTTCATGGATCCAAAGGTGTGTTTTTTTTAAAGGTTTATTTGTATTAATATTGTCAATGAGTTTGTCCAACTTGTAGGTGTGTGGTTAGTTTCAAGGGATTTGAAGGTGAGTGATATAAAGATATATATATATCTTTTGTGCTATTATTAGAGATATTATATATTTGATTCTCTTTTATTATTATCAAATATTTTGTTTTATTAGGTTTCACTTTTCCCTTTATATGATGGAACATTGTACTCTATATAAATAACAAGTTCTAATAAATCAGGAAGCAAGCTCTCATTAAGTTGTTTTCATCAAATACCTCTTGTTAATATTTTTCCTATACATATCTATTATGGTCTCAGATTTAAATCGCCTTCCGCATTTTCTCCTTTCTTGTTGATTTCCTGCCATGGCAAAAAAATTCTCTTTGATTCTTCAACAAGAACATGAATTTAAGGCTACTTTTTATTCTACTTCTCAAGAGTCTATTGCCAATCTTGCCTTTCATGAGAGACATGAGCAACATTTTCGTAGTGGTTTCTTTGGCAATCATGGACGAGGACGCTTTGGTGGTCACAATCCCAAGTATTATGACTAGGGCTGGGCAAAACAATCTGAATTGCACTACACTATTTAAAACTACACTGAACTAAAATATAGTTCACACGAACTGAACTGAACTGAAAAATAGTTCAGACAAACTGAACTGTTTTTTTTTCTAACAAACTGAATTGAATTGCACTGCACTGAACTATATTGCACTGTAATACGAACTAAATTGAATTTTTATAAACTGGGATGTTTTCCAAACTGCACTATTTTTAGACTGAACTACACTATTTTTGAACTGAATTACACCATTTTAAAACCGAATTGCACTAATTTTGAACTGAACTACTGTATTTTTTAACCAAACTATATTATTTTTGAATTGAATTGCACTAATTTTAAACTAAATTGTACTAGTTTTGAACCAAACTTCTCTATTTTTAAACCAGATTGCACTATTTTTTAATCGAACTGTACTGTTTTTAAATTGAACTACACTATTTTTGAATTAAACTGTACTAATTTTGAATTTAACTACACTATTGTTTAACCAAATTGGTTGTGAACTGTTTTTGAATTTCTTAACTAAATTATTCTACGAAATATTGCATTCAATTAAAAAACTAGAAAAGGTAGTACTTACCCACTTCATTCATAATATATGTTTCTTACAAACTAAAAAAACAAAGACATAAAACTAAGTAGATAGGAAAATTTTGTCTCTACTCAAGAATACATCTTCAAATAAAAAAAAACTAAGAAAACATAAAAATTAATACATCTTCAAATATAAGTTGCATTATAAAATACAACTTATTAACACATCTTGAATCATCAAAATTGATAATCAAAATTGATAAACGTTCCATTTTATCTTGAAAGGTTATCTTAAAAAATAATTTCATATTTTTAATCATTTCATTTATACGACTTTTTTCCTTATTTTACTTTTTTAACAAAACAATACAAGTTGTTGATTACAAGTATGACTTTGGTTTCGACATCTCATTGTGAAGATAATAATAGAAAAATCCATGAAATAAGAAAGAAACTAATACTAATATTTTATTGGCTTAATTACTTTTTTAGTCCTCTAATTTGTTAGCAAATTTCAAAATGGTCATTCTATTATTCAGAGTCTCAATTTAGTCCTCAAGTTTTCAAAAGTGACTCAATTTAGTCCTCAAAGTTAACAATGTCAAAATGAATAACGGAACAGTGACATGACTTTTTTACTCTATCTCACTTCGAATTACGTGGCCTAAGTTACACTATGCTTATGTGGAAGGTGAATTGGGTTGAATGTAATTAGGGTTACTAATATTGGAATTGGGATCAGGGGTGAAAAAGATTTGTCGAGGCATTGCGTTGGTGTGAGGAAATGGGAGCAGCATCAATTTCGTTCTTGGGGTTATCATCTGTAATCGAAATCGTGGAGCATATTCCAGGTGAGTTGTGCTTCGAATTTTATGGCTTGTGTTTTAGGGTTTTTTGGATTTTGGGTATAGGGTATAGGGTTTTGATTTGGGGTTTTGGGTACAACAACCTCTCCACATTGACAAATGGGAGACACACCCAACCCCTTCCACCCACCACCAAGAGAAGACACACCACGAATTTCATTGTGTAAACAAGTGCAAGACTTACCGGAGTTGGCTTTTGACATGTCTCTCAACAACAAAATCTGTGGCCAAAATAACTAGAAGAATGTTGTGCAGCAACGTAGCGGAGGAGAAGAATGAATTTAGGATGCTGGGAAAAATTTAGGGTTTCATGATTCCCATTTCTAAACAAAGTTAACCCTTTTCAACATATGTCACATCAATTGCTCTTGCTTCTTAAAAACGTTGACATGTATCAGTACAATTGTGTCACCTCACTACTGTTCGAACGACGTTTGTTTAAATTAAACGGAGAGGACTAAATTGAGTCACTTTTCAAAATTTGAGGACTAAATTGAGACTCTGAATAATAGAAGGACCATTTTGAAATTTGCTAACAAATTAGAGGACTAAAATAGTAATTAAGCCTATTTTTTTTATACAAATAATGTTAATTTTTTTGCTATTTTTTATGTTTGTATTTTCTAAAATTATAATTACCAATGTTTACTAATAGTGAGAGAAATACTTACAAAAAAATGAAAAATATTAAAAATGAAATACAGGGATATATTTCTCTAATCATCCGTTATTTTTTTTTTAATTGATGGAATTGAAAAATATTTACAAAAAAATGAAAAAAATGGAATATGGTTGATGGAATTGAAAACTTAATGCTTATCTTGTTTGGAGAGAAAAAGAAAGACGACGTCATATACATTTCACTGACCACCCGTATTTCTTTTGAATTGGAAAAAGCAGTTTCGGTTGTATGTAGTTAACTGATTTGCAATTGCATTAGTTCAGTTTTTTAAAACGGATATGTAATATAGTTCAGTTTAATTTTTACTTTAAAACAGTTTAGTAAATTTAGTTTAATTTAGTACAATTAATTGATAGTTTGGTACAATTCAATTAACTTTGCCCACCCCTAATTATAAATCTCTTCAATTTTTTGAACTTGTCCATGTTGATATTTGGGGCTCGATTTCTATCTATTCCATTGATGGATACAAGTATTTTTTAACTATAGTTGATGACTATAGTAGATTTACTTGGATTCTTTTTCTTAAAAATAAAATTGAAGTCAGACCTCTTCTTCAAGATTTTATTACTTTCACAGAAAATCAGTTTTCTTGCAAGCTTAAGAAAATACGTTCTGATAATGGCAAAGAGTTTCTTTTTAATGATTTCTATAATAGTAAGGGTATTTTTCATGAAACTTCTTGTGTCGCAACTCCTCAACAAAACGGGATTGTTCAGAGGAAGCATCAACATCTTCTCAATGTGTGTCGTGCTCTTCTTTTTCAAGCAAAAATACCTAACATTTTCTGGTCTTATTCACTTAAATTGGTTGTTCATCTCATTAATAGGTTACCCACTCCTTTTCTCAATAATCGATCTCCTTATGAATTGGTTTATTCTATTAAGCCCGATTTGTCTAATTTAAAAGTTTTTGGTTGTCTGGCTTATGCTAGTTCCGTTACTACTGGAAGAACTAAATTGGATTTATGAAGCTTAAAATGTGTTTTGCTTGGTTATAAATCTGTAACAAAAGGATATGTTTTGTATGATCTTCACTCCAAGTCTATTTTTGTGACTAGGAATATTATCTTTCATGAAAATAAATTTCCTTACTCATTCTCTTTGCCATTTGATAACTCTATTGATTCAATTAATGATTCTCATTCCTGTGATATTAGCATGTATGTTTTTCCCACTTTACCTGTTTCACATGCCACTGACCTTACTACAGAACTTGTTCCTAGTCTTGTTTCTGATAATGCTGAAGCTATTGATCCTGATCTTAGAACTTCTCATAGAGTGAAAAGCAGGCCTCGATACTTAGATCAATATTATTGTGGTGTTGCTTCCACTTCATGCTCTACATTTTCCACACCTTATCCAATGCATTTATTTGTTTCTTATGATAATTGTTCTCTTGACCATACTGCCTTTTGTCATAATATTTCTGCTCAAGCTTAACCTTTCTCATTCAAAGAAGCTGCTCAACATGACTGCTGGAAATAAGCTATGAATGTTAAGTTATATGCTCTTGACAAAAACCAGACTTGGACTTTAGTTCCTCATCTTCTGGCATCAAGCCAATTGGTTGTCGTTGGGTTTACAAACTCAAACATAAACCAAATGGCACAGTTGATAGGTTTAAAGCACAGTTGGTGGCTAAGGGTTTTACTCAAACTGAGGGGCTTGATTATTTCGAAACCTTCTCCCCTATTGTCAAACTTACTATTGTACGCATCCTTTTAGCATTAGCCACTACTAATGATTGGTTTATTCATCAGTTGGATGTTGACAATGCTTTCCTCCATGGAGATTTACATGAAGAGATCTATATGAAGCCTCCACCTGGTCTTTCTCTTCCTCAGCCAAATCTTGTTTGTAAGCTTAACAAGTCTCTATATGGTTTAAAACAAGCTAGTCGTAATTGGAAAGGTTTAAAGATATTATATATCTTCTGTGCTATTATTAGAGATATCATATATTTGATTCTCTTTTATTATTATCAAATATTTTGTTTTATTAGGTTTCACTTTTCCCTTTATATGATGGGATATTATACTCTATATATTGAACAAGTTTCTAATAAATTAAGAAGCAAGCTCTCATTGAGTTGTTTTCATCAAATACCTCTTGTTAATATTTTTCCTTCTCATAGCTTATACATATCTAATAGAGTGTGAAGAGATTTGAAGATAAATATGTTTTAATAGATTGAAATGCAAAATGTGATAGATAGAAATTTTTCATTATATATGTTTTAAAAGATCTGAAGAGATTTGAAGATAATATGTGTTGTTTATCAGAGTTTTTGTGAATAATTTTATTATGTGGTAGATAGAAAAATATATTTTAATAGATTGAAATACAAAATACAATCTTACCATTATTTGTTAAAATTAATATAAAATTAAAGGTTTAATAAGTTAAAATTAATTTAAAATAAGATTTTGATGATTAGTTTTTAAATAAAAAATTAATAGGTGTAATTAATTTAAAATATAATATGATTGGTAGAAAGTAATTAAAATTGTTTTGATGTTAATTTTTTTAACTTTAATAATAACAAAATAAACATTTTTTAACTTTAATTGTAGGTGCAGGAATCACTCCATGCCTAGATGAATAACATTTTTTTTTCAAAGATAGGAAGGGCAAATTTGTTATTTCATGGTACATGTACAGTAAATCCCTACCGCCATCTGTAAGGATGAGAATTTGTTACTTCCTTGCAAATCCGGTCTAAATACATTCAAACACACAGTAACAAACACATGAGTTATTTTCAAATTCGTCTCCTCGGGCAGCAAATGAGCGGAGCCAAACAGGCGCCGATAGAGATGTCAAAAAAAATTGTACTCATATGTATCTGTGGATAAAATTTGCAACGAGTCAGAAATGGATATTATAAATGAATACATGAGGGTAACAGGTATGAATATTTTTAATACTCGCATATTAACGAAACAGGTACGGGTATCATAGTATCCATACCCGTAGATACCCGTACCCGATGTACTCTAATTTAAATTAAAAAACACATGATTAAAATATTAATATATTGATTTTGAATGGGTTATTTTTTTTATCAATTAGTTTTAAAAAGGAAATTCATTTCTTTGTAAACTATCATTCAACACTATTTAAATGAGTTACTTTGACTTGTTTAAAATTTATGAATGTTATGTATTTTATTTTATTTGAATTTATGATAAAAATATGTTATTAAATATTTATTTTTATTTGTTTGTAAATACCCGCGGGTATCGTAAATATTAAAAAAGTATGCGGGTACCCACATAACGGATACCTAACGGATATGGGTACGGGTACGGAGCGGATATTTATCCAGTAGGTAGGGTAAGGGGGAGCTACTACCTGTATCCTACCCACCCCGTTGACTTCCCTAGGCGCTTTGTGTTTGGGTTGGGGAAAAGATTTAAGAGAGAGTGAGTTGATGGATTTGAAAGAATGAAGAGGGATTGTGATGTTGTTTGAATTAAGAGATTTAAGAGGAAAATTTGTGAGAGTTTGGGTATGATGTGATGGGAATGATAAATTAAAAAAAGTGTTTTAATTGATAAATTTAGATGATTACCACTATACCCTTAAAGATATAAATGTGATATAATTTTAAATATAAATATTAGAAACTATATTAAAATGGAATTGAAATTATTATTTACAATTAGTATAATTTTTTATTACTATATTAATTTTATTATTATTATTATTATTATTTATTATTTTATTATTATTTTATGGTTATTTTATTATATTATTTATATAAATAAGAAAATAAAATTTGATTCTTCTTCTATGCAATTATAAAGCCAAGATCATTTTGGTATTTTACCTGTACCACTATAATACATACTCTAATCTCTAGGTTGAAGGGCTATATAGGATGGAAGAATATATGCTCCTCTAAATTACTCTAATGTAGTGTTCTTTTGAGTTGATGACATTGTTTGTGTGTATTGGCACGAACCGATTTATGGCTTTGCGTGTATTCTTTTCAACGGATCTGCAATGATTTGCAGGAGCCGATTTTCGGGATGCAGTGTTTATTCCATCCACCCATATATGATCTGATTTGAGTGTATTGTGTGTAACATTACCAAATTAACCCTGTTATTTTTACCAAGCACGTGAACTAGCTGCTCATTTCCCAAGTGGTGAGTGGTGGTGTTATTTAATTGCATTTTGCACCGATGTGAGTGAATGCATTGGTGTTGGCGTGTGGTGTGGGTGTGTGAATGCAGGAAGAACATGGACTGTGAGTGAGGGGAGGAACGTAACATCCCGACCGGATATTACGAATTTAAATAATAAAATAAATAAATAATAATTATTTGTCAATTAATAAAACTTCATTTCCCAAAAACCCGAGAAATTTAAAGCTTTTATTACTTTCAATAATAAACCAAAATTCATAATTATAAGTAAGATTGTAATTATTCAAAAGTCCAAAAATATCCATAATTACAATTTATTTGCAATCATAAAGCTATATAAAAAATCTGATAAAATCTCCCAAGATTAGCCCTGCTCTGGCTCTATGCCTCACCAGTCCCACCTGCAACATCATCTGCTCACGCATACCACGTATACGATCATCGGCACACACAAGCAGATAAGGTGAGCTAACAAAATAAACATATATTTTTATAGCACATTTATATGTATATCACACAATCACACCAAAGGAATTCCATCCTTTGATGCCATACCACATGGCCACAACCATGTTAATCGTGTTTTACGTCTTCTAGTGAGTACCCCAAGATATCTTGCTGCCATACCTATCAGCCACAACCGATAGAGCACGTGCGGGAAACCATTGCTACAGATCATACACCGTAACTCCAGGTGGAGTTCCTAAATATGAACAAAATTCGTAAACGTTCCAAGACTACCAAACTCGTCAGCTAATTACTGAGGAGGGCAATCTTTCTGGACCCATCCATACTGGCCACAACCAGCACACTCACACTGGCAACACTCACCAACCCGAGCTCAACTGAAGGGTTCCTCGTGTTCATCTGCCATCCCGAGCTCAACTCAAGGAATGCCAGGTGCTTAACCCCTATCCCGAGCTCAACTCAAGGGATACGTTCTGAGCCACAACTCAAGGAAGACCAACAAGCCAACATTTGAAGCATCACTAAAACCTTGTAGATCACGCAACCAAACAACAAAAACACATCATTTTGCTGCCACCATATCGCCTGGCGCTGCTCACAAGGCCCTAGGCGCTGTCGCTTCTAGATCACCTAGCAGGGGATGCGTACTGCTAGGCGCCCAACGCCTCTGGAATTCCTAACACTACAGAGCTCGCTTGGCGGAACCATCCTCTCCGCCAGGCGCACGCGATCCAGAACCCCTCCATCTTCGTAGGTATCGCCTGGCGGTCCTACACCACTGCTAGACACTACACCAATAATTGTGCAGTACTAGTTTTTAACTCTGGCTCAGGCACACTTGCACATTCCACCCTCACTTTGCTATTTGTCCATCTTACCCACAACCCAAATACTTATAGTCTATAATATTCCTAGTTAGCATAAATCCTTTCATACCATTGCATTGCCTCACCCTTATTAGATAGACCATTCCAAATATTCATCTTTATCATTGATTATTGAGTAATATACTACCCTCACCCGTATAATACGCTATCTCACAGATTTAACATTCTCCTAGATTGTTATATGCCTTAAGTATACTTATTCCATACTCCATTGGGAACTCTACTCATAATTGTACCACACCCTTCAATACTCAGTACACTTAACTCATTCGTACTCCATGTTTTCCTAAGACAACCTATACAAATTGCTTTAATCTGTACCCCAAAAGCTCGATTCCCTCAACCCTCAACCCCTCTTATGCTTACCCTTACATCTTAAAGCGTCCTTATTACAATATTCCCAATTTAACATATTTTTCCTTTATTCTATTTTATTGGAACTCCCAAATGCACCCTATTACTCGAACCACACTGCACAAATCTCCAAAAAAACCGCTGGCAAACCTTTCGCCTGGCGATAAGCCTCAAGCCGTCAAGCTACATTATTTCTGGCAAAGTCCAGAATTGGTCTCGCACTTTGTGCGAGTTCCAACACCAATAAACCCTCTTGGTTCATCAATGTCTGCCTCAATTCACTTCCATCATATACTTAAAATTGATAATCCTATGTTAAACCTCCAAATACACAAAATTTCCTTAAATTTACTTAAGTAATTTTAACCAATAATCAAAATCCCAAATCCTCAAACCCTAACCTCATATTCACGAGTTTTTCATCCAATTGGCTCCCAATCCCATGTATTTCAATATTATATAATGTCTAGCCATTAATAAACAATTAGGACATGATTTCTCCCTAATCAAAATACTCCATGAACACAAAAAATACAAAAAATCAATTCAGTTCAACTCGTGTCGCCTGGCAGGTGTTCATCACTGCCAAGCAGTTCATTAGAGAACCCAAAAAATGGGTTACAGTCTTGCGTCGCTTGGTGGTACAGGGCTTCACCCAGGCGGTTCCTCGCAAGAACCTAGAAACACCAAACCAAGATGAGTCTCCTGGCGACAATGCATAGCCCGCCAGGCGGTTTTTGAAAATTTTCCAGAAACGCCACAATTCAAGCAGAAATAGAGAATATTCATGCATTTCATACTACTTATCATGCAATTATTCACGCACATAATCAATAACGAGTAAAACTCCCCTAACCTAGTTTCCTTTGCTTAAGAAAATTGAGAATTAGGAGCTCCCCCTTGTGATCACCAATATCTCCTTACTACTACCTCCAATACGCTCTTCACTTCACACCAGACCACGAATTCTCTCTAAATATTTCACTCCTCACAATGTTCTACAATGGCAATTCAGAAAACCCTCTTTCTTCCCACTGATTGGCTTTTTAATTAAGACTTAATGTGGGTTAATGGCACAAAAACGAAAATGGTTTAATGTTGGTGTTTATTGCCATTCATGGGTTCATTATGGACTATTTTTCAAACACCTCTAGGCTGCCCATTTAGGTAGGGTTTCCTTTAACTTTTCACATTCAAGCCAAAACTAAATTTAGCAAAAATAAAGTTTAATTCAGGTTCTTTAAGGCTTGAACCCACAACCATGCCAATGCCAAATCAATGTTCAACCATTCAACCAATTCATATTTCATGATGACTAATATAATTCAATGATTATATTATCTCTCAACATGATCAACATATATTTAAAATAATATTAATTAGATAACACACAATTGGCATACATAGGACTCAAACCCAAGTCCGCTTCACACAATCAGGTACTCTCAACCATTTGAGTTAGTACTTTTCTACGTCACATCAATCAATATTTAATGCCATAAAGGCTCCCAATACCCGCATTTATTAATTAATTAATTTTCACGGGTCTTACAAGGAAGATGACTGGTTGAGTGAAGGGATGCGCATCGGTTACATAACCAATGTAGTGATGTGTGTGTGTAGCACTAGTTACATAACCGGTGCCGGTGCAATTGAAAGAGTGACACCAGTGCAGAAGGGTAACTAAGTTGGAATTCATATGATAGTGCTTTTAAGCTAGAGCTAGAAGGCTATGAAAGTATGGTAGGATATTCAAGCAAAGCTTATATAAATATTATTTTAACATTTTGTTTGGATGAAGTATTTCAATAATTTTAAGGAATTGAAATGAATGCATTCGAAATTTTTGTAATTGAATTTCCTTTATTATCTATATAATTTGTTTGGATAGAATAATTGGAATACTTTACATTTAAATTTTTTATATGGATAAAATAATTGAATTTTTCTTATGAGATGAAATTTAATTTTAATAATATTTATTTTAATAGATAAGATTTTGAAATTAAATTTAAAAAATATAATTGTCAACCTAAAATATTTAAATTTGGTCAAATTTTGATTGGGCCAACTCGACCAAATTTGGCCAAATTTTGGTCAACATAAACTCAGTCCAATTCTAACAAATTTAGGTTGGCGTCGATTCGGTCAAATTCGGCCAAATTTCGGATAAGCCAACTTATGCCCAAGTAGACTCGGTTGCATTCGATCGGGGTCAACTTAGCCAAATTTCAACCAATGTTGACTCAATCGATTTCAACCAAATTTCGACCACGGCCAATTTGGTCACATTCAAACAAATTTCGGTCGGTGCTGATTCAACCCAATTTTTCCAAATTTTGGTCGAGGTCAACTCAGCCAAATTTAGACGAATTTAAGATGGGGTCTTCTATGCCTAATTTTGGTTGAGGCAATTTCGTTCGAATTCGGCTAGCAATGACTCTACCTAATTCGACCACATTTTGGCCAAGGTCAACGACCAAATTTTGGACATATCTCACTCGACGAAATTCGGCTATATTCAACTTCAACCGCATTCGGCCAAGTTTTTTGTTGGGGATGACTTGATCAAATGCTACCTAATTTCATTTGGGTTCCCTTTGGTTGAATACGGCCCAATTTCGGACGAGGCCAACTCACCGTAATTCGGTTGAATTTTGGCTGGATCAACTAGGCCAAATTTGACTAAATTTGGTTGAGTAAGAGCTAGTCAAATTTTGGCCTAGCCTAACCTAATTTGATCAAGTTGGCCCCAGCCAAATTTTGTCCATACTTGGCAAAGACGACCTCAATTGAATTTAGCCGAGTTAGTCTTGGCTAAATTTCGATTGAGTCAACCCCAACCAAATTTGGTCAAGTTGCCCTAGCCAAATATTTGGCCAAACTCGGTCGAATTCGGTTGAGTTAATTGACTCGAAATTTGGCTGAATTTGGCCGAGTCAGTGCGAACCGAATTTCGGCCAGGTTCACACCAATCTAAATTTGACTAAATTCGGCTGAGTCAGTCTTTGTCGATTGTCGGCAAAGTTGACTCCAACCTGTTTTTTCATCTTGAAAAATGAGGAATTCCACAAATTGTGCAAGTTCAATTTCCTTATTATTTCAATGAATTTCAAATTATGCTATTTTTGTTATTTGAAATATCTTTTTAAAATTCTTAAATTTCAATTTTCTTTTAATTTCCTCATCCAAACAAGTCATTTTACTTTAAAGAAATTCAAATTCTCCAAATAAAATGAATTACTCTGTAAAATTGTCTCATCCAAACACACCATAAATGTTATGTTGTGTTATTTTCAAAGGGTGAATTCATTCATAGTCCACAAGAAACAAAAAGAAAAAAAGGAAAAAAAAAAACCTTAAAATTTGTTTGATGTTTTTGAAAATTGATTTTATGGTTGAATCGATTCATTGATTTTAATCGTAAATCTTTGACATTAAATTGATTTTGAAACCAAACATGATTAATTATACGATGAAAAATCAATTCTATGTCAAATATAAGCTAAACCAAACATGCATACTACCTCATTGTTTATTAGAGATACAACTAACATTTATAATATCTAAGGGTGGTGTTGTTATTGATAGTATCTTCCCAGTGGGAGGTGTAAGTTTAAAACTTCTAGTTTGGAAACAATATTAGTGAAAAGACCATGATTAAGTTATTTAACAAATTCATATGCAAGTTATTTGATCGAGTACCAAGGTTCCTAACACAAGGTTGAGCCAGTTTATGTTAGTGACATGTCTTCTGTATTTGGGAATCTAAACATATCTTTTAGGCACTCCAACTTTTATGAAAAAGTATTTATTTGTTGTGTTCATTTTCATTCAATAGAAGCAAGTCACACGAAATGTGTATGATAGTTTTCTAGAATTTTAAAACCTCTTTTTATCAGGACAAATTCAAGAGCAGTTTTATCATGCACATTGAGAATTTAGGATGACATTTAGATTATATTTTTCAATAGTTAATATCGCAACTTCACATTATCACAATGAATAGTCACACAATCTTGCACAATATTCGACTCTTCAATTATCTCCTTCAATCACAATGTCTCCTTAAACCCCTTTGTGAGGATCATATACTCTTTTTGGGTAGTACATAAAACTATCATTAATTACAAATTGGATTTCTAGCAAATTGTTGTTCCAAACAATGTAAAAAACATACCTAGAAAGTGATGTTTTGGTATCAACATTTCCTACATAATCAAAACTTACAAAACCCTCTTTATCAGCTTTATTATGGGTACATTGTCTATACACTAGATGATATGATACAATTCCATTGAAATATCTCAACACCCATTTTAAACCCTCCCAATGAACATGTTCAAGATCTTTCATGATCCTACTAACCACACTAACAACATTTGTTAGATCCAATCAACTATAGACCATCCAATACATGATGTTCCTTAAATCATTAACATATGAAGTACTATTCATCTCCTTCTTTCTTCCTCTAAACTAGGAGCCTAGGTAACTATTAACTCTTTTGCAAACGTTACCAAATCATAGAAGTAGTAAATGGAAAGTTAAAGTATCATTTTCCCAAGAGACGTGTGAAATACCAGTTAATTATACAATTAATAACTAATTTAGAAAAAAGAATGCTTCCATAACTTGTGTTATGTGTAGGGAATTAAAACACTTTTGGAAGTTTAACAAGCACTTAAGATATGAAAAGGTTAGAGATGAAATGGAAGGCTATTGTTGAGGTTAGATTTCACCGAATCGCATTCTCATGCATTTAATCACTCAACTCCACTCCATTTTAATGCTAAAGGTAAACCATAAGTTTACTCAAACTCTAATATCTTGGAAGAATGAGCCTATATTTCCTAATTAAGATTTAATTCCCAGAACCTCTACTAAACAACCAACTTTAATAACAAGGGTTTAAGAAAACTAATGAGTCATGCTTCATTCATAGATACAAGTTTCATTAGATATTTTGTTCCAATTCTTGATCACAAAAGATATTTTTCAATACTTAATGAATCAAATATCAAGTTATGGGTGGTCAAATCACAATAAGCATTAAGTAATGAAACAAAAATACTAATATTTAATGGAAAGACATGCATATATATATATATATATATATATATATATATATATATATATATATATATATATATATATATATATATATATAATCAATACAAGTTACATGAGAGTTTAATGGGTACATCTACCCCCAACAAAATGGGTTTAGCTCTTCATTATCATGAAGAACCTAAGAATGAAAAATGAACAAAGGAATAAGATGGAGATGTACGAGAAGGATGAAAGTGATACTTATTCTGTAAGAAACAAGGATAAATAACACAAAATTGCCACATCTGAAAAAGTATTGCCCAATGTAGTCCTTCTCATGTTTGGTGCATACCCATAGAGGCAATGGTTGAAGACTTTGTTCCAACGACACTCAATGCCAATTTAGGCCCGCTTTGTAAGACCCTAGGAATTTAAATAATTAAATAAATAATTATTTAATAAATGCGGATAGTGAGAGCCTTTATGGCATTAAATGCTAACTTTCATGATGTGGAAAAGTACTAGTTCAAGTGGTTGAGAGTACTTAGTCATGTTGAAAGGACTTGGGTTTGAGTCTTATGTATGCCAATTGTGTATTATTTAATTGTATTATTTTTATGATATGTTTGAGCGTGATAAGAGAGTATAAATTTTTAGATTTATAGAAATTATCACGAAACATAGATTGATTGAATTGGTTGTGCACTTGCATTGATATTAGAGGGTTATGGGTTTGAACCTTGGCTTAAGAAAAATAACTTTCTTTTTGCTAAAATCATTTTTGGCATGAATGTGAAAGGCCAGAAACCCTAGCAATTTGTATGCACCGCCTGGCGGCACATGAACTGCCACCAGGCGACACATCAGGCGTAGAGAGTAAGCTAATTTTTGCTTCGCGTTGGACTTCTAGGCGTGGTTATCTGGAAATTTTGAATGTATGTGATTAAATTAAGCATGTGTATGAGTATGGCATAATTTGGAATAAAAGAGGTTAAAGGGGGTGAAATTGTGAAATGTGATGTGGTAAATGGCTGCTTTTGGAGGCTTTGCTTGTATGTAATGGGTTGTAATTCAGGGTGGTATGCTAACTTGGTAATAAAGTGTGTGTGTGTGTGTGTGTGTGTGTGTGTGAATTACATTAATAATTAAATATGGTTTGGACCCAACTTTGAATTTCATGAATGGGTTGAATTGTGATATAGCCATAGGAATATGATTGGAAAATCGTAATTGTGTTATGATTATGTGTGTTGTGCAATTGGGGTCCATTAGGACCTGTTCAAAGTGCCCAAAAACTAGTAGCATTACGCTAGTGGTATAGCATCTGGCGACACGGGACGAATCGCCAAGCAATTGAAACTCAAAACAATGGCAGGGGCCACTGGAATCGCATGGCGCCTGACGGCAAGGGAGGCTTCGCCAAGCGAAGGTTGTTAGTAGAGGCACTGGGAGGCACTGTCACTTGGCGACGCGAGAAGACCGCTAGGCGGTCTGGAACCAAGTTCCGCCTAGCAACACGAGAGGTGCACTAGGCGGTTTTGGGTGCAGAGTTGAATCGCAAGGAGGATTTCTACACAGCTTTGGATGGAGGTCATGATGTGATGCTTTGTTTTGGGCCCAATTACGAGTGTAACTTGTATTGGGGTAATACGTGGACACTCGAGGTTGTAGCTTGGTGGTTTTGGAAGTCCAGTGGAGTGTGCGAGATTGTGGCTCGTTTGAATGGGTTCCAGAAGATTGCCCTCTTCAGTGTAAGTGATTGAGTTTGGTAGTCTTGGGACAAATACAGACTACGGTTTGTATTGGGGAACTCCACTTGGTGTCACGGATCGTGATCGTGGTAATTTATTCCCGCGTGTGGACTATTAGGTGGTGGCCTATAGTCGGAGGGGAGAGTAGACACTTGTGCAGCAAAGATCATCAGTGTACTCATCAAATGGCGTAGAATCAAGAGGCATCCAACAGAAGGTTTGGAAGTGGAGGATTGAGGTTTGGGGTGCTAACACGGGTTATGGTTATGAAATGCTATAATTTTCATGTTGTATTTGTTTTTATTGTATTTGAGCTCACCCTATATGCGTGTGTTTGGCGATGATCATGTAACTTGTTACGTGGGAGCAAATGTTGATGCAGGTGAGCATGTGGATGCTTAGCGTCGGAGTTGGGGCCAGCTATGAAGACTTTATACTAGTTGTCGTCACATATTTTTATGGACTATTTTGTAATAGATTTTATAAACAGTTTATAATTGTAATAATTGAACGCTGTGGGTTTTATTTATAATTGGCGCATTGAAATAGATTGAAAATTTCCCACGTTTTTTTGGAAAGTACTTTTGCAGTTTATTATTATTATGTTCTTATTTTAATTGGCAAATAAGTAATTTCCGACTAGGACATTACACGTTCAACATAAGTGAGACTAAGAGATGGAGCCTAGTTCCAAAAGAGTGGTGCTTAGCACATGGAAGTTGGGCTTAGCCTTGTCTTTGGTATGCCTAACACTAGTACAATTTTCATCTTTGACGTTCTATGCTTCTTTGAATTCCAATCTTGCTTCCCTCGACCCATGTGCTTCTATTTAATTATTAGAAATATGATAATGGGATTATACATATAATTTTATATTATATTGGTTAATAATAAATATCAAAATCCTTATTACACAATGTTTTACTACAAGTGAGAATATCTCATTATAGTCTACCTACACCACTTCTGTAAAACATTTTGCCAACAATTTAAACTTAAACCTTTATCCTTTCATACCTAGTATTCACTCTCCTTCCTTGAACACCTACTTATATCCTACCTCCTTCTGGTTTCTTGGTAGATCAACAAGTGTTCATTTGTGGTTCTTCCTTAGGGATTATCTCTTGCTCCATGGAAAGCTACCATTGTTAACCTTTTATACCTTTTATGGCCTCTTGGAAGGTTTTAGGTTTTGAACTATCTATCTTTTAGTTGTTATAAAAGCAAAGATAATAAGGTCAACACATCCAAACCTTTGTGTAGGTTTGATCTTCATGTTTAGGCCTTCTTGAGTAATAGGTATAAGGTTGGTTTGCATCATTTGATGCCTAGTGAGATCCTAGAAATTATTATAATTAAAACAATATACAAATATGGTTAAATATTTTAAGTAAAGTTAAAATGGTTTGTTAGTTATAATTTAAAAGATATTCTGAGAAATAAGATTTGGTGAATAATTATTCAATTACAAAGATATTAATAGATATTCATGGTTATTATGTATTGTGAGAAACTAAAAGGTACCCTGAGATGTTGTTAGATATTATGAGATATTCTTATATATTATTTCTAGATAATAATAAGTGATAATAAAACGTTGTATTTTCCTTAGAGATATTATGCTTATAAATATATGGGAGAACAATGTTTATGGTGAGAATTTTAATATAAATAGTGACAAGTTAAGGAGGAAGGAAGAAGGAAGAGGGAAAAAGGAGAAAGGAAGAAGGAATATATGAAAAGTAAGAGGTAGGGGAAACTAACTTTTTAACTGTTTTGTTGTTTTAATTGTTTTAACATGTTTAAACTTGTTTTTTTGTGTCTTAATTCGAATAAGTTTTGGTGGTGTATTGATATTGTGTGGGAAACCCTATATGGACACGGGATGATATTTGATATGTTTGTGTGTGTGTGTGTCTCAGCAAGAGGGGAAGTATTGGGTTCTTAGTAAACTATGTGTGGTAGTAGAATTGGTGAACTTTGTCTGTAGGTCTCTCCGTGAGAGTAGTAGGGAGTGAACTCTGTCCGTAAGACTCTAGGAGTAGTGAGGAGTTCTAGCTCTAGTGGTGAGTGAATGGCTAGTAAGCTACGTGCATGAGGAATCAAACTCCCATAATCGTATTGTTCATTCTCTTAGGCAACCCATTTCGTTGTGATGTGCCTGCAACCATCATAGGTCTTTGTATACCTTCTATTATGCAAAACTCATTGAACTCTCTTGAAGTAAAAAAATTAATCCATTGTTTGTTGTAAACACTTTGAATTTGGTCTCCTATTGATTAGTCACTATGGTTTGTCACTCCTTAAACCTCTAATATCTCTCAGTCTTACTTTTCAAGATATATATATATATATACCATCCTTGAATAATCATTTATGATGGTGATGAAATAAAACCCTCTTCCATGAGTCTCAATGACATCGAACCACAATGGTCCACATGAGAATACATAAAGGGTCTACTATAAACATGTTTACCAATCTCAAGTTTCTACCTACGAGACTTTTCCTATATGTGATGATCATAAAACTCCAGCTCTTCCATCTTATTACCTCCTAGTGGGTTTTCCTTCTCTAGCTCCATTAAACCCTTCTCATTGTTGTGTCCTAACCATATATGTCACAACTTTGTCTCATCCTGCATTGATTGACTAGCCAGAGATACATGAGAGATCATTATTGAATCAACTAAGATGTAAAGATCATTCATTTTCTCCCCATTAGCAACTATAAACACTCATCTTAGAATCAATATCATTCTTTGTTCAATCTTGGTTTTAAAACAATTTGATTAAAGATACTGATTGATAAAAGACTCTTGTTGAGCTTTGAAACATTCCTTACTTCTTGCAACAACAGCTCCCACTCATGAAACATATTTATTTTGATAACTACATGTCTTGCACCTTATAGGATTTATTGTTCTTAAGAAAGACTACTTCACCTTCTTTTAATTTTAAGGTCTCAAATAACTATTTCATCAGACATATGTGATAAATGCATCTAAGTCCATGACCCAACTCCTTTGTGTATTAAACATAAGCTTCACCAACAAACCTGCCTACTCGTATGAAACGTTACAATAACCTTATAAAACTCCTTTTTGAAATGAGATTTTTTGCCTTTCACCTTTATCATCATCTTATTGTAGATGTAGCACTCGATCTCTATCAGATCGTTTGACAACTATTGCCTGGACTTCTTCCTCTTAAACTTATTTTCTTTCTTTTTGTTTCAATTTGACATATTCAAACTTCCCTTAGACTCTTAAAACTTCTAAATCTCATTAGTCCTTATTGATGTATGCACCTCCTCAAGAGTAACGGTCTGCTCCTTAGTGAACAACAAACTATCTTCCAAATGTCCGTCTTAGGTAAGGCCATCAGCAGAAATGAAGTATTACCCTCATACTCAACATTTACCTCAATGTTCTTCAATCAGTCCATAATCTTGTTGAAATTTGCTAACTATTCAAACATCGTCTCAAGTTAGTAAACCTAAATGAATACCATTGTTGCTTCAAACAGAGTTTTGGTGCCAAAGACTTCATAATATACAATGGCTCAAGTTCACCCATATCGTCAGAACAATTTTCTCCTTGACGACTTCCCTTAGTGCCTTATCATGTGTTCTTGAATTTGTTGATCATGTTAGTCTTTTCCTTTTAAGACATAGATGTTGACATATTGGTCTTACCCTTCAGAGCATCATTACAACCTCGTTGTATTAAGATGACCTCCATTGGTTCTCTACAATCCAAAGCCATTTTTTCCAAAAACCTTACCAAACTCGATGGTCATGTCTTTAACTTCATGACTTTCTTTTCCTTGTTCCCGCACGTGACTCTAATTGTTGGGTTTGCAACGATAACAAGGAAGAATATACAAGAACAAGATTGAAAGAAAGTATTTTTATTTGCACTAGAAGATTTTACAAACAAAATTTAATGCAATGCATTGTTTTGAGCGCATAATGATTTCTATACATAAAACCTGAATCAAGAAAATAAAAATAAAATACTTCAGAGAAAAAGTTCTTAATGCAACACACCATTTAATTAATAACCCTAATTAAAATGGGCATCACACAGAATAATATAATAGCGCGGTCCAGGAGTGTAAACATTTCTCCATACAGTTGTTCAAAAGAAGACAAGAGAGCAACTTGGCACACCACGATGCCAATAACAAAGCATAATAAAGTACGACAGTATTCTAAAAATAAAGCCCAATGCCCAGACAATACATGGGCCATAGCCCTAACAGAAAAGCCCAAAAGCGGAAACCAGCCCAGACGGCTATGCAGCGGAGCCACCATCGCCCTGTTGACCACGAGTATTTCTCGCATCTGCTCACATCAATAAATTGATGATCACCGCAAAGAGAGAGATCCACATCACAAAACATACAACAAACAAAAGGGTAAGCTAGAGCAAAAAAGGATTTATCATAAAATTATATACACTTTCACAGTCAAATATACATGCATCATCCAAGCATGTTATGACCTTCCAAACAATACACTAAGACTCAGACACAACTCATCCGGATACATATAATTAGTCGGATTCAGCGGATGCTTGCTCTTGTGGTGGACATTCCCTGCTCTACCGAGCTGCTCTCCCCCGGGCTAAGTGTTACAATGTCTCAACCCCCACACACAAGGTTAGCCCTTAATGGGTTTCAGGCCTCCTGCTACTCTCACCACAAGAATCAGTCCGCTTTGTGTGAGACTAACTGACTCCTTAGAGCGTCAAGATGCAACGTTACCTTGAATCCTTACTAAATTATATAGACGGGGCACCACCATATACTCCCACTAACAAGGGTCATGAAATTACGTCCTGACCAATTGAGGCACCACCATGAGGTCTCACCTAGAGGCTCGTGGAATTACGCCCTAACCACTTACAAATCATGTTTAACCATCCAATATGTACTGGCCATGCATATAATTCTCATGCCAACATTTATAACCAACCGTCAATCATTTTCCATTTCCAAAACCATGCCAAATTCATCATCCTTAGCCCATGAATCATTCCATACATACGACATGCCCAAATCATGTTAAACTCATCCATCACAAACTATAAATCATCTTACTCATACATAATCACCCAATTCATACTTTAAAAGCAAGATCAATACAAACATATAGCCAACATCCGAGAACAGAGACATAACAGAACAAGGCGCATTCTCGCCCAGCTTCTCGCTCCAGCAAAAAGGTCTCGCTCAAGCGAGATGGACTCTCGCTCAGGTGAGCTCCTTTCGCCTAGGCAAGAGCTCAAAAACCAGGAACAATGGCCCTCTGCACTTGCTCGCTTAGGCAAGATCTCCTCACCTGAGCGAGACATTCTCTCGTTCAAAACGAAGATCGGTCGCCTGAGCAACAGCTTGTGCAAGAGGCCTGGGTGAGTCTCTGCCAGTCTCGCTTAGACGAGAGAAGCTCGCTTGGGCGAGATTATTAGTTCTCGCCACTATTCGTACCTGCAGCAGCCAGACATTCATACCCAAATAGCCATACAACATCATCCATACATTAACAGTATCACTTCAGCTATACAATCACGAAAACAGAGCAAAGTAAACAAAAATCAAGGTAAACAAGTAGACCCTAGCTCCCCTTACTACACAGAACCCTAACAGAAAGCACGAAGAACCCAACCAGAGAGAAAGAGTATGGGTTGACGAATAACTTAGGTGAGTAGGAACAAGGTCAAACTAAACTTGAATCTAATTAAACTTCGAAACCTAGCAGAGCTCAGGATGAGGAAAAGGGAGGAGTAGTAAGGCTCTGATTTTGCAAGTGAAAGTAGAATGGAAGGATTAGGCTGCTTTAGGGGCCTTAGCACCTTATGGGCCAGCCCTTAGACCCAACAGATTTAAGGCCAACCCTTAAACATTAGGGCAGAAATAATTGGGCCTTACAGTTAAGATAGTTAGTCAAAGATGTACTAGACAATCAAATATATTAATATTATTATTAAGTTAATTTAATATATTATTGCAATTTCCCTGTATTACGAGTTATATAAATAACTTAATAAATTTTCTTAATTATAAATTAATTTATTTTATATTATTTTGTCAATAATTCATTATTTATTTTAGTTTTAAAAAAAAATCTTCAACTCTTTGTTTTTTAAAATTACAAAAATTCATATTTGACTTCGGCTATTTTTTTTAACCAAATTCTGACTTACTCTAACGTGATGAAAAAATAGAGGTGAAAAGGTGAAATAATTATGATATTTTAAAGTGATAAGTGAAACGTTGACAAATCATTTGAAGAGTGTATTATTTTCTGATTTTTTTTTTTCCAAAAGAGCAATATTCGCTCTCTTTTTTACCTGCATGGCACATTGTTCTTTAAATTTACATGGATAGCATTGTTTTTAATTTTAGTTGGGAATTCGGTCCTCTCGGAGCCGAATTCCAATCTTTAATGTTTTATTTTTTTTTCAATTCCAAGTCAGAATTCGGTCTCTAAGGATCCGAATTTTGAACTTGGTTTTTTATTTATTTTTTGTTTTTTTAAATAAATTAAAATTAATATTTTTTAATTTTTTTAATAAAACAGATATAAGAGTTATTTTTTGTTTTCTTTTTGTAAAAAATTACATTAAAGGTCAAATATATATTTTTAAAATAGATCTAGTATTGTGTTTTTAGTTATTTTAGGTATTATTTAAAAGAAAAAAAATAATATTTTTTTCTTTTTGAATTTGTTGATTTAAAAATAGATTTTGTATTGTGTAGTAAGTTTTTTTTTGTGTAATTTGAAAATATAAATTTCAATTTAATTTAATTTTTTTTTATAATTTGTGTAGTATTAATTTTTTTTAATAGGAATAATTGGGTGATATGTTTGGAATCTTTCCTTCGTGGACTTTCATTTCATTGTGGATTCTCTATGTGGGGAGTAATGCTAGAATAAATGGGGAGTTTTTCTTAATATTATGAACATCGCTAACAGTTTTTTTAATGTAAAATATGAAACTTGAGTGTTAAGACAAAATGTTCGTTGTGATTGTATCATAGAAAAAAACTATTTTCATCAACACGAAATTAAAAAACAGCTTTTTTGTGGTGGTTATGAAAAGATGTACCCTAAAGTATGTATGAGGTATGTGGGGAGTCTTGTTGGATTAAGTTGAGTTATTCTTATTATTTTGAACATTAGTTGCAGTAGTTCAATGGAAAGTATAAAAATGCAAAATATAAAACTTGAGAGTCAAGAAAAAAATGTTCATTGTAATCATATGATAGCACAATAATATTTCTAGGACTACTACTTGTTAATTGGATGGGGATAATGGAAAAAGGTCTCATAACTAATGAATGAGGTAGGTAGGGACTAATGATGGATTAAGTGAGGAGTTACGATGGACATTTTGATCTTAAGTTATGAACAACAAAAGTAAATTATTTCCATGACGACTAAATTGAATAATAGCTTATTTGGATGGTGAACATTACAAATTATCCCATAAGTAATGTAAATGGTATGTGGGGAGTTATTGTAAACTTTTTAATTATCGGTTGTAGTAACTCAAAATATGAAACAAAAACTGGTACTAATGACCAAAATATCCAACATAACTTTCCACTTAATTGTTCTCCACTCCTCAATTTCGAATATAGTGTGACTTGAAAATTCTAAAAAACCATCGTGGCCACATTACCCAGTATTTAATGTCATTGTCATGGAAATGAATTTGTATTATGTTAAGGTTAGTGTGAGGATATTATGTTCATAATGAAATTTGATTTTATATAAAAACTGGGTAATGAAAACCAAAATAGTCACCACAACTCCCCACTTACTACCTCTGTACTCCCCACTTACAAACAATATCAGTATCAGAACAATTTTAAAAAGGTCCACCGTCTACATAACCCAGTAGTGAATGTTGTCATACTGGCTAAATTTTTTATGTACATAATGTACCATGCATGAATCATTCCATAAGTGGTGAGTATAAAGTAGATTAATGGGGAGTGGTGATGAATATTTCGGTCTAATGTGTACGGCCAAATTGCAGGGTGAGAGTAAATTTCTAAATTATGTATCTTTATGAAGTGGTAAAATTATGTATCTTTATTTGCACACTATCCCAATAGCATTGACAAGTCTTGTCCAAATTGCAAGGTGAGAGTAAATTTCTAAATTAAATATCAGCCTTGGCACCTCCTAATAAAGTTGACAAGTGTTGTCATAATTAGAAGGTGCAAGTGAGGCCATTTATTTCAAATATGCGTCAGCTTTTACAATGGTCAAATTAAATTTCTTAATTGGCACGTTATCCCAATTGAAGTATCTGTGACCTTTTACAATAGTGATATAATAAATCAGCTTTGGCACCTCCCAATAAAGTTGACAAGTGTTGCCATAATTAGAAGGTCCAAGTTAGGCCATTTATTTCAAATATGCGTCAGCTTTTACAGTGGTGAAAGTAAATTTCTGAATGGGCACATTATCCCAATTAGAGTATCTTTCACCTTTTACAAGAGTGATATAATAAATCATCTTTGGCACCTCCCAATAAAGTTGACAAGTTTTGTCATAATTAGAAGGTGCAAGTGAAGCCAATTATTTGAAATATGCGTTAGCTTTTACAGTGGTCAAAGTAAATTTCTGAATTGGCACATTATCCCAATTGAAGTATCTATTACCTTTTAGAAGAGTAATATAATAAATAAGCTTTGGCACCTCCCTATAAAGTTGATAAGTCTTGTCATAATTAGAAGGTGCAAGTGAGGCCAATTATTTGAAATATGCGTCAGCTTTTACAGTGGTCAAAGTAAATTTCTAAATTGGCACGTTATCCCAATTGAAGTATCTATTAACTTTTAGAAGAGTAATATAATAAATCAACTTTGGCACCTCCCAATAAAGTTGATAAGTCTTGTCATAATTAGAAGGTGCAACTGAGGCCCTTTATTTCAAAGATGTGCCAACTTTTACAGTGATGAGAGTAAATATGTTTCTTGGCATGCTATCCAGGTGAAGATAGTCAGTTCTATTTAAGGTTGTGGTTCCTTAGTTTGAAAGTTATGGAGTGCTCTAGTATAATAAGTAAAATTGGTTTTATTTGAAAAGTTGAATGCATATAAGTCCTTTAATGCTGCTATTGATTTTGAAGATGGAAGGTTCTCCCTATGTAGACTTCCAAATGTGGTTACTGTTAACCATATGCACATCATCATAAGAAGTCATTTAATGGGACCGTCTAAGCCCCTACTAAGCCATTTGTGGTACCATGTCCCTCCTAAATTTGTTGCGGAAGGCATTGATGAGTCCCTTTTGGTAAGGAATGACGAAGATCTTCAACATGCCATTCAGTGGCACTCAATGATGGTCCCTACAACGACAATATCTTTTTATGTTAACTTCATGAAAGTATGAAAGTTGAGAAGTGTGACAACTTTGTACCTATTTAGTTTTTTTTTGTATGTTGTAACATTGCTCTTTAAGATCATTGAACTTGCTGAATCTATCTAAAGAAATTGTTGTTCGCTATTTAGCAATGAAGCATTTGGAATTATTAAGTTTTTCCATTGTTGATCTTCGAAATTGTGTTAAACACGATAAACTCTTACAAACACATAAACACGACCTATTTCATATGTAATAAAATATTAAACTACATGTTTGTCCTTTTAATCACCGTACTAGTGTCCAGTTCCACACCGTGGTCGACGCCTGTTTCTAGTGAGGTTCCTCCTACGCACTTCAGGTCTAGGTTCTTCTACGTGTGAAGGTTGTGGTTCATGTTCATCCTCAGGTTGATGATCATCATGTGCAGCAGATGATGATGCTTCTGCATATGGATTGTGGACGTAGTAAACTGAGTCTTCTTGAGGCTGATCTAATCCTTCTAAGAAATTTGGACTTTGAGGATATGTACGCAACCACGGTTGTGCAGAAGGTGGTGTTTCATCATAAGTTGCAAACATACTTCGTATGCCTAGTTCTGAGTTTGAAGAAATTGAATTCCTTGTTCCCTCCATACCTGATGTGGAGGTGGAGTGTTGAAGTCATGCGTAGTTTGTCATGGTGGAGGGACATTTGTTGATGTCGATGCACAATGCATTCTAGGATCATTTAACATTTGTGGAACTGACAAATACAAAAATGAGTTTGAAATGTACCATGACATGTACTCCATTGTATGTTGAAGTGGCCCAAGCATCGGTAATCCATTCAACGTTAGGTCACGTCGGTTATTCCAAACCTCTATCCATTGCGCATGTCTAATAACCCAATTCTCATCTTGTCTTCCCCTTATGTCTAATTTATGTAGATGATCAAGGTTGTTGGGTTCTTCAGAGCATCGGTAATCCATTCAACGTTAGGTCACGTCGGTTATTCCAAACCTCTATCCATTGCGCATGTCTAATAACCCAATTCTCATCTTGTCTTACCCTCATGTCTAATTTATGTAGATGATCAAGGTTGTTGGGTTCTTCAGGGATCTCTTGTGATAGCCGAAATTGTAACTTCACCCTATCTGACTGGTGCCACTCAACAATGAAAAAACAAATTAAAGTTGTGCATGATGTCCATATTGCTTGGTCCCGATATACTTCAACATCAATAATAGAGCCCAAACCCTCATAAGAAACCCAAATAAACTACAACAAAAATTGAAAATGTTAGTCATTCATTTACAACCATTTATCGATATAGAAATGGTAAATGTTACCTAATTTTGTTGCATGTGATCTATCCTTGCACGGTATCCGACTAAATCATTATGGGGGACATTTCTGTAGTTCAGTACTCGACCACCGCTCCATTGGCAAACTAACAGTTAAATTGATGGAACTCTTGAAATGGATGCAATAAAGGGCATCCGAAACCATGCCTATGATTGTAACAACGAAGCACATCCACCCATAGTCCTCGCACATCCATTCGTTGCTCTGCACATCTCCCTATACAACACAGCCAAACATGCTGAACCCCAACTATATCTCTTGGTTCTTCGAAGATTAGTCAAATAGTTCAACTACATTAAATGTACTTATTTCCACTCTTATCGGGCATTAAAACCCCTCCAATAAGTCCTAATATATAAGCTCTAGCATGTGCATGAATGACCTCAATACTGGAATTTTCATCTATAGGCAACAAATTATCCCTTAACCATTTTAGTTTGATCATAGAACCGACAATCAATTCTCCCTTAACCGGTATTATACCTAATAAGGTATCACACATCTTGTCCAAATCCAACATAGTTGGACCAATGATAGGGGGTCCGTCGACAGGAAGCCCCAATTGAAGTGAGACATCTTGCAAGGTTGTGGTGCATTCTCCAGTTGGAAAATGAAATGTGTGTGTTTCAGATCTCCACCTTTCTACCAAGGTAGTCACTAAACCATGGTCAACCTTTAGATGTCGCAATTTAGCCACACTGCCAAACCCTGCTTCTTGTATTATAGGCACAATACTTGGATGAGTTTCAGGCATGGAGTGACAGTAAGACGACACAATGCTCCCTTCCGTGTCCTAAACAAAGAAGTAAAATATGTGATTACATAAAAACTTAGGTGTGTTAATAAGAAATAAAGTTGACATACCCGAGAAGAAATGTATGCAGCCATATGCTCTTGTTGTCTCCATAGCAACATTTTTGTTCACTCTTTGTAGGTTTCTATCGATAGCAAGAATTGAAAACAATAACATTAAACATTTATAGACAATGGAAGACTTCATGAGGGAAAACTTAGCCGTTGGATTACTCAAAAGGAAAGACATCCCTTAGATTGAGGTTGGTGCATTGTCATGCCAATGGTCATTAATGTGAATTTGACAATCTGTCATGTGCGAAGACCTTTTCAGACTTAATCTTACATGTTATTTGCACAACATGATGGCGACTAAAGCTTGTATGAAGGTGACTACACGGTGCACACACCTTTTTAGAATTCGGGCTCAAAGATAAAAAAATTCGTGAATACCAATAAATTTTATTCATGTGAAGATAAATTAACCAGACAATAGTTCCTCAGGTGTAAAAAAGGATGGAGAATGAAGTAAAGTGAATGTCTTTGACAATTTTATTTGTGGTCTTAATGATGGGATAAGTATTTTGGTCTGTTTAATTTTTTTGAATAGAGGACCCAAAATTTGAACATGCAAAAGTTTGATTTGGATGACATTGAACATAAAGGTTGAAACATTGCATTTATTTAACCCAAAGGTTACATTTTTCAGTGCTAGGATGGATTACAAGGGTTGGAGAATGATAACAGAATGCAGTCAGTTACACAAATATTGCATCATACAATGTCCATTAACATAAACACGGAATATTCACCATTGTGGGTGTTTGGGGCTCTTTCAAATTATCAAAATCCGCAAGTCATCCGTAAGTGGGGAGTCAACCATTAATATGTGGAGAGTGAAGTTGAAAATTATGTTCCGAGGTTGCAGATTTTTAAAAAAGTCAATAATCGAATTGTGATCACGCATTGCAGTCAATTACTCAAATTTTATATCTTCAAAATTCCATGACCAAAACACTGAATATTGACCATCGTGGGTCTTTGTGGCTCTTTAAAATTATCAAAATCCGCAAGTCATCCATAAGTGGGGAGTCAACCATTAATATGTGGGGACTAAAGTTGGAAATTATGTTCTAAGGTTGCAAATTTTTAAAAATAAATAAAAATGGTATTACGATCACACAATTCAGTCAGTTACATAAATTTTCCATCCTAGAATTTTCATTCACTGACAGGGGTTCTTGTCCTACTTAACAATTGTCAGAATTCTCAACTCATCCATACATGGAGAGTCAAGCATTAATATGTGGGGAGTAGTATTGTAGATTCTGAACTACATCTTTTTAAAAAATTCAAATATCGTATTGTCATCACACAATGCAGGGATTGACACACATTTTCCTTCATACAATTTTCATATCCTAAACACTAAATATCCACCATCAAACGTGTTTCTGGTGCTTCAAAATTGTCAAAATCCTCAACTCATCCGTAAGTGGGAAGTAAAGAATTAAAATGTGGGAAGTACTGTTGTAAATTCTAGATTGTACATGCATATTTAAAAAATTTAAATATGGTATTGTGATCAAACAATTCAGTCTCTTAAACAATTTTCCATCATACAATTTTCGTTATCTGACGTTGGTGCTTGTCTTACTAGACAATTGTCAAAATCCTCAAGTCATCTGTAAGTGGGGAGTCAAACATTAATATGTGGGGAGCCGTGTTGCAAATTATGAATTGCACTTGTAGGTGGTTAAAAAAATTAAAATATCATTTTGTGATCACACAATGTAGTCACTGATACACATTTTCCTTCATATAATTTCCCTAACCTAAACATTGAATATCCACCATGAAACGTGCTTATGGTGCTTCAAATTTGTCAAAATCCTCAACTCATCCGTAAGTGGGGAATACATAATTATTATGTGGGGAGTAGTGTTGTAAATTCTGGACTGGACGTGCATATTTAAAAAACAAATTAAATATGGTCTATGTCTCCACTAACCCACACAGAGGGTTGCACGTGCAACTGTTCTTTTCTTTAAAGCATTTCCCATTAAAAATTTAAAATTGCCTTGCCACGTCTGTATTGTCAAAAACAAGTCAAAAAATTTGTTCGAATATCATTTTCGTAAACACAAATACTTTATTACATTGCACACACACTAAAGTCATTAATGAAAATTAAGTACTTATCATAAAGATTACTAAACACACTATTCAAACTTCCTTAAACACATAAAGAACTAAGCTTTAGTCATCGACATTATTGCCTGCAGCTGAGTTTGTTGCATCCAAGTTGTCAACTTCAGGAGGATGTAAGGTCACTAAAAGCTTTATTGGGAGATCATGTGGGAGTGGAAGGAAGAAGGCAACCATGTCACGAACATCATCATTCGTGAGGAGCTTAATTGTTTCATATTGGTCCCAACGTCCTAACACGGGCTTGTGAAACCATACATCTTTGACTCTTCTTCCCTAACTGCAACAACGATAGCTTGCAATTTCTTCTTTCAGCATCTGTAAATTCATAGTAGTCGATACATAAAAAGCACAATTAATACGACCTTCGTAGTTAACAGCAACAAGAAAACTATTGTGAATGTTATTCTCGTGATGGATCACCATCCTTGTTTTGGTAATAAGCAGCTATGGTTGTGAACTGAACGACCTAATAATTTATAGGCGGATTAGTTACTTGATAGTCAAAAAAAAATCTTGAACCTTGCATTAAAGTGGGTTCACGTGACAAAGTAAAGTGGGATAAAGCCTGATTGGCATTCATCGTGCAATGTGTATATCAATTGTGCCTGTGATGTTGGTATCACGTGATGACATTGACTAAAGCCTACCACTCATCAGGTGCAATGCTTTTATTTTTAACCTGGCATATCACATGCTAAATAATTAAAGCTGCAACACATAGGGAAAATCACATCACAAACCACTATGAAAAAATCCAAGGTTGTTTAGCAAAGTGGATCTAAATCTTGTGCGTTCGATTACTCTACTTTGAATCTAAACCATTAACATAAACAAACAAAAATTGCCATTGCTATAACCCACACTGAGATAATGGCATTTATTACAACAAGGTATAACAACGCAATCTTTGACAAAGTTTATTTTGATTTTTCTAATAAACTCAACATGTCCCTCAACTTAGATTGAGGTTTATATTTTCTTATTTAAAGTATGTATTTTTATTTATGACGTTCTTTTTAATCAAATGTTTATGCAACTTTTAATTTCAATGAATTTGAACTTACAAAATGGAGGTGGTCAAATGTTAATCTCTTATAAAATGTAGTCAAGTCACATGCTAACATTAGAGGTCGTGCCAGTCACATGGCTGCATAATAATTTATGTCAGTCACATGGCTGCATAATAATTTGTGCCACTCACATGGGTACATAAGAAAAAGTGTCAATAACATGAGTACATAAAAGCTCGTGCCACTCACATGATAACATTAACTATCGTTCAAATCACATGTTCACATAATAGAAAGTGACATGATAACTTTAATTTTGGTATAAAAGACTACCATCACTTTCTAAACTCAATCTTAATCTTGCAATTTCTTTTCACTCTGAAAAATCATCGAAAGTTAGGTTCAACCACAACCTCAAATGGAAGGGTCAATGTTTGTTTGTATATACGATGATGGAGAAATCGCCAGTGACGCTCAAATTGGTGTCTACTTTGCATCTGCAAAAACAATCATGATCCGCATCCATAGAGGTTTCGGCTTGTCCAAACTTATTCGCATAATAATGAACAAGGCAAATAGAGATTCAAGGGATGGAGTTCCACTTATTCACTTTAAATTTCCGACTAAAGTTTGTGGTCAACATGTGACATACACTACCACTCAGATCCAAGATGACGACGACATGGATGACGCTTTCGACATGATACATGTAACATCCCGTCAGGATATTACAAATTTATAAATAAATAAAAGCAATAATTTAAAATACGCGGCAGTTAATAATACCTCGTTTTCCCAAAACGCGGGAAAATTCAAAATTTATTAATTAGTCATCAAGAGTTCAAGTCCAAAATCACTAAACATATATTTCATAAAAATCCCGTAAGGGTTTACATCATATTTCAAAAATCAACTGAAAATAAACACCAGTCTTTCCCCAGTCTATCCCCTCTCCGCTGCTAAGTATCACCTGAGCCATCTGCATCAACAACATCTGCTCTCGTGTACCGCGTACACGATCATCGCCAAACATACGCAGATAGGGTGAGCTTAACAGATAAAACATATATAATTATACATATACATATACATATACACATATCACTAAGAATACTTAAACATCCCACATTGTTTACATCTTTTAATTCATACCACCTGATCCCAATCAGATTATTCGTGTTCTACATCGTCTAGTGAATACTTCAACATGACTTGCTGCCATACCTATCGACCACAACCGATAAAACACGTGCAAGTACCATTGCTACGAATCACACACTGTAACGCCAGGTGTAGTTCCTACATGCGAACATAATTCGCAACGTCCCAAGACTACCAAACTCGTCAGCCAACCACTAAGGAGGGCAATCTATTTGGACCCATCCGTACTGGTCACAACCAGCACATTCACACCGGCAACACTCGCCAACCCGAGCCACAACTCAAGGGTTCCTCGTGTTCATCCGTCATCACGAACCACAACTCAAGAGATGCTATTCTGAGCCACAACTCAAGGAATATCACGTGCTTAATCCTTATCCCGAGCCACAACTCAAGGGATACGTTCCGAGCCACAACTCAAGGAACACCAACAATCCCACCTCTAAAGCTCCACTAGACGCCTTGTAGATCACGTATGTCAAATCACAATTCCAAATTGCAGCAGTACAATTCGCTTGGCGGTGGACACGTACCGCCAGGCGCTGCCAGCTCACAGACCGCCTGGCGTGTGTCGCGTACCGCCAGGCGCCTCAGCGCCTCTGATTCAATATTACCGTCGTAACCGCCTGACGGGAAGGCCCTTACCGCTAGGCGCCCCAGAATACGTACCTCTCTGTCAACACGCTTCCGCTTGGCGGAACTTAGCTCGTTGCCAGGCGAGGTATCAGTATCTGCACACTGCTGGTTTTCCTCAGATTCTACAGTCCCTTATCTACTTATTGATTAGCTAGCAAATTACGGGTAGGCTTACCTCTCTTTGGTGATTGCAATTTGATGATCATAGCAACTATATATTTACCATAAGTCTAATAACGTTATGCCACCCCACACCTCGTTCCCATCTCCTTTTTATAAGAGTAAGTATCTTCTCAAATAGGTTCAAGACATCCATTCTATTTGCTCATTCAAACCCACTTAAAGTCAGAGGTTCCACTATTAATCTCACGGCCACTGTTCTCATCCAAATTCTTATAGTTCGTCTCCATCATTCTTTCCTTTTCAACATTACCTCAAGGTCACTCCACTCCTATCTATCACCCTTAACCTCCATAATATTGCTACCACATTTCCACAGTCATACGTCTGTTACAATCTTCCCAACTCCTAACACTTCTACTCCATGTGAAATAGGTAAACATCCCAACTTCCCTCTTCACTAAATCTAAAACCCGATTTTCTGGTATAGCGCCTGGTGGCAGTCTTGGTACCGCCAAGCGGCGCATAACAGTTTTAGGAAATCCCCAGCATTGTTGCACCCAGAAACCCAAACTTGTCCTTACCTTCATTTAACAAGTTCATCAATTCTCGCACCTCAGACAATTCTTAGTACAATATCACACGTAACATGCAACCTGATTCACAATGCCAATAATTCCAACCTTTTATCCCAAACTCGTAAACCCTAACTCACGTTCATGCAATTTCATATAAATTACCCCTTTCGATCACGCATAATTTCAACAAGACATTACCTCAATTCACACACAACAACTGGAATAGTATTTTCATCCGATTAGAATCACCCCAGTGACCCCAAAATACCAAAAATGACTCGAATAGACTCACGTCGCCTGGCAGTTATTCATCTTCGCCAGGCAGTGCATCAGATAGAACCCAGAACGCTGTTTTAGCCTCGTAGCGCCTGGCGGCCGGGACCTTGCCGCCAGGTGGTTCTTACCCAAAGACCAGGAATTGGCTTAACAGAGATGAGTCGCCTGGCGGGTCTTCATCCCTCGCCAGGCAGTTTCTGGAAAAATCCCAGAAACCCAGAAAAAATGACGTAAATAGTAATATACTCATGTACAACATAATTAAACATCAAACAATCATACTAATTACACAACTTAACGCGAAACTCCCCTAACCTAGTTTCCTTGTTAAAAGTTTGAGAAATCCACTAAAGTTCCTCTTCGCTCACCCAAAGTCCTCTTAGTTCTTCCTCCAATCAGTCACAATTCTACACTCAAGCCTGACCACACTCCAATTCTCGTGCTCTGTTTTCTAAGTGCACATACAACTTGCCAAAACCCTTCTCCTTACCTCACTTTGGCCTTTTAAAGGTGTCTTAAAAACTAGGTAATAACACAAAACGAATTTAAGGCTTAATGGTGATGTTTATTGTCATTCATGGACCCTTTATGATCCGTTTCTCAGCCCCCCCCCCCTTGACTGCAATCTTCTCTAGGGTTTACGTTAACCCTTCACCTTCATGCCAAAGCCAAAAATAGCAAAAAGAGTGTTTAAATTGGGTTTCTCCCAAAGTTGAACCCACAACTATGCAATGCCAAACCATCATGCCAATTCATGTTTCATGCTAACCATTATAATCCAATTATCATATTATTTCCTAGCAAGATTAACATATATTAAAATATTACCAAAAATGACTCAAAATTGACATACATAGGACTTGAACACAAGTCCTCTCACACAAACCAAGTACTCTCAACCATTTAAGCTAATACTTTTCCATGTCATACTCATCATAAATTAATGTCATAAATGATTTCCCCACCCGCATTTATTAATTAAACATTTATTTTATTAATTAAATTCCACAGGTCTTACAATACAGGCCACCCCAACTGTTACATCTATTGAACTTTGCGCCACCTACAACTCAGGTACGAGACCTTCTGAAAATATTTCTTTAACACATTTTGATGCGCATCATCCACATCCAAACACTGAACCGCAACAAGAACTATTTGACCTTAACACTACCTACCTAGGGGATTGGGAAAATGATATACAATCATATACCGAACTACTAACCGGTCCGTCTACCTCAAATATTTTTCGAACTCCCACACATCACAATACCCAAAGGTTCTCTCCTCCAGTTATCGTAGAAGTTGAAAACCTAGGTCTACCTACAGCATCCTTAGATGCGTTTAGCGAAGATGAGGACAATATACTTTTTGATCAACATGATGACCATGACGAAACCATAGATGTCCACCCCATACAACAACAACACCTTCACCCTCAGACACATGTCCCTTATAACCCACCACAACACTTCGAATTATATGAAGAATACAACCAGACCCCACACCAGGAATTCCCAAATGCATATGACCACAACACAATGTTGCATGACAACTTTGAGCACGATGTTGGTACACTGACCCAAGGAATGAGGTTCCAAACAAAGAAACAACTTCTAGATGCTTTAAATAGGTACCACATAACAAACCATTGCACCTACAAAACCACACACTCAAACACAACAAGGTTGAGGGTGCAATGTGTGCAACACATGTGTCCTTGAAAATGTCAAGCAATATTACGTACAAGGGACCAAGTGTAGGAAATTAGAAACGTTGAAGGTGTGCATACATGTGCCACACAACTCATAACGCAAGACTACGGGCACTTGGGCTCAAGAATAATATCTCAACATGTAAGACAAATGGTGGAGTCAGACTCATCCACACCAATTGCAACAATAATTTCTTCCATCCAGACCTCTATAGGATATAACACAACCTACAAAAAGGCATGGTTGGCGAAACAACAAGCAATTGAAGATGTGTAAGGAAACTGGGAACAGTCTTACAACCGATTGTCGTGCCTACTATAAGCCATTCAAACTTATTTGCTTGGGTTTGTATACAAGTTGAAAACCAGTCCAATTACAAATGGCGAAGAGGTCCTAGAAAACCAACAACACTTTCGAAGAGTGTTCTGGACATTCAAACCATGCATTGATGGCTTCCCATTTTGCAAATCAATAGTGCAAGTGGACGGAACCTTCCTTTACGGAAGGTATAAGAGCACCCTTCTAGTAGTTGTTGCACAAGATGGGAGAAATAACATTTTTCCCATTGCATTTGCTATAGTAGAGGGTGAAACCGCCGAAGCTTGGTTTTTTTTTTCCTTAAAAACCTAAGGACACACGTTACGCCTCAACAAAATTTATGCTTAATGTCAGACCGCCAAAATTCAATCAGTGCAACATTCAACAGACCCAATAGTGGCTGGACTGAAAGGAACTGCATGCAGGTGTTTTGTATTCGACACATTGCATAAAATTTTACAAGAAGATTCAAGAATACAACTCTGAAAAAGGACCTCGTCAACATAGGTAAGTTATTACATGTAAATTTGTCTTTTTCATTTTTTGGCTGTTAATTTTTCACACCTAATATTAGAAAATAAATTCTTCTTATAATTATATTTGTAGCGTACGCATTGACGGAGCCACGTTGTAACTACTACTACAACATCATTAAAGAAGACAACCCAGAAGCAGCAGCTTGGGTAGACCAAATTCCAAGGGAGCAGCAGTGTCTTGCATATGATCAAGGAAGAAGGTGGGGTCACGTAACAATGAATCTGGCTAAAGCAATAAATTATGTCCTGAAGAAGACAAGGAATTTACCAATTTCATCCATAGTATTGGCCACGTACACTAGGTGCAACACATACTTCACAAAAAGAGGTAGGCAAATAACTACAATGGTCAGTGCTGGTCATGTGTACTCTGAATATGCGACTAACTTCCTACAAGATGTGGACTCCAAGTCAAACACGCACCACGTCCTTGAATTTGATAGAAATACCACAAGATTCAGAGTAGAGGAGATGGTCAATCCTAGAGAAGTACGTCCTGCAGAAAAATTTGTAGTCAGATTAGATGAAAGGTGGTGCAATTGTGGAAAGTTTCAAAAAATACATCTACCATGTTCACATGTTATTGCAGCTTGCAAGCATGCACATCACGACTTCAACATGTACATAAGTCCCCAATATAGGCTGGATGTCATCATGAAAGTATATGACAATTTATTTTGTGAGTTAAGACATGAAGAATATTGGCCACCATACCAAGGACCACAAGTTTGGCCTCATCCTGCCACAAAAAGGAGCGAGAGGGGTCGTCCTAAATCAAGTAGAATTAGGACTGAGATGGACATTAAAGAAGGAAAACAATCAAAAAAGTGTTCCTATTGTAGAATTGAAGGACACACAAGAAATCATTGTCCTAATAACCCTACACGTAGATGATCCACATCAAACCACTTAGTTTATGTTGTACTTTTAATTGTGTTCAATAAATTTGTACTTGATTCAATTCAATGGTACATCTTTTCTTATTATCTTTTATTGTTACTTATTTTACATAAACCAAAAACAAATAACAAAATTATTTAAAATACAATAATGAAATGCTTTCAAATTATTTTACTTATTTTCATCATTTTTAAAATATTTTTTACAAATTTTCAAAGTTTATAATATACAATTTTTAAAAATTATCAAAAATTAAAAGATAACTGTAATTTAATATTAATAAACATCTATTAAAAATAATTAATACTACACAAATTATAAAAAAAAATTAAATTGACGTTTATATTTTTAAATTACACATAAAAAAACTTACTACACAATACAAAATCTATTTTTAAATCAACAAATTCAAAAAAAAAAATCTTTCAAATAATACCTAAAATAACTAAAAACACAATACTAGATCTATTTTAAAAAAATATATTTAACCTTTAATGTAACATTTTTCAAAAAACAAAACAAAAAATAACTCTTATATCTATTTTATTAAAAAGTTTAAAAAATATTATTTCTAATTTATTTAAAAAAATAAAAAAAATAAAAAACCAAGTTCAGAATTCGGATCCCTGAAATCAAATTTTGATTTGGATTGAAAAAAGAAAATCAAACATTAAAGGTTGGAATTTGGCCCCTGAAGGACCGAATTCCCAACTAAAACTAAAAACAATGCTATCCATGTAAATTTAAGGAACAATGTGCTATGCATGTCAAAAAAGGAGCAAACAGTGCTCTTTTGAAAAAAAAATCATTATTTTTTGTATGTGAAATTTCTGCCACTGTAAATTTTTCTTTTTATATATTTATTTGACTTTTTTTAGGAGAAATCTTAATAGGAATTGAAAGTTTCAGTCTTCAATTTTTCATCAAAAATGCCTTTCTTTTTAAGATTAATATTGTTCATATAAAGTTAAGATGTGCAATTCTTATATAATAAAAAGAAGAGAAAATGATCTAGATTACCTTGCAATGTGGCAAAAATAAACTTAAATAATTTGACATAAATGTTAAACATTAAAATAGTATTCACTTTAAATAATATATTATTTTAATTCCAAAATTATTGGCAAAATATTTTTGTCAATACCTTTTTATTATTTTTATTTTTCTTATCATGTCAACAAGTTTGCAACACATGAACAGATCACATCCGTAGATATTGTTACAGTGTAAGAATTGTAATGTTGATTAAGGTCACGTCTTACTTTTTAGTGTAGTTAATTTGTTTAATTTCATTGTTAATTTTTTATTTTTTAGTTAAACCCTTTAATTTTTGTGAGAGAATGGGAAAAAAAAGGAAAAGAAGGACACCATTATGATAAGACTGATATCTTTTAGAATTCAATCTATGCAAATTGGAATGTTAGCAGACACACTCAAATCATAATCATTATAATGGCAGACACATTAAACCCTAAATATTATGATGAGTTCAATGATTAATTAAAACAATTGGTAGTTGAATTTGTCTACATATGCTCTAATAACCCAACTCTTCCACCATCTTGAGCAAACTCACTCATATCACTGTGTTGCGACGATGATTTTTTGTTATTAATTTGAAAATATATAACTCAAATTCAAAAATTTATTATTAGTTAATTCAGAAAACAGTAGATTTGAAAATACTGGAATTTGAAAAAGATTTGCCAATAAAGAAACATTTTATGGTGAAATTACCCTATGTGTACACATGTTAAAAGTTCCTTTTATTAATAATTAATAATATTAACATTTTTGAATTAGGTGCCCTCACGTATTACCTTTCATATATATAAAATCATGTTTTAACTCTTACTGTGATACCATTGTGTTATATGGTTAATACACATAAATAATATTTAATATTTGTAAATTAAAAATATGGTGAAAGTATGCGAAAAAGTGCAAGTCGTAAATAGTAGAAAAAGAAGTCACGAAGTAATGACAATTGAACAAAACATTATATTTATGGTACTTAAAATAGTAGATTCTAACCGTTAAAAGTTATTATTAAAAAATTTCATATAATTAAAATAATCTCTTACATTAATAGGTATTAAAACATTTTGTACAAACGCATTTTAGAAGTGGATAACTTTGTTAGAAAAAAAATTATTACTACTTAAAAATCTTCATAAATTACATTTCTTTTTTTAATTTTTATTTAGTGTCTTCGTATGACTTCAAATAGAAATAAAATTAATTTTAATTTTATTGTCATGTATTTATAACTAAAAACCACTATAATATATATTATATTTATTATTATTTAAAACTTATCGAAGTTTTAAAAAACTGTAAACAATATTTAAATAACTCTTTTAATTTTTATTAAATTTTTCAAAATTTAAAATTATTGATTAATAATTTTTTTATCAATAACTAAATTATTTATTTGATTTAAAATTACTTTATAAATTTATAATAGTAGTAATCTATAAAAAAAAATCTAATACAATGAAAAAAAAAAGCATATGATGTTATTATAATTTGTTTTAAATCATACCTCAAATAAAAATTGTATTAATAAATATTATTTAAAGTTTAAAAATATATGATATTATTATAATTTGTTTTAAATCATCTTAAAAAATATAGGATAGGATACGACATATTTTCGATACGACAATTTATTTTATATTTAAAAAATATATGATGTTGTTGTAATTTGTTTAAATCACACTTCAATAAAAATTTTATTAATAAATATTATCTAAATTGAATATGCTAAATATAATAAATTCAATATACAAATAAAAATTATAATTCGCTATTTCTTGTTTATTGTTTAGAAATAGGAATAGTGTCAATTTCATCTCCTCCATGAGAATCATATATAAATAAGGCACCTTCTATATATGTAAAACTAATGAAAAAAAGTATTAAAGACTAACATTCATTCATTGCCATTATCATGAGTAGTTGTTATAATAAATTATTGTCAATTATATGGGATTACAGTATAAAAACTTATGCAACAATTATAAATTGATTGACAAATGGACCACATCTATGGAAATAATTGACTATGTGAACATCTCATATTATCTCACATATCACATATTTGGAAAATTTCCAACATTCTTCCATGTGGTCCATTTATGCCATTACAATTAATACAAGAAACTAAATACAAGAGTCATGGTGACAAGTAATCCAAAAGTGAGTATTATCTCCCATGTATCACAATATATCAAATCTCTCATCAAAGACTCTTAACTATAATGAATAAACCATATGTTTATTTTAGATCAAACGAAATTTCTCAAAATAAATAAATATGTGCACAACAAAATGAGAAAAACTGAATAAGAGTTTTATCAAAGTAAAAATAATGATTGTCACAACATGGAACCAATTTTCATTTGCACTAAATGATCCTTAAAATTCTTGAATGGCAAGCCTTTAGTCAAAGGATCGACAATCATCAACTCATTGCTAATATGCTCAATGACCACTTAACACGTTTTCTTATGGCTAGATATTTAATGTCAATGTGCTTAATTTGACTTTCACTTCTATTATCCTTAGCCATAAATAATGCAATAGAGTTATCACAATACAACTTCAATGGCCTAGTAATTGAATCCACAACTCTAAACTCAAATATAAAACTCTTCAACTATACACCATGTGAGGTAGCCTCAAAATAAGAAACAAACTCAACCTTCATACGATACTAGAAGTAGTAGTCAAGATCTGCTTTTTGCTACTTCAAAATATAGCTTCACTAGTTAGCAAAATAACATAACCAGATGTTGATTTTCTGGTATTAATGCAACCAACAAAATCTAAATAGAAGTAGCCCATTACCTCAAAACTATTAGTTTGTCTGTATATGAGCATGAAATCCTTTAATCTTTGAAGATATATGATTACCTTATTTGCAGCTTTCTAGTGGCTAACACCTGGATTACTCTGATATCTTCCCAAAACTCCAATTGTGAAATGTGAAGTTTGGAGCAAACCTTACATTAGACTTCTAGTAGTTGAAGCATATGAAACATTCTTCATATGTTCTGGTTCAAGATCATTTTTGGCTCCAATGTTGTAATCTAATTATTGTAAATAAACTTCATAATCACTAGAAATTGTTGATTGATCCTTTGATATATTTTTTAGGTCTTCTTAATGTTGCTTTACTACCTTGATGAAGAACTGGTTACTCAACAACTTGATCTATCTCCAACAATTTGTGGAACTCGAATAAGTAGTTGTCTAATACGCTCTTGAACCAAAGGAGCATGAATGACTATCAATCTATCATTTGATTTAGAGGGTTGTATTTCATTATGATTATTTTGATTTAAATCACTCCCACTAATCAAGTCATTTATAAGAAACTTTACATTCCTTGATTCCACAATTCTAGTGTTATGAGATGGACAATAAAACATTATAACCTTTAGACTTTTTTGCATATCCAATAAAATACAACTAATAGTCTTAGGTTCTAGTTTCTTCTCTTTTGGGTTATAAAATGTCACTTTAGATAGGCATTTTCAAAGGCATATGTGTCATAAATTGGGTTTCCAACCTTTAAATAACTTAAAATGTGTTCTTAAAACATCCTTGGTTAGAACTTAATTCACTATATACACCACCGTCTTAAGTTCTTCAATTCACAAGAATTCAGGAAGCTTTGCATGACTCCTCATGCTTCACATCATATCCATTAAAGTTCGATTTCTTCTATCTGCCACACCATTGTGATATGGAGATCTAGACAAAGTGTATTGGGCAACAATCCCATGTTCTTGAAGAAATTTCGCAAATGGACCAGGTTCTTGTCCACTCATAGTATATTTATCATAGTACTATCCACCTCTAGCTGATCCCACAAAATCTTAAGTTGCTTTTCGCATTATAACTCTACTTTAGCCTTAAAAACATTAAAGGCGTCTAAAGCTTCATCCTTATAATGAAGTAAGTAAAGATACATGTATCGTGAGTAATCATCTAAAAGGTACTTCTTTATGGAGGTAGAGACTGCAATCACAAACTGTACTACTCTAAGGTGCTTCTTTCTTTCTGTTGCTAAGGATCCCCCTTTGGCAAATCCTTTTGCAATAGTGTTAATGGTCCCCCTTAGGGGAGATTTGGATTATGGTGGTTGTCTTCCAACCGTTGTGGGTGGATCACGTCTATTACGATTGTTATCTCTTTCATGTCTTCGGTAGTCTCTTATTCTTTCCTCATACCTTCTAAGCTCCCCTTGACTTCATCTACCTTGGTACGCTATGAATTGTCGGAGATGTTCGACCTGGATAAGTTCTTCGATCTTATCTCTAAGAGTAGTACATTTGTTTGTATTGTGGCTAGAGTTACAGTGGTACCGACACTGTTGCGAAATGTCTACGTTGGAGGGAGTATTAACCCTCTTTGGATGGGTTATAAGGTTAGGATGCAAGGCTTCTTCTAGAATTTGAGACTTGGGAGCATTCAACATAGTATACCTGACAAACCTTGGTGGTTTTGAAGGATTCATTGGTCAAACCTACCTTAGAGGACCTCTGAAAGGTTGTTCCTTATCATGTTTCTTCTCCACAGCATTATCCTCGACTTTATTTTTGTTCTTAAAATCCTTTAATTCTTCCATACGCATGTATTTGGCTGCTTTTATTCTTAACTCAACCATGTTGGCTATTGCTTTCTTGCATAAACAGTCAACGAAAGGCCTTGCTCTTAAGGCAGTCACCATTTGAGGTAATGCAACTTTAGGGCTAAGATTTCTGATATTAGGGCTAGCTTGCTGAAGCGTTCCATGAATGCTCTTAAGGACTCTCCTGTTTCCTAACATATGTTAATCAAAGCCATTGAGGTTAGGTTATACGGTTTAGACATTGCAAACTGGGCCTCGAACTGTGTGGTAAGGGTGTCAAAACAATCTAAAAAAAAAGGGGGGAGTTAGGTGAACCAACTAAGTGCTGCTCCTTTGAGGGAAGTGGGGAACACCTTGCAAAAGATGGCGTCTTCGTGGTATACAAGCTGACTTATGTGAGGTATATATGCACATGCTTGTCAAGATCCGTTGTGCCATAGTATATGTCGATCGTCAAGGTTTTCCAACTCCGTGGTAATGGAGTTTCCAGAATTCCATCAACAAAAGAGTGTTTTCGTTGACGTCACAATAGTGCTTAAGTATCGATCATTCTAGAAGTATGGGTGTTAGCCTTCTGCGTACTTTCCCCTATGGTCTCTCCTCCGAGGGCAGATGAGGTAACCTAAGTCTTACTTGGTCGAGGAGGGTCTTCTTCATCACCATTCTTGAGCTTGTATTTCATCTTAGCATTCTTAGCTCGAAGCTCTACTATCTCCTTTTGGAGTGCCATCATCATCACCATCTGGTTGGTCTCTACTGCCTACGCTTCTTGTCCATTGCTTACCATATTCCTAGTGCACACCATGTGTACTTTAATCTAACTCGACCCCACGATGGATGCCAATGTTCCTATATGAACAGTATGTTCCAATAAGAGACAAATCTTCTTACAAAGGTCGAGATATCTTAGGTCTACACTTGGGTCCACTCTCCTCTCTTTCCTTCGAGTTGCCAGCTCTCTTAACTCTTTCTTGTTGAGGTGTTCTCTTTCGATGAAGGTGTAGAATCCACGACGGCGGGGGTGCCTGCAAAGACATTTTTACGCTCAAGTTAGCTAGTGCAATAAATGTAGGTGGTTGCAATAAATGAGATCAATTTCTTACCCCATGAACAATGCTATTTATACTACCTGGATGAGCCTAGACTATGGGGCTTGGATTTTGTAAGATTAGGCCATTTTAATGTCTTGCTTAATTATACGTATTTCCTTTAATCATTCCACGATTTGTCCTTTTGCCTAGGTGGCTCTGTACTGCAACAATGACGTATATGTATCCTTTCGTCTATGTTGAAATGTTCTCTACCTTCGTGCTATAGGGACGTATTTGGCTCTATACGTACAATAGCCTCCTGAGTCAAGACAATCTTAATTGAGAGTCTTTAATGTAGTTTGGGTGCTTCTTGTTATGATTATGAGAGAGAGAAAGAAACTATAAGTTTATCACGAAAGTTTTGAAAACTATCCCTCGAGACAGTTTTCGTAAGAGCATCTGTAACTTGAAGCTGGGGTGGAATATATTGAACACGAAGATGCTATTTTCGAACATGATCACGGACATAGTGAACATCAAGGGCGAAGTGCTTGGTTTTGGAATGAAAGATGGGATTGGCTGTGAGTAAAACTGCACCAAGATTATCAGAATATATAGTGGGCGCAGAAGGAGAAAGGGAAAGCTCTTTGAGAAGAGAAACCATCCAAGAGAGTTCAGTTGTTGCAGAAGCAATGCTGCGAAATTCTGCTTCAGTGGTGCTGCGAGAAACAACTGCCTGCTTTTTCGACGACCAAGTGACAAGATTCGATCCAAGATATATATAGAAACCCGAAGTCGACTTTCGATCACTTGGATCTGAACCCCAGTCAGCATCTGCAAAACAGCAAAGAGTAAGATCCGTGTTTGATATGAAACGGATGCCAAAATGAGTAGTGCCAGCAACATATCTTAAAATTTGTTTGACCGCTTGCCAATGATGGAAGTTGTGGTTGGTGCATAAACTGAGAAACCTTGTTAACTGCATACGTGAGATCCGGACGTGTGAAAGTAAGGTACTGAAGAGCCCCAACAGTTTGTCGATATAACGTGGGATCCAAAAATGCTTCAGAGCCATGAGGTGTGAGCTTAAGAGAGGTTGCCATTGGTGTTGGTTGAGGTTTTGCGGAAGTCAGGCTTGCCTTACAGAGAATCTGATTTGCATATTTTGTTTGTAAGGAGAAGAGAGCCACTTGGTTGCCAATGAGCTTCAATACCAAGGAAGAAATGAAGTTTGCCAAGGTCTTTGAGTGAAAAGGTGTTGTTGATAGTGGTAATGAGCTTTTGAATGGCAGAAGAAGACGTTCTTGTAACAAGGATGTCATCAACATAAATAAGTATAAGTATGGTGGAAGAAGATGATTGTTAGACAAATAACGAAGGATCAGAAATAGTGAATATAAAGCCAAGCTGAATAAGAGTGGTACTTAGCTTTTGATACCAAGCTCTTGGAGCCTGCTTTAAACCATAGATAGCTTTGTTTAGTTTGCAAACGTATCCGGGTTGAGAACAAAAACTGTGTGGTTGTTCCATGTACACAAGTTCGTCAAGATCACCATTGAGAAAAGCGTTGTTAATGTCAAGTTGACGAATAGTCTAACCAGCCGAGGAGCAAGAGATAACACTAAACGAATCGTGGTTGGTTTCACAACAGGGCTGAAAGTCTCGAAATAGTCAAGACCCTCAATTTGATTGAATCCACGTGCAACCAAGCATGCTTTGCGTCGTTCAAGGGTACCATCGGGATTATATTTGTTTTTGAAAATCCATTTTGACGTGATGATGTGAGCACCGCGGGGAGGTTGAACCAATGTCCAAGTCTTGTTTTTGAGGAGTGCATCAAATTCAACTTGCATGGCTTATTTCCATGCAGGGTCAATAAGCGCATCATGTGCACATAGAGGAACAAAATCAGTGGTAGTAGAAACCCAAGCTTTTGGTTTAAAGATACCAGACTTAGCTCTAGTTTGAATTGGATGCACGTTAATAAGAGTGTGTGCTGAGGAGGAAGCCACAAAATCAGTTAATGTTGGAGCCTGGGATGCGCTAGAATTCAAGGATGCAATAGAGTGAGGAGAGTCTTGAGTCTGAGATACTGCATCTTCTGAGACTGAAGGATGTTCCGAAGAAGATGAAGGAAAGGGCATGCATGGTACAAAGGAGTCTAATGGAGCAACAGGTGTATGTGGTTGATGTGGGGTTGTGGGAAGAAGAAGCAATGTTGATGAAGGAGCATCACCACCCAACACAGGAGCGGAAGATTGAGGTGCAAACATATTTGGAACACATTTATAAGGAAATTCATTTTCGTTAAAAATAACATCCATGGATGTATACAACTTACCATTTGGATGAAGACATAAGTAGCCTTTTTTGTTTACAGAATATCCAAGAAACAAACATGCATGGGATTTAAAATCAAATTTATGTTTATTGTATGAACGTAAAAGAGGAAAGCAAGTGCAACCAAAAACACGAAACAATTCATATTTTGGTGGATGATGATAAAGGATTTCATGAGGAGTTTTATATTGAAGAATAGATGTGGGTAAATTATTTATAACCAAAGTTGCAGCTTTGAAGGCAAAATCCCAGTATTTTAAGGATATAGATGCATGTGCAAGGAAACTCAAACCAGTCTCAACAATGTGTCTGTGCTTCCTCTCAACAGTCCCATTTTGAGGATGAGAGTAAGGACAAGTATAATGATGAATGATGCCAAACTTAGCTAAGAACTTATCAAAATGTATAAATTCACGAGCATTATCGGTTTGAATGGCTTTTATAGAAAAACCTAATTGTTTTTCAATCATTGTTTTGAAATTAATAAAGATGTCAAAAGATTGAGATTTTGAATGAAGCATGTAAACCCACGTGAATCTGGAAAAAGCATCAACAAAGGAAATGTAATACCTATCACCATTAACAGAGCAAACTTGTGCTGGACCCCAAATGTCAACAAAGATTAATTCTAGTGGGTGTGTGTAGACTGTGTGAGATGTAGTAAAAGGTAGCTGATGTATCTTAGATATAGCACAAGAGTTGCAGAAAACAGAGTCAGTGTTAAAAGAAATGTTACAACTTTGTAGAATTCTCTTTATAGTTTGAAGAGTAGCATGGCCCATGCGTGAATGCCATAGGTCCAAAACCGATGAAGAAGCAGTCGAGACTTGATGAACTTGGGGCTTGTGTGAGCATTTCAGCGTAGGAAAAACATATATGCCATCTTTAAGTTGTCCATTGAAGTAGAATCTGTTTTGTGACCTGGTGTTTTACATTACAATGAGAAGGAATCCATTGTAGTTGGTTTTAGATGTGAAGTTTGAAGAGTCACTTGTTATGTGATGTGAAGCCCCACTATTAGGGTACCAAAGAGTTTCAGGCATAGTAGAGATAGAAGACAATTGATCATAGTTATCAATATTGGAAGGAGAAACCTGAGAGTTATGTAATTGAATAGGCGGTTGAAAATCTTGATCAAAGCGATGCCAACACGAAGCTACGGTGTGCCCATATTTCATGCAGAGTTGACATTGAAGACTCGTATTTGAATTTTGATGTGATGAAGAAGGTGTGGATTGGGAGGAGTTGTTCTTGAAGCTTCGGCCTCCACGTACAGAAGATGGTGGACGTGATCGTTGTCGACCAGCACGATCTTGAAACCTGCCACGAGTGGAAGAATGCCAAGAAGATGTGGTGGCATGGACCTGAAAGACATTATCAGCTTGTTTGTGTTTCTCTAAGCGTTCTTCATGCGCAAGAAGCAATGCTTCTATTTCTTCAACAGTGTATGGTTCTGTGCGGGAGAGGATGGATGTAACGAACCCATTGTAATCATCCGACAACCCATCAAGGATGGCTTCAATATGACAGCGTCAGAAAGAGGAGATCCGATGGCGGCTAACGAATCTACGGTCTTCTTGATATCAAGAATGTACGTAGATATGGAACGATCTTTCTTGGACACTTTTAGTTGAAGCTTTAGCTTTTTCACACGCGCTCTGGATTGACTTGCGAAGTATATCGTTAATTTTTTCCAAATAGCGGTCGACGTACGAAGACCTACCATTTTTGTTAACATAGGAGAAGACATTGAGCCCAATAGCCACGCTACAATGAGGTTATCTTGTTGTTGATGGTGAACATATGCAGGATTGATGATGGAGGATTCTGCTGCACTTTGTGTCAAGAACTTGGGTGGAGCTGGAGTGGCATCAAGAAAATGGAAAAAATGCAAACCGTAAATGGTTGCCAGGATTTGATGCTCCCAAACTAGAAAATTTTCATCATCTAACTTGATGCTAAGGGTGGAGGGAAAGAAATGGAGGGAGGACGAAGAAGAAGGCATAGAGGCAATATCAGATTGGGTAGTGCTTGCGGAAGTCATGGTGAAGAAAAAAAATCAAGCTCCGGATACCATGTTATGATTATGAGAGAGAGAAAGAAATAAAACGTTGCATGATATTGAATTGTATTGATACAGAGAGAGAAAGTCTTAATATAGACAAGCCTAGAACTAATTATACTAGTGTAACCGAAGATGTATAACAAACTACAGTAACTAACCATAATAGAATTATATATACTCTTAACACTTCTTAATACTTTGAGTTTACCTATTTTATATAAAAAAAAATCTTTTTTTCTCGACACTTCACTTTCCTAACCTTTATCTACACAGAAGATAATCATTACACTAATAATCTTTTTAAAAACAATGAATTGGATTTTACATAGTTTAATGTTGTTTTTACTATATTTTTTTCGTTGTAGATATTAATTCTACGATTTACGTTGCATACAAGTGTAAACTCTACAACTTTGTTTTCAATACAGTTGTATTCTTTTTAAGAGTATGCTTATTTGTTTTTTTAGCACGAATACTACTTTGGAGGCTAACTTATCCAAAATGTCACGAGTGATAATGATATCAACATGTGAACTTGAAAAAAAAATATTATAAATGTCATATTAACCATTTTTTATGTTTAAACAGATTTAAAATAAGATATTAAAATATAGATAACTTTCCATGTTTCCACAAATTCAAAGGCAAATCAAAGTCGTGCATTGCCTTCCAATTCCAAGGTGCGAAAACGACTGTGCAGCAGCAAGCACCCCTTCATTTGCCCTTCCTTTTCTCACACTTTTCTTCTTTCCTTGTACTATTATTATAAATAAATAAATATCAAAAGTATTTAGTATTATTTATTATTTTCTATATATTCTCAGGAAGCAATGTTTCTTATTCTCATTTCACAATCTTCTCTTCTGTTCCTTCTGCTTTGTCTTTCTCCACTCATCTCCTCTTCTCTCTTCTCTTTCTTCTCTCGATCATGACTGGGATTGCCGATGAAGCTCCCGTGACCCTCGACACGCTCAAGCAGTTAATGGCTCAGTTTGCCAAGGAGAGAGACTGGGACCGTTTTCACAGCCCAAGAAACCTTCTCTTGGCTCTGGTATGCTTCTTTTCCAATACCCTATGAACAAAAATGATATTTTTTTGGCTTACTGTTGCACCCTTTTGTGAACTTTATTGGTTTATCGTGTAGTTTGTACCGTGTACTCGTGTTTTTTTATGTGGGTAACGTGGTTCTTTTTGATCCATGAAAGAAGGAAAGGGTATATAGAGAAGAAGAAGAAGAAGAATCTCTTTGTTGTTATTGTAATTTTTTGACCGTTTTCTTTTCGGGTTTTGTAGACGACTCACCTGACTCATACTTTATATATAATGGGGTTGTAGCGGATTCTTAATGTTTGCTTAAAAAAAAAATTTCTTGCAAGTTGGCCTTTTTTTTAAGAGGGTTGAGGCTATAGGCTAATTTTAAGTTTTTGTAGTTTGTTTAAAGTAAAATCATTTTTATTTTAAATTTGTATTAAAAGGTTTAACATCAAGTGTGAATTAAAATTTAATATAGATTTCTCATCTCAAAGGGAGAGGTTTTTTAATTGCTTTTACTTGTATTGTAAAGTATTTTATTCAATAGAATTGTTTCTCTTGCATTTTTTAATTATGTAATCGTGTTTGGTTTAACCTCTTATGTGCCACTGTTTATACACATCTCCGGTGAGAAATTGATCATTTGACTCTAAATAGTAGAAGAAGAAGGTTCTATGTAGTTTCATGTCTTCATAAACTAGTGAAATTGAAATAAAGAGAGAGATGGTGTAAGGTAAATAGATTGTTGTAGTTTATAGTAGTAATATATTAATTGATTATAGGATGCATTTTTAAAATATATATTTAGAGTGAATGAAAATTTAGTCAATATTTTTAAATGCAATTAGTTTCTAATTAAGACAAATTAAAGCGTTTTGTTTTGACCGAGAATCACGTAAACCGCCAGGGAACACGGCGAGTTGGATCAAATGACTCACTACCCATTGAAATGTGCAATCACTTTTTCATAATTAGTATTTGTCATTGTCTTTTTTGAGATTTTGTCACCTTGTCACAAACCCTAGTCAAAATCGACTTTGCAATGTAAACAGATTCCATGTCGTTGTTACCATAGAAGATTTGTAATTTTTTCGGCCTTCATTTTCGCTTTAACTTTTTAACTTTTGTTCCCACCAAGAGTACACAAGTGGGACATAACCATGTTTAATGTTATGCTCAAGGACAAGCTGAAGCTGCCAAAATAACACAGTCCCAAAATAAGTTGTTTCAGTCTGATGATAATGTTGCAAATATTAACATAAAAATCGAGTCTTTTTTATGTTGTTTTTGCCGTTGATAGGTGGGTGAAGTAGGAGAATTGTCTGAGATATTTCAGTGGAAAGGAGAGGTTCCAAAGGGTCTTCCAGATTGGAAAGAGGAAGAAAAGGTTCATCTTGGTGAAGAACTTTCTGATGTGTTGCTTTACCTTGTGAGGCTCTCTGACATTTGTGGTGTTGATCTTGGTAAAGCTGCTTTGAGAAAGGTTCAACTCAATGCCATAAAATACCCTGCAAAAATTTGCAAAGAGGTGGTTTCATCAGTTTCAAGCACCCCAGAGGAAAACCCTTCCACCAACAATGGCACTGCCCCTGATGCTGACTGATATATGAATTGTTGTTATTCTTGTAATAGCAGTAATCATGTGATGAATAGCTGAATTAGGGGTGAAGTGGGAAATAGGGCATGGTGGTTTTGTACAATGGTTTGTGCAGTGTTTTGCATGGAAACTAAACTAATGTTTAGTGTCTGGTAGTTGGTACGTTTATTCTATCAGATTTGTTTTCACTGTTTTGGCAGAATCAAATCCCGTGACAGATATCAGATATGAAGAGATCTAATTCTTCCATTTTTGGTTACCTTACCTTTTACGTTTTTGGGGACATTTTGGATGCAGAAATAGGTTCCGGATTCTCTGCAATTTGATTTTTGTTGGTGACCTTTCGTCCTATATTAAATCTATATACATGTTTCTGGATCCTTCTGTCTGAGAAAACATGTTTTTTGGGGGTTGAATTTCGACAGGTGAGCCGAATTGAAATTCTTTTGGTGTTTGGAAAGCGAAAATGGTTGTTTTCTTCCCTCATGGGAAGGAAAATCAGGGTCTTTGTCGATTTGTGTGTGGCTATGAGTAGCTTTACTGTGTTGCAGAACAGCCAAAATCATGAATAGTTAAGAAACGATGTTGCCGCGCAGATAATGAGGTGATTGTTGATTACAGTTCTAAACGGGACGTGAGAGGACCCTTTGTGCAAAAAGTGAGAGCAGTTTGGATTATTTTATTCCAACGTTTAAAAGCCGGTTTCACTGACTTTGCCATGAAAAGGAGTTCTGTTGGTAAAAGATTTAAGATTTTACTGTTCAAGTCAAAGTTAATTATGTTATTGTTTAAATTTTAAAGAGTTTTTTGAACTATAGTTATATCCTCTGTTTTCTTTATAGAGTGATGCATATTTACGCCGTGTTCGGTGTTGTATTGTTTAAATAAATTTGGAAGAGTGGATTTGGTACGTGAGAGCGTGTTTGGTTTAGATGAATTGAAGAGATATTTGAGAGTTGATTTTGGGGGATGGATGAATTATTTTATCCCTTCAAAAGTGTGAGGATACGAGTATACTGTATCTGTTTATGAAACTACCCTTCAATTTTGTTTCCCTTTCCAAAACCACGTGCACATCAGATTCTTGGTGTGACTTCCTCTTATGGAAGCTGATGTGAATGTAGTGTGCTGTGGTGTTATGAGAGGAGGATGACATTGATTACGTAACCGGTGCCTTGACACTTGTGTCAATGCTTTTTATTTTATTTTTTTTTTACTTTTTTTTAATTTTTTTAATTTTTTTTTTACTTTTTTTTAAACTTTCTTTTAACTTTATATAAATTTTGTTTAAAATTTAATTGTTTAACTTTCTTTTAAAATTGAATTGTATAAATTTTTTTACATTCATAAAAATTTAATTTTTTTATTTTAAAATTTTATATAATTTTAATATTTTTAAATTCGTATTAATTAATTATAATTATTTTTATAATATTAAATTATAAAATCATTCTCTTTTTCAATCAAGGGTATTTTGGTAACTTTCTAATTCTATCTATTTTTACAATTTATTTTATCTATCACATCAATCAAATATTTCACTAATTTTCATAAAACTTATCTCCAAATCCATCCACTTTACCCTCTAAATCCACTAAAAAAAAAAATACAAAAATTTATCCACCCAAATCTACACAAATTCATCTTCACACTCTCTCCAATATCCATCCCCCAAAGGAACACACCCTTACGCAGTGTTCACATGAAGGAATTGTGTAACATCCCTTCCGGATATTACGAATTTAATAAAATGAAAAGAAATAATACATCAGCATCATTTATTTTAAAAAAAATAAATAATAACGTCGTAGTTAATAATACCTCATTTCCCAAGACGCGGGAAATTTAAGTCTTTATTTCACATATCGATAATGAAAATTCAAACAGTATTCGTCAATTATAAAATAAAAAGTCCAAGAACATAAATGTTTACAACTGATTCAAAATCATAAAAATAAAATCCCCAAGCTATCTCCTCTCTGTAGCTAAGCCTCACCAACTCCACCTGCACCATCACCTGCTCACGTGTACCGCGTACACGATCATCGCCAAACACAAGCAGATAGGGTGAGCTAACAGTTTAAACATACAAGAATATATATCAATATACACATACATGTTTAACCAGTACAAATAATATAACAACAACACCAATTCTTTCTTTATACGGCATGGCCACCACCATATCAAGTATCCTTTATTTTCCCACAGAGTCTTACTCTATTTCCATCACATGGCCACCACCATGTACACCGATGCACCTAATGGAAGTCACGTTACCTTCCCTCCACATGGCCACCACCATGTATATTAAGTACATAAGGAAACCTCGTTCCAGTTCTTCTCATGGCCACAACCATGTTAGCAGTGTTATATATCTTCTATTGAGTATCTCCAGGTGCCTTGCTGCCACACCTATCGGCCACAACCGATAGAGCACGTGCGGAAACCATGCTACGGATCACACACCGTAATGCCAGGTGGAGTTCCCAAATACGAACGTAGATAACGTTCCAGGACTAACAAACTCGTCAACAACCACTGAGGAGGGCAATCCATCTGGACCCATCCGTACTGGCCACAACCAGCACACTCACACCAGCACACTCGCCAACCCGAGCCACAACTCAAGGTTCCTCGTGTTCATCCGCTATCCCGAGCCACAACTCAAGGGAAGTCATTCCGGGCCACAACCCATAGAATGCCACGTGCTTAACCCCTATCCTGAGCCACAACTCAAGGATACGTTCCGGGCCACAACCCATGGAACACCAGCAAGCCCACCATTGAGATATGTTAGGAGCCTTATAGTCCAACATCACCATTCAACTCCCATTCATCCAATACCACCAAAATTTGGTTACCCTTACGCCACATCCATCCAACCTATGCTTAATCTCCCAGTTCTCGCCTAAGCACTCCAGTTCATCTCGCTTAGGCTAGGTTATCTCGCTTGGGCGAGTTCCATACACAAAACCTGCCACGAACCCTCGCTTAGGCGAGTCACACTCGCTTGGGCGGGTTCACGTTTCGCCCAAAACCCTCATCTCTCACTTGGGCTGTGAGTTAAACCCTCATTAGAATTCCCTTCAAACTCTCGCTTAGGCGAGAAACTCTCGCCTGGGCGAGACGCATGCTCGCCTAAACACCAAACCGCGCCTGCGCGAGATGAGCAACCAACACACTCGAAACACACACGGATTCTCGCTTGGGCGAGTCACACTCGCCTAAGCGAGATAATCTGTCGCCCAAGTCTAAATACCCTGCCTGAGCGAGATGCTCGAACAGAGCCTGAAACTCATGCCCTGCAACTCTCGCCTAGGCGAGTCCAGTTCGCTTGAGCGATAATTGCAGGTTTGGGCGTTTTTTTACACGCACAACAGCCGCAATCAGACCTAAAACACACCCTAATTTCATACCATTCATGTAGAACAATCACATTAGACCTGTGAGCATAACTGGACCCTAAATATAAGCCCCAACAACACAACTTTGCACAATTTTAGTATATACCGTTCATAACCCCAAAATACTCATGCATTTAGGCCAACATTCAATAGAACAGTACCAAAACCCAAAACCCTTAATTCCCTCAGGTGCAACACGACATTCAGCACACAAATTCATCACAGATCATGCAAAACGACACCATAAGCATAGAAATTCGGCTTAGCTCCCCTAACCTGAAAAATCCCTTGCTTAACTTCTGAAATTAGGGAATTTCCTTTGATCACCAAGGCTTGCCTTAATTCACCACTTTAATTACCCTCAATACTTCACTCCTAACTCTCATTTCACTCCAAATTTTCGTCCTCCCTCTATAGCTCTCAGAAACAGCCTTCCAAAACCCTATTCTCCTCTCAAATTTTGCCTTTTATAGGTCTTACTAATTTGGTTAATAAAAAAACGGGAATTAACTTTTATTTCTATTCAAGGCCTATCACTTAATGGTTTTTCAGCCCCTTTAGCTACCCCCCCCTTCTGCTAGGTTCAAACCCACACCATGCCAAAGTTAAATCAACTCTAAACCATCAGGCCAACCCATGTTTCTTGCTAAGACATACAATTCAAGCATTATCTCATATTAAGTGTGGCCCAACATATTATTAAAACATTAATAACAAAATACACATAATTGGCATACATAAGACTCGAACCCAAGTCCTCTCACACAATCAAAATACTCTCAACCACTTGAGCTAGTACTTTTCCACGTCATACATAACAGAATTTAATGTCATAAATGCACAACCCTCCCGCATTTATTATTTAATTATTTATTTAATTAATTAAATTCCTCGGATCTTACAAATTGCACTGTTGAATTAGATTTGAGAGAGTGGATTTTGGTGATCCACCTTGTTCGTTTTTGATCATTTGAAGGGATATGCGAGTGCGTATTTGGGGGATGGAGGGATTAATCCATCCCCTCAAAACTGCGAAGATAGTGCGGAAAGGTTATCCAGATGACGAAAATAACCTTTGGTGTTTTGAGATGTGAGTTATGGTGTGTGTGTGTGTGTGTGTGTGTGATTGTTGAGTCCGTGGAGGGGAAGAAGATGAGGTGGTTTGCTGTGGTGGTCGAGGAAGAGGATGAAGGGTGGTTGTGGTTGGTGGTGGCTAGGTGGTGGTTGTTACAGCATGTGGTGGAGTGGTGCATCGGTTAGCTAACCGGTGCTGCAAGTGTGTGTGAGTGATAGCACCGGTTATGTAACCCATGCCTTGGTTATAAAGGGACTGACACCGGTTATGACACCGATGTCGTTGGTTTTTTTTTTTTTTTTTTTTTTTTTAATTTTTTTTTTAATTTTTTTTAATTTTTTTAATTTTTTTTTTAATTTTTTTTATTTAAAAAAAATGTACACGTGTCAAGCTCATATTATGCCACGTGTCAGAATTAGATTTTTGTATTCAAT
>Ga0214544_1000477_pt1 | contig 73080 bp, 43 predicted proteins | sample CNSS3metaG_FD_160074 | JGI IMG/M metagenome (GOLD analysis project Ga0214544, IMG submission 160074) | Root nodule microbial communities from cowpea collected in UCLA plant growth center, Los Angeles, California, USA - CNSS3 | ecosystem: Host-associated > Plants > Roots > Nodule | place: USA... | reverse complement strand
TTTTTTTTTTTTACTTTTTTTTAACTTTCTTTTTAAATTTTTTTAACTTTATATAACTTTTGTTTAAAATTTAATTATATAACTTTTTTTTAAATTTAATTATATAAATTTTTTTACATAAAAATTTAATTGTTTATATTTTAAATTTTAATTTTTTTAATTCGTATTAATTAATTATAATTATTTTTATAACATCAAATTACAAAATCATTCTCTTTTACCATCAAGGGTATTTTGGTAACTTTCTAATTTTATCTATTTTTACAATTTATTTTATCTATCACATTAATAAAATCTTTCACTAACTTTCATAAAACTTATCTCCAAATTCACTCATTTTACCCTTTAAATCTACTCAAAAAAATAAAAAATTTTCCACCCAAATCTACTCAAATTCATCTTCACACACTCTCTCGTATCCATATCCATAAATGAACACACAGTTAAGTTTAAGAGAATGATAGTGTTACATTTGAGTAGTTTACAAAATCAATTCCTCTTGGAGGAGTGACATGTTGGAAATATAACTCTCTTATAGATACTTTTGGAAAAGTAACGATATTTTCTAAATAGACCCACTCTGTCACGTGGGAAATCGCATAATTTAAAAAATAAGATTTTTTTTTCATCTATTCCATTGACAAATTTAAAAGATCTGAGCCTGTTTTTCTTGCATTGTCGTTGACAAGATTTCCACTTAAAAACAAAGTAGAGGAACAAATATAATGGATTAGTGTTCCACTAGTTGATTTGTGTTCAGCTTATAAACAAATACACTTAACATTTTACATATTATGTTTTATAAAAAAAAGTTTGTCATGCATATTTTTTTAAGTCCTTGATTTATTTCTAGAAAAAAAAATAACTTTCTTTTACATTTTATGTTTTTTTTTTATTAAACCTTAATTTATTTCTTTAAAAAAAAAAGACTTTCTTTTTTATATCTTTTTCTTTTATTTACTCTTTACCTCTTGTAACACTCACATTTGGTCGAACGAGATACAAATTGTTTGATAATTTTCTCATGTTTTCTTATGTCATACATGTGAGTAATACTTTCCTAGTTCATATTGAAAGATCATTCCTTAAAAGATTAACAAAATGAGTTGGTAGTCTAAAAGTTTTTCGAATTCCTTATATTTTTTTTGGTTGCAAGGAGGAGAGCGCTCCACTATGATTGTAGAAGGATACTTGGGTGAATTTTAATATGGTATGTGATTCATGTCCATGGTTATACTGCTTTTAATTGGATTCAAATGTTGGACATACATATACTCTATGAATGATGTAGTTGATGTTTTCATTGAAACTAATTGTATTTGATGTATAAAAGAAGTTCCAATGGCTTAACATAGTTGAATTTGACAGTGGCATAATTTGGCAGTGATATATATATATATATATATATATATATATATATATATATAAGAATCAATTTAGTCATTTGAGTGGTGTTCAAGCGATAATATTAATTTCAAGCACATAACACTACCATTCAAATAACTACTTGTTAGTTCAAGTGATGTCGCTCCTTGACAAAGTCATAGCTTGATATTTAAATAAAGAGATGTCAAATCAATTCTCTCTTGAATAACTTTTTTTCACCCAAGTGATGAAGTAGTCAACTTTCAAAGTGAATTATGAAACTTAGTGTTGTTTCAATAAGTTCTCTGATCACTAATTTGGTGCTTGAGCAATAATAGAATCATTGTTTATTCTCTACTATAAATAAGAATGTTACTCCCATGGTCAAAGGACATATTGTTTTTGACCTAAGCAGATCTTATGCTGAGGTTGAAGATATTTCTTTCTTGTTTTTGGTTAAGAATTATCCGACAATTTTCTTGATCAGAACATTTGTATATATTTAGTATTGTAATATTCAAGGCTGACCATCACAGAAGGGGTCTAAGCTAGAAGGAAACCCACCATGGAAGGAACACAACGAGTATTAGTAAATGGGCCTATGATAAATGAAAGATTTGTTATTGTTAGAATAGATTCCAATAGTCCCAAGTTGTTTTAAGTAAATGCTTACAAATTTTAGGTTTCATTTAATTGTTTTGTTTGTGACTTTTTTTAATGAGTTAAGTACAACAATTGTTTTATTTCCCCATTTTGTATACTGTTGTTATGTAGCAACAATTAACCCCTTTTGTTGTTGATGTATGTAATGTAAGACCACTAACAAAAAATGGGCTTATTATGTCATGTGATTTACGTCTGATCATTAAATGTCAAACGTAAAAAATGCGTAGTGGAAGTTTTGTAAATAAGTTGTCAAAATTTATGTCTGACCCCTTTGGTCAGATAGAAATTTATGTCTGACTACTTTTTTCAGACATTAATTTATGTCTGGTAGAGAGAGGTCATATGTAAATTTTCATCTGACTAAAGGGGATCAGACATAAAAATCAAATTTTATGTTTGACCTAGAAGGGTCAGACGTAAATCCCTTAATCTGCATCACTTTTATTTTCGCTCCCTTCTTCACAATAGTGCAAATAAACACGCTCACGACCACTCTATTCTTCTCGCCACCTATGTTTTCCCTTTCTTCTTCATAGCTTGCAAACCAGCTTGCGAAGATGTCGCAGACCACCTTTCGAACATGCTGTGAGCACCACGAACCTTGGAGGGCCTCCATTGCATTGCAAATTTGAACAAGGTGGTTCGTGTGTCTCCGACGATGCAAATCTATTTGGTCGTTGCTTTTTGCATTTTTTTGACGAAAAGGAAAGTTGCGATTTTTGCGATTTGCTATGTTGATGTGCAACTTGAAATCTTTGGCATAGTGCATGGATGGCAGCGAGATCCAGTGGAGGTCTAATCTGTTGCTGGGTTTCAGCGTGGCTTGTGCAGTGGGTTTTGTGGTGGTGTTGGTGTGATGGAGGAGTTGTTCTAATTGTAGATCTTGTAATGGTTCGCGTTTGTGTTGCGATGAGGATAATTAATAAATTTGGTCAATGGTTGTCCGACAAGTTTGAATGGTGGCCAGAAGAAACATGAATTTTTATGTCTGCTATGTTGTTACCAGACGTAAATTTACGTCTAGTATTTTAATAGATGTTAATTTATGTGTCTCGAATCTACGTCTGATCTAAACTAGACGTAAAAGGCCAAAAATGTCAAACATAAAAAACCCATTTTGTGTTAGTGGACATATATTTTGTAAAATCAATATTGTTTCATATAACAATTAAGTTTTCTTCTTTCTTTATTTTAATCTTCCTAATATTTGGTAACAAATGCTCCATTACAAGACTTTATTGTAATTAGAAAGAGTAGTTTTTATGAGCAAAGTGTTTAAACAATAGAAATAAATAGCTCTTTGTGTAAAATTTTTATGAAAAAATTCTTAGTCGAAAATGGCATTTAGGACTTCATGAGGAAGAATTCAAGGTTCAACCAGGGTGAAATGTGCTATTTGCAAACTCTTCATAACCAACAAAATGGAAACCAATGGAGCAAAAAAATAGATGTTGAAGTTGTTGAAAATATCTTGAGATTTGTGACAGCAAAATACGGTTATGTTCTTTTGTGTTCCATTAAAGAGTCAAGAGATACATAATGAATAATATAATTTTTGAGGAATATAATGAATATTATATCAAAAAATGGTGAATCAAAAAGATCAATATGTAAATATTATGGTGCTTGATTTAGTCCCACATGTATTGTGAGATGTGGTTCTCTATTTTGCTATATAAATTGTATGCTGAACCACGTTAAATTATTGTGTCGTTTACTTTCTCTCCTTTATTCTTTCGTTTATTGTCTGGTTCCTAATAATTGGAATCAGAGCCATTTTTCTTAGTATGCTTTGTGGTAGCAGCATTGTCTGATCTTCCACATAAGAAAAGATTTGGTTTCTTTTCTTCTTTGGAATCCCAGGTTAGAGAAGTAGTGGGAGCTTTCTTCGAAAGCAGCGAGAGCAATGGTGTTGGAAGAAGAGAAGGTGAGGACCAGAAGTTTAATGGTAGTGACTTCAGGTTCTGGAAGATGCAAATAGACAACTACCTATATCAAAAGAAGTTGTATATGCCCTTAATAAGGCATAAGCCAAGCGACATGGAGCAGGCATAATGGGAATTGTTAGATCGACAAACACTCGGTGTGATCTGACTGACATTAGCCAAGAATGTTGCATTCAACATCATGAATGAGAAAACAACCATATATTTGATGCAAGCGTTGTCAAATATATATAATAAGCCATGTGCAACCAATAAAGTGTATTTGATTCGCAGGCTAGTCAACCTCAAAATGGGTGAAGGTAACTCGGTTACTAATCATATTAGTATATTTAATACAATTGTTGTCGAGTTGAAATTAGTGTAGATAACATTTAATGACGAGGTGAAAACATTAATTTTATTATCATCTCTTCCAGAAAGTTGGAGTGCAACTATTACTACAGTTATTAATTATGCAAGTAATAGCAAGTTTAATCTTGATAACATCCACGACTTGATCTTAATCAACACCGAGGTAGATCAATGTCTAGAGGAAGATCATAAAAAAATGTTTGGAATGATATCACTTGTTGGAATTGTCAGAAAAAGGATCACTTTACAAATCAATGCAGTGCTCAAATGAAGCATAACAACAAAAAGAAGCAAGATGATGATCAATCAGCAAATGCAATAACTGATGTAATTGAAGATGCACTATTATGTAGTTTAAATAGTTCTATTCACTCATGGATTATGGAATTAGGTGCGTCATTTCATACTACACCTTCCTTAAAACTATTATCTAACAATGTTTCGGGAATTTTTTGGAAAGTCTATCTTGTAGATGGAAAATCTCTTGATATTATAGGAAGAGGTGATATTAATATCAGAACCTCTAATGGAAGCATGTGGACTTTGAATAATGTCAGACATATTCTTGCCTTGAAGAGAAATTTAATATCTATAGGGAAATTGGAGGATGAGGGGTATTGCACCACTTTTGGAGATGGACATTGGAAGTCAATGAAAGGTAATCTTGTTGTTGCTTGTGGAAAGAAGCAAAGATCTCTTTACATGATTGCAGATGAGGATATGATATCAGTTGTAGAAGTTGACAACAATTTCTCTTTGTGGCATCAAAGGCTTGGGCATATGAGTGAGAAAGGAATGAAGCTCATGATCTCAAAAGGTAAAATACCTAACTTAAAGCATGTTGTTGTTGGACCTTGCGGACATTGTATCTTTTGAAAGCAAAAGAAGGTTAGCTTCTTCAGAATAAGTAAGACGTCTAAAGTTGAAAGACTACAACTAGTGCATACAGATGTTTGGGGGTCAACTCGAATTAAATCCCTTGAAAGTTCACAATATTATGTAAGCTTCATTGATGACTCTACAAGGTATGGATCTATTTTCTTAAAAATAAATCTGATGTGGCTTTTTGTTTAAAAGGTGGAAAAAGGAGGTTGAGACTCAAACATGTTTAAAGGCTAAATGTTTGAAGTCTAATAATGGATAAGAATATGACAATAGTCAATTTAAGGAGTTTTATTCAGAGAATGAGATCAAAATGATCAAGATAGTTCTAGGAACACCAAAACAAAATGATATGGCAGAAAGAATGAACAAAACCTTACATGAGAGAGCAATATGTATGAGAATCCAGTTAGGACTACATAAGGTATTTTGTGCAGACGCAATAAGCACAACAACCTATCTCATAAATAGAGAGCCATCAGTTCCTTTAGACTATCAGTTACCTGAAGAAGTATGGTTTGGAAATGAGGTAGATCTTTCACATATGAAAGTTTTGGGTTATGCTTCATATATTTTGTTAGACTCTAATAGTAGAGATAAATTGAACCCTAGGGCAAAGAAATGTTATTTTAATTAGTTATGGATTTGACATGTATGGCTATGGGTTTTGGGATGACCAAAACAAGAAAATTATTAGAAGTAAAAATGTTACTTTTAATGAAAATACATTCTATAAAGACAAGACTGCAGAATCCACAAATGCAAGTAAACAGTCATAACAAGTATCATTAGAAGAAAGTTTAGAAAGTGATGTAGTCAACAAAATGCAAAATATAGAAGTAGAGCTTGAGTCTAGGGATGGCAACGAGGCGAGGCGGGGACGGGTTTCACTATCCCATACCCATCTCCATAAACAAAATTCATCCCCATACCCATACCCAAATTTAACGGGTATCAAACTTTTGTCGTATCCCCATCCCCACCAGGTAACAGGTATATTCTTGTACCCATACTTGTACTCGTTTCCTTACTATTTCAATATTAATTAATTTTTATAAAATAATAAAAAATTACGGTAAAGGAAACATAATATTATCAAATATTCAATATTAAGAAGAGGGTTGTTTCTTCAATATCAAATATTTAGAAAAAAATTATAATTGTACATTTCAAACTAGAATACTAAATAAAATTTCATGAGAACCAAAACATTTATTAAATTTGCAAACATTAATGGAACCTAGTTGATAAAATTAAAAAATATTTAAAAAAAATACAAAAGGAAAAAAAATATTCAAATTAAAATATATTTTAAGTGTCTATTTACATCAATTTTTTAAATTCTAATGAATTTCTTTTATACACTAAGAAAAGTTATAATACATAACTTATCAAAATCACGCAAAGAGCATTAAACTAGTAATAATAAAATTTTAGCATAGATATTGTATCTTTTGAACTTCAATTTGGATGGTGATAAAATAAATTCGTGGAAAATTAGATTAAATTTTTATATTATAGTAAATAAAATTATATAAAATAATTTTTATATTATAGTGACTAAATTACAGTATGATTGATAATGAGTTAGAAAATATAAAATTATATAAAATATATCAAAATATTTTTATGCATGATAAAAGTAAACAACAAATAAAAATATTAAAAAATGATGAAATGTGTGTCTTAGAAACAATGAGAGACTATTGAATGAAATCGAACAAAATAAATGTATAATTAAGGGTATGATAAAATGAAAAATACCTTAGAGATCTAAGAAAAATTTTCAAATATCAACATAGTCAATGATCGAGAAATAACAAAAATTATCTTAACGAAACAAACGAGTTCTTCAAATGAAATTATGCCCTCTCGATGGAGAAGATCTCTAATAAATCGAGGTATTTAAGAGGCCCAAGAATCAGGTGAAAATTCAAGTCAGAAAACAGGTCTCCACAGAGCCGAGGTCATTGCAAGAATCCATAAAGATGTCTCCACAGAGCCGAGGTCACTGAAAGAATCCAGAAAGATGTCTCCATAGAGCCGAGGTCACTACAAGAATCCAGAAGGATATCTCCATAGAGCCGAGGTCATTGCAAGAATCCAGAAGGATGTCTCCCTAGGACCGGCGCCACTGAGGGTAGTTGGTTGATGATTCAAGATTTGCGAGGATGTCACCCTAGGACCGACCTCACTGTAGGAAGCTAAGATTGAGAGGAGAATATTCGAGAATATAAAGGAGAATCATAGAGAAATATCCATCTACATTTGATGAATATAAACCAGATTAGGAGATATTATTGTTGTTATTTACTAATTATCTTTTGATTAGATTATTTGAAAATATTTGATTATGTATATTTATAAAAATTGTACCTGACTTGCTTATAAATAAGAGTGTTACTCCCACAGTCAAGGGACAAAATTATTTTGGCCTAAGTGAGTCATTAACTAAGGTTAAAGTATTTCTCTATTTTTGTCTTCAGACTAAGGTTATTTTACACCTTTTTTAACCAGAAAAAAAACAAAAATTAATAATAATAAAGTAAAGATGATATTTTTTTATATTACTTGTTAAATGAAAGGTTTATGCTATCAAACACTTAAATTTATAGTGTTAAACATTCTCATGTGAAAAGAAAATATACAATAAATAACATTTAAAAAAAATAAAAATATTCAAATGTGAGACATAAAAAATATTTAATAGACATACATCATTTGAACATAATTGCATAAAGGTTATGATAAGATGAAAAATATATTGGAGATGTGAATGGATTTCATAACAAACCAAACAATTAGAGAAATAAAAAATAGAAAGTGGATAGTAATATATATATATATATATATATATATATATATATATATAATATGTTACTCAATTAACTGTGAATATTTTAATAATTTAAACGGGGACGAGAATATGGCGGGGACAAGGATTATAGCGGGTATGGGGACGGGGACGTGGCAGATATGTACATTTTCATACTCATCCCCATATCCAATTAAAAAAGTTGAGCATTTCCCATACCATACCCATACTCAAACCTAGTCAATGTAGGGATTTCTCGTCAAAACGGGGACGAGTTCGGATAATACTCACGAAGACAGGTTTATTTGTCATCCCTACTTGAGTCAAGGCTTGAGTTAGAACTTGAACAAATAATAGAGTCAATAACTCCTGAAATCCTAATTAGAAGATCTAGTAGAAGAATTGTAGCACCACAAAGGTATTCTCCTTCATTACATTACTTGTTGTTTACTGATGCTGGTGAGCCAAAGAATTTTATTGAGGCTATGCAGGGAGATGAATCTATTAAAGTATTTTCAGAAGAATAAAACATGTTCTTTAACCAAACTACCAAAAGGAAATAAGGTTTTGGAAAATAGGGGGGTCTATAGGTTAAAAGAAAAACTAGATGGCAACTAAAGATATAAGGCTAGACTCGTAGTAAAATAGTTCCAACAAAAATAAGGAATTGAATTCACAGGAATTTTCTCTCCTATATTGTCACGATGACTACCATCAAAGTTATCTTTAGTATAGTAGCTGCATAAAATCTTCATCTAAAGCAGTTAGATGTCAAAACTGCATTCCTACATGGAGATCTTGAGGAAGAAATCTTTATGAAACAACTAAAAGGTTTTGAAGTACAAGGTAAAGATAATCTTGTATGCAAGCTTCATAAAAGTTTGTATGGATTGAAATAAGCACCGAGAGAATGGTATAAGAAGTTTAATGAGTTTATGAGAAACTTTGGAGTTCATAGATATGAAGAAGATCATTGCCGTTACGTGAAGAAATATGTTAACAACTATATCATTCTTGCCTTGTATGTTGACGACATGTTGATTGTTGGTTCTAATATGGCAAAAATTGACAGGTTAAAGAAACAATTGTTAGAAAATTTTGAAATGAAGGATCTTGGTCCAGCCAAGCAAATTCTTGGTATGAGAATCTCCAAGGATAGATTTGAAGGTATTCTGAATTATCTCAGGAAAAATATATAGAAAAATTGCTTAGCATATTTAATGTTGAAAATACTAAAATCAAGAATACACCTTTGGGAACTCACTTAAAGTTTTCGAAAAGGCAATCTTCTTAGACAGAGGAAGAAGAAAGTCACATGTCTAAAGTGTCATATGCATCTATAGTAGGGAGCTGGATGTATACTATGGTTCGCACCAAACCTGACATAGCACATGTAGTGAGAGTTGTGAGTAGGTTTCTATCAAATCCCAAAAAGGAGCATTGGAAAAGCGTGAAATGGATATTGAGATATTTGAAGGGCACTTCAAAGATGCATTTGTCTTTGAAAAGAAGTAATCTCACTTTAGAAAGAGCACAATAGGTTACATTTTTACATTGGGTGGTACATCTATCAGTTGGAAGTCTAAACTTCAAGGAAGATTTTCTCTCTCAACCATTGAAGCTGAGTACGTAGCTATCTTAAAAGCAACGAAGGTGATGATATGGTTGAAGAACCTTCTAAAAGAATTAGGAAAAGAGCAAGATGACTCTCCGTTGTTCAGTGACAGTCAAAGTGCTATTTATCTTGCTAAAAATCAAATTCTTCATTTTGTTGAAGATTCCAGGTTCAAAGAAGCCATCTGATATGTTGACTAAGATTGTCACAATAAATTAGTTGAGGTTTTGTATTGCCTTAACTAGCCTTCAAGAAAATTGATGATGAAGGCACTACATTAGGTGGTAATGTAAATCAAACTCCAAGTGGGAGAATTGTCAGTATTATGGTGCTTGATTTAGTCCCACCTTGCTTAGTATTGTGAGATGTGGTTCTCTATTTTCCTATTTAAGTAACCCTATGTAAAGTTTGGGTGGGATACACAAAAAATAAAATACTTCCTAGTGTAGTCGTGGACGTAGGCATACACATTGTACATTGGAGCACGTTAAATTCTTGTGTCATTTATTCTCTCTCCTTTATTCTTTCCTTTATTGTCTTGTTCCTAACAGAATATTCATCATGATCAAGTTCCATTATTCAAAGATTACAAGCTATCAAGTACTTTTAAGACATAAATACAAATATAGAAACAACAAAAGATTTACTTTATGAGAAGATACTCAGAAAAATAAAAAGGGAAAGAATCAACATGAATAGAAACTAAAGATTATTCTAAAGATTTTATCTTTGCTACAATTTCCATATACATTAAAGAGTGATTGAAGAGAAGATCAAAGAAAGGAAAACCAAATTAAATCAAGAAAGGAAAAAAATATGGAGATAATATCATAACCTTCCTTAACAAGAAAGGAAAATAGAGATATTGAATTGTGAATAATCAAATACATCAATGGTAAAATTCTTAGAATGGTTATTGTTCCGCTAAAAAAAGGTGTAAAATAACCTTAGATCGAAGACAAAAAGAGAGAAATACTTTAACCTTAGCTAATGACTCGCTTAGGCTAAAAATAATTATGTCTCTTAATCGTGGGAGTAACACTCTTATTTATAAGCAAGTCGGTACAATTTTTGTAGACATACATAATCAAATATCCTCAAATAATCTAATCTAAAGTTAATTAGTAAATAACAAAAATTAAATCTCTTAATCTGGTTTATATTCATCAAATGTAGATGGGATTTTTCTCTAAGATTCTCATTTATATTCTCGAATATTCTCCTCTCAATCTTAGCTTTCCACAATGAGGTTGGTCCTAGGGTGACATCCTCGCAAATCTCGAATCATCAACCAACTACCCTCAGTGGCGTCGGTCCTAGGGAGACATCCTTCTGGATTCTTGCAATGACCTCGGCTTTGTGAAGATATCCTTCTAGATTCTTGCAATGACGTCGGCTCTATGAAGACATATTTCTGGATTCTTGCAATGACCTCGACTCTATGGAGACGTATTTTCTGACTTGGATTTGTGCTTGATTCCTTGGTCTATTGAATACCTCGGTTTATTAGAGATCTTCTCCATCCGGGATGGCACATAATTCTCCAACTTTTGAGCTTCTATCACTATAAAATAGGAGTGAGAAAATTGCTATTTTAGTAATCATCGTTTGCGGTGTCCCATACTTCATCATTACTTTTTACCTAACCCTGAATAGGTCCCCGGTTTAGTGAGCTCTCAGCATTACACAAACTTTAGCTAAATAAGTCGTTTGTTTGGTGATCTATTGTTTGGTGAGCTCTTAGTATTACACAACTTCTAAAATTAATTAAGCTGAGTAGGTCGGCTAGTTTGTGCGCTCTCAGTACAAAAAAACTACAATCTAGTAATTTGAGTAGGTCGTCAAAAAGAGGAGTGCTCAGTATCAGAGTATAATGTAGTAAGCATGTTGACTAAAAGACGAGCTCTCAATATCTGATTATGTGTAAAATCAGTTGTGCTGAAGAGGTCAGCAAAAAGATGAGCTCTCAATATCAGATTGTTTAACTCAATTGTACTGAGCAGGTCGACAAAAAAAGGAGCTCTCAGTATCAAATTGACTAACTCAACCGCACTGAGTAGGTTGGCTAAAAGATGAGCTCTTAATATCTAATTATGTGTAAAATCGGTTGTGCTGAAGAGGTTGGCGAAAAGATGAGCTCTCAATATCAAATTATTTAATTCAATCGTACTGAGCAGATCGACAAAAAAAGGAGCTCTCAGTTCTTGCAATGCATTTATCATCAATTATAATAAGAGTGTCAGTTGAGAAACGAGCTCTTAGTTCCTACAATGCATTTATCATCAATTATAATAAGAGTGTCGGCTAAGAAACCAGCTCTCAGTTCCTATAATGCATTTATCATCAATTATAATAAAAGTGTCAGTTGAGAAACGAGCTCTCAATTCTTGCAAATTGATAATAACATATGATAGTACACTCGGTTATCAACCAAGCTCTCAGTTCCTACAAATTGATAATAACATATGATAGTACACTCGGTTATCAACCGAGCTCTCAATACTAGTTTAATCAATCATACTAGAAATAGTTGGTAGGAAACCGATCTCGCAGTACTGATTTCATCAATCATATTAAAAATAGTGAGTAGGAAACCGATCTCGCAGTATTGGTTTAATCAATCATACTAGAAACAGTTGGCAAGAAACCAATTTCATAGTACTGGTTTAATCAATCATACTGGAAACAATTGGTAGGAAACCGATCTTGCAGTACTAGTTTAATCAATCATATTGGAAATAGTCGGCAGGAAACCGATCTTGTAGTATTGGTTTAATCAGTCATAATAGAAACAGTCGACAGGAAACCAATCTCTTAGTATTGGCGATACTTGCAACTTTTGTGATCTAGGTAGATCATCGGACATCATTTCCCAGCATCAGACATCGTGGCCCAACATCAGACATCATGGCCTGGCATCAGACATCATGGCCTGACATCGAGCATCCTGGCCTGGCATAGAGCATCGTGGCCCGACATCGAGCATCGTGGCTCAATATTGAGCACCGTGGCCTGGTATCCGACATCGTGGCCCGAATTTATGGTTTTGGTTATTCTACCCTTTTCCTGAACTGAGAGATAAACTTTATAGTAATAGGTGTGAAATAGATCAATCTTATCGTGATATCGGCACTGGGAAAACAATCTTACCTTTTGCCGAGCTGAAGTCAGTCTAAGTTGATTTAATCATGATGAATAAAATTTTAATATATCTACGAAATCTCTGTTAGTAATTCACATAATATAACATGTATATACATATAACTCAACATATGTATATGACAATAAGTTTATTTATATTATTTCAAGATAAATAATTGCTATGTAAAACATTTTAGAAATAATGAATTATAAGATATCATCGAAATTTTTAAACTGATTAAAATAACATACTGTTATAAAATAATTATGTTTATTATTAGAATAAAGTAGCACTAGAAAATATTTATATCTAGTAACAATAAATTTATTCTAAAGATAACAACTAACAATATTTACTAAAATACTCACATTTTACCATATGTATCGAAATCTTAGTCTATATATTTAAACAATCTTATTTTATGATTCGAGCACCATATAAAATAATTATATTGAGATTTTGAAAAACACTTTATGGTAGATTATTTCTTCCTAAATTATTCTGTTAAGAATATCTTACTTAAAACTCCTCCAAATATAAAATACTTCACACTAAAAATTATTTTCTTAATAATATTAAACAAAATATCCATGCTAAACATATATTTAATAAATTAAAAAATTTAATATTTTCTTTAACCATTCTGGTTTTTTTATTTTTAGTGCCTTAAAGAAATTATTTAATCCAATTTGTAAAACTATTAAATTTATGCTTGTGAACTTTAGATAATACAAGAAGAGTAGAATGATTTATGACTATGTGATTAGGAAATTGTTTAGATTTTATGGTTTGTAACTTTTGCCCAATTTTATTATAAACTTTTTTATGTCAAAAAATAGAAACATAACAAGAACTTTAGTTTTTTTACCTGTATCGAGAAAGAGCGTAAGCATCGATCGCAAGGATTAATTGTTGATCTATAAGTGGAGACTGAGCATACATCGATCATCTTCTCATGACTTGCATATGTCAAAAGTTTCTTGTGAGTATTGTGGAAGCGAAATCTACTGTATTGTTGGGAGTGTCATCATTCTCATTCTCCTCTTGGTTGTTGGAGTTGTTTTTTCTATTCCTCATGGTGGTAAGTTTCTTATGGTAAGCGTGGTTGGGATCTCGTTTTACCGAGCTCCCATGGTGGGCACCAATGTTCCGGTCAAAAAAGGTGTAAAATAACCTTAGACTAAAGAGAAAAAGAGAGAAATACTTTAACCTTAGCTAATGACTCACTTAGGTCAAAAATAATTTCGTCCCTTGTCCATGGGAATAACACTCTTATTTATAAGCAAGTCGGGTACAATTTTTTGTAGATATACATAATCAAATATTCTCAAATAATCTAATCAAAAGAAAATTAGTAAATAACAACAATAATATCTCCTAATCTAGTTTATATTCATCAAATGTAGATGGGATTTTTCTCTAAGATTCTCCTTTATATTCTCGAATATTTTCCTCTCAATATTAGCTTCCCACAATGAAGTCGGTCCTAGGGTGACATCCTCGCAAATCTCGAATCATCAACCAACTACCCTCAGTGGCGTTGATCCTAGGGAGACATCCTTCTGGATTCTTGCAATGACCTCGACTTTGTGGAGACATCCTTCTAGGTTCTTGCAATGACCTCGACTCTGTGGAGACATCTTTCTGGATTCTTGCAATAACCTCGAATCTGTGGAGACGTGGTTTCTTACTTGAATTTTCGCTTGATTCCTTGGCTTATTGAATACACCAATTTATTAGAGATCTTCTCCATCAGGGAGGGCACAATTATAAATAGAAAAGGAAAATTATAAAGAAAGATAGAGATGAACACATGATATATAATGTCATATTCTCAACAAGTGAGAGCAAGATAGAAACATTGAGTGCATAAAGTCAAATTAAAAAAAATCTTATGTGTAAATATATTGGGATGTGAGAACCATTGTAATATTTTTCACATAGTGAAGTATACTCAATTAAGCTTTATTTGTACCATTTTACTTTGAGATCATTTCTCATTATTCAATTTGGGAGTTTTTTTTTTTATCTTAAAGGGAGATAACGAAGGTTGTATCTAGAGAGATTTATATTGGTGACCTAGAGAGGTTGATACTCATGATACCTAGAGAGGTTGATACTCGTAATACCAAGAGATATTGATATTTGTGGTGTCTAGAGAGACTATACTCGTGTTGTAATCAAATTGAGATATTTGATTAGTGGAATTTCTTAAGCTAGGTGCTTAAGAGACCGGATGTAGCCCTTACGTTAAGGGTGAACCAGTATAAATTTTGTGTGTACTCTTTATCCTCTACTCTTGTATTTCATTGTCCTATATTTGTGCAAAAATGTATAAATCATCTACAAGCTCTATTCAACACCCCTCTTTAAAGTCATCATGTCCCAAAACATATTGTCTTCTTTAAGCTTAAGGGAATTTAGAAGCATGTTCTAAAACTGAATTGGTGTAAATTGAATACATAGTATCATTTAGTTTAAGAGAGGAAATTTGGGTTTATGTTAAGTGTTTTGTTTGTGGCCTATTTTTAGTATGTTAAGCATAACACTAGCTTAATTTCTATAATATGTATAGTGTATTTAGTAGTAGATGTCATCCTTTTTGTTGTTGTGGTTTGTGATGATGTAAGGATTATAGATTGTCAAACTAGTATTGTTTAATATTAAAATTAAATTTTTTCATCTCTTTTAGTCTTCCTAATAAAAACAAATAAAACATGATTTTATAAGCATTAGATCATGACAAACATAAATGTTTAGTCTATGCAACAAACACATAACATAGTTTGAAGCATTCCATGGTAGATGAATACTATTATAAATGTGTCAATTCTATGTATGCAAAGAATGCTTCTCTCTTATATTCTTATAAGAGGATATGAAGACTTGTCTATGTAAGACCCGAAAAAGTAAATAAATAAATAAATATTTATTTATTATAAATCCAATCAAAGGGATCTTTATCATAATTAATTCAAAAAATTATGATAAGGAGCAATGGTAGCTCAAGTGGTTGAGCGTGTGAAGTGATGTTGAGAGGACTAGTGTAGATTTTACTTTTTAACTCGCCTTATATGCCTTGGTTGTCCAGGAACCGAAGCATATAATGGCACAGTGGCCTTTTTGCAATTCTAAGCAACTTTTATGCCCTAGTTCAGAGAAAACCCGAAGCAAAAGGGGGTTATAGGCTTCGGTTCACTTAAAATCGGTGCCAAAAGTTGTTATATGCTTTGATTCCAGAGACCCAAAGACAAAATCGTGGCGGAATATTTAAAAAATGCCACTAGCTGTTACGTCTTTGGCCTCAGGTGGCATTGAACCGGTCCCAAATAGGGCCATATGCCTCAGTTATTAATTGAACTAAGGCCATAGCGTTTAATTAGGGCTCAAATTCGCAAACCCCTCTTCTTCTTCTTCTTCTTTCCCACGTTGTCTCTGCATTTCGCCGCTATCTCTCTCTCTGTAAAACCTGCGCTGCTCCGGTTACCATGTTGTCTCTACAACCACATTGTGCTGCCACCATGTTGCTCCGACCATCATCGCGTCGCCTCCTGTTGTTCGCTGCACCTCCATTTCATCGCTCTCGTATCTCTCTCTACAACGTGCACCTCCAACGTCGTTGTCACCACGCTGCTCCGACCATCGTCGCATCGCCTCCGTTGGTTTGCTGCACCTCCTTTTCCTGCACCTCCATTTCATGTACGACCATTTCTTGCACGACCATTTCGTGCACCTCCTTCCCCGTTTTCCGGTAACTATCGCGCCGCCATTCCTCCAAGGTAAATTTCCAACGCATTTTTGTTTCGTTTTCCATTTTGTATATATTAATTTTCAATTTCGGTTATTGTGAGTATTGATTTGCATTGGGATTGAAATTGTTTGGAGTGTTTTGAGTAATTTTGTGAGAGAATTGGGTGTCAATTTAAGAGCATTGCGTTTAAAATTTAGAGCACTAAGTCTGAATTTAAGAAAATTGTAACAACACTATAATTAAATAGGTAATGTATTTTGTTAAGGTTTTTTATTGTTTTTGCTTATATTTGTTACTAATGACCTTCCCTTGTGTTTTTTGTTGTCTCTTGTAGCTCTCGAATGCGTTGCATTGCATCATCTTCCATTGTCATTCGCTTTTTACGCTCCTAGGATCCTAGTTCTAATATTTTCCTATGATGTCAATATGTTGTTTGCTTTATATATGTGGTTAATTATTTGTTTAAATATGTTGTTTGCTTTTCTTATAGTGTGAGTTAGCCTTAGTTTTCCGTTTGAGATTCAATACAAAAATTATGTATTGTCCCCGAGTTTTCATTTTGAAGAAGCTACATTTTTTTAAATTAATATAAGGGGATACTATACTAATAATTTAAATGTATTGAATCTTGAATTTTCCGATTGGATAGTTTAAGAATATTAATCACTTTCTAGTAGTTTATTAGTGCATATATATTTTAAAATACATATCTTAAAATTCATGAATATTTGTCAACTGTGTTTTGTATTGATCTTCGGGTGCATATTTGATTGTGATTGATAATCACTTTCATTTCGTGTATCATGAAGGCCAATGCGAAAAGCTAAAATTTCATGTTAAGATATGTATTTTAAAAGTAATATGTACCAATAAAATAAAGAAAGTGAATCTTCTTGAATAGGATAGGGTCACACCTTGATTACAACGTGCACATTGATTCAAAGATTACTAAAATTGTTCACGGAATTTCAGTATATATATACGTATGGATCGAGATTGGATTAATTTACCATGTATCAACGTTGAGTATGAGAATGAAGTAGAAGAATTTATAAAATTTGCGCAATGTTATGAGGGTAGAAGTGATAATGAGGTGAAGTTCAGATGTCCTTGTGTCAACTGTTTGAATGGGAGAAAATTGAATGCAACTCAAGTTAGGAAACATCTTATTTGTGATAGTGTCCTTAGAAGTTATACAATATGGACATAACACGGCGAATTAATGGACTTTCCAACTGTTTCTCGAACTGAACATGTTGTCGATCCCACCATGAAAGAGCGACGGGAAGAGCGATGTGAAGAGCGAGTAGAAGAAGACAATATGGAGGACATGATACGAGATGTTGGTGTAGAAGCTTTTGTACAAGCGCATGTGTATGAGACGATGTCTGCTGATGCAGAAACTCCGTTGTATGTCGGTTCAACTAAGTTCACGCGATAATCAGCGATTTTAAGACTTATGAATTTCAAAGCGACCAATGGTTGGATAGATAAAAGCTTCACAGAATTGCTCGTACTCTACCCACTCGAAACAATGACGCCAAGAAAATTCTTTGTCCGATGGGTATAGAGTATAATAGGATACATGCATGTCCTAATGATTGCATATTATACAAAAAAGAATTTGAAGATTTGAAAAAATGTCCAAAATGTGGGTCATCATGGTACAAGCAGAAAAGAAACAATGAAGATAATGGTCAAATAGAGAAGGAAGGATCTACTTTGAAAGTAGTCTGGTACCTTCCAATCGTTCCCAAACTTAAGCGTTTGTTTGCAAATCCTAAAGACGCTAAAAACCTTAGATGACATTCAACTAAGAGAAGATGTGACAGACTGCTTCGTCATCCAGCTGATTCAATGCAATGAAAAAATATTGATCAGGAATTTCCCAAGTTCGGTGAAGAATGTAGAAATATTCGTTTTGGCTTAGATACCGATGGAATGAATCCATCTGGTAATTTAAGTGCAAGTTATAGTTGTTGGCCTATTATATTATTCATTTATAACTTATCTCCTGGACTCTACATGAAGAGAAAATACATGATGTTGTCTATGATGAATCTGATCCAAAACAGCCTAGAAATGACATAGATGTATATCTCAATCCCCTAGTTGAAGACTTAAAGTTGTTGTGGGTTGATGGTGTTGAAGTATTTGATGTTGTTGCTTCTGAAACTTTCATGATGCATGCAATGTTATTTTGCACCATTAATGACTTTCCAACTTATGGTAATTTATCGGGGTACAATGTCAAGGGTCATAAAGCATGTCCTATATGTGAAGAAAACACTGCATCTCATCAGTTGAAAAATGGAAGGAAGACTATGTATCTGCACCATCAAAGGTTTTTACAAGCTAATCATCCTTATCAAAGGTTAAAGAAAGCATTCAATGGACATCAAGGGAATGACAAAGCACCAACTCCATTAACTAGCATTCAAATTCATGAAAAAGTTAATAAAGTACATCATGTATTTGGTAAAACGTCCAAGAAGTCATCTGCATCGAGCCCCTGGAAGGAAAAAATGAATATTCTTTGATCTTCTATATTGGTCGAAGTTAGAAGTTAGGCATTGCATAGATTTCATGCATGTAGATAAGAATGTGTGTGATAGCTTGATTGGTACACTACTTAACATTCAGGGAAAGACAAAAAATGGAGTAAATGCTCATTTGGATTTGGTTAAAATGAAGATCCGAGAAGACTTAGCACCAAGGGAGGTTGGTAGGTGTACTTATTTTCCCCCTGCACGTTACACTATGTCCAGACAAAAGAAGATAAGTTTTTACTTATGTTTAAAGAGTTTAGTGTCCATGCAAGACTTGAAGCTTGTTGGCCTAAAGTCTCACGATTGCCACATCTTAATGCAACAATTGTTACCTGTAGGTATTCGTGGAATTTTACCCAAAAATGTTAGACAAACTATAACGTGTTTGTGTGCATTCTTCTCTTCATTTTGTAGCAAAGTCATTGATCCTTTAAAGTTAGATGAACTTCAAGCCGAGATTGTTATCATCTTGTGTTAGCTAGAGATGTTTTTCCCTCCATCATTTTTTGACATCATAGTACATTTACTTGTTCATCTAGTGAGAGAAATCAAGTTTTGTAGACTAATATACTTAAGATGGATGTATCCCATTGAACGTGACATGAAGATTTTGAAGGGTATGTTAAAAATCAATATCGTCCAGAAGCTTCAATGATCGAAAGGTATATTGCTGAAGAAAGTGTTGAGTTTTGTTCAAATTACATGGCAAAAGCAAAATCGATAGGAGTTCCTCAGAGATTATGGTTGAACAGGTGTTCTATAAGTAACAACATCTGAGGTGTGAGTGTGGTTAGCAAAGGTCGTGAAGAGTTGTTGCAAGCACACCTATACATATTGAACAACACAAATGAGGTAATGCCTTACTTATCTCCACACAAAGTCATTGTGAAAGAGAACAATCCAAGACAATCAGAGAAATGACATTTGATGGAGCATAATAGAACATTCATGCCTTGGTTTAAATATGAGGTTTTGAAAGATTCACAATGTTCTGAGACTTTGATGTGGTTAGCGAATGGGTTGAAATTTGATGTCATATATTGTACAGGTTATGAAATCAATAATTGCACATTCTATACGAAGTATCTAGATGATAAAAGCATAGTACAAAATAGTTGAGTTAGTCTTTAAGCTGAGTCGCTACAATTTTCTACATCTATAGATCAAAATCCTGTATTTGGATCAATGACATACTATGGTGTAATACAAGAGATATGGGAGGTTGATTATACCATGTTTACTATTCCACTATTCAAATGTAAGTGGTTTGACAATAAGAGTAATGTCAAAATGGATGAATCAGGAGTAACTCTAGTTGATTTTCGAAAGGTGGGTTATCAAGACGAGCCATTTATCATGGCATAACAAGCATCTCAAGTTTCTATGTTAAAGATCCTGCATCTGAACATTGGTTTGTCGCTCTTCATGAAAATAAAACAGATTGATCCTAATGAAGAGAATTTGAGTGATCTTAATATTGTTTTCACCCACCCATTTAGAAGAACAATATATGTTGATGAAATCCCTCTAGTTGATGATGTACATGCAATTCGAGAAGATCACGATGAAGGAATATACATATGACCAATCAATAACTTTATGTATGAATTTCGTGTTCTTGTTAAAATTTAGTTGTTTTGTTAAATAATTTTTTATATGTGATTTTATATGTTGCTTATTAATGGTTTGTGATGTTTTCGTTTCACAGATATATGGCTGAACATCATAGTTCATCAGAGGATGAAACACCCATTAAGAGACCCACCAGAAGAGCCAGTAGGTTGAGACAACTCTTGATTAGAAGAGCTAATGGTCAAAAAACACCAGTTGATATTAACGTTGACACTAGAATGCCTAGAGGTCGTTATGCAGACGTCTTCAAAAGCTATTTAGAAATGTTGGCACGAGAGAGAATATCAATCCTTACTCCATCTTTTGATCATGTCACTGAAGTTGATTAGGACATGATTTGGCAGGATTTATTGGTAACTAATATTAATGTTATTAGTGTTATACTTTGATTTTGTTGATAATATGTTAATTATTATTGATGACATTTTCTATATTGCAGCTAATATTTGATATTTCAAATGTGACGACGCTTAAACACAAATGTTTGTCATCGATGACTGAGAAATTTCGTGGTTTTAAGACCAAGTTGACATCTAGGTATGTCTTTGGATCTAAAAAGAATGAAAATCCATTGATGAAATACACTTCGATTGATGAAGACACATGGCATCAGTTTCTTGAGCTTCAGACATCTGAGCGATGACAGGTATATTTATTTGAAATCATCAATTTCATATTTGATAATTATGCATAATTTAAAGTAATTCATAAAATGGATTTTATATGTTAGAAGAAAAGAGAAAAAAGGCTCAAAGCATAAGTGCTCAAAATAAAAACCCGCACATATTGTCTTATGGTAGGTATAGAAAACTTGAAGAGAAGATAATGTTAGAAAAGAAAAAATCTAGGCCCCCACCTTTTGAGAGTGAAGATAGTGAGCCTCCTTTACCACCATCATGTCATCAAAAGTGGAAGTTAGCCTGTCTACGCACGAGAAATCTCTGAGAAAATATTAAGATACAATTCTTCTCTAAATAACTCGTTTGTGTTTTATTATATGATTTTTTATAACTTTTTTTATTACATTACAGGGTTAATTGGTTGAGCAGAGCTCCCAAGGAGGATTCACTCCAGAAGCTCGTCATAACATACTTGCTACTGCAATTGGACGATCTAAGCACCCTGGACGTGTGCGTGGTGCTGGATCAGGAGTCGACATACGCCAACTTTTTGGTTCCTCCTCTCGTCAGTCTTTATGCAGTTGTAGTGCTAATTATGAAGAAAGACTAACGGAAAGAATCACTATGAGGGTGAGAGAAGAACTTATGCACCAATTTGAATGTTATGGCATCCGTTCGCAAGTGGATTCTCCCCCAGAACTAGACACATTTGTGCCTCCCACAGGTAAATCTTTTTTTCTATAAGTTATGAATTGAATAAATGATATTTTAATAAAGTAGTTGAATAACATTAATAAACCATTGACTCTAACAGGTAGAAGCAGAAAGGGGAGTTGTTCAGCTTCACCCGGGGATGACATGGACGACACTCATCCATGTCAGCTATATATTTGGGATGGTACAAAGAAGACACTAGTGGCTCGTGGAAAAGTATTTGAGGCAGCCACAGTTCTTCATGGCATGGAGTTATTAGAGTAGGTTCTCGTGTCGTTTGCTTTAGTTTCTGTGCCAATAGATGAGGTATATACTGTGGCACAAGCATTCCAATGTTTCCTCGCCTGACCTAGAGATTTGGTTGATTCTGACCCCATAGTACAGACTCTCAAACCCACCTTATACTAAATTTTTAAGTTTACATGTTTATTATATTCAAACTTAAATTATATTTCATTTTAACTGAAATTGCATCAATATAGGAAAATCCCCAACCAAAGAAGATTTTTCTCTCTTTGGACGATCCTCTTGGTGCATTACTCTAACTTGCAGAATCATAGATGATAAGTCGATGCAGGTTCCTTGGGATGCTAACATTTTTGGGAGAGACCTTGAGATCCCACTTTACTTGCATTCCTAAGATGTCTTGGAGCTTGCATAGGGACAAGAGGAACTGAATATTACCATTATTCAGTTATGGATTATGTAAGTCTTTCAATCATTATATATAGTTATTTGATATATTTATCTATTTACTTATATCAAATCAATGTTATGTTTAGGTATCTATCTGGTGTTACTGAAACTATGGGGCTGAATGATCTATATGGGTTTGTAGACCCCCAACTCACTCATGAAGACAACAAGTTTGATGACACCCAAGCATATGTGACCAAATGCTTCCAACGCGGAAAAGAAATTTATTTTGTCCCTTATGTTGCTGGGTAAATCATTTTTGTTAACATCTAAATATAATTTGTCATTTTAATGCATAATAATGAATTTATTTTCTTCTCATGCGTCATTGGCAGTTGCTTGTGGTTTCCCTAAGGGAAAACCTTGTTGTGTGCTTTTGCTTTTTGCACCGCCCTCCATCCAACCATCTTAGACAAGTGATAGATTGGTAAGAAACTTCAATGTCAATCTTATGAATATGACGTGTTATATAAAAGTATCCTAACATATTCCCTTTATCATAGTTCAATTGTTGGACATAACATGTTGTTAGGGAGATCAACGACTAAGCCAAAATGTCTTGCATGGTGTTCCCTCCATATATTTATAATTGTTTGATTTGATTTTCTTCCTTAATTAATTTTAATGGTATTGATATAATGTAGTGTAATAGACAAACTGGCTCATATGAGTGCGATTACTATATAATGTCTTATTTTGCAACTAATTGAGAAACGGTAATATATATTTGAATTAAAAAAAAAACTTTGCAATATACTAAAGTTTGGTATACTAAAGTTGTCTTTCTATATACTAACTTAAGTCAATGTCTTATTTTGCAGACATTCAAGAGTCCAACGCCAATTCCCGCGAAGTCCATGAAGTTTGGTAGGATAATATGTGCAAAATTCATAATTCAGATGTACAATAGTATTGATTAGAATATATGTATTTTAATTGTGGATATTCCAATTATCTTTTAAATGTATTTGGATTGTGAATGTTTGATAAAATATTCTGTTCTAGTTTGTGTTGGTCTGTGAAAAATATATGCAGGTTTAAATGTGGGAATCACAATAAAATAGAAAATGTATTTTAAAAAAACAGTAGAATAGGCCTCAGTTCTTACCATAACCGAGGCCAAAGGCACTATGAATTTTTTAATAAATTAAAAACGTTGTGAACCTATGGCTTCGGTTCACGATTAACCCGAGGCAGAAAAGAGTGTCTATGGCTCCGTTTCATCTACAACCGAGGCATAAAATGACGTCTATGGCTCCAGTTCATTTACAATCGAGGTATAAAAGTGCCTCTATGGCCTCGGGTAATAACCGAGGCCAAAAGGCACCCCCTTTTGGCCTCGCCCCAATATGCCTCGTTTATAAAACTGAGGTCGAATAACGAAAATAACCAAGGCCAAAAGCCCTTACTGTACTGGTTGGGTTTGAGTCTTGTGTATGCCATTAGTGTATTTTTTTTAATTATTTAATTGTTTTCCATGTGTGTATGATAATGGACGGGGGATAATATAATTATATATGTGCATGTATTGCCACGAAACATGTGATGGCTTGTTGGTTGTGCATATGCTTAGTAATTGGGTGGTTGAAGGTTCGATTCTTGGCTAGTGCTAGAGAGGGGTTCTGGGAGATCAAGAATTTCGTGACGCAAAGAGTGTTAGTGAAGGTCTTGGTGATAAAGGAAAGGGTGGAATCAATTTGGATAAAAATATAGGTTAGGGGAGTTACACATGTATGTTTAATTCTTGTTTAATGAAATTGTGAAGTATTGGAGCATGAGTGTCCCCTTTTCCTTCGCAATTTTCGCTGGTTTTCTCATTTCTGGGTTTCTGCCAGAAATCGCCTGGCAACGTTCCTAGACAGCTAGGTGACGCGAGCTCTAGTGGGACTTTTCCAGCGTGTTGATTGATGTTATGATTGTTTGAATCCTCTAAACATGTTTCCTTGTATTGTGTTGAGTGATTAATGATATAACATAAGGAAATTGTTGTTGTTTGGGGTTCCTTAATGTTCTTGTAATTGCATAAACATGAGGGTTCATGTTAGGGCTTGGGCAATGTATTGGAAAACATGAGGGGCAGATTCCTATTATGTTGATTTAATGAATGTATGAGTTAATTGTATGGGCATGCATGCTCAAAATGTGAGAGGATAGTGTTTCTGTGCAAGTAAAGAACAAAGTCGCACCTTTGGGGGATTTGGAAATTCCTCGTATGTGAAAAAAACACAAGGTTTTGTCCAAAAACCTAATGTGACGGCAAGGATGTACTGTCAGGAAACGCGGGACAACACAACAAAATGAGTGGTCTATGTTGTGTGGTACAGGTGAGATACTTATTTGAATGCTTAATTGTGAATTATGCATGTATTAATGGGATCAAATTGGACCAAGTGTAATGTGGTGGGTTTAATGCATCAATATGATTGGATAGTTATGCGAAACTTGATTTTGGGACTAGGTATTGGTTAAAGGAATTAATGCCGGGGCTGTATGATATGATTATATGTTTTGCATGAGTTATGGATTTATATGGTAGATGATTTTGAATTCACTAAAAGCATGAATGATCCTCTATTAAATTCACGTTGCAATTAAAGTGATCCTTGGTCTAAATGCCTGAATATGTAGTGATGCTAAATTTTGGGTTTTGGTGTGATGAATTAGATTAAATGTAATATTGCAGCCACTATTTTGGGAGGTAAATTTTAGGTGGCATAATTCAAAGGGGGTTCTATTTGGAGTCCTTCTTGAGAACGAATGTCCCTTTGTTAATTCACATGTTGGGTGGCCTTATTGGTGCATGTATGTATAATTTATGTATGAGATATGTGTTTGTGTAAATTGAGTTAAATTGAAGTGTGTGAGAGTAATGATGTAATTGGTTGTATGCGTGACATGATTTGATGTTGGAAACTATTTTGGACCCTTGAAAACCAGAGCATTCACGAAACTAGTTTGGCACCTAGCGACAAAGTAAGGACTGCTAGGCGATAGGATGAATTAGGGAGGCATGACAATGCATGGCGCATGGCAATGAGCTCGGACCGCCAGGCTGTCTGCAATGTAACTTCGCCTAGTGGTGCTTAGGCAACGCCAAACAATAAGGCATGTTGCATTTTTGAAAATGTCGAACCTAGGCCAGGATATGCTTAATAGTATCACGAGCGAGTAAGTTCATGATGTGGTAATGGAACGCGTGATTAATATGAGCAGGGAAGTTCATAATAATGATACTCTTGTGTGAAGATACGAGTGGGGAGGTTCGTATGTTCCATGCTTACACTTGAGAGTTGCTACGAGCGGGGAGGTCTGTAGAGTTGGACTACGAGCGAGAGGTTCGTAGAGTTTGATGTGATCCCAATAAGGCTTATAGCATTGGGCCAATGCCTAGGCTCATCCTTTTTAATTTCTTTTAATTTCTTTTATTTTTAATTAAATAAATATTGTTTAAGTTGAGCTTGTTTTGCTTATTGCAGCCTATTTTTCCAAGCTTCCAATTATTGCAGTCTTTGGCATTGGGCCTACGGCCCAAATCTTATTATACCAATGCTTCCAATCAGCATGCTCTGTTGGGCCATAATGTTGGAACTGCCATAACCCACTTTTCTTCCAGTTACATCACGCGCATCTCTAGTTATCACACCAGCCAGTTTTCAATTTGATTCCAGCATATTATAATGGGCCGAGAAGCAGCTGCTACCACTTCAATACAACAAACCCGAATATGCTTCCACATCACTCACGGATGCTGATATCCTGCCAGCACGTATTGGCCTTCCAGCCCAATTTCTTCAGCGTCTACAACGAAGCCCCATAGCATTTCACGCGTGGAGATGTATCCATCAAGCTGCTACTAGGGTTTCTTCGCAGATCTCCAATTTCATTGCTGCGCAGCTTATTTACAAAAGCCAACTGTTGTTAGGGTTTTGTCACGTGGCCTCACTTCACATTTCAATCAGCCAAGTCCAAAAAAGCGTGGTTCTTTTTATTTTGAAACCCAACCATCACATTGAAGCACCTAACAGATCCACCAAACCTTCATCTCTGCACCCAAACCTTTGGCTGCTAGGGTTCATGAAAGTCGTCTCCTACTCACACCCGTGTTGCGTTCGTTAAATGCATTTCTGTTACGGTTATCCTCCTGTCACCCTACCATCTCCTTGGCTATTAAATTGAACCTTTCTTCTTTCCCTCTTTCACCGTTAGGTTGTTGTTAGACGGTGTTTACCATTTCTGTTGTGTACGGCTGCCTTCACCTATAAAAGGTAGGCCACTCTTTGTAAAACTTAGCTTAAATTAATGTTAAACCGATTGGTTGAGAACACTCCCACATCCGTCAGCTCACCCTAAACCCTAGATTAGGTCTTAACCTCGTTAGGGTTTACCAAACTAGTGAGATCCGAGTTTAAACACCATTTTCAAAATATTCCGCTGCGTTTCCTTCGCACTCTGCGAGTTTCAATCGGTAGAACGCCGATTGGAGAGCTTTTCCGGTGAGTATCGCGACGGAGGAGCCTCATCAGAGTGGGACCACAAGTGGGCAGGTTCGTGGAAGCATTGGAATCCTTAAGACTCAAGTTGAGTGTGTACTAATCTTGTATAAGTTAGGTTAATGATATTGAGAGTTTTACATGACTTATGGTAATGGCTTTAAGTATACGACATGCTGAAAGCCATTTACGAGTGGTGGCTCGTAGTGTATTGTGAACACATGCGATCATTGGTAGTGGCTGGTGATGTTGGAAAGTTTGTGGGAGCATACAAGTGGTGGCTCGTATTGGCTAGATCTACTTGATTGTCACTCATGGGTTGTGGCCGGTGATGTTGGGAGTCTTGTGTGAGGATACAAATGGTGGTTAGTATTAGCTAGCTCCACTTAATTGTCACTCACGGGTTGTGACTGGTGATGTTAGAAATCTTGTGTGAGAATACAGATGGTGGTTCGTATTGGTTAGCTCCACTTAGTTTTTATGGATGGTGGTTGCTAACATGATATTTCCACGCGTGATGGTCTACGAGTGGGAGGCTCGTAGAGGCTGGACCATGAGTGGTGGCTTGTGGCAGCATGTGCCATGTTAAGGTCATTATCAAAGTGTGTTGAAGTTGGATGAAAATGGTGGAAGGTCATGGTTTATAATGCGTGAGGATAAGGTTCTCAAAAGGGGTTTTGGGTTAAGTTAAAATGATTTGGATGAGGGTTTATGCTATGTCTTTTATACTTGTTAGTTCTTAAGCTCACCCTTTCTATTTATATTTGGTGATGATCGTGTGACTTGGCATACAGGAATATGTGATATTGCACGTGATGCGGTTGATGTATAGGGACAGAGTGAGGGCTAGCTATGGGGATCGATTTAAAGAAAAATATTTATTTTATCATGTATTGCTTTTAATTTTGGTCAAACTTTGGAGTTTGTAATAATTAAGAGATTTTTGGATTTTTAGACTTAAGCGCATTTAATGAAGTTTTAAAATTTCTCGTATTTTGGGAAAGATGTTTTATAATTGAGGAGTAATTATTATTTAAAATTTTATTTCTATTTAAATTAGTAATATCCGGCCAGGATGTTATAGCTTACATCAAAGATCTCTCAAAGAACACACTAAAGTTGCTCCATATAAATGTTTCTTAAGTGCAAAATGTCAATTCTGAGAAGACTATTAATCATGTACAATTCTTTGCTTTAATGCATTTTAAGAAAAAGCTATTTAACTTAGGCATGATAAGTCGTGTCGTTTATCTTAGTGTTTTCTTGAAGAAAAGATGTGCAACTAATGCGTATGAAGGGCATTTAGTGCCTTTCTATGCTTAACCAAGGACAAATGTAAGATGAAGTAGAAGAATTTCTCAAGACCTCACAATGACTCCAAAGGATTTGCAATTACTCTTTTCTTACATGCTCTCTATATAGCAGATATCCTTAAGAAGAAAAGGTTACACTCACAATGACAACATTTTCTCCAACTAAGAGAGACATTGTTTGTGAGAAAGAATGTTGCTCGTGTTCAATAGCAATCTAGAAGAGTAAACTTCATTTGTATTCATCTTAGAACATTATCTCTCTTTTAGTGAGGAAACCATATGATCTTTTATATCACACTTCTTTATAAACCAAAGGTTTTTAGTCAAAAGTGACTATTGACGACTCATCTTTTGTACATATATGTATTGTTTTAAATTATATTGAAAGTACTTTATATATGCTATAATATTTATAGTTCTTAACTTATTTATTTTTATTAGTAATAATTTGGGTTCAATGTACATATTTCTTTTAGTTTTGTATTTTTAACTAATTAAACATTTAAGTACTGTTTGGAACATAATTTTTCTTTTAAATATTCACTACAAGAAATTATACATTTAGCATTGACTTTTGTAAAAGTTGAAACTAATGAACCAATAATATTATATTTATGTCACGTATGTATGACTATAAAACCATAAACACTTTTGAAAGCCAATAACTCATGCTAATTTATCATTAATTTTTAATTAAATAAATTTAGTGTATACCAAATACATGTTAAATTAAATAAATTTTAAAATAAAAACACATTAGCCTAGGCTAAGAGGACACTAGATAAAATATATTTTTAGTATTAATTTAATTTGCATCAGCTTGACCAATACTAATAACAATATTTTCAAAAGAAAGTTTCTCACATAAAATCTCCATCTTCAACAAAATAAAATACAAACAAAAATAAAAATAAAATTGAAGTTTATGAAAAAGATAAGTGTGAATGAAGGAAATGAGTGTGGATGGATGTGAATGAAGGGGAGGAGGAGATGAATGTAGATGAAGATGAGTGTGATGAGATATATGAGTGTGGATGAAGATCAGTATGGGAAGATTTACACAGAAAATGAGAGAGAGAAAAATTACAAGTGAGGAGATTTCTCATCCATAAATTTGGCCTTTAGATTAAAAATAATTAAGTTCATATTCATTGTCATAAATTCACACAAATTTTTAACAAATAAGTTAGTGTTGACTTAACCCACACCAACTTAAAAAAAATCAAATATTATAGTAGCTCGGTCTAATCGATGCAAACTTAAAAAATAATAACATAAATAAAATTAGCTCGACTAATTTGACGCTAACTTAAATAAATATAAATACTAAAACTAAACAAGACTAGTGTAAGCTAGGTTGATATTAACATTATTTATTTTAGTTATCATTGGCTAAGTCGACACTGGTCTAAGACTAACATGAATATTCTTATTTGTTGATTCTAGTTACATTAGATTCTACATTTCTAAGGCTTCAAAATGGGTATATGATTTGTTGGATTTGGAGTTCTCTAATATTTTCTATGATTTTTAAAAGTTTAGATATATTAGTTGAATTTTTGTAAAGAAATCCATACAAATTTGTTTTTTCTTGGGCTTTTGTAATTGAACTTGTGAACCTAGTTAAGGCCCATTTTTACTTTATATTTTGTAGAATATATATAGCCCATATGTTTTCTAAAATATAAACACAAATCCTTTTAGTTTTCAATTTCAAAAATTCTTTTCTCATCTCCTTTTCTCTCTTCTCCTTTCAATTTTTAAAATTGTATTTTCCTCTTCTTCTCTCATTTGCCTTTTCTATTTTTATCCATTGAAAAATAATTCTTGAGAATCAAGATCTAATAATTCAAATTGAGTTTTACATCGACCATTTATCGCTTTGATTTTGTTTTCCTTCTCTAATTTCAAATGTGCACTTTATGATTATAATTTGCATTTTTTTTTATTCTAGAAATCAAATTAAGAATCAATTGAATCTTATTTGATAAATATATATCTTACATTGAATGATATTTGTGGTTGATTCCTATAACTAGTTTAATAGATTGTTGAATTGATTAATTGTTTAAACTTGGTTTTTGATTTTAAAAAGAATTGTGAATAGAGAAATTGTTTAGATCGTGAATCTTTGAATTAACATTTCATCTTCTTGATTTTCATTTTTCAACATTGTTTGTAATTTCACTTTGATTCAATTTCTATTTTATGTTTTTCAATTCCTAAACGACAAAATTTAATTTGTATGAGAAGAAAATTAAAGATTGCACACAATCAATATGTGGCCTTTGATAATTGGGTTTGTCATCTTTATTTTAGGAATGCAATCCTATTTTAAGAAGGTTTAGATAATAAAATAAATATTGTATTGTAACGTTTGATTGAGAGGTTATTACCATAGGTAGGCTGAGATGATATTGGCTAGTCTGATCTAACATGTTCTCTACTTGCGTATGGTGGTTCTAGCAGTAAGTCAGGATCATCTCGCTCCTATACAGTACATTAGTCCCCCAAACTCTTTGTTGTACAATGTAGTGCAACAAGAGTCTTATGTTGAGATGTTCCTTAGGCATGTTGTCTAAAATGAAGAATGGTTTACATATATCATGCAGTCATACCTAAATATATCACCCCCTAAGTCTCGATAAAAATATAGTTTGACATATTTTTTTTCAACAAAAGTGACATCTGATAGCGTGGGGAAGATGAAGAGTCAGAACATTCTGGTTGCAGGATGAAATAGATTTGATGGTTGAGAATTATTGAGATAATTGCCTCTAGTCACCCTTATGGCAATAAATAGATGAGTTGGAGCCTAAGGGACCCCACTTGTGCGATAATAGAGATATCCAACCGAGATAAAGTAGTTGTCATTTGAAAATCAAGTATGTCGAACTCCTCTTCTACTTCTTGTGATTCTCTTCTTAGGTTTGCTTGCTTTGAGGATGATGAGGCCATTGATGAGCTCAGTTCATCCTCAACCAGGGATAGCGACAATAGTCGTATTGATAGTGATAATGAGGTCAATGTCTTATTTTGTATGAGATATGATTGGGTAGATCCTAGGGTTAAGACTTAGCTTTCTAAATATAGGTAGTTTTCTTCTATAAATATGTTTGTAAAGAGTGTTGGGATGGTAGAAATGACCATAGATGATGATATTATGAGTATAGATTGAGTAAGCACAGGGGGTATCATTTGTCATGATAGAAAATATGACTCCTATAGTTTATTTTAGGTTAAATTACTATTTTGGTCCCTCTATTTGTCTTGAAATTTTAATTTGGTCCTCAAGTTTTTCGTTGTCTCAATTTGGTCCTCATTTTCTTAAAAATGACTCAATTTGGTCTTCACCGTTAACTTTGACCAGACGGTGTTAAAGTCAATGCCACGTGTCAATTTCTGAATTCTTTGAATTTTTTGAATTTCTTTTTAATTTTTTTTAATTTTTTATATCTTTTACACGTGTCACTTCACAGTTGTGCTACGTGTCAAAATGACTCAATTTGGTCCGTATATTTGTTTTTAGTTTCAATTTAGTCCTATTTTTTGTAAAAATGAAGCAATATTGTCCCTCCTTAGATTGATACTCAATTTAATCTTTATATACAATTTATGATGATATTCTTAATAAAATTGACGTTTTAATTAAATATTTGTAGAAATATTTTTAAATAAGTTGTTTTTTAGTTTTATTATTAAACAAAGTTAAACTCCAAACTTAATTTCAAAAATTAACAATTTTGTCATCATATATAAAGGCATCAAGTGTATCATATTATACAAGCTTAGTGAAGATTAAAAATTAAATAATTTGTCACACATAAGTTTAGGAACTAAATTTCAAGTTCAAAACAAAACCAAAGTCTAATGTTTTGTATAGAATTTAAAGTTAATTTAAAATATTTATAAAAATATTTAATAAAAACGTTAATTTTAGTAAGAATATCACCATAAAATTTATAAAAAGTAAATTTAGTGTCAATTTAAGGAAGGACAATATTACTTCATTTTTACAAAAATTGAGACTAAATTGAAACTAAAAACAAATATAGGGACCAAATTGAGTCACTTTGACACGTGGCACAACTATGAAGTGACACGTGTAAAAAATTAAAAAAATTCAAAAAAATCAAAAAGACTAGAAATTGACACGTGGCATTGACTTTAAAACCGTTTGGTCAAATTAACAGTGAGGACCAAATTGAGTCATTTTTAAGAAAATGATGACCAAATTGAGACAATAAAAAACTTGAGAACCAAACTGAAATTTCATGACAAATAGAGGGACCAAAAGAGTAATTTAACCTTTATTTTATTTGTACTCAACACTCATTGTGAGTATTGAAATGGGTAATATGCCAAGAAGGGGGTTGAATTGGCTTCTTAAAAATTTTGGTTAATTTTGAAAGCTTAAAACACCTTTAACTCGAATAAAATCAACCACGAATGAGGATGCAATAGCTACTAGACTGCACACTTTTAATCGATCAAAAACAGGGACAATCGGCATATTTCATTAAATAGTTAATAATACAATGTAAAACAACATATAAAAATATTAAATTAGTTGATTGAAATATTGGGAATTCTGCAGAATTTCAAATTTACAACTTAAACCAAAATTAACATGAAAGACTTATCAAGATTGATTCAAATAAGTATTATAGATATTAGCCTAGCCCTAAATCATGCTAGAACACACAAGAACAATTCAAAGAATGTACAAACCATAATTCTTGAAACTTTAAAGCACAGATCAAAAGAGAAGTGATAGAGACAAGCACAAGAACGCAATTTTTATATTGGTTCACTCCAATCTGAGCTACATCCAGTTTGTCAAGGCAACCCGAGCCTAACTTGCATTATTTCAAAAGATTTACACAATCCACAAGATTATACTTTCAAAATAAACAAAAATACAAACACAGTAAGATCACTCTTGCAGACCTGGAAAACTACTAGGAACCACCCAGAAACTTGAGAAACCCAAACCTGGATGAAGGCTCTCCCTAGCCAACCAAACCTATTTCTCCAAGTTCCAAAACCAAGAAAAATTGCTCCAAGAAATATCAAAGATCAATCACCAAAGGATGCATTTCTGTATGTTCCTGAGAGAGTTTTCCATAGAATTCACAATGATTTCACGCTCAAAATGGCAAGTCTTGCACCTCTCTCTAGAAAAAAAGAATATATAGTCAATATGTTAACAAATTCAACAGGTTGATTTTTCATTCAATCTGTTTATTTCACTTAGCTTAAGTGAAATCAGTTGATTAAAAATAAATTAACTAATTGAATATCTAACATAAAACTACTACAACAACCCATTTAACTTGTTAAAAGACACCAACCAAACCCTATACATCTATACAATGTGAAATGGTCTACACTATAAGCACCAATCTTCAAGCTCATGTTCTTCATGTGAAAACCACATCTGGAACACACACACCATGCTTGTTCACCACTTGAATCCTCAAGTCTTCACACCTTCATCAATTTTATCATGGCTTCAACATATTTCAATGCAATGGCTTCACACATCTTCATCAAATCTTCAAGCACCAAATCATCAAAACCATTTGTGCTAACACTCATAACAAAGTTGCATGTGCATTTTCCTTTTGATGAGTTCACCATGGGGTGCTAAGGGTGTTGAATGCTGCCCCTACCCAACTACATCCCAATAGTTAGACTTCTTTACAAGCCTTTTGAATATGATGTCGAGTACTTCACCTAAAGCCGACTCCTCGAGTCTTCCTTCATTATTATAGCACACATCCCGGTGATCTCTTTAGTTGGCTAACATTTTAAGTAAAAGTCATGTGTGTATACTTAGTTCATACACCTAGGGATGACAAAAAAAACTCACGCCCGAGGGTATCCACGAATAAAATCCGCGACGAATAATTAGTATTCGCGGGTATTTATTATCTACGGATAGCGAGTAGCGGATATTTTAATACCCGCTTATAAATAGGTCCGGGTGTGGGTATCATGCTATTTGTACCCACGAGTATCTGTTATTCACAAAAAATTAAAATTTAATTTATATTTTATTAAGTTAAATTTAATTAAATTTATATTTTATTAGGTTAAATTTAATTAAAATTAAAATTTAATTTATATTTTTTATTTTATTTTATTATAATTTTATTTAAACTAGCATTTCTACCTGTGCATTGCACGGGAAAGAGATTTTTAAAATTTTAAACTATAAAACTATAATTAAATTTAATATAAATTTTTTATTTTATAAAATCAAATAACAAGTTTTTAATTAACTTTATGATAACAATATATTTAACTTATTTATATATTTATCAAAATATATCGTATATAATTATTTTAAAAAATATATTAAGATCAAGTTAATTAAAATTAAGAAATTAAATTCAATTTTAAATAAAATAACTAGTAGACAATATAGAAAAATGTAATAGTTGATTTTTTTAATAATAAAAATGATGAACGATATATAAATTGTTGAGTGGACTCTATAAAAATACAAAAGTTAGACAATACAAAAAATGTGAAGAGTAGACGATGCAAAACTATAAATGATAGACCGTATATATAAATGTAAATAATAGATTCTTTAAAAAAATGTTAGACAAACAATGCAAACAAAATATAAAAATATAAACGATCGAAAACGACAAATGTAGACCCCATGTGGAAAGATATAAAGAATAGACTCTTCTTTTGGAGTCGTTTTTCTATTTTTTTGGATTTTGAATTTCAAATTTAATTTTTTTTACCATATTTTATAGTTTTTACAATTTAGAATTTTAAATTCAAACTTTATTACTTTGTATTTTGAATTTCAAATTTGCCAATATGTATCTTAATTTAGAAAAAATATTGAAATTGAAATCATTAGTGAATTTTATATCTTCCAATAAGGTTATTAATACAGCTTGCTTAAATAAGGTTATCACTGAAAAAAGTTATTTTCAAAAATATTGTTAGTAAAAACCACTAACAATGTTGTGAATTTGAAAACAGTACACATTGTCTATGACTTTTACCTATATTTTCTACACATATCAAAAAGAAATAAAAGAAAGAAGAATAAACTTGACATTGTCAACCAAATCACGGAGTCTGAAAAAACATTTGACATCTCTGCATAAAAGTTCAATGTATTACACAATTGAAAAAAAATAAAAAAGAAAATGAAAAGTGCAGGCCACATTCATTTAATGTTTGTGTTAAAATCAATGCATAAAAAGATGCACACTCATTTGATGCAGAATAAATTTATTGATAAAGGTGTGCAATCAGGTTTTTTACTTCTATTTTTTGTTTATTGACAAATTCATAAAATCTAAAGTATATGTATTTATTATATATTATATATAATAAAATATATATTCATTTATTTATTTTGTTATCTATTCTGGGTTATTTATCTTTCTATCCTTGTTCTTTTTTACAAGTTAATTGTTGTCTATTATTCACTATTTATTCATTTATTTGTATTATTTACGTTTAATCATGGTTAAACTTAGAACTCAAAACAGTATTGTTAGCTTTGCAATTGTATATAGTTATGTATTAGATTAGATACTATTAGAGATTTTGGTAATTCAAAATGACTCTTACTCTACGAGAACAGTGGCGGATCTTGCTCAATATTTATGGGGGTCCCAAAATACACTTAAAATTTATATATTTAATTATGGATCCGTAAGATTATTGAAGTCAATAATAATTGAATCAATAATAAAATTTTTAGTTATATTTTGTTTTCAATGTAAATAATCATATCGTCAGCAAAAAAATTAATCTTCCGTTTTATTTTGCAATCTTATTTTGATAATTTTCATTGTAGAAAATTATCTTTCTAATATAGTTGTAGAAACAAGAAGAGTTAAAATAAAACGAGACGGATTAAAAAATCAATCATGTAGATGTAATTGACTTCCTATTTTTGTCAAAGATTGATTTTTTCTATTTTCTTCCTCACGGTAGCTTCCATTTTATCACTTTTAAATAATTAATTTATTCTTTTATTTCTTCATCAATATACTTATGTTTTAAAAAATATATTAAAAGATAATTTATCATAATCTAAATAAATATTGCGATACGTAATTAATAAAAGAAAAATATATGCTAATCAAGTCACAATTAAAAACCAGTTATTAAAAAACATTTAGTGCATTACTTTTTCTTCCATATTTATAAAAATGAATATACCAAATGCTCGTGAGATAAAAAATAATATTAATTATTAAACTAATATTTCACTAGCAATTGAGAAAAAAAGAATTACTTTTTTCTTCAATAATAGAAGAAAGCATTGTATGGGAAGGTGAGAAGATTTTTGGAGCCAGTATAAAACTTTTTCAAGAAGGTATGTAGATTTTTTAAAAAATTTTCCATTTAAAATTATAACACAATAAATTCAAATATAACATTGTATTGAGACACTAAAAAAGTTATTGGTTTCTTCATAATTAATGCTAATTAATTATAAAGATGTGTTGGAAGAGACAAAATTTTATCTTGAAAGTAGTGTTGAAAGAAACTGAAAAGTTATTTTTATACTCCTCAACATCTTTTAATTTTTGGAAGATGAAAAGTATTCTTTAAAAAGTATAAAAAGCATATCCAGTAAGCCAAGTAAAAAAAACAAAAGTCTTAATTTTTAATTTGGAAAATAAATGTATTTAAAGTAAATAATTTTATTTTCATTTATTATTATTAATAAGAAATTATTAATTGATCAGATTCAAAAAAAAGTGTAATATGTAATATTATTTTTAAAACAAAAATTAAAAAATAACTAACTTTGTCTATAAAAAAGGAGAAACTATTAATATTTGTTAGTTACAATCTGGATCATTATATATTCTTTTAATTTTAAATTATAAATCTTTTTTTACTAGGAAATTTTTAAGACATGGGACAAAGTCCTGGAATGAAGAAGCAAACGAATATGTTTCATTCATGGATTAAATTTATTAAACTTTAATAAATATTTATTGAAGCATGAGCTTCATTTCAATTTTGTTTGTTGAAAAATTTAGATTTTACCTCGATTTGCATTTATTTTGAAAAAAAAAATTGTAGTTTATGATTTCCATTTAGTTCACTATTATAATTCTTAAACAGTAAATATTATTGTATATGTTGAGAATAAAGAAAATAGGGATTGAGATTAATCTCCCTTGTGTATAAACCACACATAGGGTAATCTATTTATAATAGAGAGAGGTACAAGTAAAAAGAGTAACTGAAAATAAATAGAGTAAATAGAAGATATTGTTTGATATTGTGATTAACAATATCTAACAATATCTTAATAATATCAAACAGTATCTAACACTCCCCCTCAAGTTGGAGCATACAAATCGTATGTGCCTAGCTTGTTACAAATATAATCAATTTTAGGCCCCCGTAAAGACTTAGTAAAAATATCTGCTAACTGATCACTTGAGTTAACAAACTCAGTCTTGATATCTCTAGACATGACCTTTTCCCGAATGAAATGACAATCAATATCAATGTGTTTGGTCCTCTCATGAAAGACAAGATTATAGCTAATATGAAGAGCAACCTGATTGTCACACACAAGTGTCATTTGAGTAACATCTCCAAATTGTAACTCTTTAAGCAATTGCTTGAGCCAAACAAGTTCACAGGCAGCTAAGGCCATAGCTCTATATTCTGCTTCTGCACTGGATCTTGCTACAACACTCTGTTTCTTACTTTTTCACGAGATCAAGTTACCACCAATGGAGACACAATGCCTAGATGTAGATCTTCTATCAGAAGGAGATTTTGCCCAATCAGCATCTAAATAGCAAACAACTCTTGTATGGTTATTAGAATCATATAACAATCCTTTTCCAGTGGATCTTTTAATATACTTCAAGATACGAATGACTGCATTCCAATGATCTTCACATGGGGAATTAAGAAATTGGCTTACCACACTAACTACAAAGGAAATGTCAGGACGAGTAACGGTAAGATAATTTAATTTTCCAACTAACCTTCTATACTGCTCAGGATCAGATATAGGCTCCCCTGATTTGGTAGAAGTTTAGTATTGGGATCCATGGATGTATTAACAGACTTTGAACTCACCAACCCAGTTTCCTCCAAAATATCCATGGCATACTTTCTTTGAGATATAACAATACCATCATTGGATTGTGCCACCTCAATAACCAAGAAATATCTGAGTTTGCCAAGATCTTTGGTCTGAAAATGGTGACAGAGATGTTGTTTCAACTGAGAGATGCCATGGTTGTTACTCCCTGTAAGAACGATGTCATCAACATATACTATCAAGTAAACACATCCAGCACTCGAGTGTTGATCAAAGACATAATGATTTGTTTCACACCGAGTCATACCAAATTGTTGAACAACATTGCTAAACTTTCCAAACCAGGCCCTAGGAGATTATTTTAGGCCATACAGTGATTTACAAAGACGACATACCATCCCGGAAGACTCCCCGTGAGCAACAAACCCAGGAGGTTGCTCCATATAGATTTCTTCTTGCAAATCACCATTGAGGAAAGCATTTTTAACATCTAGTTGATAAAGAGGCCATTGTTGAAGAGCATCCATGGCGATAAATAAACGAACAGAAGCCATCTTTGCCACGGGGGAAAAAGTATCGCCATAATCCAACCCAAAAATTTGAGTATAACCTTTGGCCACAAGACGAGCTTTGAGACGATCAATAGTACCATTAGGTCCAACTTTGATAGCAAACACCCACCTGCAACCAACAACAGATTTCCCAAACGGTAACGGGACCAGTTCCCAAGTTCCACTGTTATGAAGAGCACTTAGTTCATCTGTCATGGCCTGACGCCAACCAGGATGGGCTAAAGCTTCACGGGCAGTTTTTGGAATGGTCACAGAAGAAAGAGAGGAAAGACATGTGTAAAAAGGTAATGACAAGCGATGATAACTCAAAGCAATATAATGGGGAGAGGGATTACAGGTAGAATGCGTACCTTTTTGGAGGGCAATGGGAAGGTCAGACTCAGGTGTTAGAGCCGGAGGAGATAGAGCAGTTGGCACTTGAGTGGAGTCACATGGTGGTAGTTGTGATCGGTTTCGGCGACTATAAACCTGAAGAGGTGGTGGAGAAGCAGACTGTGGAGCAGGAACCAATGGTGAAGAAGACACAGTAAAAGGATCACAAACAAGAGGAACATTAAAGGTATTAGAAGAGTTGTCAGGACTGGATGGAGTTAGACGTGAAGTTTGACTCTTAAAATAAAAGGAGAACTCATCAAAGGTGACATCTACAAACACAAAATAACGGTTAAGAAAAGGAGAAAAACATTTGTATCCTTTTTGTGATCTTGTAAACCCAAAGAAAACACACTTATGTGATCTAGGAGAAAGCTTGTCAAGACCAAGACTGAAATTATGAACAAAACATGTAGACCCGAAAACTCTTAGAGGTAAGGGATGAAGAGGGTCATGAGGAAATAAAATGGAATGAGGTATGTTATTCTTTAAAACCGAAGAAGGCATGTGATTAATGAGATAACAGGCAATAAGAATAGCATCACCCCAAAAATGTTCAAGAACTCTCCATGAATTAAAAGAGTGCGAGTGGTTTCAATAAGATGTCTATTTTTACGTTCAGCTACACCATTTTGTTGAGGGGTATAAGCACAAGAAGTTTGATGCAGAATATCGTGAGAAGCCATAAATTGTTTTAAAGAATGAGAAAGATATTCACGGCCATTATCACTGCGCAAAACTCTAATAGAAACACTAAACTGAGTTTTAATTTCATTAAAAAAATATTGAAAGATATGAAATAATTCTGAACAATGTTTCATTAAAAATAACCAAGTACATCTAGAATAATCATCAATGAAAGTAACAAAATATTGAAAACCTAAAGTAGACTTAACGCGGCTAGGAGCCAAATGTCAGAGTGAACCAAGGCAAAAGGGGACGAAGCATCACGTGTGACACTACGAGAAAAGGAAGTATGGCTATGCTTGCCTAATTGACATGACTCACACACCAAACGAGATAACTTGGACAAGGTAGGGACAAGCTGCTGTAACTTGGCAAGGCTTGGATGACCTAACTAAGCATTAAGAAGAGAGGGAGACTCCATAACTGCACCAACTTGTGTAGAGGGATGGAGATGATAAAGACAATGAGACTCACATCCTGTGCCAATCACCTGTTTCGAACTCTGGTCCTGTAAACACACAGAATTATTGGTAAAAGAAACAACACAATCAAGAGAACGAGTTAGACGACTGATGGATAACAGGTTAAAAGGAGATCCAGGGACATAAAGAACATTATCAATGGTTAAAGAAGGGAAAAGTTTAACAGTGCCAACACCATGAGATGAGACTCTAGAACCATCAGCCAGTGTAACAGAAGGTAAATGATTAGGAGACGATAAAGAAGAGAACAAAGATTTGTTACCAGTAATATGATCAGTGGCTTCTGAATTAAAAACCCAAGGACCAAGAGAAGAAGATTGAGTCAGACCAACAAAAGATGTACCTGTGTGAGCGATAGATGCAGTGGAACTAGAACACTCTTGATCCTTATACCATTTGAGAAATTTGTTGAACATAACAAGTGTATCAGGTAAAACAAAAGGAGGATCCCCAATAGAGGAAGGTGGGGAAAGGTTAGTCTGAACAACTGCAGCAGAGCGAGGAGGACGTCTATGCAATGTATAACACCTGTCAATCTTGTGACCTGGCTTGCCATAATGTTCACACTCATGTAATGCATAACACTTGTCAATCTTGTGACCGAGCTTGCCACAATGTTCACACTTAGGACGCCCTTTTCCCTGTTTGCGAGGGTGAGTCCGGTCATTGCGGTGAGATACCAACGCAGAAGAATCATCAACAGAAGCAGGTGTATCAGTGTTGGGTTGTTCTGGTACACGCAAAAGAGTATAGTAGGTTGAAGTTAAGGTGGGGAAAACCAGGGAATCCAAAATTTGATCACGAATATGTGAATATTTATTAGCAAGCCCGTGTAATGCTCCGAGCATGAAGAACTTTGAGTGTTGTTCGATCTCCGTGGCAGGGTCGGGGGAAGGAGGCAATAATTCATTAAATTCATGAAAAAGAACGTGAATTTTGCCCATATAATCAGTCATAGAGTCTTGATGTTTAGAGGAAATAAGATTTGCAAATTTAGAACAAACACCATAGAGACGTTGAGTATCATTGGTGTATAATAACTTGGCATGCTCCCAAATTTGAGCACATGTTTCGCAGGAACGAAAAAGTTGCTTTAACGAAGGATCAAGAGTATCCTTGAGAACCACACATAATTGAGCATCAATGGTTTCCCAACGGTCGTTCTCAGTAGGAGTGAGAGTAGGTGCTTTCGGGGCAAGATGATCAAGATACCTCTGACTCTTAACCATAATCGGACGGCTGATGACCATGTGGCATAATTAGGGCCAGTTAACTTGTCAATGGATAAGTGTACATTAACATAGTTAGTGTAGATGGACGCCATGGAGGAAGCACGACTTCGAGGTTGCCCATCAGAATTAGCACTCCAACAACATTGGTCCGGCGGCGGTAGTGGTCCGACGGGGTTCGGTGGAGGTACGGCGAAGGTCCAACGGAGGTCTGGCAGAGGCGGCAGCTCCGCTGGCGGTGGTAGAGGCAGAGGCAGTGGCAACAACGACGAAAAGAAAAGATACCTTAAGCTCTAGATACCATGTTGAGTGTCAACACCCAATTTCGTCCGGGTAACACTAATAAAAATAATAAACAAAAGAAATTAATTAATTAAAGTTCAATTGAGAAGAATAAATAAATAATTAATAAAAGAAAAGAAAAGAAAAAAATATGTTTTAGTTTGAGAAAAAAACAAATATTTATGCTTATTTTATTATTATTATTTTTTTATTTTATTTTATTTTTATTTATTTATTTGGGCTTATTTTTTTTATTTCTATTATTACAGCTCCATTTCTGTTTTACGTCTCTCATTCTAGTTTAATAAAAAAGGAAAAAGAAAAAGAAAAGGAAACAACAAAAAAGAAAACAACAAGAAAAAGAAAAGGAAAAGGCAAAGAAAGGTAGAGGTAACATAATGTCTCTCTGTTATCAGACTCATGATAACATGGTCATGATGGCTGAAGGAGCAGGAAGCAACATTTGCTCTCAACCTTATCCCAAATTTCGAGATTGGAAGGTGAGATAGTTACATGATAAAAAAAGGAGATTCATATACTGATAGGGCTCGAATAGATGGCTTTACAAAGCGTAAAAACAATAGAGGGGAGCCATTTTGATCAGGGAACTTTCGTTTGACAATAGGGACTGCAAGAGGTAAGTTTGAGATGAAACTGATGCTGTTGTGTTGTGATGTTGTTGTGCTGTGCTTGAGAATGAATAAAATGTAGTTGTGTATATTGAATTTTGCGTGTCATTTATTTGGCTTATTGAATCTACATACATTACTACATTATCATTGTTTGAATCCTTCGTTATCACCCTTGACTAAACCCTTCGACCCTCATCATCACCTTTCACCTACAAGATACTGGTTGCCAAACCAGGATCCAAACACACAGAACACCATAAACAATTATGTTTTATGGAACACGTCTTCAGTGACACCTTCATCTTCGTTTACTCGCTCACCATCATCATCTTCTTCGTTCACTTATCTGCAACCCACACGTAGCTGCCATTTTCGTTCTCGGTTTTTCTCCACTCCACTCACCCAAAACAGCCCACCGGCGATTCGAAGCTTTAAACGGAGGAGTGTGGTCGCGAGATGGTTGCAGACCTAGTCATGGTGGCTGGCACGACAGTGACGAGCTGCAGGGTCCGCGCGCACCTTTCTTTCGTGTGGAAGAGGATGGGTGGCGAGTGGTCGCTGGTGTGGACGCCAGCGGTGGCTGGAATCGCTAACGCGGTCTCCAGCAGGCGGGACCTCGCGGCGATGAAGGGGATCGGTGCAACCTCTATCTGGAACGCGTTGGAGAAGTGAAGGAGGAGACGCCGGTGGAGGAACGTTTCACGCGAGGTAGAATCAAAGGTGACAGTGTCGCCGGTGAAGACTCCGGCGAAGGTCATTGGTGGTGGTGAGTAGCCGTCGGCGTGGGTCTTGGTGTCGAGAGAGAAAGCAAGAGAGAGGCTTGCCTCTCGTTTCTTTGAACAGTAGGGTGTGTTCCAAATATTAGGGTTTTTTTTTCTTTTTGTTAATGGGATTGGATTTGACCCTTACAATGTGCACCCCCGTTTTTGTCTCATACACCTTCGTATCTCTATGTGTTATGTTTATTTTATGTTTGTTTCCTTCCTGAACCTCCATTCTCTTTATCCCTACGCACCCCCTGTTTTTAATTTCTGCAGTTTCCTCCATTCTCTTTATCCCTGCGCACCCCCTGTTTTTAATTTTTGCAGTTTCACACATTCTCTTTATCCCTGCGCACCCCCTGTTTTTAATTTCTGCAGTTTCACACATTCTCTTTATCCCTGCGCACCCCTGTTTTTGATTTTTGCAGCTTCACAATTGGTGTTACTTGCTCATTTATTGCGGCCCTTGTTTCACTACGCATACACCTCCCAATTTTCACTTCCTCGCGCACCTCCATAATTACTGATCCCGCACCCCTACACACACTTTTTACTCCTATTTTGGGTTTGTTTTATACTTTACTTGTTGCACCCCACCCTTTAATAAATACACCTCATTACTTTATGCACTTCCACTAATTACTTATGCACCCTCATATCTTGTTTTCCACTTTTACCCTTTTTTAAATAAATTTCTCCTTTTTAATTTCTTTTCTAAAAAACAAAATATTTGAAAATTATAAAATATAAAAAAAATCAAAAAAGGTTCTTTTACATTTTTATTGTGTCTGTCCGGTCGCCCGCACCGTGTGACACTCATTTTCAAAAATACCAAAAATAGTTTTCTTTTTTTTTTAGTGTCTGTCCGACCGCTCGCGTCGTATGACACATATCTTCAAGTAATTCATAAAACACCAAAAAAATGCAAGATTTTCAAAATATAAAAATATCAATATTTTCAAATAAAAAAATGTCGTTTTTAAGAATTACGTGATCCTTGATTCTCCACCGTAAGATACGTAGGAGCAAGGCTAGTCCTTGTCAGGTTCACCTCCAAAAAATCAAATCATTTTCCAAATAGTTTTTTTTAAATATCTTTTTAAAGAACTACGTAACCCTGATTTCTCATTTTTAATGAGAATACGTAGGACCAAGGTCAATCCTTGTCGGGCCCAAAAATCAAAAAAAATATTTTTGTTTCTTTTTAGTATTGTCTTTTTTTTGGGAAAAATTAATATTTTAAAAACCACATCAACTTTGCATTTTTAATTAAAGGTACCGCCTTTGGGCGGGCGTTGTAGGGTGCTAACACCTTCCCTACGCGTAACCGACTCCCGGATCCAAAAATCTGATTTTTTGCAGATTTGCTTTATTTTTATGGTTTTCCATAGTTTTCCAAAAATAACTATGGTGGCGACTCCAATCTCTTTTTAAACCTGTTTTCTTTTTTCGGTTCGCCTCCCCGTCACGATTCCGGTTGCGACAGTTGGTGACTCCACTGGGGAGACTAGAGAGTCAAGCTATTTAATTAGATATGCGGACTGAATGTGGTTTTCCCTTTTTCTTTTTTTATTTATTTTCTTTTATTTCATTTTTTTTTCTACTTTTTCCCCTTTCTTTTATTATTTTTTTTATTTTCTTTTTTGTCTCTATTTTTATTTGTATATTCTTGTCTCTATTTTAATTTGTTTATATCTGTCTCTTGGAATGATTGTGTGTAAATTGTTTTGCATATTTTGTTATATATCTGCCTGGGAAATTTTCTAGTTGTTTTGCAGGTGGGGGTTGTGGTAGGCATCATTCTCCCTCCACACACACACACTTTGTGCATATCATGAGCGGGGCCCTATACCCGGGTCTGTGTAACATACAGTTAGAGGGGATTGTGTAGCAGTGCCACAGTGGATGAACTTCCCAAGTGGTCATTGTGAGAACCCCAACTAGAGTTTGCTTGTTTTCTTGGTACTCTCACTCCTTGTTGTATACCAATTGTTGTGGGAAATATCATGAAGTGGGTCATAACTCTAGTGACCTTGATCCTTAAGTTTAAGGAACCATCCCGGTGAGCGCATGTACTTCACCCTAGACCTTAAGCGCCAAACCTCTATTAAGCACAAAAGGAGATTGCTTACTTTAATCATCATCTGTTTGTGTGCTTAATGTACATGTGAATAAGTGCCTATTTAGGCGCAATCACGCATAGCATTTTTATATCATACATCACATCTCATGAAAATAAACGCCTCTTGAGGCATAAACATGCATTTCATTATGTCACTCTGCATATGATGCATGGTATTTTCAAAATGATGTATCACATTCCATCATCATATCATGGGAATAAATGCCTCTTAAGGCGCATGCATTACATCTCATGTAGGTTTTTGTTTTTAATTAGTTGCATATCATGCATGGTGCTCTTTAATCGCATCGACATACAAGTGAGTAGGTGCCTCTTGGGCACAAACTTGCGTTGCAATTGTTGTTTTTAGTCATAGTGGCATGTACATAGTTTTTTTAATCCATATCATGCATCTCACCTCATATGAATAAACAGACTCTGCAAAAGAGAGGAAGGAAATAAAAAAGGTTGTTACATTTTGAGTCACTTGTTTTTCTCGCAAATCATCAAATTCACTTCTTGAAAAAAAAAATAATGGGGTGTCACGCTTTTCTGGAGTCAAATGTTTAATCAAGAATAACGACTTGACTTTTTCTTTTGAGACGTTCGTGTGCGCATGGTTTGAAACAGTCCATCCTTCGGCTTCCCTACAATGAAGGATTTGCCCTATCAACATTGACATTACCCAAGTTGATAAACATAAACCCTTAGAGTTGGTAGATTTTCTAAGTTTATCCTTGTCTACACTTGTTGGGTGGTCCTTGAATCCATTGAGACAAAAAAAAATTCATTAAAAAAAAGGAAAATGAAAAAAAATAAATAAAGTTCGCTAGACTGAAAACCAAAAAAGGAAGTTTTGGCAGAAAAAAAACATGCTTTGGTAAAATCAGTAGGTTGAATGAATAGATAATGTTTGATATCATATCTTTTGAAGCATTTGTCTAATCTGCATAACATGAGATTTTCAAACTCATCCTTTTTTCATTACCTTTCCACCACAAAGCCTACTTCTTTTATTCCATGGTGGACCAACATGAAAGGAGCATCGTAACCTAGGTAAATTGCAAGCAAATCTCTTAGCATGAAAATAAAAATAAAAAATGTCTGCTAGACTGAAGACCTGAAATGGTGGTTTAGGCAAAAAAAAAAAGAAAAGACAACCTGTAACATGGACCAATTTTCTTCCTGAGTTGAAACTTTTGAAAGAAAATAATCATGTTTTGGAAATGATGTGTGGCCATGTTTCTTTATCATTAAAAAGAAAAAAATGCCATCCTTTGTTATTACCCCTTTGAGCCTTAAAGGAGCAAATATTTTTCTTTCAAATTACCTTGAACAAGGGTCATCTCACATCGATGGTTTGCACTTTTGTTTGACAAACGGTTCACCAATAAAAAAAATCCATGAGAATCAAAAAGTTTGAAAAAGACCAAAGAAAAATGATGATGATGATTTGGTTACATCAAGAAGAAAAAGAAGGAGAATCGATGTTTAGAAAAAAGGAGAAATGGTGAACACATAAGAGGCAAATGAATTTATGATGCAGCATTATTCAAAGATCATTCTTCCACGATACCATCACATCTTTTTGAGTTTTTACTATACACATTTGCTTTCATACCCTTAGCCTTGACCACGATACAAGCATAATAAAGCCCACACAGATCCAAGACTGATTGTCGGTACCTTTCAAAAAGTTTAATTCATGGAAATCATATTGACGTGCTGAAAGGTTTGTCCAAAATTCAAAAAAAAAAGAGGGAAAAATAAAAATTGAAAAATATGTTTTGAGATTTGCTTTCAGTGATTCAGACAGTTTTTCATTCATATGTGCCTAAAGCTCCTTAAAATAAGTCTCATTAATGAATTAGATAAGGGGCATCCTCTTTCGTTGTTTCATTCTCACCCTCTTCATGGATTTCATCTTCATATCCTACCATATCCTTTACTCTCAGCCCAAACTCGTCCAACAATTTCATACAATTGTCCAACCTTTTTCTCTAAAATCCAAACTAGACAATTGCTTCATTTCACCATTCATATGACTTATCATTTATCCCAAGATAGGGCAATTTCACCCTAACCATCATGGTTACACTAGGGGCAACATCTAGAGTCCCTACCACATTTCAACCTCTTCATGCCTTACTATAATTGGGGCAGATCAAACACAATCTGTGTGTCAATCCAGGTCCTCAAATCAGAGAAATCTTTGAAGTCCTCTTAATTTGTCTAACCCTTTCATCAATAAATGGGAAAGTCAAACACATTTTGTACCCTGAGGCCAATCCATACTCTCACACTAGGTCAACTTTTGAAGTCCATATCATTTTTTTCATGTCATCAATAGCTGGGGCAAGCCCAAACATACTTGGTGCCCTAAGACTAAATCAAACTGGGTCAGTTCCCTAGTCGGTCCTCGTCATCTCATCCAACCCCTTCTAAGCCATCGAAAATTTCACACATGTTGTTTAGATAATGCTTCAAAAGAAATAAAATAAAAAGTTTTTCAATAAATTGATCAGACCAAAGAGTTGATTTCAAAAGTGAAGAAAAAATGAAAGAAAAATAATGTCTCATGAAGAAGGGAACACCCTATTATCTGACCGAAGGTAAGTGAAAAAAAAAATAAACCAACTAGGGCAATCCTTTTCACCCAATCCTTCATTTCCACTGCCCCTTTTGAAACAACATCCCTCGTTCATTCAAATTCTTCTCCAAACACCAAAACTGGGGCAGTTTTGTGAGTCTCACATGAATTTCTCACCCCCAATGCTTATAAATCCCCATATTCTGAAATAAAACCCATTGTTTGATCAAAATCTTTTGTGTATACCAAAACTGGGGCAGTTTCGTGGGTTTCGCATGAATATGTCACCCTAACATTCATTGATCAATATCCTTATCCCTTTTTCTCATACACCATAACTGGGGCAATCTTTGGGATTCTTGTGTTTTTCAACCTGATATTCACATATTGCTTCTCCTTTGAAGGGTGTGTGGAGACAACGTGCCCGCACCACTATCTCAGTCTCCTTCAAACTCTTCCCAAACATTTATAGCTTTCACTCACTTGTGAATTCAAACATGCATGCACTAATATCATAAAAGAGAAAGTCAAAGATATACTCATTTTAGATGTTAGACCTCGATAAATGTGACATTCCTCACTTTTATGAAACATTGAAAATAAATATGAGTTTGATGATTGCAAATGAAACAGTTGGCTCATACTTGCATAGAATAATCAAAGGACAAAACACAACCAACATTGTCTTCATCAGGCATTCATCTTTTCATGCATATCTAGGTTTTGACACCCTCATCCTTGCATCAAGGTTTTGACACCTTGTTTCTCTTGCATATCGGGGTTACAACACCCTGATCCTTGCACTAAGGTTTTGACACCTTGTTTCTCTTGCATATCGGGGTTACGACACCCTAATCCCTACACCAAGGTTTTGACACCTTGTTTCTCCTACATATCGAGGTTATAACACCCTGATCCCTGCACTAAGGTTTCAACATCTTGTCTCTCTTGTCTAAGTTAGGGTTCTTACGCTTTGCCAAGGTTTTACATCTTGTTTTTCTCCTTATTAAGTTGGGGTTTCAACATTCTGTCAAAGTTTCAACAACTTGTTTCTTCTCTTTGAAAACATGGCTACCAATGTTTGAACGACTTGTCAACTATCTCTTGCAATCATTACTCCATTTCAAAACAGGTTGATTTGCATCCTACATATCTCCACAACAATGAGTTTGATGATTGAAAAGAGAACAATTGACTCTAGCAAAAATTTTCAAAAGGTAGAGCATAACAAGTTTTTCATCATGCATTCATACATTTCAGGATCTTTATCTCTACAATAATGTTTTGATCCCTTGTGCTTGAAATAAGAAAACATGTTTTTTATCATGAATAACCATTTGCATGATATATCATCGTTCATGTATTGACACCAGATTCGAAAAGCAAAAACCTTGACATCATGAACAAGCGAACATTTTCATGCATCATACATCTTCAACCATTGTTTCTTCTAAAGGAATCAATTTACAAAAAATCATTTTCTTGACATTTCTCAAATTGAGGATCATCTTCAAAGACCTATATATCCTCTAAGCCCAGTTTCGTACTGGCCAACCAAGCCCAGTTCTGTACTGGCCCATCAAGCCCGGTTTTGTACTGGCCCTTCAAGCCCAGTTTTGTCTAGCCCACCAAGCCCAATTTCGTACTGGCCCACCAAGTCCAATTCCGTACTGGCCCAACAAGTCCAATTTCGTACTGGCCCACCAAGCCCAATTTCGTTTTGGCCCAACAAACCCAGTTCCGTACTGGTCCACCAAGCCTAAATCTGTACTGGCCCACCAAGTCCAGTTTCGTATTGGCCTCCAATCCTAGCTTAATTTGGCCCAAAAAGCCCATCTTACTTGGCCCGCTAAGCCTGTCTCGCGACCCTCTCTTTAGGAATGGTCAACTCTTGTGTTCTCCTTTCGGACAACAACCCTCTCCTTGGGATTGGTCAAGTCCAGATCCTCCTCTCATCAAGGCCCTCTCCGATGGAATGGTCATTGTTTTCTTTCTTTACATTCAGACCCTCTCCGATGGAATGGTCATTGATTTTCTTATGTTTACATCAAGACCCTCTCCGATGGAATGGTCATTGATATTCTTATGTTTACATCAAGGCCCTCTTCGATTGAATGGTCATTGATTTTCTTATGTTTACATCAAGGCCCTCTCCGATGGAATGGTCATTGATTTTCTTATGTTTACATCAAGGCCCTCTCCGATGGAATGGTCATTCATTTTCTTATGTTTACATCAAGGCCCTCTCCGATGGAATGGTCATTCATTTTCTTATGTTTACATCAAGGCCCTCTCCGATGGAATGGTCATTGATTTTCTTATGTTTACATCAAGGCCCTCTCCGATAGAATGGTCATTTATTTTCTTATGTTTACATCAAGGCCCTCTCTGATGGAATGGTCATTGATTTTCTTATGTTTACATCAAGGCCCTCTCCGATGGAATGGTTGAGTCTTGTTTTTACTTGCCATATCATGACCCTTTTCACGTAATTGATCATCAGACCCGTGTGAATCGATTTTTACTCATCTTTTTCTTCTTGAAAATCCAGACAAAATTATTGTCTTTATCTTTACTTATCTTTTACTGCAACAATTTGAAAATGTCACATTTTCATATTATCTAATAAAATCTAAGTAAAGAAGGGCAGCTGTCAACACCCAATTTTGTCCGGGTTATAATGTATTTTACCTTCTTCTTTTTTTCATAATCTTTTTTTACTTTTATTTTGTTTTTTTTCTTTTCATCTTATTTTACTTTTATTTTATTTTTTATTTTTATTTTTATTATTATTCTATTTTTATTTTATTATTTTATTTTATATTTATATTTTTGTTTTATTTCGTTTTATTTTTATTTTTATTTTTATTTTTTCGTTTTAATCTTATTTTATATATTTTTATTTTATTTACAATTTTTTTATTTTCCTTTTTACTTTTTATTATTTAAGAAAAAAATGAAATGAAAAAAAAAAAGACCAAGAGGTTAACGTAAGGTCTCTGATAGTTATGGGTGGTAGCTAGCTGACCATGGTCTTAATATTCTCACCCTTTTGTGTATTGTTTCAGGTCTTACTTTGTGCACCCCTTTTTCCTTTATCTTGCACCCCTGTTTTAATTTTTGCTTCGAGTACCCCTGATATTTACTAATCTCGCACCCTTGCCACACTTGTTTCATACTTTACTCTGCGCACCCCCTTTTTCCTTTATCTCACACCCCTGTTTTAATTTTTGCTACGAGTACCCCTAATTTTTACTAACCTCGCACCTCTGTCACCCTTGTTTCATGTTTTACTTCGTGCACCACCATAATTGATAACCTTGCACCCTTGTTCATGTTTATCTTGTTTTGGGCCTATGTTTTATGTTTACTTCATGCACCTCACACATTACTCATGCACCCTATTATTATTTTTTTTTCTTTCACTTTTGTCCTTTTTGTTATTAAATTTTTTTTTATCCTTTTTTTATTTATCTATTATTATTTTTTTTTTCTTCTAAAAAAAAGAGAAAACAAAAATGTTTTAAACTATAAAAATTACAAATAAAATAGAAAAAATTTAAAAAATGAAAATATTCTCTTTTGCTTTATTGTGTTTGTCCGGTCGCCCGCACCGTGTGACACTCATTTTCAAAAAAACCAAAAATAATTTTATTTTCCTTTTAATGTATGTCCGACCGCTCGTGTCGTGTGACACATATTTTCAAGTAATTCAAAAAATACCAAAAAAAATACAAAATTTTTAAAATACAAAAATATCAACATTTTCAAGCAAAAAGTCTTTTTTAAGAACTACGTGATCCTTGATTCTCCACTATGATATACGTAGGAGCAAGGCTAGTCCTTGTCAGGTTCACCTCCCAAAAAATCAAATCATTTTGTCAATTGTTTTTTATATTTTCAAGAACTACGTAACCATGATTTCTCACTTTAAATGAGAATACGTAGGACCAAGGTCAATCCTTGTCGGGTCCAAAAATAATTAAAAAAAAATTGTTTCTTTTTAGTATTATTTTTGTCATTATTTTTGGGAAAAATTAATATTTTGAAAACACATCAACTTTGTTTTTTTAATTAAAGGTACCGCCTTTGGACGGGCGCTGTAGGGTGCTAACACCTTCCCTACGCGTAACCGACTCCCGGATCCAAAAATCTGATTTTTTGCAGACTTGCTTTATTTTTATGGTTTTCCATAGTTTTTCAAAAATAACTATGGTGGCGACTCCAAATCTCTTTTCGATCCCATTTTCCTTTTAGGTTCGCCTTCTCGTCGCGATTCCGGTTGCGACACATATAATAAAGTTTTTCATTAATTTTGACACAATTACAATTGGACCACAATAACACAAAACGATAGTGATATAATTATGGTGGGTTAAATGAAGCTTTATTTGTTGATAATTTTTTTTTTCATTAAACACCAAATGTTCTAAGTAACCTTTTTAAGGAACCAAAAAATGTCAATGCACGACAACTAATTGATGTGAATTTGTTTTCAACGTTCCATGTTTTGTGTATTCTTAATTCATCACGTGACTATAGTTGTCATCCAGCTCCTCTAAACAAAATATATCACAACATACATATGACTTCCACTACTTAATCATATATACTACATTATTGTTTAAAAATAAAAGAAATTATTTTGAAAATGAAAAAAAATTATATTAGGAGGAATATGTGCATTCAAAATATCCATTATGAGATTATTTACTTCCCAGTAAACTTAGTTTCTGTTTATTTATTAAAATGATTTTAAATTCTCTTATCTCAATAATTTTTTAATTTATAGGATATTTAAACATATTGAATTTAAATTAATATTATTTTAATTATTTTATTTTTAAAATATTTTGTTTGGATTAATCAATTTAAATTGATTAAATTTTGATTTTATTGTTTGAACAGAGCATCTTAGCTTCTATCAAATGAAAAATATATATTTAAATGTTAAAAAATTACCTAATTAACAATTCTTTTCGGTTAACATTTAAAAAAAATCAAACAAACTATAAAGAATAACGTGTCCATGATAAAAGAAAAATCTCTATAGACATCGATAATAAAAAATCATAATAAATGTCAATAAAAAAAATTTAGTTTGCATCTGTCAAAAGATAGTATCACACTGGTTTTGATAAAACTTTATAGTCACTATCGAGGAAGAAATAATAATGATATATAATAACTAGAATAATCGTAACAATTTAAATAAAAAATAACTTTTATCGTAACAATTTAAATAAAAAGTAACTTTTATCAACATTAATGAAAGAAATCTCTAATCAATATCATTTGAAAAGTATGTATGGGCAGCAATATTTTGACCTTAGTCACATGTGTACTACTCCAAAATAAATAAAAAAATGGAGTGAAAAAAAAATAAAGAAAAAACATAAGTTCGAAAAATGAAGTGAATTTTAAATTCTCTACTACCAAAAAATTCAATTACTCTCATAAAATTTTAAAATCTCAATTTCTGTATAATAAATTATCTAAATAATATATTTAATCATAAATTATTTCAAATTCTTTATCCAAATTAAATATCTTCCTAAAATTATTCCACCAAAACACTAGTAGTATCTATTTATGTTACCAGTGTAAGGGTGTAAGTGTGAATTTCCTAACCCACGTGAACTTTCACCTTTGATTTCTGTCAAGGGTTTTATTTTTTAATTTAACATTTAAATAATGACAATTTTATATGGTATATTCTAAATGTGTTTTTATATGATTGAAATATTATTGTATATATCCTTTATTTAAAACTTTCTTTATGAATTATATTGTAACTGAAACCTGGCAGAAAAATGGGGCCAGACCTATAAAGCAAAAATCTACCATGCCCCCACAAAAATCATCATTTTTCTTCACTTACTAGCAAGAGACAAACTTCAAGAAACCCACAACGAATATGCCAACTAGTCCACACTCTTCTTTTCTCATGTCAGAATGAGACATAACAACCACCATTTTCTTCAAGATAATTGCACCAAGTTTATCTTCGCTTTGGAAGTTGACTTTTGTTTGAGACACAGAAGTTGACTTTTGTTTGTGACAGGGAAAGTTGACTTCTTAAGAGTAAAATGATGAGAATATAGAACACTTATTAGGTTATAAAATTTGTATAATTCATTTTTCTCTTTTACTTTTCATATGTTAATGGAAAAACTCTTCCCAATTGATTCTTAGTCAACCATAATACTTAACATAATTATACCCTTTTGGATTATATACCCTTTTGGATTAATCTTTGAAAATTTCACATGGCGGAAGAAGAAGTGTTGGAAAATTCCACAGTCTCTTAGTTCTTGAAAGCCTTGTCTGCTAGACAACTCTGGTTAATGCTTGAAGTGCGGACAGAAAATGACAAATGAAGTAGAATCACACAGTAGAATATTTTCATGGCTAGAAATGTTTGGACTCTTTTACAAGAAAACTAGAGAAAGAGATAAATTGCACCCATAAAAAATTTAAAGGGGCAAAATAGCAATACCATGCTATAAACTATCCCACCAGAAAATTCCCTAGTCTTATTCTATCTTATAGTTTTGACTAGGACTGCATTACAATTTCATCAAAATTCCAATTTCTTACTCGGTCCCTTGTCACTGCACGGCTTCTGACAAGCCGCGGCGTGCCGCCAGGCATCAAGTTGTTGCTTGAACCAGTAGGTTGTGGTGTGACTTTGGATGATGATGTTGGTGCAAGAAAAGAGTGCACTGCAGAGGGTGGAAGAGACAATTTTCTGGTTAAGCAGGTTGCAACACCATGGCATCTTCCTTCATTTTCTGCACTTGAAACAGAGTAGCTCCTGAAAGAGTGTGATGGTGATGGACTATCCACACTATGGCACACAAGACATGCCAGACTCATTGTGACTCTTGCAACCTTCACCAACAAGTTGTGTCAGAAGTAAGATTTGAATGAAAGAAAGGACAAATCAAACATTTACTAAACATTGATTCTCATATTAAACTAATTCCAGGATATAGCATAAGGGAAGACAGAATATTATACTCAGCTCAACTTTGAACCATTTATCTTGTTATCAGACACCAAAAAATGAAGTTTCCTTACACCAAAATTCCCTATGAGCAAATTGTTAACTAGGTTAGGTGTTGGACACCTAATCCTAGTGAAAACAGACCAAACAACAAACCTCAGACACTATAATGTTAGAAGCATACTACTGTGATTATTGCAAAATCCATCCCATTACTTCACCTATGTCATTACTCAATATCTATATGTCCTCCATTTAAAGCAAGTATGAGTTTATGGTGTTTAAACCATAAGAACATTCTAATAATGCACTGTATGAGTAAAAAATATTTGATCAAATTGATAAAAACTTTTACACTTCATTCTCAAAAGAATGCAGTATGTGAGTAAGAAATATTTTATCTTCTCAGCATATTTCTCAGACCATTAAGGAAAATGAAGCATAAAATATGATGATTATCAAAATCAGAATGCTTTTCCCTTACAGGATCACATATATGATTATGTAACAGGGCACACTTGGGCCCTCCTGCCTGGATCTGAGTAAAACAATTAGAAATTTTTTAAGCAAAGACAATCTTTTCCAAACCCAACCCTCACCTTCCACTACCACAAAATAGAAGACTGTCAATGCAGGATGAGAAGTCATGTTCTCTGATTATTCCACGCTATTTTCTCACAAGGTTAGGTTTTCACAGTTTCAACAATTTTCAGCAAAATTTTCCTCTTCTGCAGCATATCCACTGGGACATTTCAGACACTTTCTATGTTAAACAACAGAAAACCTCCGATGCAGAAAAATATAGGTCGCATTCAATGAGGTTGGAACAGTTAAAAGGATGTCAGGAGCAAGAGGAGGAAGTTGGAAGAAAAGTGGCAACCAAAAGGTTAATAATTCTCAAAGGTTTCTGAAAAAGGGTCAAGCTCAAAGGTGGATGAGCAAAAAATTAGCTTAATGATTGATGACCAAGTAGTTTGTAGGCTACTCATACTTCCATAAAAATTAAAATAAAATAACAAATCCACACTCAAGCAGACTAGGAAATCAGTCATATACTCAAAAAATAAATCTAAATCACACCTTTACTTTTCTACCATTACATACAAAACAACATCAATTACACCATAATTAATTCTTGCTTTTAAGTTAAAACAAAGCCCTCAATTTATTTCAGCCTTTATTTTACCACTCCTTTTCTTCTTCCCACACTTTTACTTTTTGGGGGTAGGATTGAACACATGGTTATATCCTTGAGTAAAAAGCTAAGGATTAATCTTTTGAAGTATTGAGATCCATTTAAGAGATGGACATTTCTTAACATATGTTCGTGATCACATGCTCAAGGAACAAAGCTATTTGCAAATCATATCACACCACCATGATTCCTACACTTTTACTTGCTCCACACCCCAACTCTGATTCACATATCTACAACTTCTCATTCCTAAAAGCCCCAACATCCTAAAAACACAAAACACAAACCCCAAAACAAGGTTGCAAAATAACCACTTGAATTGCATCTAGAGGACTTCGAAAAGAAAAAAAAAAACGGAAATGCAACTCTCACGACCCAAATCACTAACCGACCCACAAACATAACATCACACAAGCACCAACCACAGACCCCCACAACGGGATCTGAGCAGAAAGGATTCAAATTGAGAAGAATTCACAAAAGGGTATCAGTTGAATCCACAAGTTACACAAGTAAACTAAAAATGAAGAAAAGCAAAAATGGAATAAGAAAAAGTTGAATTGAAGAAACTAACCTCGTACCTGTGTCCCTCTGGTGCTTACGATTTGGGGGAAAATAGGTGAAGGATGCAGTGCAGAGTCGATTGAGAGAAAGAGAGAGAAAGAGAGAATGGTGTGTGAAGATTCGATGAGGAGCGCACAGAAGAGAGTGTGAGGAACTACACGTGTAGTAAATTCCCAACAACTACGTAACTACAGATAAATAAATGTGTTCTGTTTTGTTTAAGATAAAATAAATATTATCACATCAGTTACTTCATATTCATCAATATTGTTATTATAAAAATGGTGAAAAGTTATTATGAAATTAATTATAATTCATTCATTCATTAATAAGCAATTAGCTTTTGTAAAAATGATAAAAAATTTAGTTTTGTAAAATTTAGTACCACTGTGATCATCCTTCATTAAGAAGGATGGTGATTCTTTCCCTTTATTCTTTTATGCTGGGTGATTCTTTCCCTTGATGGTGATTCTTTGATCAATTGGTGATCTTAAATTGAAATTTTATTAAATGCTTGAAAAAACATTTTTTAATAATTTATTTTAGTCAAACATAACTGTCTTCAATGAAAAAAATGGATATAATGTCTATTAAAAGAATGTGGAGATTTTCCTAAATGGAGTTCATGCATCATCCAATTTTAAATAGACCTACGTTCTGACTTTAAATAGTATATTATTAATAAGGAACATTTATGATTATATATATATATATATATATATATATATATATATATATTAATAATATATAAATGTAGTAATAAATTAATAAACTTAACCATATATTTTACAAACATGTACTTACTTTTATATTAAATCCATGTTTTAACAAAAAGTACAAACCTTTTATATAAAAAAATTTCTTCCATTTTAATAAAAATTATTCAATTAATATATTAAAAAGATCATTTTTAATTTTCATAATTTTACTTTATTTAAATTTTAGTCGATATTTTAATTTTAAATAAAATAAGTAATTAAAAAAAGTTTTCAGGTAGGAGACTGGTCAATTCAATTGGAACCATTCCCCTATTTTATTTGGTATTGGTGTAAAATTAATTTGGTTATAATAAACCTGATATCAAAAGGGTAAATTGTTTGAAATTGGTAAAAAATTAGTTGAATAACTTATCTGATCTCAAAACATTAAATACAAGTGTTTAAAGGGGATATACCTGTAATGAAATAGAGATAAGTGAAAAAATTCTTTAAAAATTCATTTTATTCTTATATAGAAAAAATATTCTAGAAAAAAAAAAAGTGAGTTGAAGATGATTTCCTAGAGTGTATAGATAACTAAGAGTTTAGTCTTTTATTTTAACAATTTTGTTTTCTATATAAAAATTGATCTTTACATAATATTTTTAAAAACCCAATTTGAGTGAGTGAAGAAAAATCAAATGTAGAAATATAATCTAATTTTATTATTTTATTATAATATGTATACCTTCATATGTGTTTATTTAATGGAGATGAGAGGAGAATAATCCCACACTGTAAGACCCGTTAATTTCTTTATTATTATTTTGTCCTAAATTTAAGGGGTTGTCCCAAATCAGTTGGATCTAGGACAAGTCTACAAGGAGTCCAAGTCCTTAAACCAGCCTAACACTTTCAATCCCATCACACTTTCAGAAAACATCATTCCTCACACTCTCCTTGTTTCCCACAGAAGCTCTGTTAGGGTCCAGTCACTGATTCCCTTCAAGCTAGCTCAAACCAGTTTTCTACTCCACGTAAGTCAGTTTTCAGCTCATGCTCTTTCTCCATTTTGTGCATTCTTCGTGGTTCCGACTAGGGTTTGTATTAGTGAACTCGTTTTAAACTCATTTCGCTATTTTCCAGCTCTGAATCTATTCTTAGAGCTACATGTGCTCCACAGTTTGGGTGTCGAAGTTCTTGACTAGCATTTTCCAGGTAAGGGAAGCTAGGGCTTGCTTATTTACTTCGATTTTTGCTTGCCTTGCCGTTGTTTCATGATTTATAGCTTGTGTGTTGTTGTTGAAATGTGGAATGCCTTGTATTGTTGTTTGGATATGAAAATGTGACTGTTGCAGGGAAAACAGTGGCGAGATCTGATACTCTCGCCCAAGCGAGCCTGTCTCGCCTAGGCAAGACTTGCAGAAACAGGCTAGGTTCGTACTTGAGTTCTCGCTCAGGCGGAGAGCTCTCGCTTGAGTGAGGTGACATCTCGCTCAGGCGAGAGGGGCTCGTCTAAGCGAGAACGCGTGGGAGCCTTAGCATGTCGCTGCACTTTTAGCCCAGACGAGGAGCCTTACCTTTGAGCGAGGGGTGGCTTCGCTTAGGCGAGATGGCCTCGCCTCAGCGAGCGTTCGCAAAACCTCCCATGGCCTCTGTCGCGATCTCGCATAAGCGAGAGTCTGCAGCTTGAGCGAGAGGACTCCTCTCACCTGAGCGAGGGCTTCTGGCTTGAGTGAGATCTGTTGTAGGCCACACTGTTTTCCTGACCTGGTTGTTATTGATTGTTTGATTGGTTTGTTTGCTCTATTTAAAGTATGAGACATGTGAATATGCATGAAATATATGAGGTTATGAATTTGAGGGATGCGTTGGTATGATCTTGGCATGTAAAACAAATGAGATGGTTAGTAATGAAAGTGACATGGTGTTGGTATGAGATATGATATTAATGGATGAAACATGATGTTGGTATGTTTAAGGCGTAATTCCACAATAGTTTCGTGGTGTTGCCTCATTTGGTTAGGGCATAATTCCATAAGTCTTTAGGTGAGACCTTCATGGTGGTGCCTCAGTTGATCGGGACGTAATTCCATGACCCCTGTTAGTGGGAGTTCATGGTAGTGTCCCATCTATATAATTTAGTAAGGATTCAAGGTAAGGATTGCATCTTAACGCTCTAAAGAGTTAGTTAGTCTCACATAGAGTTGACTCGAGAGGTGAGAGTAGTAGGAGGCATGAAACCCATTAAGGGCTAACCTTGTGTGTGGGGATGAGACACTTGAACAATTAGCTCGGTAGAGCAGTAAAAGCCACCACAAGTACAAGCATCCGTCGAATGTGACTAATTATATGTATCAGGATGAGTCGTGTCTGAGTCTTAGTGTATTGTGTGCAAGTCATAACATGATTGGTTGATATATATATATATATATATATATATATATATATATATATATATATATATATATATATATATATATATATACCTATTGGAATTGTTGGAATATGAAAGTGTATGTGACAGTATGATAAACTATTTTCTACTCTAACTTACCCTTTTGCTTGTTTGATTGTTATATGTGTGATCTTCTCTCTTGCAATGATCATCAATTTATAGATGTGAGCATATATGAGAAATTCTCGTCCCCAACCGGGGAATAATGACTCCACTGCATAGTCATCTGGGCTTAATTTCGCTTTTGGACTTTTCTTTTAGGGCTATGGCCTATGTATTGTATCGTCCTTGGGCTTTATTTGGAGATACTGTAATTTCCTTATTGTCCTTTATTACTGTAATTTCCTTATTGCGGTTTGCCCTAGTTCAATCCAGTTTCTTTTGGGATAACGGTAAGGAATAATGGTTATATCCCACGACTAGCTTCTTAGATTATTCTGTGTGACGTTGCATTTATTTAAGGTTAATATCTGAATGGGGCGTTAAACACACAAGGTTAATATCCTTGACTAGCTTTCTTTAAATATATTTTTTTTAAATTAAACTAATTTTTTGTATTAATTTTATTCTTGAAGTAACTGTTTTCTCTTATTAATTTAACTATTTTTTTTACTTGACCGTTATTTAGACTTAATCGTTGTCTTAATTATAAAACTACCTACAACATAAATAAAAAATATTCTAAAAAAATTATAAAATATAAAATTATTTAAATTTAAATTTATAATAATAAAAATAATTTTTTTATTTTTTTATAACTTACTAACGCATTTTCATTAGTAAACTAATAAGAATTATATAATATTCATTATTATTATTATTAATTGTTAAAAAATATATTAAATTTGTTCTACTTTATGTTTTAAAAAAACAAACAAATTTACTTTCATTGTGCTACTTTTCAATTACAATATTTTGCTAATATATTAAATTATGTATCCTTTTTTCTTACATATTTATAATTTTTTCTATATGAAATTAATAAATGTCATATTCATTTCAAATTTAAATTTAAATTTTAAATTCGTAATATAAAATATAAATCAGCTAATTATTTATTGATAAAAATAAATAAATATATAAAATTAATTTAAATCTAGGTCATTAAAATAAAATAAAAAAATAATAAAGAAATTTGTTTTACAAAATGATATAAAGAATAATTAATTATCTTCAACATCATTATTTTATTCATCTTATATTAAATCAATACTCTCATTGTCACTCTTTTCATCAACCCTAATAACTTTTATCGGTATTATTGAATTTTACTGGTTGTGAATTAGGATAAGTTATTACTAAAAGATGAAAACTCATATCATTATTGATTTATTAGATATAAATAGAAGTAATGATTTCATTTTCTTGACACAACTCATTTAAGCCTCTTTAGACATATCACATCAATATATCATATATGAGGTTTTGTTTTTACAACCAGTCAATGAGAGTCTGTCCCTTAGAATGTATATCTTGCAGGACATGTATGTCTCAATTTTTTACATTAAACCTCCAATTATTTATCAAATAAATTATATATTAAAAATAAAATATATATTAAAAATAACGTGTATCTAGTTCACAAGTCAAAGAAATGACTCATTTATTATTCTATATCACCTTTTCAAAAATATATAAGGTAAATGTCGTTAAGCTTTATGATAGTCAAATATATTTATTTAATAATTTCATTGTTTTTTAACTAGTGAAAAGAATACTTTTTAAGAGTTAAATATGTTTTTGTCCCTCAAGTTTCAGCGAATTTTGGTATTAGTCCCTCATCAAAATTTTTAACCAATTTAATCCTTCATCTTTCAAAATGCATGCATTTAGTCCTTTTAACTAAATTTTGTTAAATTTATCTAACGTTTCAAGCGCATTTCATGATAATATTTAAATTATTTACACTATTTGACACATTTTTGCTTCAATGTTAACTTAAATACTATCATGAAATGTGTTTGAAACATCAGATAAACTTAACAAAATTTGGTTAAAAGGACTAAATTCACGCATTTTAAAAAAATAAAGGACTAAATTGGTATAAAGTTTTGATGAGAGACTAATTCCAAAATTCACTTCAACTTAAGGAACCAAAAACATATTTAGCCCTACTTTTTAATGTATTTGTTTTACATATTTTTGATCTGTCGTCTCCGGTTCTTATTTGTATAGTCTAATCATAAAATACATACTTATAATAAATTATTAAATTATAAATAACTATAGTAATGTAATTGTGTATTTTAAGACAATCACTTACTCAATAAAAAGGCAAAATTTTATCACAATTTTGGAGAATATATTTTTTTACCTATTCTTGTTCGATTGCACTGAAATTAACATTTCTTTTTTCTTTCATGCAATGGTTTTCTAACTTGTAGAAAAAAAGCTTTTATTTATTTAATTGATTTAGATCACTTTCGTAATTCCTTCCATATATATATATATATATATTCAATCTTAACTCAACCAAAAAATATTGGATAAGAGTGTTATATATATTGTATACTTAATATATTTTAGTATAAATATTTATATATATATATATATATATATATATGTATATATATATTAATAAAATTGATGAATGTTGTATCCATTTATTTGTTTTATTTATTTTAAAAAAATATATCAAACAAACTAGTGTGGTTTAAAAACTATATGAATGTTTAAATGATATACGAGTAACAAAAATAATATTAACCATTTTGAAATCTATAATACTTTACAGAAAATTTAAAAAACATTATTGTTTACTAAAATTCTAAAATCGACAGTATTTTACGAAAGTTTCAAAGTGCACTATAGCTATCAAGGAGTTTTGAAACCCACATAAGTTAATGGAGTTTTAAAACTTTCATTAAAAACCTAAGAGTATGAAACCGCGATTAAAATTAGTTTTTTGGATTATAAAAACCTAAAAAACATGTTCATAAAAAATAATTTTCTTATAGAAACAAAAACTAAAATTATAGCTAAATCACTTAGCGAAAGTTTTTTAACTTTGGTAAATACAAAAGTAAACCCATTAATTTTTTTTAGTGAATTAAAGGGATTCTATGTCGTGGTATATGAATTTGTTATTAAAAATCTAATGATCTTCTTTAGTAAATTAAGAAATAATTCCATATAGAAAAATGACATTTTCTCCATCTCAGCAGATGGGCCACACACATAAAATATTGTAATCTCAATATGAAATGTATATTATCAATTCATTTTCGCATTTTTAACTTTGTTCTTGAGAAACTTTGTAGCTTTAAAATCTCAATAGATAAATCATCATTATTATTGTTATTGTAGTGAAAATATTTTTTCGATAGTCATTTTCAAGAGTTATAAACTTTCGAAGGTTTACATTAAATGGTAATAATGTTATTATAAGTATATGATATATATTTCATGTAAAACATATTAGTCTATATTGAATTTTTAGTTTTTAATTGAACTTAAAACTAAAATTTAAAAATATGACTTAAACTTGAAACAAGACTTACCTTTATACTACATTTATTTTCTAGGGTTCAAACAAAGAGCAATAGAAAATGTATCAAGAAAGTAGAAGAAAAACTTTAACTACGTGGAGGGAAATATTTTTTGTTATACTTTGTTCAACCAATACAAAAAGTGGGAGGAGAGAATGTACACAAAATTAAAACAAAATTGAAAATGATGTAATTTTTTTTTTAAAAATGACAAATTTTCTTAATTAGCAAAACTAATGTATAAAAAGAATAGTTAACTAAGGGTATTTATGTTTTTTCATCACATTAATTTTCTCTCTCTTGCTTTCTTTTCAAAATAGACGGGAAGAAACTCTTTTTTTAGAGAACTCACTATTTTATTCCCTCGTTCATCATACACTATAATTATTTGATTTTAGTTTCGCATTGACTTAATTCAAATATGATGACATGACATCAACTTGTGACATGTTATACAACTAAAATTAAGATGATTAAAATTTGAATGATGAAATCATATATTATATTAAGATCCAATTGAAACAACCCAAACCTATACACCCTCAATTGTAGAATTGTTATTAATCTTACAATTTAAAAGTGTAACTAAGTTGTTTTCAAAGCCATAAGATAGATAATACCATAATACAATATTTTTCCTCTTTCTTTTTCTTGTTTACATTGCAATGCAATCAAACAAAAAGGTGAGATTGTTCAGCTGCAATAAAGTGTTCATAGTTCAACATGACAAAAATAAAAATCCAATTTTTCTACATTTTGCCACAATCTAAACCCCAGAAAGGGATTAGAAGTGTTCCAATGAACAAAAGAACTAGAAGGTCAAGCTTGACTAAACTTTTCCTCTTCCAAAACGTGAAGGAGCAGCAGCAGCCATTTCTTCCATAAAATATTCAACCATGTTGAAGATTCTAATCCACAGAAAATTATCTTCAATCATTCCACCAATCACCACCAACAAAGGGCCAAGTCAAAGTCTTCTCCTTTCACTTCCCACTACAAACAAACCCCATTTCTTCCCCACTCAAACCAAACCCCAAAATGCATCTTTAAACATCCAACACTAAGATCTTTATATTTCATTCCCACACATACCCACATGAACAAACACACACAATTGAAACCTCGGAAAACAACATGTTCCTAAAAATCCAGTTTTTGTTCCTCACCCTTTTTCTGGCAGCCACCGTTGTTACCGCCATAGACCGGGGTTCCACTCTTTCAGCCTCTTCCACCTCCAACCAAACGTGGTCTTCTCCCAGTGGCACCTTCTCTCTGGGATTCATCTCCGTTCAGCCTCCCACCACCCCTCCTTCCTACATCGCCGCCATCTCCTACACCGGTGGCGACCCTGTTGTCTGGTCCGCCGGACACGGCGCAGCTGTGGACTCCGGTGGGTCCTTACAGTTCCTCTCCTCCGGCAACCTCCGCCTCGTCAACGGCTCCGGCGCCACCGTGTGGGAATCTGCCACGGCGGGCGCCACTTCAGCAGCCCTTGAGGACAGTGGCAATTTGGTGATTTCGAACGGCACAAGCACCGTCTGGTCAAGCTTTGAACACCCCACTGATACCCTGGTGCAGTCTCAGAATTTCAGTGTTGGTAAGGTTCTCACTTCTGAAAGCTACTTTTTTAGCCTCAGTGGAATTGGGAATTTGACTCTGAAGTGGAACAACAGCATAGAATACTGGACTCAGGGTTTGAATTCTTCCGTGAATATTAGTTTGGAGTCCCCTGTGTTGTCTTTGAATACGATTGGGCTTTTGGAACTTTCTGATGTGAACTTGGGTAGTAATCCTGTTCTTGTTGCCTATAGTAGTGACTATGATTTGAATGCTAACGTGTTTAGGGTGTTGAAGTTGGACAATGATGGGAATTTGAGGATTTATAGTACTAATCTAGGTGGTGGAACTTCTACTGTTAGATGGGCTGCTGTTGCAAATCAATGTGAGGTTTATGCTTACTGTGGGAACTATGGTGTGTGCAGTTACAATGATTCCAGCACGGTATGTGGTTGCCCTTCAGAGAATTTTGAGATGGTTGATCCGAATAATGGTAGGAAAGGGTGCAGGAGGAAGGTGAGTCTTGATAGTTGCCAAGGGAGCGCCACTATGTTGACCTTGGATCATGCTGTGGTGTTGAGTTATCCCCCTACATCGGAGACGTTTTTCATTGGTTTGTCAGCTTGTAGAACGAATTGTCTTTCGGGTTCAAGTGCCTGTTTTGCTTCTACTTCCTTGTCAGATGGCTCAGGGCAGTGTGTATTAAGATCAATAGATTTTGTTAGTGGATATCAAGATCCTTCGTTGCCCAGCACTTCTTATTTCAAGGTTTGTCCACCCTTGGCACCAAATCCACCATCCTCTTCGGCAGGGACTGTGAGGGAAAGGAGGTCCAAGGTGCCTGCATGGGTTGTGGTTGTGGTTGTTTTGGGTACCCTTTTGGTTTTGCTAGCCTTGGAAGGGGGTTTGTGGATGTGGTGTTGTAGGAATAACAAGAGGTTTAGTGGGTTGTCAGCTCAGTATGCTCTTCTTGAGTATGCTTCTGGTGCTCCGGTGCAGTTCTCGTACAGGGAGCTCCAGCAAGCTACAAAGGGGTTCAAGGAGAAGCTCGGAGCTGGTGGGTTTGGTGCTGTTTATAGAGGCACTCTTGTTAACAAAACTGTTGTTGCAGTGAAGCAACTTGAGGGCATTGAGCAAGGTGAGAAGCAGTTTAGGATGGAAGTTGCCACTATAAGTAGCACTCATCATCTGAATTTGGTGAGGCTTATTGGCTTTTGCTCCGAAGGGCGCCACCGGCTTCTGGTTTATGAGTTCATGAAAAATGGATCTCTTGATAATTTTCTGTTCCTGACAGAACAACATTCAGGAAAATTGTTGAATTGGGAGTACCGATACAACATTGCTCTTGGCACAGCAAGGGGCATCACATACCTACACGAGGAGTGCCGTGACTGCATAGTCCACTGTGACATAAAACCTGAAAACATTCTCTTGGATGAGAATTATGTTTCCAAAGTCTCTGATTTTGGCCTTGCAAAGCTTATCAATCCCAAGGACCATAGGCATCGGACCTTAACAAGTGTGAGAGGAACCAGAGGATACTTAGCTCCTGAGTGGCTTGCAAATCTTCCAATAACATCCAAATCTGATGTTTACAGCTTTGGTATGGTTTTGTTGGAGATTGTGAGTGGAAGGAGGAATTTTGATGTTTCAGATGAAACAAACAGGAAGAAGTTCTCCATCTGGGCCTATGAAGAGTTTGAGAGAGGTAACATCAGTGGAATTTTGGACAAAAGACTAGCTGCACATGAAGTTGATATGGAGCAAGTAAGAAGGGCAATTCAAGCAAGCTTTTGGTGCATCCAAGAGCAGCCATCTCAGAGACCAACAATGAGCAGAGTGCTGCAAATGCTAGAAGGAGTAACTGAGGTTGAAAAGCCACCTGCCCCAAAATCAGTGATTGAAGGAACTGTAAGTGGAACCAGCACATATCTGAGTAGCAATGCCAGTGCATTCTCCACTGTTGGAGTTTCACCCCCTGGACCCTCTTCTGCATCATCATTTCAGATTAGTGGTGTTTCAACCTTCAACTCAGGAAGGACCCCTGAGAAGGCAACCTCATCTCTTTTACAATCAGACACATGACAGAAAATTGCTTCCATTTTCCTTTTTCACATTTCCCACAAGAATTGGTTCAAAGTCTCATTCACTTGTGTTGAGGGGACTTTGTGCAGGAGCAGCAGAAGTACAAGCTTTGCTGGTCAAACCCTGTATAATATGATCTTGATTGTATACTATATTTCATTTTTTTCTTTTATTTATCCTCATCATTGTATTGTATGTTCCTTCAAAACAGGATATTGCAAAGCTGCAGCAATTATTTGTATTCATTCCTGAAAATGTGCTTGTGTCAGCATAAGCACAATGGTCTGCATAATTCTGGGTCAACAATGCAACCCAATATCTTTGGTGTGCCAATAAAAGTAGTGAAATTTTATGTTCTCATTGAGCACCCATCTGATAAACTATTGAATTTTTCTTTTACCAAACCTAAAAGTTTGAGACTGAAAACGTGAAAACGTGAGACTCTTTGTTTGATCATGAACATAATAATCAACTGTGAGGTCTGTCTTTTTTGTCATAATGGTCAATTATATGCATGACATCTCACATCTGCATGAAACCCGTGTCATTCACGTTTTATTGTTGGTGGAGTGAGTATTTCCAGTTTCTTGGTAAGAGGTTAAAAGAAAATAATTTTGAAAATTTTTTTTTACCACAAGATTCAGAGATAATTTGGAACTTAACAAATTCTCATATAGTTTAGAAACCAAGAACAAGTTAATTTGTATAGATTACATTATCTCTTAACTTAATGAGATGTTTTTAAAGAGCAAAACCATGATACAAGTTTAAGCAAAGTTATACTTTCAATATGACAGAAGAATACTTCATTGCTTGAAGTCAATGAATGTTCAAAATGATGTCCATGTGACCGCGTCAATATCTTCATTTCAAACAAGTTCAAATTCAATGCACGTGTAGGACTAGGCTCTTGGTTACAGCTCTTGAAGACCATTTTGTGTTGTTGAAAACTTCATCAAGAAGTTAGTTAGACATAACATTCAAATAAATAAAAACGTATGATGAATGGTGGACGAAAAGGAATTCTGAGAGAGAACAAAAATGGTGAGGGTGGATGTTTTTTTCTTTAGATTTCAGAACACCAATTCGAAAGGTCAACGCATTCCAAAATAATCATTCTGAAAATATATTTTTATTGAAAGTTTTAGAAGTATTTCTGAATTTAAAAATATCTTTTAAAACATTTAATTTTGAAAATATCAAAAAAATAATTTTCAAAATAAGTGTTTCGAAAAATATTTTTGACTCTTAAAAAATATCGTCCAAAATAATTGTTCCGAATGTTTCTAATATTTCGGAAAATATATCTAGATCTGAAAATACTTTCCAAAATAATCATTCTAAAATATAAAAAAATATTTTCGAAATAGGTGTTTTAGAAAGTATTTTCTAAATCCAAAAATAATTTTCAAAACACATTTCAGAATTTGCCTTCATATTTGCTTTTATATGAATAATATTTCAGAATGTATTTTCATATATAAAAATATCTTTCGGAACATTTAATCCAAAACATAAAATTATTTTTTCAAAATAATTGTTTTGGAATGCATTCACATTCGGAATTGAGTGTTCAGGAAACTATAAAAGACACCCAACCTCTTCCAGCACCATTTTTCTTCTCCCTCATAATTCCTTCTCGTCCACCATTCATCATACGTTTCTATTTATTTGAATGTTATTATTGAGTCAAGGCTATGCAAAGGGAGAGGGAGAAGGTGCGGTGCTAGGATAAATTGGAAGGAAAATTAGGGTCAGTGATTTTATTATTGACTCAAGGGTAAAATAGGCATTTTCAAAATTAGCGGGATGCAGGAAGAAAACGCCGTGGTGCAGGAAGTAGCAGCCCTTTGGTATGGGGTCTTCACAATGTTGGAGCCCTTTAAAAGAAGGGTTTTTCTTCCTGCACTCCCAATTTTTTTTTCTGCATTTCCAAGTTTGATTGTGAAGATCATTATATCCTTTATAAAAATAAAAGTAAATTATAAATTAAATATCTCCGCAGTCTGCATCCCTAAGAATGAAATTTGTTACTCCGATTTCTGAAAGCCGGTAACACCAGTTTTTAAAAGCAGGTAACCCCAATTTTTGTTTTTAATTTTTTTATATATATTTTTATATTTTTTAAAATTATATTTATATATAATTATATTATTTATATTAAGTTTAAGAAAATTTCTAATAATTTTATTTATATATTTTTAGTTGTATATCTTTATTGTTTAAAAATAAAAAATTAATTCGATGGAAGTTGGTTGATAAAAGCGATTAAGGTTCTATGGTCATAATAAAATTATTTCTCAATAAATCATCAAGAAAGTATTAAAGTAAAAAATAAAAGTAAGAAAATAAATGATTATCTCAATATTTATCATAAATCATTAATATTTTATTATGGTTTATGTATCTTAAATTTATGATTCTCCTGTGATGTTTCTTTCAAATTAAGTTTTACCCAAATTAGTATGAACCCTAATTGTGATTTTAGAATTTTTTTTTTATCAAATTGGCATTAACCTTAATTATATTTTTACCCAAATTAGTACAACCTTAAATTATGAAATTTAAAGGTTGTTGTGTTTTCTGCTGAAATGATAAAATTTATGGATATATCTTGGATTGCATTACAAATTCTGCTACACATAATGAATTAGTTGGATAACCTTGATTTGAATAGAAATTAGAATGCCTCTGTTGTGTGAATTCAATGTTTTAAAAATATTAGAAATTGAAAAGTGCATACGTGAATCACTATATAAAAATGGTTTAAATAAAGAAAATGAAGAACTTTTTATTTAACTAAAAAATTAATATATATAAAAATAAATAAATTTGGCACCCCTAACATTTTTATTCATGTTTCGCCACTGTTCTTATCTTGAAAATCGATAAAACCGGATTCTGAAAGCCGGTAACACTGGGTTCTGAAAGCCGGTAACTCCGGCTTCTAAAAGCGAGTAACTCTAACTTCTGAAAGCCGATAACTACAACCCAAAAGGATAGCAGTGGAATTATAAAAAAGTTGAGGGTGTAGGAAGAAAAATTGGGGGTGGAGGAAGAAAAACGTAAAAGAATTTCGGAGTTTCTTCAATATTGGGCTTAATCCAAATGGACTCTAGAAACTTCTGACGAATCTTAAACTGATTTTTTCTTCCTTCACCATCCCATAATTTTTTAAATGACCATTTTATTCGTATTAAAAGTGAGTTCTAGATTAACTGTTACACAGAAATCTTTTGTAAAAGTTATTTAGAATTTCTGGAACAAAAATTTTAAAATATGATTTCCGAAACATGATTTCCAACAGAAGAAGCTTGTGACTAAGTGGTGTTTAAGAAAATGGAGATATTCAATAATGATGATGATGGTAACAGAAATGGAGGAAAAGTAATAAATGCAAGTTAATTTGGTAGTGTGAAAGAGGCAATTTGTAGTGTGTTCTCTAAGTGATTGCAGAAAGTGAGATGGTTATTATGGTGCACAATCATTTGGTGAATCAGTATAGGTAGGGCATCCTCTGCAGCTGGACACATCACAAATTTTACCCTAAAAACTTAAAATCAGCTTCTCTCAATGGCTGACATGCAACACTTCACTATTCATCAATGGAGTTTTCATGTGCCATATGATTCAAATCTTTTCAGTGGGGGAATAGAGTGTGCACATATCACAACATGTCTTTAGGAAAATAGTCATTCATATTGTTACTTATGAATTATTCACTAATTTTCTCCATTATCAACTTTTTCCTTTCAAAATCTTAACTCGTTATTTTTTTTTTAGTAACTCTTTTAATAGGATTTTAATTTCATTCCAATCAAGAGATGACGAGGATTGAGATTAAGTAAACTAATATTTTTTAACATTTATTAGGTTTTGTTATTTTACTAAAATTTTAATGTAAATGGTTAAGAAAAACCAAATGTAACAGCAGTTTCAATCTTTTGAAAATGAAAAAGAGAGGGAAGTAAAAGAGTGCAATCATTGTACTTTGGTTTATGTTTATTAGTATTTTAGCTGGAAATTATTTTTAGCGCAATTTGGCTTCACAAATAAGTACTAACTAAGATGTATTTCAAGAATAACATACAAATCAGGTAAATAACCTTCAAATATATATATATAATCATACACACAATCAATCATATTCACATCTCATTCATGTATTCTAATAGATACAATTTCAATTCATTCATTAAATATCTATAAAGAATTAAGTGTCTAATTTTCAGTCCAATGAGCTACCTCTTATGTATTGAAATTACACATCATAAACATTTGATTATACTTTTAAAAGAATTATACTATCTTCACTAAGTTGTCACCACAGCTATATAATAGAAACTTAGCCCACTTATATAATAGGGTAAATCCCTTTGACTTACTAGACATAATTCTTCTTCATACTATAGACTAGCCCATGTGAACCTTCATAAATTCTCACCACTTCATATTTTTTTTTTATACAAGTCCAATATTAATAGAGTCAGACTTGATCACACCAAGACAAAACAACAATTCACTTTTGAAATACCTTTTAAGAGGACAACAAGTGGGTACACCCCACAAGTTCATAATACAAATAAAATGTAAAGACTGAAAAATATCACCTCATGTGATTGAAAGAATAGATAAAACAAAGGGTTAAATATGCTTGTAGTCCCTAAATTTGGACACCTAATTGAAAGTTGTCCTTTATCCCAAACTCTGATACATTTTAGTTTCTAAACTTTAAAAATGAATGGATATAGTTCTCTTAACCCAATGATGTTAATTTGTTTTGTGTTAAACAAAGTTCTAAGCTAACATTTTAGTTGAAACATGTCAAATGGTGTAAACAACTCAAACACCAACCTAAAACGTCATTGACATGTCAAAAAAAAATGTAACACTATTGGGCTAGGAGGACAATATATATTCATTTCTAAAGTTTAGAGATGAAACTCTATTAAAGTTTAGGATAAGAAAAATTTTAATTTCTTGTCAAAGTTTAAGACTAAAAACATATTTAACTTTAAAACAAATCATATATTAGGAACTTGACTATATTATTAGAAAATAATAGATGGATTGACTATATCAAGAAGAGGGAGTGAATTGGTTTTGAAACTTTTTTCAAATAATTTTTGTAACATCCATAAATTATACTATCAATAAACAATGTATTACTTTATTTATAAGTATTTTAATATGTATCTATACTATATATATATATAATATTTAATATTTATGTGTTCATAATTTATTATAATAGATATATTATAACATCCCCTGGCCCACCCTAGTGCCATGTCAGGTCTGCAGCCCAATACACCCCAACCCCTCGCCCCAAGTGTCCCCCCACTTCGCAAGGCAGGTTGTTGCCAGTGGGTATCTGTTGTCCTCTTGGCAAGCGTACCAAAAGTCAACTGTAGTATAATGATTTAAAGTAGGAGTGTCGAACCCACGAGGAACGGATTCAGTTAAAATAACTAATTATCTCGATCAGCATATATATACAAAGATTTTAATTTGATTTGACATTACTATTGCATGAAATTAATATAGTAAAAGGAGAAAAGTTTAGAAAAATACAGTAAAAGAAACTGGGATTGAATTTCATCTATCTCCCTTGTTTGTAATCTGGATGAATATAATATATAACATCTGAAAATACCAATATTGATGCACACTCAAAAATC
>Ga0214544_1000475_pt1 | contig 73137 bp, 71 predicted proteins | sample CNSS3metaG_FD_160074 | JGI IMG/M metagenome (GOLD analysis project Ga0214544, IMG submission 160074) | Root nodule microbial communities from cowpea collected in UCLA plant growth center, Los Angeles, California, USA - CNSS3 | ecosystem: Host-associated > Plants > Roots > Nodule | place: USA... | reverse complement strand
CGACGCGGTCGAGCGCTCCCCGCAGCCGCAAGCCCAGCGGAATGTGATAGCTGGTGCTGCCCTCGTCCAACTGCGCCAAAAACCACAGCCGCTGCTGCGAATAGGACAGCGCAAGCGCACCATCACGGCTGATCTTCGGTATCTGTGTAGCTCTTAGGTCGCGGGCTCGATTTCGCTCTCTGGCCAGGGAAAGGAGCTTAGCTAAGCCGACTGAATCCAGTTCTTCTAATTGGTCGATGACAAAATCGGTCATTTCAGACTCCTAGAAGAAAGCAGCCTTTGAAGTTCCTCCGGATCAAATTCTTGCGTGATCAAGCTGATGGAAGATTCACGGGCTAGCTCAGCCAATGTCGGCTTGGCGAACAGGGTCGCCAGCGGTAGCTCCACTGCCAAGGCCTGTGTCAACCGGGCAAGCAGGCGCACCGCCAGCAATGAGTGGCCGCCGAGTTCGAAGAAGTTGTCGTGGCGCCCGACCCGCTCGATGCCGAGCAGCTCTTCCCAGATCGCCGCCAGCAGCGTCTCGACCTCGCCCTGCGGCGCTTCATAGGCGGTGCGCGCATAGGCGTCGTCGTCGGGAGCCGGCAGTGCCTTGCGGTCGAGCTTGCCGTTCGCCGTCAGCGGCAGTGCGTCCAGCCGCACGAAGGCCGCCGGCACCATATAGTCCGGCAGCAGCCCACCGAGATGGGCGCGCAACGCCGCCGCAGGCGCGCCTGGATCTTCGTCCCGGGCCCCGGCCTCGTCCGATCCGTCCGTCGTCTTTGCAACCACATAGGCGACAAGCCGCTTGTCGCCGGCCGCATCCGCGCGCGCCACCACCACCGCCTCGCCGACAAGCGCGTGCTCGCAAAGCCGGGCGGCGATCTCACCGGGTTCGATGCGGAAGCCGCGGATCTTCACCTGCTCGTCGTTGCGGCCGAGGAACTCGAGATTGCCGTCCGGCAGATAACGCGCCAGGTCGCCGGTGCGGTACATGCGGGCATCCGCCTCGCCGCTGAACGGATCGGCCAGGAACCGCTCCGCCGTCAGCTCCGGGCGGTTGAGGTAGCCGCGCGCCACCCCCGCCCCGCCGATATAAAGCTCGCCCACCGCCCCGAACGGCACAGGCTGGCCATGAGCGTCCAGCAGGTAGATCCGCGTGTTCGATATCGGACGCCCGATCGTCTCGACGACAGCCTCTCCCCTGGCAATGCAAACCCACGTCGAATACGTCGTTGTCTCCGAGGGAGCATACAGATTGCAAATCTTTTGGACGCGCGTGTTGTCGAAGATTCGTTCGATCAGACCTGCGCTCAGCCGCTCGCCCGCCAAATTGATGGCGCTTGCCGAGGCGGGGACTGCTTTCTTCTCGAGCAGAGCGGTTATGGCAGAGGGCACTGTATTGATCAGCGAGACGGCGGAAGGCGTCTGCGCCAATGCCAGTGCATTCTCGGCAAGACAGAGCGTGGCGCCCTGCGAGAGCGCTCCGAAGCACTCATAGACAGACAGATCGAAGCTGATCGAGGTGGAGAACAGCACGCGGCTGGTCTCCGATCGCGCAAACGCGCCGCTGTTCCAATGCAACAGGTTCGCAGTGCTTCGATGCTCGACCATGACGCCCTTGGGCGTTCCGGTGGAGCCCGAGGTGTAGATGATGTAGGCGAGATGGTTGGCGGTCAGGCCGAGCGCACGCGGGTCTGGGTCCGACGCCGGCTGCCCGGCCCAGGCGGGTGCCGGGGTGTCGAGGTCGACCACGCCGACCTGGCCAAGCGCATCCGCGCCAAGTGCTTGGCGCCCAGCTGCATCGCAAAGCATGAGTTGCGGGGCGGCATCGTCGAGCACCTGGGTGAGCCGGGCGCTCGGATAGGCCGGGTCGAGCGGCACATAGGCGCCGCCGGCCTTGAGGATCGCCAAGACCCCGACCACCATCGCCGGACTGCGCTCCAGGCAGATCGCCACCGGCTGGTCCGGTTTGACCCCAAGCCCGATCAGATGATGCGCCAGCCGGTTGGCGCGCTCGTTGAGCGCGCCATAGCTCAGCTCTTCATCCTCATGGACCACCGCCACCCTGTCAGGCGCCTCACGCACCTGCGCCTCGAACAGCTCGTGGATGCAAAGCTGCGAAGGGTAGTCCGCTTCCGTCCGGTTCAGCTCTTCAAGCAGATAGCGGCGCTCGGCGGCCGGCAGGATGTCGAGCTGCCGCACCGGCCTATTAGGCGCCTGCTCCAGCGCTTCGACCAGCTGTTCGAGCGCCCGCTGCATGTAGCCGCAGATGCGATCGGGGGAGATTGGCTCGGCTATCTGTGCGGTGAGGCCGAGCGCCTCGCCAAAATCCTCAACCGACAGGGTCAGCGGATAGTTGGTGTGTTCCTCCTCGCCCAGCCATTCCACCCCCGCCAGCACATCTTCGGCACCGTCGGCCGTAGCGGGCGTGCTGTTGTGACGGTAGTTCATGAGCGCGCTGAACAGCGGCGCGGGCGCGGCAACGCCGCTGCAGCGTTGCGCCAGTGCCAACGAGGCATGCTCATTCGCCAGCAGCTCGGCAAGCCGCGCATGCGTGGTCCGCACGCTCGCCTCGACCCCGGTGCCGTCGAGGTCGAGCCGCACAGGCAAGGTGTTCATGAACAGCCCGAGCGCACGGTCGGCGCCGGCGCCGGCATGCATGCGGCCAAACAGCACCGTGCCGAACACCGCCTGCTCGCGGCCGCTGCTTTGCGCCACCACCTGGCCCCAGGCCAGATGGCAAAGACTGGCCAAGCTCACCCCCAACCGCCGCGCCTGGGCCCGCAGCCGGTCGTTGAGCCCCTGCGGCAGCATCCGATGCGCCTCGCCGACCCCGCTGCCGTCGCCATGGACCTCACTCAGCCCGAACGGCAGGCTCGGCTCGCCGATGTCGCCCAGCATCGCGCGGAAGAACGCTTCATGCGTCGTGGCATCAACCCCCAGCCGCGCCTGCGCCACCAGATTGCGGAACGGCTGCGGCGTGCCAAGCTCATGCGCGCGACCCTCCAGAACCGCCCGCACCTCGCCTCGCATCACTTCCGAGGCGGTGTGATCCCCGATCAGGTGATGATGCAGTTCCAAAAGCAGCCAGCGCCCCGTGCCGGGCTCGCGCGCGGTCACAAACCGCAACAGCGGCGCCCGGCCAAGGTCGATGCGATAGTGACGCGGATCGAATCGGCGCTTCAGTTGCTCATGACCGGGACCGCCATCCTCATCCAGCTCGACCTCGCTCACCGCCAGCGGCGCTTTGCGCCACACCACCTGGGCCGGGCTCGACAGCCCCTCCCAGACAAAGGCCGTGCGCAGAATGTCGTGCCGGTCCACCACCTGCTGAACCGCAGCAAGATAGCGGTCCAGCACACCTCGATCGGCAAAGGCCATCTGACTGATCAGCAGATAGGGATCGCCCTCGGTTGCCAGCAGGTGGTGGAACAGAATGCCGTCCTGCAGCGGCGACAGGCCATAGATGTCCCGGATATTGCCGACACCGCCGGGCACCGTCGACACGATCCGGTCGATCTCCGGTTGGGTCAGATCGATCAGCGGCAGCATCTCTGCCGTAATGGCCTCACTCTCTTCGGTGATCCGGTTGGCCGGCACAACAACCTCGTGGTAGCTGCCCAGGCTTGCGGCCAGATCGCAAAGCACCGGCCTGGCGAACAGGGTGCGCACCTCCACCCCGAGTGACTGCCGCCGCAGCCGCTCCATCATTTGCACCGCCAGCAGCGAATGGCCGCCAAGCTCGAAGAAGTTGTCGTGGCGGCCGACCCGCTCGATCCCGAGAAGCTCTTGCCAGATCCCGGCCAGCAGCGTCTCGACCGCGCCCTGCGGCGCCTCGTAGGCTCGACGCGCATAGGCATCGTCTTGAGGGACCGGCAGTGCCTTGCGGTCGAGCTTGCCGTTGGCTGTCAGCGGCAGCACATCCAGCCGCACGAAGGCCGAGGGCACCATGTAGTCGGGCAGCCGCGCGCCAAGATGCGCGCGCAAGGCGGCGGCAAGCGCACCCGGATCTTCGCCCCCGGGTCCCGCTTCGCCCTCGTTTGCCGCTTCGTCTGCGTCTTGCCGCGCGTACACCACATAGGCGACCAGCCGCATCTGGCCCGCCCGGTCCTCACGCGCCACCACCACCGCATCGCGCACCGCATCGTGCTCGACAAGGCGCGCCGCGATCTCGCCCGGCTCGATGCGGAATCCGCGGATCTTCACCTGGTCGTCGTTGCGGCCCAGAAACTCGATATTGCCGTCCGGCAGATAGCGGGCCAGATCGCCGGTCCGGTACATGCGTGCATCCGCCTCGCCGCTGAACGGATCGGCCAGGAACCGCTCGGCCGTCAGCTCCGGGCGGTTGAGGTAGCCGTGCGCCACCCCCGTCCCGCCGATATAAAGCTCGCCCACCGCCCCCAACGGCACCGGCGCGCCATCACCGTCAAGAAGATACACCCGCGTATTTGCGATCGGACGGCCGATCGGGACACGGAGAGCCTTCTCCTGTATTGCACCCACACTGTAGGTAGCCGCAAAGGTCGTCGTCTCGGTCGGGCCATAGCAGTGAATGAGACGTACAGGGCCTTCTTCTCTCAGCAACCTTAAGAAGGCGGAGGGATCACTCCGCTCACCTCCACACAGGAGGTATTTAAGTTGTGCTAACGTTGGGGCGATCGATGACGTATACTCGTTGAATAACGCTGTCGTCAGAAACAGGGACGTCACTTCGTGATGCTCGAGCGTCTTGGAAAAGCTTGCTGCATCTAGGACGGTCGTGGCACTCATTACAACAATGCAGCCACCGTTAAGCAGTGGCGCCCACACTTCAAATGTGCTGGCGTCGAAGGCGGGATTACCCGCCCAGGCCACACGATCGCCGGCATCGATTGTCACATATCCATTATTGATCACGAGCCGGTTGACAGCACGATGAGGAACAACCACTCCCTTGACAAGGCCGGTCGAGCCGGAAGTGTACATCACGTAAGCGGCATCTCCGGCGCTCAACGTCAGCCCAGGATCGGTACCCAGTTCTGCATCGGCCGCTAACGGCTCAATGAGCACAACAGGGATCGTCACCTCGACGAGATGAACATCGTTACTCTCGCCAAGAACCAGGCGTGCAGCGCAGTCGGCCAACAGCCATTCTCGTCGCGCACATGGAAGAGCACGATCGATCGGCACATAAACCGCGCCCGCCTTCAGAATCGCCAACTGCGCCACCACAAGGGTGACGGAGCGGTCCAGTAGTGTCGCAATACGGTCCCCGGGCTCCACCCCAAGCCCGATCAGATGATGCGCCAGGCGATTGGCGCGCTCATTGAGCTCGCCATAGCTCAGTTCATCGGCCCCATGCACCACCGCCACCCTGTCGGGCGCCTCACGCACCTGCGCCTCGAACACCTCGTGGATGCAAAGCTGCGAAGGATAATCCGCTTCCGTCCGGTTCAGCTCCTCCAGCAGATAGCCGCGTTCGGCGGCCGACAAAAGCTCGATGCGGCCGACCGGCTGCCCGGCATCGGCCAGCACACCGCACAACAAAGCTTGCAAATGCTGCGTCATGCGCTCGACCCGCTCCGGCGCCAATCGACTGGCATCAAAGTGCCAGCGAAAGCTCCCATCCAGAGCGCACACCTCAAATGTCAGCAACTCACCTGGCGAATTCGAGGCTGAGTGACCAGAACTGTTTTCTGCCGCAATTGCCACACCTATCAGCCAGGGCCGCTGCGATCGTAGCGCCTCCACCTCCCTTAATGGCGGGCAACGCCCGATAAGATCGCGCGCAAAACTGTCGCGCTGCCTTAGTTGAGCACATTCGGCCGCCACCGCTTCGCGGATTTCTTGGAACCCATCGGCAAAGTCGATGGTGACTTCCATTGGCACGGTAGAAGCGATAACGGCCTCCACTGATTGCACCCCGGCTCGCGATGCTTTTGGGGCCGGCGTCCACGCCAGCTGAAGCTCTGTCTGGCCTGTGATGCGGGCCAGATAGATCAGCCAAACCGTTACCAAGTATTCCACCCGATCAATGGCGGATAGTTCGGCCAAGGCCCCTGAATTCAGCCATGAACTCGACTGCCATCGCGCCGGCGCTTCGGGTGTGGCGGACGACAGGAAAGGAGGCTCCACTATTTTAAACTGCTCAAGACGCTGTCGCCAAAAATCCTCTGAAGGCGCTATCTCCTCATGGATGGCAGTTAGGCGCCGCACCTGATCGTCGCTCAAGCCGGCAAGGGCGTCGCCTTCAACCAGATCGTTGCGGCTGGCGAGTGCTTGTGCCTCCAGGGGCTGACCGTCCAAGCTGCCAAACCAGACGTCGACATCCTGCGTAGCCGTCGCCACACGCCAATGGCTGGGATTCATTTCAAGCAGGCGACCTGCCGCTAAGCCCGAGCGGCGAGGCAGCACTTCCAAGCGCCTGATGGCGACAACCTCTTCCCCTACCAGGGCCTTGCACAAACACAATGGGTTGGGATGATTCGGCCCGAAATCCAAGGCCCGCGCCATCGCTGACAAATCTTGCGCGGATCGATCCCAACGCAGAATACCTGTCGCATCTGGACGCCGACGTCTGGGAAAGTAGCTTCTGTCTTCAAGTGCTTGGCGACGGGTACTGAGCTTGCCCGCCGCCAAGCAAGCTAAAAGCTCGCGGAAGCCCTCGATAGCGGCTTCGTAACATTTGAGGTTCAGGGTCAGTGCCGTATCGGCGGGCGTCACCAGCACTTGGCGCTGAACAGCTATGTCACCCAGATTAACCCCGTCGTCGACAAGATGCCACGTGATGGCATGCTCGGTCTCTTGCGCCAACAGCGCCCAAGACGTCGCGTGAGTTCCGGCATATCGCGGCAAAGGGCCGTCATGGTAGTTGAAAACACCTTGACTGATCCGTTCCAACACATCGACCGGCAAGATGAACGGATTGACAACGGAAAAGAGCCACTCCGCTGGCTCGGTCTTCAGGAAGCTCGACAGCTCTTCAACGCTTGCCATGCACGGGATATTGGCGCGAGCCGCCCAGTTGGCGAATATTGCGTCGCCACACAGCACCGCGCGAATGTCGTGGCCCGTCTCCATGGCCAGCTGCGCGCAGCTGATCGCGAGCGTGCCGCTACCAACAAAAATGCCAGACAAAAGTGCTGCGTCTATGGCGGTGAATGACATGAGTTGAACAAACTTCATCTGTCTGTGTGGGCGGGCGACCGCGGACCGGCTATAGTCCTACGGATCCCTGGCCGGTTCGTAGCAATTAGCGTGCCACAAAAAAGGTCGTTCAAAGCCTACTCGAAGAGCCGAAGAACACGCGCTTCGCGCCTCGCCTGCCATGAGTACTTGTCGAATTGCGGACATAGCGGTCTTATACGGGACACGGGCGAAACCTAAGGAGTTCAGATTGTGAGCGGGACGGGGTCTGGCGAGCCATCGCAGGAGCAGGCCGAAACTTGTAAATGCGCGCACGCTTCGATCCGTCGGATCGCTTCAGCGCTTTGGCCAACGGCTTCTCAAACACAGGCCAGCGAATGATGCTGTTAACCTTATCCAGAGGGTCGCCGACGGCACTTAGGCGCTCGTAAGAGACCTGTGCGCGGGCCGTGCTTTGCGTTGATTTTGTTCGATTTTATCGGGTTTCATGGCTATGAGCGGGAAAATATCCGCGCCACCGTCGACGAACGCTCTCGTGTGAGCGTCAGTGGCGTTTTTAGCCGCTACCCGGCCATAGCGGTGACCTTCAAACTGCGTTTCATATTGTAGGCGATGGCGGTGAGGCGAATTTGAACGCCGGCCTTTGCAAGCCCGCGCCATCGCATCCGGCGAAGGCCGTAGCTTCGTTTCCATGTGCCGAAGATCTTCTCGATCCGACCACCAATGCGGTGGATCGGTTGGTTCCAGGCCTCAAGGCGCGCCAGTGTTTCAGCTTCGTCGCGTCCCCACATACCGGTGGCGAGGATGCGAGGCGTTCCACCCTTGGCGCGCACCGCGTCGCCGAAATGATTGCCGCGATAGGCACTGTCGGCAAACACCTCACCCGGATCATCGGGAAGCGCATCAGCACCGGCCTTGCCGTCATTGATGTTGGCGGGCGTGATGGCGATTTCTTCCACAAGCGCCGTATCGGCGTCGGCGCCAACATGGGCCTTGAAGCCATGAACGGCTGGTTTGCCTTTGTGCTTGACCCAATGGCCCTCTTCATCATCCTCGCTGGCCGAGGCGATGATCGTCGCATCGACAAGCGTGCCGGTCTTCACCTGGATCGCTTTGGCCTTGAGCGGCGGTGATCGCGTCGAACAGGGTCTTGTCCAGACCCTGGGCCACAAGGACTTTTCGAAAACGCACGAAAGCCGTTCGCTCCGGTGTCGGCTCTGAACCCGAAAACCCGCAGAACCGTCGGAACGAGCCTCTGTCGTCCAGCGCCTCGGCAAGTTGACGTCGGACAAGTCGTACCAGATCGACAGCAGCATCGCCTTGAACAGGGCCATTGGTGGCCAGGCGGGTTCGCCCTTCGCAGAGCAGGAAATCGCACCAAGGGCTGACCGGCACCCAGTCAATCAGCTTGGCAAGCGCATCCAAAGACGAAGGCTGGCCGCGATCAACGGCAAAACCGAACTTTTCCTGACCAATGCGCCGACGTGCCATCGCATCCCTCAATCCATTGTTCAGATTGAGAGAATCACAGATTAATGGTAAGCGCGATTTTCTCCGCACCTTTTGCCATTGAGTGCTGTGATGCATGAGAAGCTATGCGGGAAAGCGGCGAGGTGGCACCATCGTCGCACGATCAACCCGAAAGATAGACGATCATGTCCAAAGTCGAAGATCTCAGCCGCTCGATAACTGTATTGGATCAAACTCGCACTGTGCTCGTCGTTGTCGAAATGAGTCAGAATAGCTGGCTGGTAGCCGGAATGTTCCCCGGCGTTCAGCGACACCCCCTCAAGAAACTCGATCCCGATCCGGAGGCATTGCTCGGTTTGATCACGCGCTGGCGATCGGAAGCGGAGTCTGCGGGCATGCCGATAGACCGGGTCGCGCTGGCCTTCGAAGCTGGGCGAGATGGCTCTGGCTGGCCCGGTGGCTGCAGACGCGAGGGATAGAGGTGCACGTCATCCATTCGACCAGCGTCGCCGTGAACCGTGAACACCGACGGGCGAAAACCGACAGGCTGGACACGGCCATGCTGATGCGCGTGTTCCTGGGTTGGCTGCGTGGCGAGCGCGGCCACTGCCGCATGGTGGCGATCCCATCACTGGAGGAAGAGGATGCCAAGCGGCCGAGCCGCGAGCGGGAGAACCTAGTCAGCGAGAAAACGCGGATAGTCAATCGCATGAAAGGGGCGCTGGCTCGGCTCGGCATCCGTGGCTTCAAGCCCGAGCTTCGCCGTGCGCCGAAGAAGTTGCCGGACCTGCGCACTCCGGAAGGACAGCCGCTTCCGCCGAATATGCTGGAAGAGATGCGGCGCGACATGGCTCGGCTTGCGGTGGTGCGCGATCAGATCACGACGGTTGAGAAAGCCCCGGATTACCCAGCTTGAGCAGGCGCCCGCGTCGAGGTGTAACGCAATGGTTGTGCTTTATTGGTGCGCGTGGTTGGTGTCGGGATTGAGACAGCCGACATGCTGGTCCACGAGGTGCTTAGCCGCAACCTCAGAGATCGGCGCGCGGTGGCGCGTTACGCCGGTCTAACAGGCTCCCCCGACGAGAGCGGATCGAAACGACGCGAGAAGGGGTTGGCCAAGGCAGGCAACGCCCGGGTGCGACGCGGGCCGATCCAATTGGCCTGGCGCTTCCTGAGAATCCAAAAGAACAGCGAACTGACGCAATGGTTCCGGGCACGAGTGGCACAAGGCGCCCGCAAAACGACGATGATCGTGGCACTCGCACGCAAGCTGCTCATCGCGCTCTGGCGATTGGTTACTGTCGGCGAAATTCCGATGGGCGTCACATTGCGCCCGATCAACTGAACACACTGCAGGGCGCCTAACGCCGTCGTAATGACGCCCGCCTGTATCGATTCGAGGTGGCGGTGTCCCGATGGACACCATGGCGTTATCTGCCGTCATGAGAATGGGCCCGCCGCCTCGGAGCCTTGCTGCTGAAGCCAATGACTGCTTCATGGTCCGGGTCTCTTGCAGACCGACCGAATACAAGGTTGCGGCGCAATGCGATGCGCCCAAAGGCAGGCTCCCCTCGAATTTGATGCTCGTGGACCAATGCACGATGCAGTGGCCAACCGTTTCTGTGAGACTGTCCCGACCGCTTCGCCGCGAAATCAGTGCCAAAGGCCCCTTGACAACGAAATCCCCATACAAGGTGTCCACTTAACGGAGGTGGACACCAAGTGATTGAGGACGATGAACAGAAACTGGTGGTGAGGCGCATTTTGCGCAACGGACGCCGACGTTACGATGCGGCATCGAAGGAGCGCCTTGTTGCGGCCTGCCTTGAGCCCGGCGTGTCGGTATCGCGGCTTGCGCTCGAGCATGGGATCAACGCTAACCTCCTTCGGGCCTTAAAATACTCGCCTGCCAGGAAGCTCGTGGGCGTGACGTAAGCAATAACCCCGCCCTGCTTGGCACCAACGCAACGCCAGATCTGTGAAAGTCCGTACAGGTTGGCATGGCCATACAGGCTGCGCGCATACTGCGTTCGTAACGTGCCGGCGAGCTTCACACGCCCGTAGGGCGGGTTCCCGATGACCAGATCAAATTGCCCACAGGCTCTCTGCTCAAGGCTATCGCATACGGTGACCACCTTGGTGAAAGCTTGACCTGCAGCCTGCAGCTCAGCAGTAAAGGTAATCTCAAGCCATACTTGGGTCAGCCAAGCGGCAAGGGGTCAATCTCAAACCCCCGCACATGCCCTTCAAAATGGTCGAGGATTTCCGCCGCCCGCAGATGAGGCAAAGTCTCCCGCATCTTAAGAGCGACTGGTAGCAGAAACGCTCCGCCGCCACATGCCGGGTCGAGGACCCGAGCGGTTTGCCAGTCCACACCCGCCTCAAACCCCAATGTCATCAGCCGATCGGTGAGGGCCGGCGGTGTATAGTACGCCCCCCAGGCACTCCGGACGTCTTGTGGCAGCATCGCCGTGTAACAGGCGCTAAAGCTGATAGCAGGCTTCCTCGATCGGGAACGAGGCCGCGGCTCTGCCGAGCGTGCACGCGAGTTCGGCAGCTGACGTGTCCAAAATATAAGACAGTGGCATCGATAAAGGAGTAATAGCAATGTCGCGGCCTGTGATTTCCACGGATGCGCTAACATACGCGTCCACCGCCCGGGCGATGAACGCCCATGCTGCTGGCTGGCGCCGGTCAGCCTTGAGCTGCTCACTCCAGGCGCGGGCCATAACTCGACCGGTCTGCACGCTGATGGACGCGTCACGAACTACCGGCTGTAGAGCCGGGGCTGGTCGGCGGGATTCGGCTCAATGGGCAACTCGGGTCATAGGCGCGTGAAACTTTCTTGCTTCGTTCACGGTAACGCGCAGGTGATTCGCTGGCAACCAGAAGGCCCAATGCGTACGTCGCTGCGAAAACGGCCAACTGCAAGAACAGATGGAGAATCTTCTGCTTCTGTGTTGAAGGGAACATACTCGCACGCAAAGATAGCCCTCGGAAGGCTAACCGTGGGAGCGTGGCGTGCAGCAGAATTGGGATGGAGCGGAACTCGCCAGATGGTGGAGCCTCAACTTTGATGAACTCGCGCTGATCGAGACAAAGCCGTTACGGACCAGGCTTGGTTTTGCTGCGCAGATGAAGATGTACCGCTGGGCGGGAAGATTTATCGATCAAGCAAGTGAGATTCCAGCGGAGCCTGTTGCTTATCTTGCCGAGCAGCTTTCCGCCGCGCTGACTGATCTCGATGGCTACGATTGGGCTGGCCGGACCGGCCGCCGCCATCGGGAGGAGATATTAGCCCTCCTCGGCCTCCGGCGCATGACAGCGGATGATCGGGCTGCACTTGTTGCTTGGCTCGAACGAGAGATTTGCCCCACGGCAATCTCCTCAGCGGCGATGGTTGAGCAGGTTTGTCTGTGGTGCCGGGATTATGGTCTCCAAAGCCCGGCTGACGGCGAGGTGAAACGATTGGTCCGCTCGGTGCGGCGCGGCTTGAAAGCGCCTTGCTAGAACGGATCGCCGCCGGGCTGCATGTAGACGCGATCACGAAACTGGAGGCTTCACTGGCCGAGCCGGACGGTGCGACTGGCTTCAACACGATGAAGGCGGATCCTGGCCGGGTTGGGCTGGAAAGCATCCTTGCCGTGGCGGAACGGCTTTCCTTCATCCGGTCGCTGCGGCTTCCCGCAGATCTGGTTGGCGTTGGCGGCGCCCCACTTTTGGAACAACTCTATCGTCGGATCGGCCAGGAGACGGCCCGCGAGGTGCGCCGGCATCCAGAACCGCGCCGGCTCGGCCTCTACGCGATCTATCTTGTTCGGCGCGAGCGGGAAATCGTCGACGCTGTTGTCGATCTTCTGATCGAGACGGTGCACAAGATGGCGACGACGGCGGAACGCAGGGTCGTCAAGACGATCGCGAAGGATTTTCAGAAGGTCCACGGCAAGGAGCGAATTCTGGCGCGGATTGCCGAGGCGGCCATTGCGACACCGGACGGGGCGGTGTGTGATGTCATCTTTCCCGTCGCTGATCAGGTGGTACTTGCCGCGGTTGTCCACGAGTACAAGGCCGGCGGTTCCTATCAGAGCCGGGTGCATGCGGTTTTGCGGTCATCCTATGGCAGCCATTACCGGCGTATGTTGCCGACGCTGTTGAGTCTTTTGGAGTTTCGATCGAATAATGCAGCGCATCTTCCGGTGATCGCGGCGCTGGAATGGTTGAACCGCCTGCTTGTGGAAGGTGATGACCGACGCGTCATCCACCCTGAAGACGGCCTTCCGATCGAAGGCGTGGTTCCGGCCCGCTGGCGCGACCTGGTCTTGGAACGGGATGGCACCGGCCGCTGGCGGATCAACCGCATCAACTATGAGATCTGTGTCTTGACGGCGTTACGGGAGCGAATTCGCTGTAAGGAAATCTGGGTGGTGGGGGCTGATCGCTATCGCAACCCAGACGAGGACCTGCCGCAGGATTTTGCCGAGCGACGCGCCGATTACTATCGCGACCTTGGCCAGACGATAGATGCGAAGGCCTTCGTATCCAAGTTCAAGGTGGAGATGGCGGCTGCGCTGCATCGCCTGAACGCCGGACTGCCCGGCAACCCGCATGTCCGGCTCCTTTGGCGCGGTCGCAACCGCATCTCGCTCTCGCCGCTGGAACCGTTACCGCCTCCGCCGAACCTCGATGCGGTGAAAGCCGAGATCGAGCGCCGCTGGCCGGGCACGGGCTTGCTGGACGTGCTCAAGGAAGCGGCACTCAGGACCGGATGTCTGGAGGCTTTCAAAACCTCGGGCGACCGCGTCATCCTTGATGCATCCACCTTGCAGAGCCGGCTGCTGCTTTGCCTCTATGGACTCGGCACGAATGCCGGTCTGAAGCGCGTCAGTGCCGGGACGGAGGGTGTGTCCTATGCCGAGCTGCTCCATGTCCGCCGCCGTTTCATTCACAAGGAGGCCCTTAAGGCGGCGACGGCGTGTGTCACGAACGCCTTGCTCGCCGTGCGCGATCCACTGGTGTGGGGTGAAGGAACCACGTCGTGCGCTTCGGACTCGAAGAAGTTCAGCGCCTGGGACCAGAACCTGATGGCGGAATGGCATGCCCGCTATGGCGGCCGTGGCGTAATGATCTACTGGCATGTCGCCAAGCAGGCGACATGCATCTATTCCCAGCTCAAACGGTGTTCTTCCTCCGAAGTGGCCGCGATGATCGAGGGCGTTCTTCGCCACTGCACGGATGCCGAGATCCAGAGCCAATATGTCGACAGCCATGGCCAGAGCGAGGTCGCTTTCGCTTTCTGCCGGTTGCTCGGCTTCGAACTGGCACCGCGATTGAAGGCAATCGCGCGCCAGAAACTCTATTTGCCAGATCCCGGCATGGCGCAGGAGCTTCCCAACCTGCTGCCGATCCTGACGCGCGCGATCGACTGGGATCTGATCGAGCGGCAATATGACGAAATGATCAAATACACTGCAGCCTTGCAGCATCGAACCGCCGATGCGGAATCGATCCTGCGCCGTTTTGCGCGGGCGAGCGTGCAGCATCCGACCTACAAGGCTTTGGCAGAACTCGGTAAGGTCGTGAAGACGATCTTCCTGACCCGCTATCTCGGCCGGGAAGCATTCGGGCGCGAAATCCATGAAGGGCTGAATGTGGTCGAGAACTGGAACAGCGCCAATGGCTTCATCTTTTTCGGCAAGGGCGGCGAGGTTGCAACCAACCGGCTGCAGGATCAGGAAATCTCGGTTCTGGCGCTGCATCTGCTGCAGAATTGCCTTGTTTACGTCAACACGCTGATGATGCAGAACGTTCTAAGCGAACCGGCCTGGGCGGCGCGCCTGGCGCCGGAAGACTATCGCGGACTGACCCCGCTCATCTATTCACACATCAATCCCTATGGTGCCTTCGACCTCGATTTCGGTCGGCGCATCGATTTTGAGCACATGCGCGCAGCCTGACATTGGCGGAGGTGAAGATGCTTGTATCGAAGAAACCGAGAAAGAAAACCGCAAAGGGGCCCAAGCCCGGCAGTGACAATCCGCGTCCCGCAATGCCGGATCCCCGGGGGATGGAAGGTCTGATGACCGGCTTTTTCGGCGACACACGCGAACGCGATCCTGTCGATGCTGCGCAGGAGATCATGTATGACGCCTGGGAAACGCTGTCCCGGAGCAAGCGTATCGCCCTTGCCAGAAAGGCGCTCACAGTCTCTCCGCTTTGCGCAGACGCCTACGTGTTGCTTGCCGAAGAGGAAGCCAAATCTGTCCAGGAGGCCCTCATCTGGTATCAGAAAGGGGTCGAGGCAGGAGAACAGGCGCTCGGGCCTGAAGGGTTCGAGGAGTGTGCCGGCCATTTCTGGGGCTTTTTGGAAACCAGGCCTTATATGCGGGCGCGGGCCGGTCTTGCCGCAGCACTCTGGCGGCTTGGCCGACAACAGGAAGCGCTCGAGCATTACCAAACCATGCTCAAGCTCAATCCTAATGACAATCAGGGCATCCGTTATGTGCTGGCCGGACATCTGCTGGCACGCAACGACATCAAAGCGCTGAAGAAACTCTTCAGGAAATATAAGGAAGACTGCGCCGCAGCTTGGCTTTATACGCAGGCTCTTCTCGCTTTCCGGGACGGCAATCCAGAGGCCGACAAACTGGCCGAGGAAGCGTGGCTGAGCCATGTACCCTGTGTTTTGTCCGGCAAGCAGCCCCTCGTCGCCTCCCTGGATGGCTACATCACCATGGGCGGCGAAGACGAGGCAGGTGAATATGTCGAAGAGAACGGCAAAGCCTGGCAGGCGACACCTGGCGCGATCGAATGGTTGGCGGAAGCCACCAGGAAACTGAAACCACGCAGACGCGGCCGATAAACCGAGAGCTTACCTTCGCGCGCAAACCTGTTGCATAAATATCGGCATTGGCAACAGGTTTATGTGACAGATGTCGTTGCTTGTCGGCTATGCGCGCGTTTCCAAGGCGGATGCTCAGGACCTGGCACCGCAACTGCGTGCCCTCAAGGATGCCGGTTGCAAGCGGATCCATGAAGAAAGAGCCTCAGGCGGACGTTGGGATCGGCCCGAACTGCACCGGCTGCTCGATGAACTCGATGAGGGGGATGTCGTTGTCGTCTGGAAGCTTGACCGGCTGACGCGGTCACTCAAGGACATGCTTCTCATCCTCGACAGGATCGAAGCTGCCGGCGCGGGGTTCCGCTCGTTGACCGAGGCAATTGACACGACGACGCCGGCGGGACGCATGATGATGCAGATGCTCGGCTCGTTCGCCGAATTCGAGCGAGCTATCGTGCGCGAACGCACCATGGCGGGGCTTCAAGCAGCCAGGGAGCGTGGGCGAAAAGGTGGTCGTCGCCCGAAACTGACGTCCGATCAGCGCTCCGAAATCATCGGCATGTTAAATGAAGGCCGTCCGGCAGCTGAAATTGCTCGTCTCTTTCGCGTTCATAGGGCCACCGTTGGGCGCATCGGCGCCGAGGTCAAAATAGCCGTTCGCTGAATGTTCTTTCAGTTGGCCGTTTTCGCAGCGACGTACGCACCGGGCTTGAAAGCATTCGCCCTTATGTCGAGGAGGCGATTTCCGCCTTCGGGGTGGAGCGGGCAATGTTCGCTTCGAATTTCCCCGTCGATAAGCTGTTCTCAAGTTACGACGCTATTTGGAATGCGTTCAAGGACATCACTGCAGGCTATTCTGGGCGCGAACGCTCAGCATTGTTCCACGACAATGCCGAGCGATTCTACCGCTTGTAGCTCGATCGACCGGGATGGTACCGCAGTTGCATTCCCACCGGCATCAAGAGTAGAACAGGCTAGCTCTCTTTAACCGCCTGCCGCTAAATCCCTGCAGATCGGGTGTGGCGGTTAGTTGTCGGTCCTGCCGATAAACACCATGCAACTCTTCATCTGCCTCTTCATTCTGTGGGACACGGAAGAAGGGCTCCCATCGCACCGGGCGGATAGAGGACCACAGGCCGGCGGGCACCGTGGTCTACAATTGTTCGCGGTTACAAATCGCCCTCCAAAAACTGCGCTCTACCCAGGCCGAATGACCAATCTTCATCCGTATTTTCCACAAAGGAAATCATGAGGTCAGACGGTGGGACGGCGCATTCGTTGGCGAGGTCGTGACAGAGATTTTCATAGAAGGCAATCTTGTCAGAATTTGATCGGGGCCGTGACACCACTTCCAAGAGAACAAATTTTTCCGTACGTTCAAAGCCGAGGCCCGTATCAAGTGCCCGGAACCGAGACGGCTCATATTCGGTGACGATCTGATAACGGTCCTGCTCTGGCACTCGAAATGATCGCAGCATAACGCGGTGAGTGGTCTCTAGCAGACGATCGACTTCATCATCCGTGCGGCCCTTCAGCAGATGAAATTTCAAGAGCGGCAAGATCGGCCTCCTTGTCTCACTGGGAAATTCACGACCGTCCAGGCGGCAACTTGAATGACGTGGGCATCATTTCAGAGTCGAGGATAAGCCGCCCGTCCAATTGTCCATTCAAGCGTTCGACGAAGCCCGACGCTTCGTCCATGTGCGCGCGCATCAGGTGACGGACCCTTTCGACATCCCTCTGACGAGCCGCCTCTAGAATGTTTGTGTGGCATTTGGCGTTGGCGCATCCGAATTCCGCATGCTCTTCAGGCGGCGTGTGGGTGCTGAAGACAACCAAGCGTCGGAGCATCTCATTGATCGTCTGACAGAGGAAGCGCAAGAACGGGTCCGGATTGGCGGCAGCAAGGATGTCGTGGAAGTCGAGGTCCGCCTGTCTTTGATGTACGAGGCGCCTCTCGTCACGAGAGGTAGGCTGGCAATTTTCAATGTTTTCTTCCAAAGCACGGAAATGCTTTTCGGTAAGATGTGGGACAGCACCCGCGGCGAGTTCAGGCTCAAGCAGACGTCTTGCGGCGTAAATGTCCTTCATCGTCACGTCCTGGAAAAACAGGTAGTTCTGCAAAAAAAGCAGAGTCCGCTGCAAGGGAACCTCGACAATGGTCGCGCCGCCGGTCGGACCTGTGCTGACTGTGATCAATCCTTGCACCTCGAGGGACTTTAGCGCCTCGCGAATGGTGCTCTTGCTCACCCCGAACAAGTTCTGCAGTTCCTTCTCCATGGGAAGCTTGTCGCCCGGCTTGAGTTCACGCTGAGTGACAAGCCGCTTGATGTCTTCAGCTACTAGGTCTCCCCGTTTTTGCTGCCTCACCCGAGGTGTCTGTGACTTAACGACATGTTCCATGGTGCGTCCTCTCTGCGTCACTGCTTCATATCATCCGCAGCCGCGTCTTGGAATCCGTTTATCGATATGGATTGCATAATACGGTTTATCATGATAAATACAATAAAAAGCACATGGGGAACGAATATGACTGCAGAACCCATCGGCATATGGGCAGCCATACCGACGCCGTTTTCACCGTCTCTTGAATTGGACGAGCCTGGCCTGCGTCACAACGCCCGGCACTACATCGGCCTTGGCCTACGCGGCGTCTTTTGCAACGGCCTGATCGGTGAGGTCTGGGCCATGACCCTCGCCGAAAGAAAGAGAGTAGTTGAAGTCCTCATCGAGGAAGGCCGAGGAAAGCTCGGTGTATCCACAGTCATCTCGGCGAGTTCGATCCATGAAACGCTTGAGCTCGGGGCGCACGCAAAAGAGGCGGGCGCGGACCACGCCGTGATCATGGTTCCGACGTCCGGCCCCAGGTCCCGCGAGCAGCAATTCGAATACGTGAAATTGATCTGCGATACGCTTGATATGCCGATCGTGATCTTCAATGCAGCGGGGGCGACGGGAAGCCCGTTATCGCCGGAGCTCTTCTCTGACATCTGCACTTTGCCTCAGATCGTCATGCTCAAGACGACCGCTTACGATCACAATACCGCCCTTCGAAAGGCCGCCCACGGCAAGGTGGTCGTATCTGACCCACTGGAGGAGCACTTTCTCGAGAACCGGCTGCAGAGCGAGCAGCCTATCCTTTATGCCGATCCTGAGCCGTACCTCTACCAGTTTCCGGGGGTCTGCCCGATTGCAGACTATGTCGGACAACTCGACCGCGGAGAGAACGATGCAGCCCGCGCAGCCCGCGAAAGACTCGAACCACTGCGGCGCGCGTTCAACAAATGGGTAATGAACCCCTTGATCGAAGGCCACATGCCGAATGCGGCCGTCAAGCGCTGGTCTGAGATGATGGGCATGGCCGGCGGAGCAGTACGAGCGCCGATCCGGCCACTCAGCCCAATCGAAAAACAGACGCTCGAACATGAAGTGCGGATCGCCTTCGAACAATCCGGCCTCCCAAATCCGGAGATCGCCTATGCGTAGTATCAGTGTTCAACCAAGCAAAAAAGGGGAACTAAAATGAATAAGACCTTTGCAATCAACCGCCGATCAGTCTTGAAATTAATGGGAGCCGCATGTGCTGTACCCTATGGGATCGGCAGAGCGTTCGCACAGGACGCGAAGCCGCTCACCGTCGGTGTCATCTATCCCGGTTCGAAGGAGGACTACGGCTATAACAAGTCGCATGCCTCTGCCGCAGCCCAATTGAAGGCTTTGGCGGGGGTCACAGTCATCGAGGAGGAGCGGGTTCCTGAGACTGTTGCGGTGCAACGAACCATGGAAGGCATGATCCAGCAAGACGGCGCCAACCTGATCATCGCGACGTCATTTGGCTATTTCAGACCTCACGTGCAGCAGATCGCTGCGAAATATCCCGACGTCATGTTTGCGCATTGCGGCGGTGTGTGGGACGAAACGATGCCGACGAACATCGGGACATTCTACGCCTACATTTATAGTGCGCAGTATGTTTCAGGCATCGTCGCGGCCCATATGACGAAAACGAAGAAGCTAGGAGTCGTTGCGGCCAAGCCTACGCCGAACCTTATCCGCAGCATCAACGCTTTCGCGATTGCGGCGCGCTCCGTTGACCCGAGCATCAAAGTTCAGGTCATCTTCACCGGTGATTGGGTTCTGCCCGTGCGCGAAGCCGAGTCGGCCAATTCCTTGGTTGACCAGGGCGCCGACGTCATCGCCTGCCATGTCGACAGCCCCAAAGTGGTTGTGGAGACGGCTGAAAAGCGTGGTGTGTACTCCTGCGGTTATCATTCGAGTCAGGCCGACATCGCGCCGAAGGGTTTCCTGACGGGTGCAGAGTGGGACTGGTTCACGCCTTACAGCAATTTCGTCGATGCGGCCCGGAACGGAAATCCTCCCGTTCACTATCTTCGTGGTGGCTTCGCCGAGAATTTCATCAAGAACACGCCGTTCGGCTCCGCAGTAACCGCTGAGGCTCGCGCGGCGGCTGAAAAGGCCCAAGCCGCCCTCGTATCCCGAAATCTATCGATTTATGCTGGTCCGTTGAAAGACAACAACGGCAACGTGGTGATTCCGGAAGGAACGAGCCTTGCCGAGAATGATCATCGACTGGACAAGATTGACTATCTGGTCGACGGCGTGATCGGTCAGAAGTGAGGTCGGTCCCCATGGTCGACCTAACTCGAGCGCTGACGGCAGTGCCAACACGAAAATGGCATGCAAACTACGTGGCAGTGACGGCCCCCGTCGGGGCTGTCATTGTTGCCTCGATCATCTTTGCGATGTTTGTCGGACTCTACGGTTTTGACCCCTTGAAGGTTTTTACCTTCATCGTCGAAGGCGGGTTCGGCAGCGGTTTCGCCTGGCAGGACACCCTTTCCCGTGCAGCTCCGCTCATTCTCGTCGGGCTTGCGGTGGCGATACCGGCACAAGCCGGTATGGTCATTATCGGCGGGGAAGGAGCCCTGGTTCTCGGAGGGCTTTCGGCCGCCGTTATCACCCTGCCGTTCATAGGTGCCCCACCACTTCCAATGCAGCTCATGATGATCTTGGCAGGATGTATTGTCGGAGCCATCTGGTTTGGACTTGTGGGTCTTCTGCGGCAGTGGCGCGGCCTCAACGAAACTATAACGAGCCTCCTCCTTGTTTACATTGGGCTTGCGATCTTCAATCAACTCGTGGAGGGCGTGCTTCGCGATCCGAGCAGTCTCGACAAGCCGTCAACGCACCCGATCGACGCTAGCTATATGTTACCGGCTATCCCCGGTACCTACATTCACGTCGGCCTGCTGATTGCCACGTTCATGGCCCTTATCGCCTTCGTTGTCATTCGCTTTACGAAATGGGGGTTCGCTCTTCGCGTGGTTGGCGGCAGTGAGCGGGTTGCCCGAATGATCGGCCTGCGGGTCAACCGCTGGATCATCGGGGCGGCCGCAGCCGGTGGCGCAATGGCGGGCTTGGCTGGCGCGATCGAGGTGGCAGCCGTGCAAGGCACCGCCAATTCCTCGCTACACGTAGGCTATGGCTTCAGTGGCATCCTTGTGGCCTTTCTCTCACGTCATTACCCCCTGGCTGTCATTCCAGTGTCGATATTGATTGGCGGCGTTCAGGCCAGCGGCAGTCTCCTTCAGCGCCGCCTTGGGCTGCCCGACGCCACGGTGCTGGTCTTCCAAGGCATTATCTTCGTTTGCGTTTTGGTGGGCGACGCCATGGTCCGTAAACTCAGCGATAGCGGAAGGAGCTGACCCATGGACACGACCTCACTCAGCTGGACCGTTTTGCCGCTCGCTATCCTTGCAGGCGCGATCCGGGTCTCGACTCCGTTTATTTTCGTCAGTCTCGGCGAGAGCATCACCGAGAAGTCCGGCCGCATCAATCTCGGTCTTGAAGGTAACCTCGTTCTCGGAGCGATGTCGGCGTACGCCGTTTCGTTCCTTACCGGTTCGCCGTGGGCTGGTGTTCTCGCCGCAGGCGCGGTGGGCATGCTCTTTGGCACCTTGCATGGCCTCCTTTGTAGCGTACGGCGGGTGAACGACACGGCCATCGGTATCAGTCTCATGGTACTTGGAACCGGCTTGGCGTTCTTTTGGGGAAAGCCGTTCATCGAGCCAAAGGCTCCGTCGCTGCCGACAATTCCCCTGGGATTTTGGACCGATGTCCCTCAGATTCAGTCGGCTCTCGACGTAAACGTGCTCTTTTTTGTTGGAGTGCTGCTGGCGTTCGTGCTGCGCCTCTTTTTCAACCGAACCGGTTGGGGCCTCATGCTGCGGACTGTTGGCGATAGCGAAGACGCCGCGCGAGCCTTGGGTTTTCCGGTTCTGAAAGTACGGATCCTCGCAACGAGCGTCGGCGGATTTCTGGCGGGGGTGGGCGGCAGCTTCCTGTCCCTCTCTTATCCCGGCAGTTGGAGCGAAGGCCTGTCCAGTGGGCAGGGGATCATGGCGGTAGCGTTGGTGATTTTTGCCAGGTGGGATCCGGTCAGGGCGCTCTGGGCGTCGCTCCTTTTCGGAGGCGCGGGCGCTATCGGCCCTGCTTTGCAGGGAATGGGCATTACCGGCTTTTACTACCTTTTCAACGCAGCCCCATATGTCCTGACGTTGGCGATCATGATGGTGTCAACCTCACGGGCTCAAACGTTCAGTGACGCACCCGGTGAACTCAGCCTGCACCGATAAGAGCGAAGGGAAACCAACATGAATGCGATCAGCTTGGACCTCGTGAACATGACCAAGCGGTTTGGCGCGCTCACGGCACTCGACGGTGTTCGCCTTTCCGTCAGGGCCGGAAGCGTCCACGCGTTGCTAGGCGAGAATGGTGCTGGCAAGAGCACGCTCGTCAAGTGTCTGGTCGGTTTTTACCAGCCGGACGAAGGTTCCGTCTTGGTTGATGGTCAAGGAGCCAATATCGCGACGCCGAAAGACGCTGACGCCCTCGGGATAGGCATGGTGTACCAACATTTTACCCTGGTTCCCTCCATGACCGTTGCCGAAAATCTCATCGTGAGCGAAGCGCGATTGCCCGGTTTCATCGATTGGCACTCGACCGGCGATCGGTTGCAGGCGCTGATGAAGACGATGCCTTTCCACGTCCCTCTCAACGTGCGTGTGTCCCAATTGTCTGCAGGTGAGAAGCAGAAGGCCGAGGTGGTCAAGCAGCTCTACCTCGGCCGCCGTCTCCTGATCCTGGACGAGCCCACCTCCGTCTTGACGCCTGATGAGGCGAAGGAGGTTCTGGGCTTCGTGCGGCATCTCACTGGTACCGGAAAACTCAGCGCCATTCTCATCACACACAAGTTCGACGAAGTGACCCGCTATGCCGACGACGCGACGATTTTGCGTAAGGGGCTTGCCGTCCATACGGGCCGCGTGGCGGAAATGACCACTGCGGAGATGGCGGAGGCGATGATCGGCCATGCATTGGAGAAGAAGAGCGCCAAGGCTCGGGTTCCAACATGTTCCGAAGCGCTTTTGTCAATCCAACATTTGTCCGCGCCGGGGGATATCGGCTTGCCTGCTGTCAAGGATGTCTCTCTTGATGTGGGAAAATGCGAGGTCGTCGGTGTCGCGGGAGTATCCGGGAATGGCCAGAAGGAATTGGTCGAGGCCCTGATGGGACAGCGAGATCACTCGGGCGTTGTCAAGGTATGCGGCAGGGCCTTCCATGGAACCCGGAAAGAAATCGCCGATCTCGGAGTCTACGGTCTCCCGCAAGAGCCCTTGAAGAATGCCTGTGTTCCACGCATGTCGCTTCAGGAGAATATGGCGCTTCGAAACTTCGACAGATCGCCGGTCGCCGTGGGCCAGTTCATCAGCGGCAAGGCAATGGCAGAGCAAGCGCTGAACTTTGTTCAGCAGTTCCGCGTAAAGGCAGCCGGTCTCGATGCCGAAATGTCCACGCTGTCGGGCGGCAACGTGCAACGGGCCGTGCTGGCACGCGAGCTTACAAACGAAGTGCAGGTTCTCATCGCCTCAAACCCCACTTTCGGCTTGGATTTCAAGGCTTGTGAAGAGACGCGCGAAAGGATTGTCAATGCTCGCAACAACGGCGCTGCCGTCCTGCTGCTTTCGGAAGATCTCGACGAGCTGTTTGATCTTGCCGACCGCATCGTTGTCATGAGCGGCGGCCGGATCGTTTACGATGTTGACGCCGCAACCGCAGACAAACAGACCATCGGCCGCCATATGGCGGGTGCAGCCTGACGGTCGGAAACCGTCAGCGTGAGACGCATCCGGCTCTCACTGTTCGTCCGTACACCGATCGACGATCGCTAGAGACCCGTTCGCACCCGCGGCCGCTGCAGTTCCGCCACCGCCATAACGAAACGCAGTTCATCTTTTCCGCAATTCATGTACGCGTGCTTGTCGTCGGTACGCGCTATGACGGATGACCCTGCCTGCGCAAAGTGCTCGCTGTCGCCTAATTTCAACGTGAGTTCGCCTACCTCGACATTGAGAAGTTCGAGCGTGCCGGGCGAATGGCCAGGCGATTCGAAAATCTCGCCCGGCAACAGTGTCCAACGCCACAGCTCAATCTCATCCGGGCCGTTGGTGCCGACCAGAAGCGTGGCGCTTCCTCCCTTTGGACCTCGCCACAAGGTCGATGCATCTTGCGGCGGGACGATGCGAACCGGAATGCCGGAGGCGACGCCGACGAAATCCGCAACCGACACGCCCAGGGCAGTGGCGGCCCGGCACAGCGTGGCGATGCTCGGATTGGCCGTTCCCTTCTCGATCTCGACGAGCATACCCTTGCTCACGCCGGACTTCCTGGAGAGTTCGTCAAGAGTCAGGCCACTTTGGCGCCTGAAGGTTTTCAGGTTTTGGGAGACGGTCGCACTGACACGTTCGACATCGGCGACCGATTCGGTCGATATATTGACTTTCTTTTCCATGGTCGATATCATAGACTAAATTGGTCAATGGAGCTAGTGGGCATGTTGAATTCTCCGGTGATAGACAGCGGCATCGCAAGAATTGCACCGGACTTTCGCGCGGCCAGCATTCTGGTGGATGCCAAGGATATAGTGCGGGGCACCATGAGCCCCGACGTTCTGGACGAAGCCTGTGAGTTCGTCCGCGCCGGCGGACCTCAATGGGCGGATGCGCATCTTGCCGCTTGGGCAGAGGTCTATAGCCGTTTTGGAGCCAAGCCCAACCGGACGCCGTGTTCTGCCCAGGCGCTGAAGAAGCGGGTCGATAAGGACGGCCGCCTTCCGTCGATCAACCCGCTCGTCGACCTTTATAATGCCGTAAGCCTGCGCTTTGCAGTGCCCGTTGGCGGCGAAAATTTTGATGCCTATGTCGGCAAGCCGCGACTGTCGATTGCTGACGCGACGGAGATTTTCGATTCAGTTGCGAATGGTGAGGCGATCATCGAACATCCGTCGAATGGCGAAGTGATCTGGCGCGACGATGTCGGCGTGACATGCCGCCGGTGGAACTGGCGACAGGGAACGCGCACGCGGCTGGATTCTGTTAGCGGTCGGATGTGGTTCATCCTGGAAAGCCTTGGGGAGATGCCCGAGGAGGCACTGGAGGAGGCAGCCAACATGCTGGTCAAGGGTCTTCGACAACTGGCGCCAGGGTGCGAAATCCACAGGCAAAAGCTCGTAGTAGCCTAGCTGCACCGACAGACTCGGTGGCGAAAGTCAATGTCGGTGGAAATCAAGAACCGCCGGAATTTAAGCGCGTGTTTGCAACGCAGCGGTACTCAATCGAAGTTCGGGGTGGGGTGGCGTGCCAGAGCGCAGGCGTGCCAGAGCGCAGGAATGTGCATGGGCGTGCAACCAACGATTCCTGCGGTTAGTTGAGAAGTCTGTTCCCAGGTTGGTGAAATCCACTGTTTGCATGCCCGAGCTAGAATCTCTTCCGAAGTCCTCTCCCCCTTTCGGGGCCTAGCCCATGTGATTTCTTGAGGACGGGGTTGGAGTTGTCCGGGCGCCAGTAAGCGATGTAGCCGAGCCTAATGCCGCCCTTGCCATCGTGGACGGGTCGCAAGACGACACCTTGCTCCGGGACAATGTGCGCACCTTCGCACTGCAGGCTGATCCCCTGCCCGCTGGCGACCTCGGCGAGGATGCTTGCGGCTCAGCTGGCGCATGATGACTTCCGGGTGATCGGAAGGTGCGGCAAGATGGCGAAGGACGACATTGCGGATGTCAGGTCCCGAGTCATCATGGCTGATCAGGCATCGCTAGCCCTTCAGCTCCGACCAGTAGATGGTCCCCTTCTCGGCGAGCGCAGGGTCTTCCGTCAGTACTACGACCAATTGCGCGGACCAGAGCGGCAGGCAGGCGACAAGTTCCGTCCTGCCGGTCTCGCCAACCACGATCGCGAGGTCGGTTGTGCCTGACATGACGCCTGCCTTCAGTTCGATATAGGAGGCCTCCAGCAGCTCCACCTCGACGCTGGGAAACTTGCTCCGGAAAGTCTTGAGGGCAATGCGGAAGCATCCCGATGACATCGACTTGTAGAACCTGATGACGAGGCGTCCGGTCTCGCCGGCGCCGCTCGCCTTGGCGCGTTCGGAGAGGCGTTGAAAGGCGTCGATGATGTGCCGGGCGCCGACGACGAACTCTTGGCCGGTGGGCGTCAGCCATGCCCCCGACGTCGCGCGGTCGAAGAGGGAGACGCCAAGCTCGTCCTCCAACGCACGAATGCGCTTGCTGATGATCGGCTGTCGGACATTCAGCTCGTGGCCGGCAGCGCTGAAGCTTCCGTTGCGGGCAGCCGCCACGACATATCGGAGATGACGTAGGTCCATTATACTTTGCTCACTCATGGGAACGACAGCATCGCCGTTCTGGTGGCAGCCGTTCGAGAGCGCAGATATCTATGAAAAGAGGGCTGCCGTCGGGACCTGTTCGACGGCAGCCAAGTTGCCTCGGGAGGAGGCTGGGAACATTCATGCACCCATTATGTCCATGGATGCTGCTGCGTTGCATTCGCGTGCACCTATTCAATTCAGATCCGGATCCACCATAGGCGGCCTACCTGCCGTTGCGGTACCAGCGCAGCGACATGCAGGAGAGGCCTGCGTCAATCTCTCGATCTCGGCCGTCTTCAGCGGCACGACCTTGTAGCCTTGCCTGTCGAGTTCCTCGAGCGTGCGTGGATAATTGGCACTGGCGAACACGACGTCGTTGACGCGCAAGACGTTGGCCGCCGGCTCTTCGCCTTCCCGCACGACGATCTTCCGGAAACTCTCGAACACGGCAGCATCGGCGAGTGTCGCCGTCGCAATGATGGTCTCACCGTCGAGCAGCGAGGACGGAGTCTTGGAGTGCAGCACGCCCTTCGGGGTCTCCGCGATCCGGGCCTTTCTGCCAAGCTTCTCGATGGAGGAAATGAGGGCTTCCGAACTAACTCGGTTAGTGCGGTCGGAGAGGCCGATCAGGACGCCGCTGAGCGTGTAAAAATGCAATTCGAGGGCGTCGCGTTGGGTTCCCGCTAAAAACGGTAAGGAGCAGGAGCTTTCGGTCAGGGCACCAAACGGCCTAACCACTCCTATGTGATCACCCGATCCATGCCCGATTTTCCCCTGCCATGTCCGGCCTGCACCTGACCATCGAATGGGCGATAGCCGGGCCTCCCGACGTCAGGATCATTGGCCTGACTCCCGACAGACACACGGTGCATAAAATACGCGGGTCGTGCTTCCATTAGCCGTCGCCGTCCGGCTCTTCGAAGACGACAGGTCGAGCGGCATCCAGCACCTCCTGTGGGTTTTGTGAAATCCGCGACACGGCGCTGTGCCGCTTTGCGTCCTGCCACGTTTTCATTGAAGCCATTGCATAACCTGCACAAATATTTTTTCGGACGCGATCTTTGCGCCCTTGGCACGCCTTTTGCAGTTTCTTTGTCGAGAGACCGCAGGTGCATGGCTTCCGATGTTCTGGGTACTGGAGAAACAACATTGACATACAGGACAGGGCTTGCCAGGCGCTGGCAATACACCCGAACACGAACAGACCCCAGCGCGCCCTACCCGGCGTGGTTCGCAGCATTGACGGAAGCGCGGGCCTCCGCGGAGCCTCACGGCGATGCGAAGAACTTCGGCGCCCCGGCCCTCCGGCAAGCGACGCTGCCCCTCCCTGAAGCCTGAGCGGCTGAGAGGGGACTGGGGGAAAACGAGAACGGGCCGGCGGGGATGAGAGGAATTATGGGCCTGGAGGACTGGCAGTGATCTCAATCCGTGGCTGGACCTATGTTCCTGTCCCGACGGCAACCAGTTGGCCAACTTGCCCTGAGAGCAATGTCGGCAGCGGTGTGTGATCTATTGGAGGGCCTGAATGAACAAGTATGTCAGTTTGGACTTGAATGCTTCCTCAAGGGCTAAGGATCGACTTGGAGCATCTGTCGCACTTTTCGGCGGAAACCCTGTCGTCGCTCCGGGACGGATTACGCCGTGGCCGGCCGCAAAAAGGAAGCATTTGAAGGCCCTTGGGGCAGTTGTGGATAGCGGCAGGTATCATCGGGTCAATCATTCGGTTGTTACTGACCTTGAGCGGCGCTTCACGAACTGGGCAGGAAATTGGACAACACGGGCGGTCGGCAGCGGCACTGCGGCAATACACGTTGAAATCGATTACTACAAAGATCGAGGACACCAGGTCGTTACTGCAGCGCTCAACTGGCCAGGGGCGGTTGGCCCGATCTCGATCAGCGGCCTAGAGCCGAGATTCGTCGATGTTGATCTTACGCTTGCCGGTATTGACGACGAAGCAGCCGCCGACACTATGGGATCGGATGTGGCGGCGGTCCTTGTTACACACCTATTTGGCAACAATATTCGCGCCCCGAGAACGCGGGCTGCAGCCCGGAGCCGAGGGATAGCAATCATCGATGACGTGTGCCAGTCAATCGGTGCCGTCAAGGATATCGTGGATGGTGTGTACCTTGAGAGCGACGCCCTCGCGTTGTCGGGAAATGGCGCCAAACATCTTGGAGCGGGAGAACTAGGTTTCGTTCTCACGAAGGACCTTAGCCTCATCGAGCATGTCGACCATGTTTCATTGACAAGTTCATCTCGCAGTGGAGCGCGAACATTTTCAGCTTACTCCCAGGGCTACAACTATCGGCCAAACGTTTTCTCTGCGGCGATAGCAGGATCGCGCATCAAGAGCTTAGACCAGCAACTCCAGAAGCGGAGAAGTAATGCGACGACTCTATGGCAGATGATCAGGGATCTTCCCGGGCTGTCGCCTCTATTCGATCCTACGGACCATAACCAATCAATGCTTAACTTTCCTCTGCGCCTCAAACCAGAAATGTTGGGCTTTTCCCAGGGCTCTGCTGGTAGAGATTTTGTAGTTGAGCTGCTTCGGGCAGAGGGCGTACCGGTTTTGGTTTGGCTCACGCGACCTGTATTCGAATACTTACCCGCAGTGTGCGGAAGATGGAATGCAGCCGATTTTCCGAACACCATGAGGCTTTTGGACACAATGTTCTGCGTTTCGGAGATCGCTCCGCCGAACGACGCCGAAATTATGAAACTCTACGCTGACGCCTTTCACAAGATCTGGAGTGCCCTTCCTAAAATCCTCGGAAGGGGTGCGTGAGGTTGCGACAGCCGCATAGGAGATTCAAGGGCGAGGGAAAGATGGAACCAGCTTTGAAAGGGTTTCCTCCTTATGGCATTTCCGCAGTGGTGAAGTTCGGCGGAAGTCTCATGCGCAACCTGGAGACCTGCAGAACGGTTCTGGCTGGACTTGAGCACGTCCGTAGTTCCGGTCACCGAATCTTGGTTGTCCCCGGAGGCGGTCTTCCGGACAAGGTCATAGAGGCGGTAGACGCAGCACATCCTCTCGCGGCGTTTACCGCACATCATGCCTGTGCGCTCGCACAGGACCAGACGGGATACATGATCACCGATCCAGCATTCTCATCGAACCTAGCTGCGTGCTCGACCCTTGGCGAGTGCCGGTTGCTTATCAAGGAAGGTAAGATTCCCGTGTTGCTACCTTCTCGGATCCTTTTTGCACTCGACCCGGTTGAGTGGAGCTGGGATATCACTTCCGATTCGATCGCCGCCTGGGTTGCATGGCTGACAAATACCGAGAAACTCGCGATTCTGACAGACGTTGATGGCGTCTACCGGAACGGCAGAACAGATCAACCTGCAGCGCTGATGTCCGAAGTTGCTTCTGATGAGTTGGCGCGCGTCGGTCACACGTCGATCGACGCATGTGCGGCTCACTTCATGGCACAACGAGGTCTCTCGGGTGCCGTGCTGAATGGTGCATTTCCGCAGCGATTGAGTGATTGGCTTGAAGGACGCAAAGTAACCGGCACCCTTATTAGGAACCCCTTACAGCGGGAACAGCCGGTGCAGACTGGGAGGGGAGCAGCGTAAATGGCGTCGGTGGGCTTAACCGTGTATGGACCCGAGGTCGCAAGATCCGGCCTGACCAGCGAACTTGATCAGTTTATCGCCCGTGAAGGAAGGCTGGAGCCTGATAATCGATTCTTTGCCGTCCACAGTCGCAGTTCCATTGAAGCATTCTACTCCCTTGCGGGATCAACCCACGCGAAACACTGGCCGCTCGTGCTGGACCTTTTCGACATGCGCCCGGTGTGTGCAACACTGTGGATCGGGGATGAAGCTTTATCATACCTTCAAAGTCTCAAGGGCAAGGCCCAGCCTGCCCAATCAGCCAAAGGAACCATTCGCAGTCGCTTTTACTGCGATAATCCAGTCACGAACCTTGTCCACGTGAGCGACAGCGAGAGCTTGATGCGCGAGGAACTCAGAATTCTTCGCGCTCACTCCACCGGGACGGGTGAGGCCAGTTGGAAGGCGCTCAATTCCGGCCGGATTTCACACTCGTCATTCCGCGTGCTGCTTACAAGCTTGGGGAACACCTCAGCACCTCATTCCGACATCTATGACATAGGCGACGATGCTGTTGCGAACGCACGCGCTGCGTTCGAGCAGGCGGAAGCGCTCGCCGTGGGCTGCGGAATGCTGGAAACGGTCCAAGGATTTCTCGCAGGGGACGTTGCCAGCCTGAAAGACCTCCTCAACAGAGTAGGCGGACTTTCAGCCTGGGACCGCCTTCTGCTCGAGGCGGGCCTTCTTGCCATGCCTTGCTGGAACTCACTCATCCACGCGTCGCCCGCATGGGAGGGAGCATGATGTCGCGTGTACTATGCAGGGCGCTCACGGCGATGGCGCCTAATCGGTCAGAAGAGAGTTGGCTCGCAGGCAGCAGCGTCATCGCTCATCTCCTAAAGCGAATTCCGAACGACATTGATATCCATCACCTTCAACAAGGCGCTTTTGAACATGCGATCGGGCAGGACACCAATGTTCTGACACGATCGGGGTTCGTGGCAATTGTGTCAAAGGTTTCGCCTAGCGAACTCGAAAGAACCTTTGCCCATGCGCAAGGAACCGTAAAGATCAACTGGGTCCTAGAGTCGGAGAGGCCAATGCCTCTTATTTCTGATCCGACCATCGGTGTGCGCGCCAACTATACGGCCATCGTGGCACGCAAAATTGAGATGTACAAACACGATCGCCTAGCCAAGCACCGCGAGGATCTTCTTTGCCTTCTCCGCAATGAATCTTGCATGGAGACCGAGCTTGACATCGCTTGCTTCAAATCTCAGCTCGCCGCGTTGGAATTGAAACGCCAACCATGACACGAAGCTCGTGTACCTGGCCACAGGGAGGCCTCAAATGATGACGGTAGAAGGAATCAGAGAGCGTCTGGCTTCAAGCCAAAAACGTAGTTTTCCGTTCCTCATGACCGAGTTTGGGTTAGACTTGGTTGTGCATGAAGGAGTTTTTCCTCCAGAAGAGTTCGGTGGCTGGCGATGGGCGACTGAGAATTTCCCCCCGGTTCAAGGACTAGATATCCTAGAAATCGGGTGCGGGTTTGGCCTGCCTGGTCTGCACCTCGCGAGAGCGGGGGCCAGATCTGTGACGTCCGTTGATATAAACGCCCGCGCAGTCGCCAACACGATTGAAAATGCAGTCCACAACAACATCTCTAATCTTAAAGCTTTCAAAAGCGACGTTTTCTCTAATGTGCGGCCTAAACGACAATTTGATATCATTTTCTGGAATTTCCCCAGCCAGTTCGCCCCCGACGGCTTTGAATATGAAAACGATCTTGAATGTGGGATAATCGACGCCGGATATAATTTGCTACGGAGGTTCTTATCAGAGGGGCCGGACTGGCTTACGAACGATGGCCGGATAATCATGGGTTTCGGCAGCTACGCCCGCGATGACATCCTTTCAGAGATCGTACGCGAAAACCGGCTTGAAGCATCCATGCTAGTTAAGGGAGCGCAACAGACTGGGACAGCGACCTATAGGCTTGTGCAAATCCGTAAAGGTCACGAACAGCCACGAAGTCGTTTCAGCCAGTCTCGGGCACTCACCGAGCGCGCTCGGGGCCTATATCCGGCCGGCGTTACCAGAGTTTCGGTAGGAACAGTTCCAATTGGTAAGAGAAATGATGGTCTGTCCATCTACGCGCACGCGGGAGAGGGCGCACGCATACAAGATGCCGACGGGAATAGCTATGTTGATTTTCACAGCAATTTTTCGACATTGATCCACGGTCATCGGCACCCGGAAACCGTCGCAGCTATTGCTTCTCAACTGGAGCGTGGCACTTGTTTTGGCAATCCAACGGTAGCTGACATCGATCTCGCACAGGCGATTTGCGAGCGTATTCCTGCCATTGAGCGTGTTCGCTTCTTGAACAGTGGGACCGAAGCCGTAATGTTCGCGATAAAAGCGGCCAGAGCCATGACCAATCGTACTCGCTTAGCAAAGCTCGAGGGAGCTTTTCATGGTACTTACGATTGGGCTGAGGTGAGCGCACGCAACTGCCCGGAAAATTGGGGAGCTGACTTCCCGAACTCAAATCCACCGTATTCCAATACGCCCCCAAATGTATGCGAGGAAGTCGTCGTTTTGCCACTCAACGACACCGAACGATCAAGGACAATTATTGAGCAGCATCGTTCCGACCTCGCCTGCATCATTGTAGATGTGCTTCCCTGCGCCGCGGGCATGATCCCGCTCAATCCCGACTATCTGGCCATGCTACAGGACACTGCGCGACAGCATGGGATTTTGTTGATCAGCGACGAGGTTGTCTGCTTTCGGCTTGGCTATCACGGTGCTTCTGCAGCGAGAGGGCTCGAGCCTGATCTCGTGACATTGGGCAAGGTCGTAGGGGGCGGATTACCTATCGGCGTAGTAGGCGGACGCTCAGCGACTATGGAAGCTTTCGCTCCGCAGGATAGTGCCCCAGTACCTCAAGGTGGAACGTTTTCAGCAAACGCACTTACGATGGCCGCCGGTCGCGCTGCACTTACCGCGTTGACAGTGTCCGAAATTGAGCGGATCGACGAACTTGGTAACTACCTCCGTCAACAAGCGGAGGAGTCTGCTGCCCAGGCGGGCATAGCTATTACAGTGCAAGGGGCCGGATCCCTGTTTCGATTCCATTCAAAGCAGGCCCGACCATTGTCATATCGCGAAGCCTATCATGATGTCGCGGAGAGCGAGGCCCTGCGACGGCTGCACGCCGGCATGCTTGAACGCGGCTTCTATGTAGCAGCCCCTTTCTGGGGGAGTATCTCGACATCAATGACAATACTTCACGTCGACGATTTCCTCGATGCCTTCCGAGCATGTCTCCGCGAAATTCCCGATCTCAAGAGACTCGATAGGAGAACCGCTACATGAGCCTAACCGCTTCGCCATCGGAATCGGAAATTGCCCTGTTCAGCTTGTTGGTCTGCGACCTTACTGCGTTCGACGACTTTGACACTCAGCTTCTCGCCCTCAATCTGTCCACTTTAAGAGCAGAAAGAGCTGCCGTGGGCGATATTGATCGACTACTCAGCGCATACAGAATACTACGCGCAGAATGCGCTGATGGGGATGTTGCATTTCGCTGCCAAGCCCTTCGGAGCAATGGAGAGTTCGCCGAAACGCTCAAGCAGATCCTCTATCTGTTCTATTTGGGGTCGATTCGCATCAACGGACACTGGAAGCGTTGCGGTTGGAGGCAGCATGAGGACGCGCTTGTTTGGAAGGCGTTTGGGGTTCATTCCCCTATGACCCGCGGTGAGGGTGAGTTTGGCGATTGGGCCGAAAGGCCGCGAGACCGTGCTCGGATGGACCAGCGAAACGAGCGGCGGGATGAGCACTGACCTCCGCGACGTGGCGATAATCGGATCTGGATTCGCAGGCTCCCTGATCGCAAGTTCATTGGCTGAAGCGGGCATGGATGTTGTGTTAATCGAAGCTGGTTTGCCAGTCGAAGACGAGAGGCACGTCAGGCAAGGGCTACGGGAGACATTTGCCAACTCGGATGAAGCCGAGACCTTCGCCCCATATGCGGACCTCCTTCCCCCACAAGATAGGGAACATAAATTCGAATACTTCATCCAAGGAGCTACTGGACCCGACCGTTTCGAAGGCCAATATCTGCGGCTTGCTGGTGGAACAGGCCTCGCTTGGCTGGGGACAGCGTTGCGTATGTGCCCGAACGACTTTCGCATGCGGACTTCGTATGGTCGCGGGCAAGACTGGCCTATCTCTTATGCTGACTTGGAGCCATGGTACTGCATGGCTGAAGAAGCAATTGGCGTGGCGGGCAGCCCGGACGCCGACCTCTCCTTGAATTCATCGAGAAGTAAGCCCTTTCCCATGCCAGCTATTCCGCAGAGCTACACTGATCAATACGCAATTGCTCGGATCAAGGGCATGCAATTTGCGTCCAAGGAAATCCGTATTGTCCCTACTCCTCAAGCGCGTAACTCAATCGACGGGTATAACGGCCGGCCACTTTGTGAAGGCTATTCGTCCTGCGTGCCGCTTTGCCCAGTAGGCGCAAAATACGATCCCTTAGTGCATTTACGACGCGCATTGTTGCGCGGAGCGGAACTGCTTGCGGGCGCGGTTGTCTCGAAACTGGACTCGTCCAACGACGGCCGGATAACTACCGCTTGGTTCGTGGACAGCGACGGTTCGACCGGAAGCCTCCAAGCCCGCATATTCGTGTTGGCTGCAAACGGGATAGAGACACCGAAGTTGCTGATGCAGTCCAACCATCAACATGCCGCTGGCTTGGCGAATGAAAGTGGTCTGGTCGGATGTAATCTTATGGATCATGCTGAGAAGCACTCCTGGGCCGTCGTTCCTGATCCGATTTTTGCTTACAGAGGACCGCAATCCACATCGGGAATAGAGATTCTTCGCGACGGTCCATTTCGGACAGATCGGGCAGCATTTCGGACCGCGCTGCGCAATGACGGCTGGCGCAACGTTAATGGCGCCCCGTACGGTGATGGAGCTTTATCCTCCGCTGCGGTCGGAGGCACGTTAATTGGGTTAATCGACCAGCAGGGTCTTGTCGGTGAGCATTTGTTCAATGCGGTCCAAAGCATAGGAATTCGACAATTTGCACTGCAGAGCGTTATCGAAATGCTTCCAGACCCGTCTAACTTGATTAGTCTCTCGTCGGAGAAAGACCACCTTGGCTTGCCTCGTCCGGAAATTCATTTCCGGCTCGACAAATACAGCCGCGATGGCATCGCGACCGCAGCACGCCTTCATCGAGAGATCTTTCGCGCATTACGCTGCAAGCAAACGGCGTTCGGCATTCATATGCAAGACGACAGAACAGCGTCGGATGCCGGAGGCAGTCATATCATGGGCACCACTGTCATGGGAAACGACCCAAAGACGTCGGTAGTAGATGCGAATTGCATGGCACATTCCCACAAAAATCTATTTGTTGCCAGCAGCGCGGTTTTTCCGACAGGAGCAGCGGCGAATCCGACGTTAACAGTGTGCGCACTTTCCCTTCGGCTCGCCGAATATCTCAAAGACACAATGCGTACTCGCTAGCCATGGTCGCCGTTCTTCCGCAAATGTGGGATGGGGTACTGGAACTTCGTCCCGTGATTCCCAGCGACCTCGTCCAGCTTCTTCCGCTTTGCGTCGAGCACGCCGCATACGAAGGGTCCACAATCCATGAAAACGACCAGGCCATGCGTTGGAATTCTGCGTTTTTTGGCACGCCTCCACAGCTATATGGCTGGGTCTGCAGCGAAGGTGGACACTTGGGCGTAGCGCTGAAAGGATACATGACCGCCTCGATCTCTATTTCGACGTGGTTCGCAAAGCCATACGTGTTTCTAGACTGTATTTACCTCAAGCCCATCATTCGACGCATGGGTATCGGCCGGTCAATGCTAATGACGTTGCGAGAGTTTGCACGAGGACAAGGGTGTCAAGAGATCCAGTGGCAGACTATCTTGTCAAACGAAACAGGAAGTGCGTTTTACAGTTCGCTCGGAGCGATACCGGTCACGAAGACGAGATGGAGCTTACCAGTCGAGTGAGATCGCAGCCGCCTACAATTCGTCTCGAGCAGCAGTTGACGGCCCGTGCAATTAAAAATAGCTCCGGCGGAGTAACTGATGCCGCCGGAGCCGCGTGCTTGGGGCACATTTGGAAAACCTTCAGCCGGTTTTGGTTCAGCGGCGCGCGAACTCGATGAGCCCGCTCCCATCGTCCGTAGGATACTCGCGAGCGATGATGTCGTCATCCTCTACTGGAGCGGTGTGATGCACGAGTACGCCAGCCTCGGTTATTGTCACGATGTCATATGTCGGCTCCGATTCCATAAATTCGGTGATCCCTGGCTTAAAGCTCAACGCAATACGGTGCGAGACGCCCCGATTGCAGCTAAAAGGAATCCCGTGCCAAACGCCGCTTGTCGTCAGGTGAAGATGACCAAAGGCGATGTGCATGATCGACTTTTCAGCGCGGATTTTCGAAAGGAAAGGATGCGGATCGTTGAGTAAGATGTCGTCAAAGATTGGCACCCCGACCGAAAACGGAGGGTGATGCATGAATATTACCGATCGTCGTGACCCGTTGTCTTCGAACACGTCATGCAGCCACTGAGTGCGCTTGGTGCACATACGACCCCAGCCGGGATGGTCATCGTCGAGGGTGTCGAGAAAGATGAGCCGAACGTCACCTAAATCGGTTGTGGATTGAACAAATCCAAATTGATCGATCGGTTCATTTGGAAATACTCGTCGGAAGTTGTCTCGATTATCGTGATTACCTAAGAGCAAGCGATATGGAACACGCAGTTCAGCTAGTATTGTAGCGAGGGCTTCGTAAGCTGGAATCTGCCCTCGGTCGGTCAGATCGCCTGTGATGACGCAAAACGCCGCGTCACTGTGATACCGATTAATTGCTGTGACCACCGCGGACAGGCGGGCGCAAGGATCAAGCCCAACGACGGGTTGACCAAAAGGCGCAACATGCGTGTCGGTGATGTGGATAACTTTCAGCATTTATATTGACCTTCGGAGAAGAAAATTGAGGAACAAGAAGGGGGCAGTCGCCCCCTCTCATTCTGGCCTATTCGTTGACGATCTCTTCGGTGGACTGGACCATCTCCTGGAGCCCATCTGCCGGGGAGACATCGCCGTTTCCGATGCGGAACAGGATCTCAGACTGTGCCTTCCAAACCTTGATGCTCTTGACGTTCGGGTAGCCGAACCAGGCCACAGCAATGGGCCACTGTGTGAGGCTCGTCTTCCAATCAGGATTCGACGCGTAGAACTCGCCGAGATACTCGTTCTTCAAGGCCTGCTTATTGGTTGGCATGTAGCCGGAACCCAGCACGGTGACCTTCTGGCCGGCAGGGCTGGTCAAGAACTTTACCAACTCCCAGGCCGCCTTCTGCTTTTCAGGGTCCTGCGTCAGGATCGTGGCGAAGTTGCCACCGGTCGGAACATGGCCGTCTGCGGCTCCCATCGGAAAAGTGCCGGTGACCAGCTTGAACTTGCCGCCGATCGCATCACCCATGGTTCGGATGTCGCCAGTCGAACCGATGAAGATGCCGAGTTTGCCGGCCGCGAACTGCGCCATGCCCGCGTCCTCGTCGATCCAGGGCATACCGATCTCGTCGACCAGGCGTCGAACAGTCGTTGCCGCCTTCAGACCCGCCTCATCACCGTAGGTGACCTTGGTCCTGTCCGGGCTCATCATCGTGCCGCCATAGCTGAAGATCATGGCCTGCCAGAACCAGTCGCCGAGGGCGAGGTTGATCTGCATCCCGTCGACGTCACTATTGGCCTGCTTGATCGTCTTGGCCGCTTCGATGAACTCGTCCCAGGTCTCGGGAAGGTTTTCGGTATCGAGGCCCGCCTTTGTCATGAGGTCGGCGTTGAAGTAAGCGATCGGCGTCGATGCGTTGAACGGCAGGCCCCACTGGTGCCCGTCGATGCGACCAAGCTCGAGCACGTTCGAGTCATAGTTCTCGTTGATCCAACCCTCACCTTCCCTGTCAAGGAAAGGCTTCATATCGGTGATCTGGTCACGCGGGGCCAGTGTCGCGACGAGGTCGGGCAGAAGGTTCATGCCGGCGAAAAAGATGTCTGGCGTCTGACCGGTCATGGCCTCGCGAGCGACGGCCAGATGCCCCTCATAATAATCGGTCGCCGGCGCACGGAACTTGATCTTGATGTCCGGATGTTCCTTCATGAAGGCGTCTGCGAGCGGTTGATAGAAGCGCTCACGGAATGCTCCATAGGCATGTACGATCTCAAGTGTGGTTTCTGCCCGCGCCGGATCGGCACTGAAGCCGGCGGCGGCCGTCAAACCGGCAGCCAACAGGCAAGCCAAAGTCTGTCTCATCGCGATAATTCCTTTCGCTGAGTTGATGGGAGAAGATGGTTGTTTTTCTTGATGGTGGCGGTTGCGCCACGGTCCACGGCCGGACGTTTCGCGTCCGGGTGGGAGCTCGAAATCACTTCACTCCGGTCATCGTCACCCCTTCGACAAAACACCGCCGCGCCAGAAGAAAAACGCAGATCAGCGGCAAGGTGATAATGGTTGCAGCGGCCATGAGCGGCCCGTAGCTGACGCCTTCCGCCGACTGGAAGTTCAAAAGGCCGAGCGGGGCAGTCATCCTGTCTGTGACGTTGACGACGATGAGCGGCCAATAGAGATCGTTCCAATGGGCGGTAACGGAAAAAACCGAGAAAGCCGCGATTGCTGGCAGAGCGCTGGGAACAATGAGGCGGAGCACGATTTCGATTTCCGTGAAACCGTCGATCCTAGCGGCATTGATGATCTCTTGCGGAAAGGTGCGGAAGTGCTGGCGGAACAGGAAAATCGCGAAAGCCGAAAAGAACCAGGGAAACATCAGCGCGAAATAGCTGTTAAGCAGCCCAAGCTTTGCGAGCGCGATGTACATGGGAAGCGCCGGGACCTGCACCGGGATGCAGAGCGCAAACAAGACAAGCCCGAACAACAGCGCCTGCCCACGGAATTTCATCTGCGCGAGCGCATAAGCTGCGCCAATGGAGGTGACGAGCTGGACGCTCAGAACTCCAACGACCACGATCAGGCTGTTGAGCATGAACAGCCCCATCGGCGCGGCGCTCAACGCTTTGCCGAAGTGTTCGGCAGTGCGCATCTTCGCTGGGTCGATCGAGAACGGGTCGGAAAAGATGTCCGCGGGATCCTTTACTGCTGCAAGGATCATCCAGACGAACGGGAGAAGGATGATCGCGGCGAACAGCAGCAGCAGACCGTGTTTCAGGGCGGCAGCGAAAATCGGCGCCAGCGGGAGTCCAGCAGGTTTGTCGAGAGACACGGCGCGCGTGGCGGATGTCATGAGTAGTGCACTCCCCTCGCTGCAAAGATCTGCACAGCAGAGATCGCCATCATGATGATCAGGAAGAATACCGTCAGCGCCGATGCATACCCGGTCTCGAAATACTGGAAGCTTGCCTGGTAAAGCTGGTGGAGGATCACCTCGGTCGATCCCGCCGGCCCGCCATGCGTGATGACGGCGACGGTGTCGAAGACCTGGAAGGCGGTGATCGTCGAGGTGATGGTCACGAATATCGTCGTGGGCCCCAGCATTGGCCATGTCACACGAAACAGCCGGTCCCAGAAACCGTCGGCGCCATCGACTGCGGCCGCCTGATAAAGGTCCCGCGGGATGCCGGTAAGCCCGGCCAGAAACAGGATCATATTGAAGCCGACGAGGTGCCAGACACCAATCGCTGCAAGCGCAAAGACAGCGATGGACGGGTTGTTGAAGAAGTCGATGCGTTGGAAGCCGAGCGCGGCGATCAGCTCGTTGACCGGCCCGACACGGCTATGCAGCATGAACTTCCAGACGAGCCCAAGCGCAACGAGCGTGCTGGCGACCGGCAAAAAGAAGATGACCTCGTAAACCCGTCGCATGCGACCGGTGCCATGCACCAGGATTGCCAAAAGCAGACCAAGGAGTACCGACCCGGAGACCACGACGAACACATAGAGAGCCGTATTCGACAGCGCATTCAGGAAGCTGCGATCATGGGCGAGATTGGCATAATTGCGAATTCCCACGAGCGACCAGTCGGTTGCTCCAAGGCTGTAGTCCGAGAAGCTCAGTCCAATGACGATGCCTATCGGAGCAAGGACAACAATGGCAAGCAGCGTGGCGGCCGGCAGAGCAAACAAATAGGCCGTGTTGATCCCGTCGGCTTTTTGTCGCACTCGATGATCTTCGCTGAAGTCTCCGGAAGTCGCAAACGCGCTCATGACACCGCCTCAAGCCGCGCGGCATCCCGGAGCTTTTCAGATCGTGCGAGCCGCCCGGCGCCATCGAACACGAGAAAGCGCTCTGGCCAAAGACCTACCCGGACTAGATCAGGATCGCCGCCGCTCGCGCGAACCTCCGCCCAATCCCGCTGCGGCAGCCGCGCCGTCACTGGAACCTGGCCGTCTCCAGTGAGTATAAGGTGAATGATGACCTCGTTTCCGAGGTTCTCGATCAGACGTATGCGCGCGTGCTTTAGAGAAGACGCGCCAAGCGGTTGGGTCTGAGCGACAACAGCCACATCTTCCGGGCGTATGCCTATTTGAATTCGCTCTCCCGGCGTCAAGTCGGTCCGCAGTTTCTGGCTTTCGCCAAACAGGCGAATGTCGCCCCGTTCCCCGATCTGGGCTGGTAGGATGTTGATCGGCGGCGAGCCGATGAAACGCGCCACGCGGATGTCTGCAGGCGCGGCGTAGATCTCCGCCGGGGTTGCGACCTGCACGAGTGCGCCGTCCATCATCACGGCGATCCTTCCGGACATCGTCATGGCTTCGACCTGGTCGTGGGTGACGTAGAGGAAGGTCGCATTCAGGCGTCTTTGCAGCTCGACCAGTTCGGTCCGAACCTGCGTCCTCAGGGCCGCATCGAGGTTGGAGAGCGGTTCATCCATCAGAAAGACGCCGGGTTGGCGCACCATCGCGCGTCCGAGCGCGACGCGCTGCCGTTGGCCCCCCGACAGTTCGCTTGGCTTGCGCTCGAGGAGCGCCTCGATTCCAAGCGACTTCGCCACCTCGCCGATGGTCGAGCCTATCTGCCGGCGCCTGGCGCTCATTCCCGGCACAAGATGACCGATCACAGGCATTCGCGCGACGAATGGCAGATTTGCCATGATCAACGGCATTGCGAGGTTGTCCCGGACCCGCATATGCGGATAAAGTGCATAGGACTGAAACACCATGGCTATGTCGCGTTGGCTGGGACGCAGCCGATTTGCGAGCTCGCCACCGATTTCGATTGATCCTGCATCCGGCTGATCGAGACCGGCCAGGATTTTGAGCAGTGTCGACTTACCGCAGCCCGATGGTCCGACGAGCGTCATGAACTCGCCGGCCTCAACCGTAAGATCGATGTTCCGAAGGACTTGGCTCGCGCCATATCCTTTTTCGATTTTTGATAGTCGAACTGCCGATCTCGTCATGTCGCTCTCCTTGATGCAAGTCTCCATAGTGGAGTTTTTTATCACTTGTATGACACAATATGGATTTTTTCTCCGCTTACTGTTTGAGCGACGCTCCACTCTGTGCGAAAGTGACTTGCCGCCGCGGCGCCCGCGGCATGCGGACGATCGCATGGTTAAGGCTCCTCTGACACTTGTTTACAATGATCGGGCGGTAGAGAGTTCGAACCGGGCGAGATTCGGGCGGCGCGGTGGCCCGAGACGAGCGTTATGGATGCGGAGAGTATGATGGCCATGCATGGCGAGAGCACACGAACGACCTCGAAGGACGGAGAGACACTTACCCCGGTCCTTTTGAAGGTCGAAACTGCGCTCGATTTCCCCAACGCCCTAGCCCGCGTTGCGCAATATATCCTGGAAAACCCCAAGAAGGCGGTTCGTCAGTCGCTGGGCGAATTGAGCTCCGCATCGCAAAGTGGGCAGGCGACGATATTTCGCCTTTGTCGCGAGCTGGGGTTCAAGGGATTCACGGATTTCAAGCTCGCGCTCGCCGCAGAGATCGGCCAGCGGGAAACCGAGCCGTCCCGAGGCGCGAGCTTGACCGTCAACTCGCTCGATGAGACCGTCTCACTTATTTCGCGCTCCGTCTCGAATACGCGTCAGCTCGTGCAGCCGGAAGTCCTGGCTTCCGCCGCGCCGCCGCTGCTGACAGCGCGCCACGTCAACATCTATGGCTCCGGAGACTCTGGACTTGCTGCCGAGGTTCTGTTTCATCGTCTGCGGCGCATCGGCGTGAACGCCCGAATATTCGCCAATGTCGGCTACGCCCATGAAGCCGCAGAAGCCATGACAAAGGACGATGCGGCGATTGCTGTCTCCCAATCGGGAGCTTCGCCTGACACGGTGGAGTTCCTGCGCAAGGCCCACCATATCCGCGCTTTTTCGCTCGCGATCACCTGCCATCCCAAATCCAGCCTTGCAAAGGTCGCCAACGTCGTCCTGCAAATGGCGCGGCTTCCGCAACCGGGTCCCAGCGAGCAGATGATTGCAGTGCCACGTGCAGTCTTCATTGCAGAGGTGCTGGCCATCGCGATCGCCGATCACGCGAAAGGCGGAACGAGGGCGGCACGCGCCTCCCAGTAATTACTCCATCCAATCCATTGCATTTGGATTTTTAATCCATTATTCCTCCTACGGAGCCGCCTCCTGGTGAGCTCGACACCGAAGTCGCCGACAGACCGGTATCGTCCATCGGGCTTTGGTGCCTCAAATCGTGGTGTGCGGCGAAACCCCCGCTGCTTGGAGCGTGAATATGGATTCTCAACCAAAACTGATCATTTTCGATTGTGACGGTGTGCTGGTCGACAGCGAGATCATCGTCAGCACGGCAGAGGCCGCGGAGATCACGAGGGCCGGCCATCGAATCAGCGTGGAAGAAGCGGTCGAACAGTTCGCCGGCGTTCCTGCCAGCGACATGTATCGCATCATCGAGGAACGATTGGGCACGCCTTTGCCGAAGGATTTTTCCGCCCGCATCGATGCACGTGTCCGCGACTTGTACCTCTCTGAACTCACTGCGATCGATGGGGTGCGCGAGACGGTTCGCCAGCTTCGGATACCCTGCTGCGTCGCCTCCAGTTCCGGCCCAAATCGTCTCGCCCTTGCGCTCTCGAAGACGGAGCTGTTCGAGCTCTTCTATCCGAACGTCTTCTCCACCGTCCTGGTGCGACACGGCAAGCCCGCGCCTGACATCTTTCTCTACGCGGCCGCAACGATGGGGGTGTCCCCCGCCGACTGCATCGTCGTTGAAGACAGCGTTGCAGGTGTAACGGCAGCCAAGGCGGCGGGCATGACGGCTTTCGGCTTTGTCGGCGGAGGACATTGCCCGCCCTCGCACGCTGCCCGCCTTGAGACCGCGGGAGCCGAGCATGTTTTCGACCGCTTCGAAGATCTATTGGCGATCGTCGGGGCGAGCCCGAAGCAAGGTCACCGCCTCGCTGAATTCCAAAACGAAACAGCCCTCACCGTCTAGGCTCAAGCGCATGGGAGAACGGATCGATCCGGATGATCTGGACTGTTCTGCCCATCCGTGGGCTTCCAGGCGGCTAACATCAACCGCACGCCCAGGTCTTTGCATGAAACTTCGCCCATGGCTTTGCCTGGCGGCCTTGTCAGGTGCGCTGGCCATCATCGGCATCGATATGACGGTCCTCAACGTCGCCCTGCCTCATCTTACGGAACAGCTGGGCGCCTCGACATCCGAAAAGCTATGGATGGTCAACGCCTATTCGCTTCTGATGGCTGGGCTTCTGCCAGGCTTCGGCGCCTTGTCCGACAGGATCGGCCACCGAAAAATGGTGTACAGCGGGCTTATGGCCTTCGGTGTAGCGTCGTTCGCCGCCGCGTTCTCATCGACGCCAACAATACTCATTGCAGCCCGCGGCGCTCTCGGCATGGCGGCAGCTGCAATCGTGCCTGCTGCGCTGGCCATCGTCCGCACACAGTTCTTGACCAATGCGGAGCGGTCAGTGGCCATCGGCATCTGCGGTGCAATCTGGTCTGGAGCTTCGGCCATCGGACCTGTGCTGGGCGGTGTTCTCCTCGAAAACTTCTGGTGGGGTTCTGTCTTCCTCATCAATGTGCCTGTCGTTGCGGTGTCCCTGGCGCTATCACTCCGATGGATTCCGCCCTATCCCGCAAGTGCGAACCGGCCATGGGATCCGGCCGCGTCTCTTCTTTTGACGGCGGGTTTGGTGGCGCTGCTCTTCGCACTCAAGACCGCGTTGAAGTCGAATGGTGCATGGACAGTCTCTGTTGCTGCTGCTTCCGCGGGAGCCGCACTGATTGCGGTGTTCGTAAAACGGGAAAGGTCGGCGGCCGCCCCGCTACTCGATTTCGATATGTTTCGGGTGCCGCTGTTCTCTCTCGGCGCCTTGGTCGCTCTTTTCATCGGTTTCGCGTTCGCCGCCCTTCAATTTGCGTTGAGCCTAGAGCTTCAGCTGTTCCGCGGGCTTTCGCCTGCAGTCGCAGGCCTGCAGCTGCTGCCGATCGCGGCCGCATCCCTGGCGGCTGGTTTCTTGGTTGGTACCCTCATAGCCAAGCTTGGCATAGAGCGGCTGCTCGTCATCAGTCTGTCGGTCGCAACAGCGGGCGCCGGTCTGTTCACCTACATGGGATTTCGATCGGGCGCGCCACTTGAGCTGACCATACTTGCCCTACTCGGCTTGGGGATAGGCGCGGTCATGTCGACTGCATCGACCGCAATTTTGACCAACGCACCGGAGGATCAATCCGGAGCAGCAGCTTCTATCGAAGCGATCTCATACGAACTTGGCGGTACCCTAGGCGTTGCTGTCGCAGGAAGCGTCATGGCCAGGGTTTACTCTCAAGCGTTTGCGGCGCCGCGCTCCCTTGCGTTGCCAACAGCTGCACGGGAGGGGATGGACCAGACGATGGTTGCCGCTGATGCGCTCGACGCCCTAGATCGAATCGCAGTGATGGCCGCCGCTCAGGACGCGTTCTCAGCAGCCATGGATACAGTGTTGCAGGACATTACGGTCGCCATCTTGGTATTGTGGATGGTTGTCGCTCTGATGGTGGCTCTGCGGCGTTCGAACACATCCATTTCGCGGCGGGAGAGCTGAGGCTTTCCGGTACTCAGCCGGACTAGACGTACCGCGTTCGGCAGCTTGGTTGCGGGGTAGAAAACACTACGATTTGCACCTACGCCTGTAAGTCGTTGATTGCGCTAAGGGCTGATTTTCGCTCCAGTTTCCCCGAGTCTAACAGACTGAATTTACACGAGTTTCGCATCCATGTTGGTTGCCAGGGCGGGGTTTGATCCTGCGAGGCCAGGTTTGATCCGCTGTTCTTGCAGTTTCTGGTGCCACGCTCCGGCTGCGGCTTCGGCTGTCGCCGGCGTAGGCGCATTTCGGGATCAAGATCTCGCGCTGTACAAGCCGGATAGGAGTTGTAGAGACTACGACTTCATGCGGAAAACGCCCAATTGAGAAACATGCTCGCACGCCCGTCAAAGGCAACGGAGCCGCACACTCCGGTGGTGTCGTAAACGGTCTTGATCGAACAGGCGTGTGGCAATTATTCACCGGCCGTTTACGACTTGCATGCAAACAAGCTCCCGGCGCGACAAGTATTGCGTTCGCGATTATCCCTATTCCGAGCAAGATCCAAGGCATGCGCCGTCCGCGGTTCCTGGAAGCGGAAGCTCAGTCACTTAGCCAACCGCCAACTTATATTAGCTCAATAACATCTCCGGTTCGGCAAGAAGCCCCTTCTTTTTCGCCATGCGGAAAAACGTCTCGCGCCGCATTCACAGGCATCTCTCCAGGAAGGCATTTGTTTAACGCCTGCCAAGTGACGCGGGCGACGAGATCCTCGGCTTCGAGTCGCTTTCGCTCCATGAAGTCGATCGCTTGCTCAGCGGAACAGATTTCCTCCACGCGAGTGCGGCCATTTTTTTACACATAGACCGGACTAGCGGGTCTTGAGCGGAATCGAACTGCAGACCCGCAATTCACCAGTTCAAGGTGCCCAGCTCGACGAGGATCGCCCGGCAACCACAAACCCTCGCAACGCTGCGGCATTGCGGGTTTGGATACCCGAACAAATTCAGAGCGAAAATTGCGGGTATCCACTCAGAGCGGCCGCCCTTCGCGCTCTTTCTTTCACAAATCCGTCACAGCACGCCGCAGCTTGCGTAGCCTTCGAATGACGGAACGCTTGACATCCCCGAATCGCGCACCCAGCCACGCCCAAAGTCCACTCCACGTAATCAGCCACAACAATGCGATACCGCCCAGGAAGCCAATCAACGACGTCTGAAGTCCGTAGCTCTCGAGGCCCCACGCCGAAACCGAGCTTCCGACGGCGCCCAGCAATACCAATGCGATAATATAAAACGCGAGGCCAGGCGCACTCGTCTGGAAGCTTGCAAACGCTGTGAAATCCGCGATCGGATCCTTTGGGCTGCCCTCACGCCAATGGTAGATGACCATCCGAGACGCGAGTCTCTCCTCCTCCGCCGCATCATGCGACACCGTCGGTGCACCGTTGAGATATGCGGCCCATAAGTTGGCCTCAAGACGGCGTACCTTCCGCAAGGGAGCATGTTGAGTGACCAGCGTGTTGCCGAGCTCCCTAATGAGAAAGTAATGAACTCGAGATATCACGAACGCATTTGATTGTGCATTTTTCGCGATCGAAGACGGGAAACTGCGATGCTCGTTTAACCGGAGTTCTGTGAGTTCAAGCCGGTGGGAAGAACTTACAAAGATTTTATCCTTGGCGACAACTTCCTGGGTGAATAGATGTCTCGTCTTTCCGTTTAACTTGACGCGAAAGCGGATATACTGATCCACTCCCTTTTCCGTCCACAATCTCTCACACATTTTATCGGTAAACGTGATGGTCGAGCCTGGCCCCTTGAGGCCGTCCTCAACTGTGTCTATCTCGATGTCGTTTTCGATCGAGATCTTATGAACGGCGACGAAAGGCATCCCATTGGAAAGGGTCGTGTAGTGAACGTCACTCTGCTTCTCGACCGCGACAACCGAGTTGAATACAGCATTCAAAGTCTGACCGAACTTCATGACCTCGCTTAGATCGCTGAGTTGATTCTTCCGAACTACGACAGGGAAATAGATGTAAATCCGGGTTAAAAGCTCAGCCCTTGAGATTTTTAGTCCGATATCGAGAAAGTTCGTACCGGACGGCATATCCCTCCAGAGGTTGAAGTGAAGCTCCAAATTGGGTTTCTCGGCTGGGGTTTGCTCCTCCGCGGTAAGTGAGCCGGGGTCGGTTTGGGCTGCTGGCTCATACCATATTGCCAAGGTGCCATTCATGTGCGGCCCATGTTTCCTGCTTACATAGCAAAAGCAAGCTGTGTCGATGATGGCCTGCTCAACTCGTCGTCGACGTACATGTAAGATTGCGGCGGCGTGAAATTTTCGATCACATCGGCGGGATCCAAAGGCGTCTCATAACGCCGGACCTTTCCTACTGCGAGTGCAAAACTCTTGTCTCTTCCCAAGAAATAAGAATCGAAGAATTCCTTTGATATTCCCGAATAATACGACGTCATCTCCCAAAGCGTATCAGGGTCCTCACACAAAATCTCATCAACGTCGAACTCTCCGATGATCTGCCCTACCGGACGAGTTACGTAGACTACCACCGTCCTGATCTCTCTTGAACGGTATATGCTCTTTCGAAATTCGAAACGCTTGGTTCCGTCGAAAATCTTCTCTGCATATTCCGGCTTAATCGACAACAAGACTTTCATCTACTTCACCCAACTTCAAAATATGTTCAAACTGACCGTCTGTCAGTCTGCGCAACTGCCAATAAGGTAGTTCGCTGATGCCCACGTCGTTGAGCAAAACCGCCCGGATAGGTCGCTTTGTGAATGATACGTTGTACGTAAGCTTTGCGACGTAGAGCTGTCTCCCATCATTGTATCGGTCGCGCAATTCCTGCTCACTGAAGACGCTGTGGTCCTTTGCGAACTGGACGAATGCTTCTTCGTCCGGAAAGTACGCTCGCCCGTGAGTTTCCTCCACGACGCATACGGAAGTGGCCACCGAACGGAAGTAAGCCGGCCCCTTATGATCCGTTGTCCGATAAAACACAACAAGGTCGCCATGCTTCATTTGCGTCAACGTCAGACCGGCAACGTAAACCTTGTGGATAGAGTTCGTATGGGGGACGTCGTCTTCGGAATTCGGATCTTCAGTCTTGAGAATTGAGTCGGGAAGTAGATCGGTGTGATATTTTGGCTTGATCGCTAACAACCACTTGGAGACGCCGGCGGTGTGAAGGAGTGGGTAGTCCTTAACTATGTCGCCTGTGGTTGCTTGCAACGACCGCAGCAATACCAATTCCTGCCCATTTGGGGTCGTCTTCGTCCCCCTTTCCTCAAAGCCATATCGCTTAAAAAGCTTGATCAACGCCTCATGGGTATCGAATACGGTCACGTAGACCTCTTCGACCCCCTCCAAAATGGCGTGATCGAAGATGCGCTTGATAATTCTTTCGCCGAGTTTCGTCCCCTTCGCGATTACTTTGAGGGTTCCCACTTTCAAACGTTTCTTCGGGGGGAGAGTGGGATCGACGTCTTTTATCTCGCCATTTTCCACTTTGATATAAAGAAAGCCGCGGATCCCGCCCGTCGTGTCGTCATCAACAACGTACACCGGTTCTTCGGCTTTTTTCTGGAACCACTCAGAAAATTCACCGTATTGGGCTTTTAAGCTGTCAAAAAAAGGGTCGCCAAGGTCGACGTCCTTGAACTTCGTCGGCCGTAACGTCTGCGCCATCCCTCACCCCCTCGCGATTCGCGCGTTGAAAGTTAACAGCTACGTCCACTTCTAGCTATAGGGGTGTTGACTGCGGTGTTGTCGAGAAAAGTAAATATTCGGAGTTCTGAGCGATCCAACAGGTGACCGGAAACGCAGAGATTTGTGAAGCGCTCATTGCTTTACGCAATTTTTTATGACAATTTTCGGCAATCGCGCAAATGGAAGAGATTCGCCGCATGATCCCACCTTTCAAACGTCAGCTTATGCTCGCCCTGACCAACAGTTTGCTGCTCAATCTCGAAGACGACCTTAGAGCTGTCGCCCTCAAGGCGCATGAAGTTGTGCGAGACCATACCGGCCTCAAGGACCGGCGTCGGGCGCGCGGCGGTGAAGGCCAACTCCGATTCCGTATGATGGAAGAGCGCTTCGAAGAGATCTGCCAGGCGCACGGTGGAAAGCTTCTCGATGGCGGTGTAATCCCGACGACTGATCTCAGGGTCTTTCAACCATTCGTTCGCTTTGAGGTAGAGCATCAGGGGATTATCTTCGGTTTGGCCGCAACGCCAGAACCCAAGACTCTTCCTCCAAAGAACAAGTCTCGCGCTGCCGCTGTGAGCCTAAATTACCACCTCACACCTAGGTTGGCATTCGACGAAACGGGACCGAAGGCCGGTGATATTTTCGCTCTCTTCCTCGTGTCCCGTCATCGTGAGCGTGCCGGCCAGATCGAGGAAATCGCCATTGGGGTCATCGACTCGCAATATGCGAGCTACCTCTTTTACGAGCCGCTCGACAGTTTCCTCAGCGGTCATGCAGATACGCCGCCGGTGCCGTCGCCAACTCCGCTCGAGCCGCAGGTAAAGCTGAAAAGCAGAGTTGCGCCATTTGTGCCGCCAGAGGCGCAGTCAGCCTCTGATGACAAGGAAACCGGGACGCATTAGACGATCCCGGCCATAAGAGAGGTAGTGGCAGGCAATAAGGAATAGGTACATGCGCGTGGGAACGCCCGGATTCGTGCCGGCCCGGCTTACAGAAGCCCGGGCCGCTCGTCGTATCAAGACACAAAAAACGCTTGCAGAAGCCCTCGGGGTGGTCTCGAGCACGGTAAGCCGGTGGGAGAAGGGAGAAATCGCTCCCGATGCTGACGCGCTTTCGGCTCTTTCGGATACTTTAGGGGTGCGCCGCGAGTTCTTTCTTCGACCGGTCTACGAGTCAGCACGGCCGATGTTCCACCGCCAGCTCTCGAACACGCTAACCGGTGATATTCGCTACCAGCAATCGCAAATGAGCTGGCTTCAAGAACTCAGCTCCATCTTACAGCATTATGTCGAGTTCCCTACAGTCGACATTCCCGATGTTCTTGGGACAGCCTCATGGAAACAGCTGCGCGAAGAAGATATCGAGCGCATCGCGCTCGAGCTGCGCCGCCATTGGAATGTCGGAGACGGGCCTTGCGGCGATATTGTTCCTTTGCTTGAGCGCGTGGGGATCGTCGTCGGCACGATCGAAATGGGTACGTCACGTCTGGATGGATTGTGCAGTTGGTCTCCGGATGGAGAACGTCCGCATATCCTGCTAGCCACGGACAAAATGTCATTCCCCCGTCGGCAAATGGATGGAGCACACGAGCTGGCGCATGCCGTTCTCCATCGCAATGTCACTGCACGCGAGTTCCATGAAAACCTTAAGGAAATCGAGAAGCAAGCGTTTCGGCTGGCGAGCGCCTTTCTGATGCCATCGACCACGTATCCACACGAGGTTCGTCGCCCCTCACTATCGACATTCTTATCACTCAAGGAACGCTGGCGCGTCTCCATCAAAGCGCAGATCCACCGTCTTGCTGACCTGGAAATTATCCCTTCCGACTATGTCACGGATCTCTACAAGTTGCACTCGGCGAAGGGCTGGACGAGAGAGGAACCACTCGATCGAGAGTGGCAAGTGTCTGAGCCGCGCCTCATTCGCGACGCATTCAACTTGATCATCAATTCCGGCGTCCGAACAAAAAGTGATCTGCTTGCGGTCGAGTTCACGATGTCGCCGGAAGATATAGAACGGCTCGCTTGCCTTCCGTCCGGTTGGTTTATCGAAAGAGAGGGAAAGCTTGTCCAGTTGAAAGTCCCGGAGGTCTCCCACAATGAACGATCTTGGGGGGCTGGAACGGTGGTCCCATTCCCTCAGCGATGAATCGAATTCGGGTGCCAATCTTCTCCTTTAAGGAGAGAGATCGAGATCTTTCAATGCTTGAAGCAATTCTCTCGGTGCCAACGCAGGAAATGCGGATGTGGTCTCTCGAACGATCGCGGTGGCACGATGGCCCTACCAGTCTTGTTGACTAGACCTCGAATGCTGTCCGGATCATTGGCCTGCCGTGAGATCATGATGTCGAGGTCATTCGATAAGCTGATCAGTCCACGGTCGAACATCCAGTGCGCCGTTCCCGACAGGGCAACGCCGTTGGTCAGGATATCAGGCCCATTCGCCTCCACAGACCGGATATGCGCGGCATCCACTTCGGCTCGGCCGCCACCGTTGATGAGCTTCAAGCCCGTGACCGCACATCGCTTGCCGTAGGCCTGCAAAACCAAGCGGCGAAAAAGTCGATTGCGGACGATCCGGGAAGTGAACTGAGCGACGCGATCACGCTCCTGTTCGAAGGCAAGCGGTGCCTGCCCTCCTTCGGCAAAGCCAGACGCCGGAGCAACGGTCCCTGGCTCATCCACCCGCGGCAGCTCGGGCTCATACTCGTCCAAGCCCAATGAGACAATGCGGTTGAAGTCAGCCGGCGAAATCGGTCGCACGGCCGATTGTGCTCGTCCGGAGATGCGTCCTTCTTCGTTGAGCACGCCACGTTCGATAACCCCCTCGGCATTGCTAAACGGAACCGGATTGATGAAGTCGAGATAAGTCCCCGGTTCAATCAGTGCGAGGTACATGCAGGGCGCTTTGGGGTCCGGAATGACTTGGCCGACCTTGGCAATCGCAAAATAACCACGCGTCTCGGCAACCTTTCTCGGCTCGTAATAGATGATCCAGTCGCCAATGCAGGCCTGGACACGGCCCAAGTATTGGCTCGGAAACTGATATTGTTCAGCCGGGCTGTCGTCGTAGATCGAATCTGAGCGGTGAATGAAAACCCCGAATCCCATGATGCCGCTATAGCACGTCTCGAGCCTGCTCGACAGGGTTGTAAGATGCGCCGAACTGGCACGTGCCGTCGAAAACATCGACCCAGGGAGCACGGCCTACTCCAACCCAGATTTAGCTTTCGTTAACCGCATCGTCTTAGCAGGCCACGCCCCGGCATCTGAGCCGGTCCATATCGCGTGAGCTGCATAGGCCAATGAAAAATCAATCTGCTTCTTCCCTTCATTTTCAGCGCACGATTTCTGAGTTCTGCCAGGTGCGCATTGCTCCGGTCGCTTCGAAACGGGCGCTCTGAACATCAAGCCGTGTCTCATCAGCCTGATCATTTATCGGAAACTGCCGCCCATGCGGACCGGCCGCATTGATTGGCAGGCGGTCGCCGAAGCCTGCGGCATCGAAGCTGAACTGACGCCGGAACTGAAGAAGAACCTCTTGCCGGCGCTGGAGGCAATCACTCGATGGGTGGACAAGGAACGGTCAGAGGAGGATGACCGACCAACAGCTGAACGCCCGAAGCGAAAACTAGTGGCTGGAGCCAGTCGAGCCCGGGAAACGGTCGCTCGACAAAGCCCCGTAGTGGCAGCGAGGTCCGTAGACTCGAAGCAGGCAAAAGCGAAGCCGGGCGTTCAACCAAAGCCCATTGAGGCGTTTCCGAAACCCCTATTCGACTGGACCGAGGAGCCTGAAGGCTTTCAAGAGGCGCTGATCTATCATATGCGCCGGCACGGCGACAGCTATTGGCATCTGCATCGCGCCGTCGTCAGGGACGATGATGCCTTCGACCACAAGACGCTGCTGAGTTGGACCAAGGGCACCATGGTGCCGCGGTCGCTCGACAGTTTCGAAATTCTCTCTCGCATCGAGCGACGATACAGGCTGCCCGAAGGCTACTTCAACGCCAAGCTGCCGCATCAGTCGCGCTCGGCATCCGGCCATGATGTCGGAAGCGACATCGGTCGCGCGGAGCGGCGGCGGTTGGCCTGGCATCTGCCGGACACTTCAGCACTCTGCCCTTCAGCAAACGCGAAGAAATCCTGGAATGGGTACGTCGCGTGATCATTTCTGGTTCGACCGACTACCGCCGTTTCCAGGCCATGGCGACGAAACAACGCTACGCCATCCGCTTCCCCGCGATTTCTTACGGCGGCTCTCTGTCACCACGAGCGTCAGCGGACGCGCTGAATTCGGAGGATGGCCAGGATCATGTGGCGATTGAAGATCCGGATCTTCTGTCCGGTGTGGTCGACGCCCCTCCCCGTCTTGCCATGGAAATGGCCAATCTCATCCGCTTCAAGACGGCGACGCTGACAGCCCTCGGCTTTCAGCGTAGCGGCGTCTGGGGAGAAGAAACCGCATCGCAAAAGATCGAGCATCTCGGATTGATGTTCGGTGCATTGGCAGCATCGCCCAATGGCGCCGTCAAAGGCTACGGCGTTTCCCTGGGTCAGTTGACCTTCGGTCTGCTGGTGTTTCCCGGCGTCTGGGACTGGTACCTGCAGTGGCGCGAACGCCGGCGCGGCTTCTACACGCAGTGGGAGGAGGACATGCTGAACGTCCTTCTCAATCTGGTGCGCGCCGAAACAGGCTGGCTCTGGCAGCATCCGGAGCTCGTCCGGAACGTGAAACCCATCGCCGGACTGATCTCCGCGGCTGAAATCGCCGCAGCCGAGCGGAATTGGCATGCGGCCTGCGAAGCTTGTTTCAAGCACGCGTCACATCGCTCGAAGGAGATCCAGCGGGTGATGCGGGTTCATCGCGATCCCTTCGAGCCCATCATGTGCGTGCTCGAGGCGGGATAGCCCGCTCGCCGAATATCGCAAGATCACCGATGAAATCCTCAAGCGCATGCCGGACGAGGATCGCTATCCCCGAGCCGCCGCCGAGGCGGTCCGATCATTCCTGATGCTGCGGCTCGGCTTGCATCTCGGGCTTCGTCAGAAGAACCTTCGGCAATTGCTTGTCTGCCCACGCGGGCATTTCCCGACATCGGAGCGCCGGCTTGAAGATATGAAGCGCGGCGAAATCCGTTGGAGCGATCGCGACCGCGGCTGGGAGGTCTTGATCCCGTCCAACGCCTTCAAGAATGCCAACTCCTCCTTCTTCGGCTCCAAACCCTTCCGGCTGATCCTGCCGGATCTTCTGGACCTCTACAAATACCTGAACGCGTATATCGAGCGGCATCGCGGCGTGCTTCTGACTGGCGCCGACGACCCCGGCACGCTGTTTGTGAAGACAGTAAAAGCCACCAGCAGGGATGCTGCCTATAATCAGACGACCTTCTACGAAGCCTGGCGTCTGACGATCCAGCGCTATGGCATCTACAATCCCTATACTGGCCGCGGCGCGATCAAGGGTCTGCTGCCACACGGACCGCATAATGTCCGCGACGTGCTCGCCACCCATATCCTGAAACAAACGGGCTCCTACGAGCAGGCGAGCTATGCGATTCAGGCCACACCGGAAATGGTCGCCAACCACTACGGGCGTATCCTGCCGCAGGATAAGGCAGCACTCGCGGCCCGCATTCTCAATCAGGTCTGGGAGGCAGCGTAGCAGCCTCGGCGCTGCGGATAGCCAACCTGTTCGGAAATCGAAACTAGCGTCTTGGCCGGCCACGTGTTTGCATGACCTCACGTCAGTCATTCGTAACGCTCCGCATGCACGTTGGCTGTCGCGTTTTGTCGTGCTGACTGAGCTACGGAGATCACGGTCCTTCCGGACCCACGCATTTGCTTCGGCAAGCGTGGTGCGTTCGACCATTTCAGTTGAGGAATAAGAGCGCCAGGGACTTTGAAATCGTCATGTTTTGTTCGCTCAAGACGGACTTTTGTTCGATTTCTCAAAGACACCTATGGGAATGACTTTGAGTTTAGGCTATCTTGTCAACCATGAACGGACAAAAAGAAGAAAAATTAAAGTTCCTGCTCGCACGGATACCACCAGGGTTTCTGGTCGACTCGGCGTGGATGACGAAGCACGGCATCAGCCGGAGCTCCACCCACGACTATCTTCGCCGGCATTGGCTCGAGCCTCTCAGTCGTGGCGTGTACCGACGACCGCTCTCCCTGACAGGGCACCCGGACGCCGCCCGTGACTGGACGATACCTGTTTTGTCCGCACAGCAGATCATGGGCTATGATCTGCACGTCGGAGGGTTGACCGCCTTGGCTCTCGGCGGCCATGTTCACTACTTGCCCTTGGGCAGCAGGGAAACCGTCTACCTCTATTCGGAAAGACCGCCAAGCTGGCTGACCAAATTGCCGCTGACGGCACGGCTCTTCATACGCAACACACGGCTCTTCGACGATGCCAGTCTGGGTGTCGATAATACCGACGTCAACCTCAGCGCGGACAGCAATCTGGCGCTCAGCCCTTGGCAATGGCCTTTGAAAGCCTCCAGCGCTGAACGCGCGATCCTCGAAGCGCTTGATGAATTGCCCGACAATGAGAGTTTTCATACCCTCGATACGATATTCGAGAGCCTTGCGAATCTGAGACCGCGGCGCCTGACCGCTTTGCTAAAAAGCTGCCGGAAGGTCCAGGTCAAAAGGCTCTTCTTTGTCTTCGCGGACAAGCACGCTCACGCCTGGCGAAAGCACATCCACCCATCGGAGGTGGACCTTGGCTCTGGCGACCGAGCCTTCTACAAAGGGGGGAAATTGCACCCGAGATATCGCATAACGGTGCCACCTGAATTCTTGCCCCGACTACCTGAGGCTGCCGATGGCCCGTGAACAATACGTCTCCCAAGTTCAGCTTCTGGTGCGTTCGCTGCCCTATATCGGAGAGGAAAAAGCCTTTGCACTAAAGGGCGGAACCGCCATCAACCTCTTCTACCGGGACCTGCCACGCCTGTCGGTGGATATCGATCTGACATATCTGCCTGTGAAGCCGCGGGAGGAAAGCCTGTGGGACATCGACGAGACGCTTGATCGGATCGGTAGCAACATCTCGCAACATCTGCGCGGCGCAAAAATAAGACGAATTGCCGGCGGCGGAGGCAACGAAACCCGTCTCGAAGTCAGCCAAGGCGCTACCGTCATCAAAGTCGAGACCTCTCCGGTCGCAAGAGGATCGGTGCATCCGGTTGATGTCCGGACAGTCAGCGAAAAGGTTGAAGACGAGTTCGGCTTCGCCGCAATGCAGATTCTGTCGTTCGAGGACCTCTTTGGAGGTAAGTTACATGCGGCAGTTGACCGACAGCATCCGCGCGATTTGTTCGATGTGAAGCTCTTGTATGCAAATGAAGGCTTCACGGACGCTCTGTTCAGAACGTTCCTGATCTACGTTGCCAGTTCAGGCCGACCACCGCACGAACTGCTAGCCCCGAGCATCACTGATATCGAAGCCACCTTCCGGCAAGAATTTGAAGGGATGACCGTCGAGCCTGTAAAATTGGAAGATCTGTTGGAAGTTCGAAGGCGCGGCTACTCGCCGACATTCGTGACAAGCTGGATGTTCACGCGAGAACGTTTCTCCTGTCGCTACACGACTGTGAACCCGATTTCGACGTTGTCGGACTTCCGCAAGCCGCGAGCCTTCCAGCGGTGAAATGGAAGCTGCTCAACCTACAAAAACTGAAGGCTCAAAATCCGAGAAAGCACGAACAGCAGCGAGCCGAGATCGAAAGCCTGTTCGAGTGATAGAGTGGTGACACAAAGGGGAATGATGAACCAGACATACGAGCAGATGATACCGCGTCGAGAGCGCGAGCTGCTGGAAAAAGCCCTGGATATGGGGTCGGGCTATGTTCTCGATTTCTCAGACCGGACCTTCGATGATTTCTTCTACGAAACCCTGAAAGTAGATCCACAGACGGAGAGCCGCTACTTCAACGGCCGCGGCTCTTCGAAGGCAAAGCGCTTGCGCTCCTTCATCGAACGCGCTCCGGCGTCGATGGTCGCTAAGCTGCTTCGCGAATTATGGGATTATCGGACCGCCGTCCAAGCTCCAAAGCCGTCTTCCGCTGAACAGGAGATCCAGACGAGCTATTTCGCGATCGTTTCTCGCTTCGAGGGCTCGACTCAAGAGATCGACACCGCGGCTTTCGATGCGTTTGAGCCCGGCGAGACACTCGAGGAGCTAATCGCCGCGATCCGTCGCGATCTCAATGCGAACCGGCCACAGGCCGGGCTTGATCGGCTACACACCTATTGCATGAAGCGCTTTGCCGCCCTCGTACGCAAACACGGAGGAGGAGAATGCGTCGAAAACGACCCACTTCATTCGAGGGTCGGCAGGTACGTCAAGTATCTAAGCAAGGACCGAAACCTGACGCAAATGACCGAGCGCGTCATCAAGAGCTCGATCAGCATCTTCGAATCCATGAATGATATCCGCAATGACAAGTCGTTGGCGCACGATAACCCCACGCTCATCGACCAAGACGAAGCCCGCTTTATCTTCGACAGCGTTGCCGCAATCCTTCGCTTTATCAAGGCGGTCGACGGCCGCGCCTTCGAAGATTGAACCGCTTGTCACGATCCCTCCCGCCCGAGAAAGTCCGGTTCTACAATGGCTAAACGAGACCCCAACAAGACTGCCCGCAACAAGCTCGACAAAGAGATCTCCGAGCGGCTCAACGAGCTCTGGCCCACGGTCGCCAAGGACACCGGCGTCCAGCACCTCCATTCCTTCAACCCCTTGATCGGCGGCAAAGCTGCAACCTCCATCGATCTGAAGAACGAAGTCATCTCTTCGCACGAGGAGTATCTTTCGCACTAATTAAAGGGATGTGCACGTGCGATTGCTGAAGATGGCTGGACAGCCGGCGGTGCGTCTTTCGGATCGGAAACACTGAAGCACAATAAGAAGCTGTTTTTGAAATCGGCCGCGACCAAGGAATATTTCACGCTGTTTCTGAAGCGGTCCTATCTCCGGCACTACGAGCAATTGGTCCGCAACCGTCCTGCGATCCAGGACGCCGAGGTGTGGATCGGTCAGAACAATAGCGATTACGGCCTGCTGATTACGCCGCGCTATAAAAATGGCACCTGGGAGAATGACAAGAGCAAGATCCGCCACTTCAAGCACCTTTATTGGACGATCGGACATATCCTCGCAACCGGGCTTGTCGTCGATGGCGATCCAGACCCGATGCCATTTGCCAATGTTGACGAATACTTGAACTTCTTTCAGAAAGTCCTCGTCCGCCCCTCCGGATCCGCCTATGAACGGCAGATCGCCAAACTTTATGCAGAATATGTCAAGGCACAGGAAAAGCCGGAAGAGGTTCCGCTGCTCATCCCGGAGCTGCGATACAATGGCAAGGACAAGAAGCACAAGTTCCGCCTCGACTTTTGCATTATCAATCCAATCACGCTCAATAAGGTCGGAATAGAGCTGTCACCCTGGTCGACCCACGGCAAACTTGCAGGGACCAAAGGCAAAACCCAACAGCAGATCAACGACGAGGCCCAAGCGAATTTCGAGAAAGAAGCCGAGAAGCATCGCTCCTATTTCCAAAAACATGCCATCTCCACTCTCATTTATACCGACAAGCCTCTTGCCGATATCCCGACGCTCTTTGGCGAAGTTGAAAAATACCTGACGCTGAAACCGGAAACGCGCCAGCTGGAATTTCAGCTTATGGCCGAGTTCCTGTGACCGAAGGAACAACTTCTCATCTGGCGCGGTGGCTAAACGCGCTCAAATACGGCAGCTAAGAGCCTTTCTGCAGCAAATTGAGGTTCAAAGAACCGCAGCCACAGCGCAGAGCCTCCTTCTTCCCGCGGTCAGGTACGACGAAATACATCTCGCCGCAGGTGTCGCAGCCAAATGATTCGGTGAAGCCCCGGAATGCAGCCACAACGGGCGCGAAGTCCTCTTTCTTGAGGTCGGCCCATTCGTTGAAATGGACAGCCGTGTTGATTTGCCAGTTTTCGAAGCCGGTCTTGACCTTCGCCTCGGCGAAGGCGGTTTCGATTGCCGTGATGCGTTCTACCACCTCCTTCTGGTTCCAAGAGTTGGCCGCGACCTTCGCTTTCTTGAGGAGGTCGCCGAGCGTGCTCGTCGCGTTAGGCAGGAGATCGCCGAGCATAAATTGAGCATCGCCGCGGAATTCGACATTCGCGCGCAGGCGATCGCACGCCTCCTTCGCGAAGTGTTCGAGATAGTGGCGGAGCAGCGCAGCAGCAGCGCGCACATCGTTCTTCGCGAGATGGGCTTCCAGCTCTGCCCAGACGTCGCGGTCGTCCCATTCGGTCGGACCGAAGTCGACGGTCCATGTCCGGAAATGCGCGAAGTTCCGGCCCTTGATCAGGCCTTCCGACTTCATGTGCCGCAGCCAGATCTCATCGTGCGTTGTGAAGATGAATTGAGTGTTGGGGAACATCTCCTTGAGGAGTGTGCAGACCTGACGCCGGTGGCCGGCGTCCACGGACATCAATACGTCGTCGAGGACGGCGAAGGTGAAATTTGTCCCGAGCAGATGGTTCATAAGAGCGAGGTAGAGGCATAGGCCCATGCCGTCTTGATGGCCCTCGCTATGGTAGGCACCTGGCGGGAAATGCCCGCGGCCGTAGAAATCCACATCGAAGCCGAGCTTGCCGATCGAGGGCATGAGCTTCGCGGTGAAGGTGTTCTCGTCGTCCTCATTGATCTTTCGATAGTAGCTCGCGAAGGCGGTCTCGACATCCTTGTAGATCTTTTCGAGCGCGGCGGTCGTCACGGTGCCATAGGTGTTGAAGACCGTAGTGGCGCGATCGGCGCGAAGCTTCCCCGCGACCACCTTCAGGCGCGCGGTGCGATAATGCTCAAGTCGCTCCTGTGCCAACACAAGGAAATCGCGGGCGGCGTCTTGCTTGCTCGGTTCCGGGATGGCGGCGATCGCGATCTCGAGCGCTGTCAGCGGCGGCCCCAAGTCCGAGACGGTATGCGCTGCTCCCAGGATGGCCCGGGTGTCGTCGAGCGGCAGCAGCTTCTGAAGCTGCTGATAGCGCCCGCGCAGAATGGCCCGGAAGTCGATCAGAGCTGTGGCGTCGATCTTCGGCGAGAACAGACCGGCGTGGTCGATCATGATGTTCAGCGCGGTGCCCACGGCGTGCAAGCTGTCGAGGATCGGTTTGAGTTCGGCCTCGAGCGCTGCGCGCCGCTTGGTCACATCGTCGAGGTGCGCGAGCTTTCCGGCCAGATGTCCTTGAAAGGCGTCGGGCTCGAACGGCGTGTCGCAGACCGGGCAAGCGGTACCGTCGTAAAGCTCCAGCGCCGACTTCAGCAGCGCCTCGCGTGACAAACCATTGAGGCTGTCAGCATCTTTACCGAGTTCGACGGCATTAGCATCGGCGGCGTCGCATGCCTGTTTGAACGTGTCAGCCTGGAGCGCGTCGAGCGCTTTCCTGAGCGTAGCCAAGTCAGTCGTTGCCTGGATTTTAGGAACCCGGCCAGGCGTGCTGGCGGTGGTTGTCGTCAGCCCGTCCTTGACGGAGGTGTTGGCATCGAGGTCTGTCAACGCTGCGAGGCTAAGCAGCTCCCGCCGCGGATTGATCGCGTCGAGGACCGACTTCTTGTTGAGTTGCGCGGTATCGAGAACGGCCAGGAGATTCTTGATCGCGTCCGTCTCGGCTCGTTCAAGCCCAGGAAGCTCTTTGGTGCAGGCATTCGCAATCTTCTGCAGGACGCCGCGCAGCTTCTCGATGTCGTCGAGACGTAGAAGGGACTGAACCTCCTTGGACCTCTGGCCTGGTTCGGAAAGGACGTAACGGATCAGTTCACGACGCGAGAGCACGAACTCTGGATGGAGATTGACGCTCTCGAAGGCCGTGACGACGTCCTTGTCGGGGGGCTTGATCTCTGGTGCGCCCGCCGATTTCACGGTACGGCGGATCTGTGCCTTCTTGTTACCGAGGGCCGGAATGGTGACGTCGAGCGTGACCGAAGCAGCTTCTGGCTTGTTGCGACTATCGACGTGCGGACCGTGCGCCTTCACCGAGAGGCCACCTGTACCCGCGCCTGCCAAACGTGAGATGTTGCCGGTCAGGGCGAATTCGATAGCGTCAACGATGCCGCTCTTGCCAGTGCCGTTCGGGCCGCACGCCGCGAAGTTCTGGCCCTTGAGGTCGAGGGTCAGATCGCGGATGCCACGAAATTCCTTGATGTGTATCTTATCGATCCGGATCATGAGGCATCCGGAAAGAGAGCGGCACGAATTGACGGTTCGGCGAAAATGCCGTCGTCGAGCACGACTTTGCGTAGCCTTGGCGCCACGTCGGCGAGACCTTCTTCCTTTTCCAAGGCGTCGAAGAACTCGCCAATAATAGCGGCGGCGACGGACTTCACCTTTGCGGGCGGTTCTACCACCTCATCCTTGTCTGCTGTCAAATCCAAGTTGCTACCCCCCGGCTGCGTGCAAGATAGCACGACAGGTTGTTTGCGTCAGGGCTCAGTTCGCGTCAGGAGCTTCGGCGTAGACTACATCCGCGACGCACACCGTTAGCCTGCGCCAACACGGTGGCGATCCCTTGGTTACAAGCGCCACCCAGTCTCAGCAGACGCGTCCCTATTCCACTTGCCATAGCGAGGCACGATCACCCAACCCCCATCATAGGCGAGTCGAGAGACTTATTCCCCATCACCGTCCGGCTCGGCTGGCAACAGTTCTGCTTGTACCACTTGGCGGTTGAGCAAGCCTGCGTCCTCCAGCGCCTCAACGTCCGGCAGGTCGCGCAGCGTCTCCAGGCCGAAGGCGGAGAGTAACTGTTTGGTCGTCACATAAGTGTATGGCGCTCCCGGCGTCGGGCTGCGTGGCCCCGAGGCAAGGAAGCCGGCACCCAGCGCACCGATGGTGTCGCGGCTAACCTCTTTGCCGAAGTTTTTCGACAGGTCGCCGCGGGTCACCGGCTGGAAATATCCCACCGCCATCAGCACCATCGCCTCGAATTCTGACAGCGCCGCGGCGGCCGAGCGCGGCGGCGCCGCCGAGGCGCGGATGGTGTCGGCAAACCGCGACCGGGTGGGGTGCTGCCAACCGCCGGCGACGGCAACCAGTTCATAGGGCCGGTCGCGTAGTTCTCCCTGCAGATCGTCGATCAGCAGGTCGATGCTGCAGTCTTTTCCGACCACCCGCGCCAGCGTTTCGCGCGTCACCGGTTCGGTGGAGGCAAAGAACCGCCTCGACGCGCAGCATCCATTCGCGCCAGCGCAGCTCGGGCGGCAGGTCCTCGAGTTCTCGGTCATGGAGGATTTCATCCTCCGACCGCGATTTGCTTGCACGAGGTGTCCTGGTTGCGCTCGTTCCGGCCATTGTCACAACCCATAAATCCGGAAGGAGGTGCGGCCGGACAGTTCGCGCACGGCGCCGAAACTCTCCAGCCGCTCGAACAGCCGGGTCGCCGCCCAACGGGACAGATTGGCACCCGGGACGGAGGCCGGCACGGCGTCCTCTTCGAGCAGCTTCTGAATGACGGCGCCGGCGCCCTTGGTCCGCACCTTCGGCGCCACCGCCACAAGCTGCTCAGCGCGGCGCCCGGTTTCGCCAGCGGACCGCAGGGCACCGCCCGTCGCCTCGACAGGGCCAGGCAGACGCGCGCGGGAAGCCGGGTTCGCCCGGCCGCACGCGCCCCCTGCCCCCAAGCGTGCGGAAGGCCGACCCATAGCATTCCGCCATCAACAGCGGCACGGGCCGGTCCCATCTCAGCAAGGCGGCGATCAGCATGTCGGCCACCGCCAGCCGGTCGTCCCAGGCCAGCCCCAGCAGATCGGCCAGCTCGGCCACGCCTTTCGAGGAAAAGTCGGATTTTCGGCTGGCGATCCTTTTGTAGGCCGAAAACACCTTTCCAGCGGGACCGGGATCGTCGCCAGCTGCGGTGAGCAACAAGGCACCGCGCAGCGCTGCTTCCTCCTCGTTGCGGCCCATCAGCCGCACGGCCGCCGCGCCGCATTTCAGGGCTTGGCGAGCGCGCCAGCAGCCGGCCCATGCAGGCTCCGCGCGAACCAGATCGTCCAGTGATTTCAGCGATACCAGCAGAGAAGGCGGCATCCATTCCGTCAGCTCGCTACCGCGCGGAAGTGCCCAGCCCGGCAACTGCGCTGGTGGCAAGGCGGTCGAAACAGCGAGGCATGGCGAGCGAATCCATGCCGCAGAGCATATATCAAACGTGCAGTTTATACCACCTATCTCGGCTGTAACCGCACCGCTTGTCTTCAACATAAAACGACTGATAAGATAGCATTATCAATTACTAACGGGGCAACCAGCCGCTGTGGATTTTAAGTCAATTAAGGTGGCCGGCTAAATACATTATGGTTTCTTATGTCGCTTTTTTGGACGGCGGATCAGATCACCTCCCACGCCCGAAACCTCCCCTCCCCGTCATCTCGCGTTAGCCCAGTTTGCCAACGATCCGAAGCGCCAGCTGCGGCGTGACATCGAGCGCTTGACAACCATGGTACCGAACGAAAACGAGTGGCCGGGCGATGACCACGTCCGCCTGCCGCCCGTGGTCGGCCCTTGAGCGATGGCGAACAGACACGTCTCGCGATCGCGACGGCGGCGGCGATCGACGGGGATGGGTTTCAGGCCAAGGTTGAAGGCGGGGAAGATGGCCGGCGGTGGTGACGCCGGTCTGCTCAAGCTCACGACGACCCCCACGGCATTCAAGCAGGAGGAGTACAGAGGACAGTGCGCTAGGCCCGGCTTGCACGTTGTGGGCTTAAGCACAAGCTGCCTTTGCTCTATGTTGCCGCATGGCAGGAACTTCTTGAGGCGTGGACTGCGGTGTTGGCGGGTTGGGATGACACTTCGGAAGAGATTGCGCGCATTCGGCGGCGCTTGGCCGAACTCGATGCCGAGCGCGGGGCGCTTGAGCGGGCGTTGGAAGCGCTCGAGCAAAAGCTGGCATCCGATAGTCGGGCATCCGAAGGATCGGCCTCTGCCGATGCGCCGGTCACCAATAATTCGCCATCGATCGAGAAGATCGAGCTGTTCCGCCGTTTGTTTGCTGGACGCCCCAATGTTTTTCCGGCTCGCTGGGAAAATAGAAAGGCCAAGCGCTCAGGATATTCGTCGGCCTGTTCGAACGAGTGGGCGAAGGGATCTGCGGCAAACCGAAGGTGAAATGCGGAGAATGCCCGCACCAGGCCTTCATCGCACCCAACGACGATATTATGGAAAAACACCTGCGCGGCGGCGATGGCCGCTCCGGCGACTTCGTCGCCGGCCTGTATCCTTTGCTCCAGGACGAAACGTGTTGGTTTCTCGCCGCGGACTTCGACAAGGAAGGCTGGGCCGACGATGCCAGGGCCTTGCTGGACACCTGCCATGCAAAGGGGATTGCCGCCGCCCTGGAACGGTCGCGATCGGGGAGTGGCGGCCATGTCTGGATATTCTTCGCTGAGCCCGTTCCGGCCCGGATCGCCAGGCAGTTTGGCTCTGCCCTGCTCACGGAAACGATGGAGAGATGCCCCGAGATCGGCTTCGCATCCTATGATCGCTTCTTTCCAAATCAGGATACGATTCCTCTTGGGGGCTTCGGCAATCTGATCGCCTTGCCGCTTCAAAGAAAGGCCCGTGAGGTCGGCAACAGCGTTTTTGTCGACAAGGATCTGCGACCTCAAAGCCCGCCTACGTCATCGCATGGTCATGCTGGAGACGCGCCCATTAGGCGGCCGCTCGACGAGCTCATCTCAAAACTAAAATGCAACTGTAATGGTAGGGGGTCTACGTGCGTAAGACGGACTAAACTGCCCGACAGCTCGTCGTCAGCTTACCTGATTATCGTTCGCAGCAGGGCCAAAGCAGCAGACTCACTACGAGAGACTTACGCCGAAGGGATCGCGAATCACCATGTATAATCGAATCCATGGTTCATCCACACACGTTACACAAGCTGACGAATCGAGTCAGCCCGTGGACGGTGACAGATTTACAAAAACAGTTGCGGATCTTGCGCTGCGGCGCAACCTGCTGCATTGGGAGTTGCCCGACAAAATGGGAACCTGCTTCAGCATGCCGCATACCTCGGATGCAAGTTTTCACAACTCAGACTCGTCCAGCGCCAGTACCCCCTCTCCCGGAAGGCCGAGTACCTCCCTGTTTGAATACAGGACGGCGGAATTGCCTGAGGCGAATGTGGACGGCATCTGCGTTGGGCTGACTACGGAGTGGCTCCGCAATCTCCACAACAGAGAACCCCGAATGACTGCGCTCATACCCGGATCGGACGGGCACGGCGCAGCGGCTGAGTGGCAGAAGCGGTATCAGCTACTCAGGAGTTCATTGCGCAGCGAGGGGAGAGAACCTTCCGAGGCCAACAGTGAGGCAAGGTACACCATGTTGTGCGAAGCGGGTTTGAAACCGTCCAGGAAAGAGAAGGTATACACATTCGACGAGCCTGAGAGCTTATCGCGCATGCTGAGCAAAATCACCGTCGATGGATCGAAATATTTGCTCAGCTTGCGTTTCGCCGAAGCTGAAAGGCACACAGTTGCGACGTCGTCGTCGAATGGAAGCACCATGCTCTTCGATCCTAACCATGGAGAATTTACTGTTGAATCAGACCGGGTGGGGGGCTTGTTCCAAAGTCTCGCCAATCGTTACAGGAACCCCAACGGGCTGCATTTGTTGACAGTCACCACACAAAAGATGTGATCCCTGCGGACCGTTGGCGATTGACCCTTCTCTGAAGGCGCGTCCGCGCCCCGGTGCTTCATCAGCAGAAGGCAAAACAGAGTGTCGTTCTCAGGCGACGGGTTTGGGCGGATCGATGCATCGACGGTGTTGGGATCTGTGCTAGGTCGGGGCGCAGCTTCACGGCTCAGTGACGATGCATGCACAGGACCGACCGCGTCGGCCAATGCGGCTCAAGCCATGTATCTCCTCTACGGCATTGCGTTCGAGGCGCACCAGCAAAACAGCACGAGCGGCCGCAGTGCCTCGAATGCGGCTTCCGTCTCCTACTTCAGGATACGCCACCGGCTGGCGTCCGGAAGCGAATACTGCTCTGTCAGGCAAAGGGCAATCTCGTGCAGGTGACAGGCAAAGTACGCGCCGATGACAAAGGAACGAACCAGGTTGATGTCGTCATCGAAGGTTTTGGGGCCGCCTCGCTGCCGATTCCGATGAAGGCGCCCCTGTGTTCCGAGATGATTGCGCCCCCGGATTCCGGGATGATCTCGCCCCCTTGAGGCTGGGGTCCTGCTGGCTGTCATTGCGTCGCGACCACACCATATCCGCCGACACCCTCCGCTCGCCGGGTGCGTCACGCTCATCGACAATCACGGCAGGTAGTGTTCGATACTGTGCACGCCTTGCGCAAGGAGGGACTGTCCTGTTCGGAGATCGCACGTCGCACCGGCAACGGCCGGCGCAGCATCGCAAAATGGCTGAGTTTCGAGACGCCACCCGACCGGCGAAGGTCGGTGTTGAAGCCGACATCACCCTTATATTTTCGAGGCGTTTCTCGCCCAGTGCTGGAAAGATGGCAATCGCTGCGGACGGCATCTGTTTCACGATATCCAACAGCGCGGCTACACGGGCAGTTTTTCGAATCTCGAGCGGCTTCTCGCAAGCTGGCGCCGCGCCGAGAGGTCGGTCAAGGACAGTGCGTCGCCGGCTCCGATCATCCCCGATCAAACGGGCCGCGATGCTGTCCCGATAGGGGATCCGGAGACCGGCCATGTGATCTCGCCGGTAGTCGCAGCCGCCCTTTGCATGAAGCCGCGAAGCATGCTGACGATCAATCAGGCGAGCAAGGTGGACGCCCTGAAGCAGGGATCCCATGAGTTTGCCCTGATGCGCAGCCTTGCCATGCGATTTCGCGGCATTCTCCGGAGCGGTGAATCGAGCAAGCTCGACATTTGGTTCGACGATACCATCAGCTCCGGGCTCGCCCCGATCGTCCGGTTCGCGCGGGTCTTGCGCCGTGACATCGGCGCCGTCCGCAACGCCATCGAATTGCCCTGGAGCAACGGCCAGGCAGAAGGCCAGATCAACCGCCTGAAGACGATCAAACGCGCGATGTACGGCAGAGCAGGCCCGGAACTCCTCGGAGCACGCATGCTGCCGGATAAAAATATCGGGAGCGCGCAAATCGATCTGAACCAGGATGACCCGCACGTTGACGCAACGCATCGGCGACCTCGTAGCCATAGGAGAGGAGGTATTTGGCCACGAGCCTGGAGGTCCGCCTCTCCTGGAAGGAGAGTTCGGGATATTGATGGAGGTCGTGCCGAATGGCGACGAACTCATCGATCGAGGCAAGGAGCGCCCGTTCGGCGTCGTCGCGATGACATGCGCCGTCAATACGGATATTCATGGTCTTCGCTTTCCGAAGTTTTGGGGCCGCGCTGCTCGCGCTGCCGTTTACCTCTCCAGTGCCTCAGGCCCTCGCCTTTTGCGCTTCCAGATGGCTTGCGGTATCGACGCTTTCCCACCGCGGCAGCCCAAGATGATCGCGCAGTGTCTGGCCTTGCAGGCGCGGATCGAAGTAACCGCGCTCCTGCAGGATCGGGATCACCAGCCGGATGAAATCGTCGAGACCCTCCGCGATTACCGGGAACCCGAGGATGAAACCGTCCGCCGCATCCTTCTCCACCCAGTCGATGATCTTGTCCGCAATGGCTTCCGCCGTGCCGACGAAACCTTCGCGCAGCGTCTGGCTCTTTTCCTTGGCAACTCGCTTGATGCGGTCAGTGGTGGATCGGAAACTGTTCTTGCCGATGTCGCCGAGTTCCGAAAACGGTGCGTCGAGGTCGTAGCCGCTGAAATCGTGGTGATCGAAGAAGCGGCCGAGATAGGCAAGCGCATCATCAATGGAGATCAGGTTGCGGATGATTGGTACTTTTCCTCCGCCTCGGCTTGCGTATCACCGACAACTGGTCCGATGCCCGGGAAGATTTTCACGTCGTTCGCCGCACGCCCCTGCGCCACAGCCGCCTGCTTGACCCGCCGCGAGAAGGTCTGGTTGTCTTCCAGCGACACGGCATGGGTGAAGACCGCATCCGCATGCCTGCCGGCAAGCCCGATGCCGGCATCCGACGAGCCGGCCTGGAAGATGACCGGCTGACCTTGCGGTGAACGCTGGATGTTGAGCGGGCCTTCCACCTGGAAGAAGCGGCCCTTGTGATCCAGCCGATGCAGCTTCTCGCGGTCGTAGAATTTCCCGCTCGCCCGATCGCGCACGAAGGCGTCGTCGTCCCAACTGTCCCACAAGCCTTTGACGATCTCCAGAAATTCATGCGCCATCTCGTAGCGCAGCGAATGTTCCGGATGCGGGCCGCTGTAGTTCTTCGCGGTACCTTCGAGGGGCGTCGTCACCGCGTTCCAGCCGGCCCGCCCGCCGCTGATGAGATCGAGCGAGGCGAACTGGCGGGCAACGGTGAAGGGATCGCTGTAGGACGTCGAGACAGTGCCGGCGAGGCCGATCTTCGAGGTGACGGTCGCGAGTGCGGAGAGGATCGTCAGCGGCTCGAAGCGGTTGAGGAAATGCGGTATCGACTTTTCGTTGATGTAGAGCCATCCGCTACGAAAGCGAAGGCAATGCCAGCGGCTTCGGCCTTCAGCGCCGCCGTTTTGAAGAAGTCGAGATTGACGCTGGCACCCACCGGGCTCTTCGGATGGCGCCAGGAATTCATGTGACCGCCTGCCCCCTGCAGCATGATGCCGAAACGGATTTTCTTGCTCATCTGTTGTCTCCTTCAGGACATCACGCGGCGGCAGAGAGCGGCTTGCGCGCCAGAAGCTCGACGGAGGCGAGCCGTTCGTCCGTGCCGACGGCAGGCGGCTCGAGAACGAACTCGTCGATGCCGTAAAGCTTCGAAAGGCGGGCCAGCTCCTCGTGTATGCTGTCCGGCGTGCCGTGCAGCACGCTCGGCTTGCGCTCTTCGATGCGGTATTCCTTGGCGCCGGCCTGGGTGGCGAACTCCTCCGCCTGCTCCCGACGCCCGAGGGTCACCGACTGGCCATCGTCGAGAAAGACCTTGAAGACTTTCAGCTCCGCGATCTGCGCTGCTGCATGTGCGGCATTCTCGGATGCATAAGCCGCCAGCGCCAGGATTGCCGATTTGCCGCCGCTCTCTTTCCGGAATGTCTCCAGGCTGAGGCGCAGGTTGTCGGGGTCGGCGTTGAGATGGCCCGCGAAGACAAAATTCCATTCATGTGCTGCAGCGAGACGCGCGCTATCAGGGTTGGCACCGAGAAGGAAGCGCTCGGATGTAACCGGGGGCCTCGGACCGGAGAATGCGAGCGTCTCGGCGGGTTGGGAAGCGATCGCGTTGTCGAGGAAATTTCCAAGGTCTATCAGCTGGCTTTCGAAGCCCGGCTTGGTAGCACGATAGGCCTGAAGAGCGGCGGTCGCCCTCGGCAACCCTCCGGGAGTCTTGCCGATCCCGAGATCAACCCGACCGGGGGCCAGCGACGACAGAAGATTGAAAACCTCCGCCACCTTATAGGGGCTGTAGTGCTGCAGCATGACACCGCCTGATCCCACGCGAATGCGCGACGTGTTGGCAAGTATCCAGGACACCAGCACCTCAGGGGCGGAGCTCGCGAGTTCCCTCGTGCCATGATGCTCGGCCACCCAAAAACGCCGATAGCCCAACTCATCCGCCCTTCTTGCGAGATTGACCGTGTTCGTGAGCGCCGTCACGACACCTTCGCCCGGTGGAATAGGACTCTTGTCGAGGAGGCTTAAGGCGTACATCGGGACCTCGCAGAACGTGGCTGAGCTTCCCGGCTATTTGTCTATTAATTTAGTGGATAATGAAGACTGAAATTTCTGATTGCAGCAGGAAACAGGGAAAATCCTTCTTTATCAGCGTGCCGCAACGGGACTCTGCCACGCGCTAACCCCAGCGGGCGGTAATCATGGACGAAGCGGATCCTTCTCCGTTGGTGGACCTGAAGCTGTCCCACATCTGGCGATCGAGTGATGCGTCGAGCATTCTACGCCAGGGGCTCGACTTCTCCTATGAAGTGCAGGTGAGCCGGCATGAGCGATATCGGCCTCGGCGTCATTAGGGCGCTGAATGTCGTGCTGGAGTGGGGAAGACTAAACGCACCCAGTTTCATCACTAGCCCGTCAGCGTTCAAGAATGATCTGATCCGCCGAATTCACTCTTATTTCGACTTGGGGGCCTGCTTGCGCCATCACGTCGATCGCTTTGAATGCCGCGAGATCTAGCCCTGTGTCGATCTCAATCGCCTCCACGCTTACCTGAGTGTCCTCGAAGTCGCCAAATACGAACCGCGACCGCTGCGGACGGGGCATGAAGCTCGTTTGCGAGCGCCGGTACGCAACAGCAGTCGGGGCCCTGGTCCGGGCATGGGTGAAGGCGACAATCTTCCAGAAAGCTACGGGAACCTTTACTCCATAGTAGACCGGGTCTTCTGCAGTCAATACTGGCCCAGTGATCACAGATATCCGTAGGTTTTCGCGATCAGTGTTATCGAGTATGTAGCTCTCGAGGTCGAGCCAGACACCCGCGTTGAAGTTTTGTTGCTGCGGAGCGGCATTGGTTACGTGAAAGGTGTCGGCGTCTGCTTGCTTCGCAGTTTCCGGGTCGCCCCAGTTCGGATCTTCGCGCCGTGTCATGTGCCCGCGACTGAAAAAACCGCGGGACGCGTCGCCGTAGACCTCTCTAATAATCTGAAGGTCAAGATCGATCCGCGGGTCTTTTCGCCATGCGTCCGTTCGCTCGACGTCCCGGTCCGACTGGGATCCATCGATGTTCACGGCGCTGAATAGCGGCAGTTTCCGTGACCTGGACATTACCACGGAGAAGTGGGTGTACTTCAACTCATACGGCAACGCTGCTCCATCGCGAGCGGCTTCCGGAAGGAGCGTTATGACATCTTCGCTCCAGTCCCTGAGCCCGGGTAGCGGCAACGACTTCTGCCCGGACACGAAGTCGGCCTGATATCCATCACGTTCTGCGTAACTTTCGATCGACCAGACGGTGTTGACCACCCTGAACGTCGACACGGTTTGGGGTGCGGGACCGAACGATTTGGCCACGTTTTTAGCTCCTAAGAGGTGAGATGGAGTGCTCTTGAAAAAAAATAGGCCGAATTACCGGCCCACTTTCACCTTCGTATCGGGGACGGAGTACCGTCTGGTCGGGAAGCTCCGCCATCCCTTGATAGATTGAGTGGCCGACTTGATCGCCGCCTCGTCCCCCTCGATCAGAAGGGATGACGGCTTTTCGTCGACGACCGAAATCCCGCGGGTCTTGACCATCCGTTTGACAGCCTTGCCAGAAGGAGCACTGTCATTTTCCTTTCGCAGGATTACCTGCTGAATGACTGTATCGCTCATGTTCATCCTTGACCGGGCAACCCGAAGCCCTCGTAGTCTCGACCAAAACCCACAGCACGTGCGGCTTCGAACAAAGCGTCGGTAAGCGCCCTGCTGCGGTTTTCATCTATCTGTTGAAATATAGTATTGTTCGACGCCAAAAGGAAGGCTGCGTAGCCCGCGACGGCGGGAGTCGCCATGGACGTGCCGCTCATCGGGCCATAGGTATCCCCCGGCAAGGTGGACACGACCCCCACGCCAGGCCCAGTCAGATCTATTTGCGGGCCAAAATTCGAAAATGCCCCTACGAAGCTGTCGTTGGGCCCGAACGGAGCCGCAATGTCCAGAGCTTCGGTCGAGTCCTGCGGAAACGAGTCCCGCCGGCCCATGGCGGACACAGCGATGCAAAATGGAAGAGCGGCCGGGAAGCTAACAGGCTTTCGCCCATCGTTTCCAGCTGCTGCAATAACTATGACGCCTCTGCTCAAAGCGGAGCCGATGGCTGCGCGAACGGCCTCATCCTCGGCTCCGCCTCCGAGACTGAGGTTGATTATGTGGCAACCGTCCTGAACAGCCCGGTCGATAGCGTTCATTATATCGTAGTTTATCGCGCCCTCTCCCGAGTGTGGAAAAACCCGATAGCTCCTGAGGGTGACGCCGGGCGCAATGCCCGACAACGGGATATCGGCAGTAGGCCTCGCCCCCACGATGCCTGCGACGTGAGTACCATGTTCGCCGTCGACCGCCGCAGGACCCCACTCGTCGATACGGCCGGGGTCGTCGCGGGTTTCCTCAGAAACCATGTTCGCGCCGCCAGAAACGTTCGGCAGCAGCGGATGGTCGCGGGCAATTCCAGTATCAACTATGCCGACGATCACATTCGTGCCAGCGTCTACAGGTATTCCCGCACGAAAGCGGTTCAAGGCCAACGAAGCCTGGCGGAGATCGACAGACTCCAACGCCACGGTTGCGTTTGAAACCAGTTCGTAGCGGCGAGCGGAGTGTCCCCAGTAAGTCGGAGGTCCGTAGACGTATATGCGATCAAGGGAGGTGCCCTTGGCAATTCGAAGGCGTACCCGCCCCTGGTCGTCGGAGATCCCCTCGTCACCTGCTTTGGTTCGGAAGTTTGTGAATGCGATGACCTGAGCGCCGGGGATCGGATTGCCGCCCTTGTCCTTTACAAAAAGGTTGGTCGCTGCCGATCGAGTGGTGCGCACCGCGGCCGAAGCCTCGCGGAGAATACGATGCTGCATTTTCATAGTGCGATAACGCACGACCGGAACGATCTTGAGGTCTGGTTCCTCAATTCGAAGCGCTAGCTCGGCTTCCGGAGTCATCTCCACAAGCCGCGGCCCATCGGCGCTGACGTAATCAAGGACCTCGATTTCAGCCTCAGGCGAAATTGGTGCCGCCATGACGACACCCCGCCTGCCTGCCGCAGGCGGAATTGTGGGACGAAGGCTCGCGGCCCTTTCGAGCGTTGCCGATCTAAATCCGTACGAAGGAAGAACAACGTATTGTTTGCGCAAGGGGATCACCGATCTATTCGAGAAAAGCGAAATGCAGGGGAGAGCGAACTAGAAGGCCAGTGACAATTTACTAATGCACGATAAACTTGTCTAGAGTCAGGACTGCAGCCCGGTAACACTGACAAGACATCAAAGGTACTGTGCCCTTTAGCGGACTTCACGAAGAAGATCTGGGCTTCATGCAGTAACCTGAGCGCCATCGTCGTCGCCGGCTTGAAAAGATGAACAATCTGAACAACTCCTGGCTAGCGGGGGTTTGATGGTGTGGAACGGCCCTCCGAGCCGTCGCGGAAGATGACTATGCTGGTGCTTGAAGCGTCGGGACCGGGAAAGGATCACACCATGGAAGGTATAACGACCGTAGGACTGGATCTGGCGAAGAACATATTCCAGGTTCATGCCGTCAACGCAGTTGGAGAAGTGATCGTTCGGCGCGCCTTGCGCCGGACGCAGGTTCTGGCTTTCTTTGAAAGGTCGCCGCCCTGTCTCGTTGGTATGGAGGCGTGTGGAAGTGCGCACTATTGGGCTCGGGAGATCGGCGCAATGGGGCACACAGTGCGCTTGATGCCAGCCGCCTATGTGAAAGCCTATGTGAAGGAATGAAGAGGTGAGCATTACTTGACTAATCGTCAGGTGCTCAAAATGCGAAGGAACGCACGCGGATCGCCCCCGTTGTCGGCTTTTTCGCGTAGAGTTCCTTCGCATTATTTCAGAGCGTGTCGAGCCAGGCGAGTAGGCTCGTAT
>Ga0214544_1000474_pt1 | contig 73142 bp, 46 predicted proteins | sample CNSS3metaG_FD_160074 | JGI IMG/M metagenome (GOLD analysis project Ga0214544, IMG submission 160074) | Root nodule microbial communities from cowpea collected in UCLA plant growth center, Los Angeles, California, USA - CNSS3 | ecosystem: Host-associated > Plants > Roots > Nodule | place: USA... | reverse complement strand
GTTATTATGACAACCGAGGCATAAAAGTTCAATTTAATTACAAAACTGCCACCGCGTGCTTTTATGCAGCGGGTCCGCATGAACCGAGGCATATACAGCGCTGTAAAAGCTCTAAAATACACTAGTGCAGAGTTAAGAAGTTATCCCAAGTGTGGGTTATCACGTTATAAGGTCAAATAGGTGATAAGGGGAATATTGATGAGGTCACAAAGCACAACCATCCTTCGAAGGTTGTTTGGTATCTACCAATAATTCCAAGGTTTAAATATATGTTTGCAAATCCAACTGATGTCAAAAACCTTAAATGGCATGCTGATCAACAAAGATGTGATGGACTAGTTCGTCATCCTACAAATTCTATGCAATTGAAAAACTTTGATAAAGAATTTCCTACATTTGGTAATGAATCAAGAAATTTGGGACTTGCACTAGCTTTAGATGGAATGAATGCTTATGGGAATTTAAGTACCAATCATAGTTCATGGCTCATTTTGTTAATGATTTATAACTTGCCTCCTAGTTTGTGTATGAAGAGAAAGTACATGATGTTATCTATGATGATTTCTGGTCCAAGACAACCAGGGAATGATATTGATGTTTATCTTAGTCCATTGATTGAGGACTTAAAGTTGTTATCGGATGATGGGGTTGAAGTCTTTGATGGGTTTGCCAATGAATCTTTCCAAATGCATGCCATGTTATTTTGTACTATCAATGACTTTCCTGTGTATGGAAATTTCTCAGGTTATAGTGTGAAAGGTCATAGAGCATGTCCGATATGTGAAGAAAACACATCACATGAACAGTTAAAGCATGGGAGGAAAACAATTTATCTTCGACATTGTAGATTTCTAAATCCATTTCATCTGTATCGTAGATTGAAAAAGTCCTTCAATGGACACCAAGAACATGACATTTCTCCAATTCCATTAACTGGTGCTCATGTTTATGACAAGGTGAGAGGTCTTCATGTAGATTTTGGAAAAAAAAAAGAAAGCCATTGTGACTAATATATGGAAGAAGAGGTCAATATTTTTTTATCTTCCATATTGGTCCAAGTTAGATGTGCGACACTGTATAGATGTGATGCATGTTGAAAAGATTGTGTGTGATAGTTTAATTGGAACACTTCTAAATATAAAAGGGAAGACGAAGGATGGCGTCAATGCTCGTTTGGATATGATTGAAATGAATATACAAAGGAATTAACACCAAAGGAAGTTGGTAAGCGAACTTATTTGCTAACAACATGTTATACTTTGTCGAAAAGGAGAAAACAAACCATCTGTCGATGTCTTTAAGTAAACTTGTATCCATGCAAGATCTGAAACTAATTGGCTAAAAAAGTCATGATTGTCATGTTTTAATGCAACAATTATTGCCTATGGCCATACATGGTATCTTACCAAAAAATGTGAGGTTTAGTATAACTCGATTGTGTTCATTTTTCAATTTCATATGCAAGAAATTTATTGACCCTCAAAATTTGGAGGAACTTCAACAAGAGATTGTTATTGTTTTATGTCAAGTAGAGATGTTTTTTCCTCCATCGTTTTTTGACATCATGGTGCATTTGATCGTTCATCTTGTAAGAGAAATCAGATTGTGTGAACTAGTTTATCTATGATGGATGTACCTAGTGAAGCGATATATGAAGATCTTGAAGGGATATGTGAAGAATCAATATCGTCCAGAACTTCAATCATTGAAAGATACATTGTAGAGGAAGCCATTGATTTTTGTTTAGAGTACATGTCCAAAGCAAATTTTATAGGAGTGTTTGACAATTGTTGGCCCTTACGTAGAACAATGGAAAAGTCTTTAAGCGGTGTACATGTGGAAAGCAAATCAAGAAAAGAGGTTATGCAAGCACATTTGTATATATATATATATATATATATATATATATATATATATATATATATATATATATATTAAATAACACATGAAGTCATACCATATTTAACTAAACACAAAGACATTGTGAAAGAAAAAAACCCAAGATAATCAAAGAGGTGGGTGTTGATGGAGCATAACAAAACTTTCATGACTTGGTTTAAAGAACAAATCATTAAGGACCCATCTGCATCTGAAACATTAACCTGGCTTGCAAATGGATTAAAGATTGATGTTTTATGTTGTTCTGGCTATGAAATCAATGGAACTTTATTTTATACAAAGTCTTAGGATGATAAAAGTACCGTGCAAAATAGTGGAGTCACTTTAGAGGCAGAGTCATTGCAATTCTCAACTTCAAAAGATCATAATCCTATTGTAGGATCCATGCCATATTATGGTTTTGTACAAGAGATTTGGGAACTTAGTTATACCAAGTTCTCTATACCTGTTTTCAAATGCAAATGGGTTGATAATAAAACTGGTGTGAAAGTTGATGAATCAGAAATTACATTGGTTGACTTCGAAAGGTAGCATATGTAGATGAACCATTTATTATGGCATATCAAGTAGCACAAGTCTTCTATGTAGTCGATCCTACATCTGAATATTGGCATGTTATGCTACATGGTAAAAAGGAGACCAACAATGAACATGAACAAGCCATTGTTCAAGGCAATTATGAAAGTGGTTGGGATGCGGTAATATACTAACTTATTTCATGTACTATTTTTAACTTAACCTAATTTACATATGTATTGTTATTAATTTTTTCCAACACTTTTGCAGAAGTTCAATGACCCAAGTCCAATGGATTCAGGAGCAATAGCTTATGTTCAAAAAGCATGGCGAAGTACTTTCTATTTGTAGTTAGTGAGAGTTAGGTTTAGTAACACTTAGAGGTAGTTCAAACTTATGTTGTTAGACTTATGTTGTCATATAAGTTATTTGTAACTTTGATGGAACTGTTTAGATTGGAACTCTGTCTGGATTGGCACTTTCTCTGAATTGAAATTTTGTTTTTGGATTGGGTCTGTTTTTTTGAATTACAGGTTCGGATAAGACATTAAACAAAGCTCACTTTTTAAAAAAAAGCACTAATTAACGACGATTATGACCATAATCTTCGTTAAAAGAAGTCTTATTCGTGATGGTTGGCGCCAAAACCATTGTCGTTACTCTTTAGGCTTTTGGTCCAGGTCCAAGCCCATATTGTTGTTGTTCATAGTTCAATGACAACTCTTCAAACCGTCGTCGTATTAGTTAATAATGACGACGGTTATAAAACTGTCGTTGTTTTTGGTTGCTTTTAACGACGACTTAATCTACGACAGATTTGGAACCACCTTTATAGGCTTTGGTTAGCCGTGGTTGATAAGCATTGCTATAGTAGTGTCTTATGTGTTTAATTTCAAATTCGGTTTAAATTTCCTTACTAAAATTGAGATGTACAGAAGAGTTTAATGGTCTAGCCTTGTGATAACATTATCGTTGACATGATCAAATTAATGCTATTAAAGTATAACAACTTTAGTATTGCGAGATAGTAACCAACCAAATAGAAAAGGTAAAGTCAACCTAAGTTTAACCAAATTCATTCTCAATTATAGACTAATTGTTAAAGTTTTCACCTTTAATCAAAATACATTCTCAATTATTGACAAAAAATAATTCAATCACATGAAAGTTTTTAACTTTAATCAAAGTACATTTTCAATTAAAATTAAAAACCCTTGGACACATATGATTGATATGTTGTGTTGATTTAACATTATGCTAACTTGCTACAATGTAAAAATCATTGTTTTTACGATTAAGAGACAAAATACATAGACAAATATAAATCTCAATAATAATCAAAACAACAAACCAATTATTAAATTCTAACCTCATAATCCATTAAGAAGTTACCGTAGAATCATTCTCGTAGGCTTAACATTCCATTGAATGTAGAAATAACATAAAAATGGAAAAAGAGAGGGAGTAGAATGTGAAATACGAGATAAAGGAAAAAATTAGACCCCCTTAATCGATTCCTAAGCTTCCCTAATGTGTTCCCTAAGTCTCTTTATATAGAAATTCGACTAAAATTTGTTTTCGATTTTTCTATTGCTATAATCTTCTTTTTGATAATGTAATATCCTCTAATTATCTCCTAAATAATCCAATGTCTTCAAGATATATTTTATTGTTGTGGAGATCTAAAAAGATTTAAGAAGAGATATTGCCAGATTTAAAAGGATTTGGCAAATATTATATTGTGATACTTACTGATATAATTAAATAAGATTATTATTTAAAAATATTAAATAAAATATCTAAGGTGAATTCACTTCCCCTTTTGTGAGCATTGTTCAATTTCTTCCTTCCTCAGCTCTCTATAGACCTCCACCATTAGCCTTGTCGCTGGTCTACCATTGACGTTGCTTCCATCTCGCTGTGAAGTCGATGCAAAGTTCCTCATCATTTGCTCTCATCGTCACTACTGCTCGTTTTGTCGCCGCTGCATGCGTCGCCATTGATGCTCGTGTCACCACTACCATCATTGGTTTTGTCCAAAACATATTTGTTCCTAAACCCATAGCCATTGCTCGTTCTGGTTCGTTGTTCCTCCCTCCCACATTTCTTTTAGCGCCATTGTTGCTCCTTTCCCATGGTAGTGCCCCCTTCGTTTCCACAGGTAAGTTATTTTGTAATTTTTGTAATTATTTTTTATTAGTTTTATCTATAATTAGTTTTGTAAATTAACTATACTTAGTTTTTATTATTTAAAATTAGAGATATGCCTTTTATTGAATATTAAGAATAAGTGTCTTGTTCAATATTTTGGTATTGAGAATAGGTGAATATGCTAATTGTCGCAATCGAAATCGTGACGGGACGACGAACCAAAAATTAAAAATTTGTAAAAATAGAGTTTGGAGTCGCCACCATAGTTATTATAGGAAACTATGGAAAATCATAAAAAAAAGCAAGGTTTGCAAAAAACCAGAATTTGGGTCCGGGAGTCGGTTACGCGTGGGGAAGGTATTAGCACCCCACAACGCCCGTCCTAAGACGGTACCTTTAATTAAATGTGCAAAAAAATTTTGGTTTTTCCTTCAATATTTAATTTTCCCCAAAAATATTAATAAAAGAATGTACAAAAAGCAAAACTATTTTTTTGATTTTTTGGACCCGACGAGGATTAATCCTCGCTCCTACGTATCTCCATGTGAATGGAGAATCAGGGTTACGTAGTTCTTTTTGAAAAAGCTATTTGGAAAAATATTTGAAAAATGATTTAATTTGTTTTATAATTTTGAAAACCTTTTTATTTAAATTTTAGTATTGTTTTAAAATTGGTGTCACACGACGCGAGCGACCGAATAGACACTTGAAATAAATTCTTTTTTTTCTAATCTTTTGTTTATTTTATATTTCTTTAATCATTTATAAATTTTTAATATTTTGTTAAAGATATTTTAAAGTAGTTGTGGATGTCATTGCGACGTGAGCAACCAAATAGATATAAAAGAGTAAACAAATAAAGCTATTTTTTATTTTTAGATCATGTCTATATATTTTTAGAAAAACAAAAGTCTAAATTGTATGTCATGCGACACGAGTGGTCGGGCAGACAATAAAGAAAGGAAAAAAAATATTTTTTTATGATTAAAAAAAATGAAAATTGAAAAAAACTAAATTAAAAAATGAAAGAATTGAGAGTGACGTACCTTAAAAAATTTCCAATATCTCCTCACCTTTTCTCTTTTCTTTTTTTTTTTGCTTCCTTTTCTAATATTTTTGTGTTTGTTTTTCCAATAAAGATAAAGATGAGAGGTGTCTATGTGGGTGGTAATGAGAGGGTGTAGAGAATGTTTTTTTTCTTTTTTTTTTCTACCTCCTTCAATATATTTTTTAAAGAGAGATAAAAAGGAGGTGCGTATGTGGGAGTGGTGATGGGAAAGAATTAAAGAAGTGTCGAGAGTATCTTTTTCGGTATGACAGAGTGCGTATTTATACTCACACCTTGAAATATCAATGCAATCCTAGTCTTAATTGTAACGAACAATATAAGGAAGGAATTGGTCATGATAATAGCAAATTATGAGTATCAAATCGCAGCAAATCAGAGCACAAAATCAATCATCATCAATAACAAATCAGAGCACAAAAATAATCCCAATTAATAATATTGATTCCTACCATTTGAAGAGAGAAGAGATATTGCTTCTAATTATTATTATATAATTAATTTCTCTATCAGGAACAAAGGTAGAAAATATTTGAGTTATTGGGCTCATGAAAATTAAAAATAATTTGGTTTTTTTTTTTTTTTTTTTTTTTTTTTTTTTTTTTTTTTTTTTTTTTTTTTTTTTTTTAAAGTTGATGTTTGAAAATCTTTCTGAAGAAAATTTTGTTTCACATTTTTTTTTTATTTTCCATTAACTAAAAAACCTTTTTTTTATTTTTTATTTTATTTTTTTCGAAAATAAATTTATTCACCCGGACGAAATTGGGTGTTGACACTAACTTTTCTCATGTACTAATTTTAACTTCAACTAATTTTCATATGTATTACTATTAACTTCTCCTATACCTTTACAAAAATTCAATGACCCAGGTCCAATGGACTCAGGAGCATTAACTTATATTAAACAAGCATAGGCAAAGTATTATCTAGAGTTAGAGAGAGTTAAAGTTAGTGAGAGTTAGATTTAGTTTATACTAATTTTATCATATTAGTTATTTGTAACAATTAGGGATCATTTAATATTTGGAATTGTCTCTAGATATTACTGAACTATATAGAATTCTATTTGGAATTTGGAATTTGATTACAAGTTTGGGTTAATCCGTAATTCCACCAATATATAATGATGGTTTTGACCATAATCATCGTTGTATATTCCATTTCCACAATTTTCAATGAACAAACTGTCGTGGTTTAGTCGGTTAGGTATTTTAAAAATGTCGATATATAACGACAGTCTAGGCCCAAATCGTCATTACTTTTGTGTCAGTTTCAACATTGGGACGAATTTCAACGACAGTATCAACATCTGATTTTGTTTGGAGAAATAAAATGTATTTTAAAAAATCATAAAAATAGTAAATTGAAAAATAATGATAAAGAAGTAAAATTAAGTTAAATAAAGTTTGTAAAAAATGGATTAAAAAAATAGGAAGAAATCATTTTGGGCCTGTCTTTTTGCCAATGTTTGTTAAAAATGATATTCTCTTTTTCACCTAAGCACACCTTATATTTTTTATTCTTACCACCTTCCCATTTTTTCAAGAGCCCAATTTTCATTTGGTACCTACACCCCTGTTTTTTTATTTCTTCACTCTAAAATGCATTTTCCGATGTTTGGATGCCACGTGTCATTTTCCTTCTCTCTCCCGAGAGAACAAACACCTAACACTCCCCACACCTAAACCCTCATACACCACTAACTCACCGACGCCATTCACGCACCTCACAGGACTCACTCACCACTCACGCTAACATAACACGGAACCCTCATTGAGAGAATCCGAACGCTCAATCTTCATCATCATCAGTTATCTTACGCACCAACAAAATAAGAAAACCACGGGCTCACCTTCTCCACTCTTTCACATTTCACACAAAGCCCACCATTGCTTACGCCAGCGGATTTCTACCGAGCTTGGATTTCCGGCAGCGGGAACAGGAGCCACCGCGAGCATCTCTGTGCAATTCGTTGGCTATTCTGCTTCGTCGTCGTGCACTATAACCATAAGCTTTAATCGTGCCACCAGCCGTATTGATCCTCGTCACTTCCTCATGAAACGTTGTCAGACGAGAGGTCCATTTCTTATTCTCCCTTCTTCTAAGTTTTGATTATTATTTGGATTCGACGTTTGAAGTTGATTGGGATTCGAATTGATTGTATCATGAGCTGTTAAAAAATTGAATTGCGGTTGTAGGTTTATTGATTAACTTTGAGTGAGCATTCGAGTTGTTTTTGTTGAAAAAATTTTATAACCTATGCATGCACTTTATGATTTTGGGTTTAAGTCGATTCTGTTTGGCGTTTGGTATTGGGTTTCGGTTCGTAACTGGGTTGTGATGTTTATATGAGATGCTGGGTTAAACTGATGTTTGATTTAATTGTGTTTGGAGTTATTTAATTTGATACGAATGCGCTAAGTTGCAAACACTTACCGGGTTCTATTTTGTTACCTTTACCCTCGATGCGATGTAATGTCTATCTTAAAAATATTTTAACTTCGGGTTTCTTTTTCCTTTCTCACATTATAATTTTATATTTATACATTTTAAAAGGTGAGAAATCTTAATGTTGGACGGTTTAAGGATAAAATGAGTAAAATACTCATTTTAGACATCAGGGATAAGAAGGTTTAAAAAAAAAAAAAATTTACTACTAATATTTTTTTTTATTAAATTATATTTAAAAAAAAAGCCTCAAAATTTGTTTAGTACTAATTAATATATTTCTATTAAAGTAATTATAAAATTATTTTTAAGATAAAAAAAACCTCAAAAAATATTTTATTATTATTATAGTTCTATTAAATTAATTATAAGTTTATGTTTGGAAATAAAATTTAATTAAATTATTATTAATGTATGTTAATTTTTATTATTAATAAAAATGATAATTAATGAGTTAAAATATATTTTTAGTAAATTATAATTTTGTTTACAAGAAAGAGAATGATTAGTTATCTTTACTCTATTATAATCAATCTAGATTATATTTTTTTTTTCCGTCTCTCTATGACTTCCTTACCTCTCCTTACTTTATTCTCTTCTAATAGTTTTTTTTCTAGGGTATTGGCATATTACATCCTTAAATCTCTTGAATCTCATGTTGTCCGTGTATACCAATATTTTCATACTCATTTCTGATTAGTATGTTTTTTCTTTCTATTTATGTTGTTGTTATTTTTATTCTGTTTTGGATTTACATTAGAATTAGAAATGTGTTTCTTTTGCCTAGTTTTGTTTTTCGGTACTTTTAGATTTATAAAGTTTTTTTTTCAATATATCTTTAGGAGAAACTGAAGTTTTTTTACAAAACTATTAATTAGATTATGGTTTAGTCTTTTGGTTAATAATAGATTAATTAGAGCATAATTCAAAGTTGAGTTTTCTGTAGAAAGATAATTCAAGTTTATGAAAAAAAAAAGACTTACTATCGAGTTTAGAAGAGCAATATTTTTTTAATTATTTTTATTAATGATTAATCTTAAAATAAAAAATTTTGCAAGTTTGTGAAAAAGTTGAGACTTAAGAACGAAAAAGAGACTTGAGACATCAAGATACTGCAAGTCTACTATCAAGTTTATTTTCTTGAAAACCACAACCAGATTTTATTGTTTTAATTCATTTATTTTATATATTTATCTTTAGTAGTATTTTATAGATTATCATTTTTATTTCATATAAATATATATAGATATGTCAACTAGAAAATTTGAATTAGGCTATTCAATAATTCAAAAGAAAAGAAGAATTAAGACTTTAATTGCATAACAAAAAGGAGCTATGAACAAAAAAGAGCAAATGTCTTGTGTATTACGGTGTGTAGATATTTCATTTTTGAAAGAAAAATGCTTAAACCTTGAAAAATCTTTAAAACATGATAATTTGTTGAATATTGATGGATTTGATTTATTTTCAGAATTAAATATCTTAAGGGAAATTATTTGTTTGAAAAATGATAAACCAATTGACATTTTTAATTATACAAAAAGAATAAATTCTTTTCCAAATGCATATATAACTTATAGAATAATCTTAATAATTATAGTGTAAGTTGTTTCGGCCGAAAGAAGTTTCTAAAAGCTAAAGATAATAAAAATTTATTTAAGACCAACAAGATCTCAAGAAAGATTAAACGGATTAGTCCTATTGTCTATGGGGAAATAAATGTTATATGAAATTAATTATGACAATTTAATAAATAATTTTGCATAAAAAAAGCTCAAAAAATAAATTTTAAATAAAAAGCCTCATTTTTTAAGTTTGTTTTAGGTCTTCCAAACCGTTGAGTCGCCCTTGTTTGTATGGTCATCTGCATCGTTTAGTATTCGATCTTGTTATCCAAATATATTTTAAAGATAAGTTTTTGGATGTTTTGATGGTTGTTTGCATCGTTTGACATTCTCAATAAATGTTTTGGATATTTGTATGGTCGTCTGCATCGTCTGGTATTCAACTATTTTGTCTAAATATTTTTAAACATAAGTTTTTGGATGCTTATATGGTCATCCGCGTCATCTAAAGTTAGGCATAATTAATTGAACTTTACTGCACTATTACAAACTACATTGAACTAGTTCGCTTTAATTGAACTGAAAAATAGTTGAGACGAATTGAACTCAACTCTTTTTTATTCTAAAAAATTGAACTAAACTGCACTGAATTGAATTGCATTGCAATATGAACTTAACTAAACTGCTACGAACTGAATTATTTTCTAAACTGCATTATATTTGAACTAAATTGTGCTAATTTTGAACTAAATTTTACTAATTTTGAACCTAATTATACTATTTTTGAACCGATACTATTTTTGAACCGAAATGTATTAATTTTGAACTTACTGCACTATTTTTGAACCAAACTACACTATTTTTGAATTGAATTGCGCTAATTTTGAACAGAACTGTACTATTTTTGAACCGAATTGCACTAATTTTGAATTGAATTGTAAATTTGAATTGAATTGCACTAATTTTGAACTGAACCGCATTATTTTTTAACTTAATTATACAATTTTTGAACCAAACTTTTAAAGTGCTTAGGAAATATACTTGAAAGTGTATAGGAAACTACAAGATCGTACACAACATGAGCAAAATTTGTATTTCAAGAATCCTATTGAAGACAAGCAAAGTAATCCATTTCTCAACAAAACAAGCATCACTTGCATAATACTTTAATACACCAAAATCAAAATATTAATACATAAGTTCTCCCATAAACAACATCAAAATATTAATATATCTTCAATCATCTAAATTAATAGCACTTGAAGGTTCCACTTCATCTTGAGATGTTATATCTACAAAGAAAATCATCATTTTTAAAAACTTAAAATATAAACTACAAAATATATAAAGTTTTCATATAAACTCACCTTGCTCAAATTTATCAAGCTCTTTAGGATCCTTATAAAAAGGTATAGAGAAAGGTATTCCTCTCAACCAATCTTGTGTGCAAACAAGTACTTCCACTATTCTAAGTGTTAGGCAACTACGATAAGGACTAACCACCCTTCCTCTTGTACTGAATGCAAACTCTAATGGCTACGATAGAAATAGGAATGACTAACATCTCCTAAACCATGTTCGCAAGAATAGAAAATCTAGTTGAGTTGACTTTCACAGTGGACTCTAGTCACATCTAGGCTCTATTGTCTTGTGTAACATTCTGGCTAGATATTACTAACTTTAAATAAAAAAAATAATATAGAAATACAAAACCGCATTTATTATAACATCTCTCTCAAAACATAGGAAAGTTTTAAACTTCAATACGTGCCAAGATTAAAAAAAAGTTAAACGGAAAGTTTACATCTCCAAAAGCTGAGTAAAATCTTTGTTTACAAACACATAAAAAAAATTATCCATAAAAGCTTTTTCCATGTTGCCCCACTCCAACACTAAGTGTCACCAGCTCTACCTGAAACATCATTTGCTCTTGTGTAACGAATTACAGAATCATCGCCAAATACAAGCAGATAAGATGAGCTAAAAACATAATTAACTCATAATCAAAGAAAGTGGGCACACACACTTATCGGAGAACCACTATTCTCTAATTCCAAATAACATGACCACCATCATGTCCATCCACGTTCTATGTCCTTAGATGATGACTTTAAGATGTCTTTTGCTGTTACAAGCCACAACTCGTGGTTCCACCATCTACAAGCCATAACTCGTAGATACACGCATGAGACCATCCTGTTACGAACCACCATTTGTAACGCCAGGTGGAGTTCCCAATACAAACCACAATTCGTACTCTCGACACAAGATTAGCAACATCATTGGCCACAACCCGTGATTTCCTAATCAAGTGGAGACCCTCTAAACGAGCCATAATTCACACACTCACACAGGTTACTAATATCACCATGTGTTTACCCTCCATTCTGAGAAAAAACTCAAGGAATGTCATTCCGAGCCACAAATCAAGGAATGCTTCAGCAAATTCCATACCTAAGACATCATCCAAAGCCTTGTAGATCACACACCCATCCATAGAAACAACCATGTCCATTGTGCTATCGCCTAGCACTTCCTAAGCTCTGTCAAGCGAAATTAAGTTGCAGACCGTCTAGCGGAAGCCTCTCGCCGCAAGGTGCCAAGCACTCCAGAGGACTTTTTACGGGTTATAATGGGGCCAAGGTAAAGCTAGGAAAAATTTGAGGATTTTTTTTTTGGGTTTTGAAATAATAATGTAGAAAGAATTATGGAATATAGTTTCAAAAACAATCCTTTTTTTTTTTTACCTTTTGTTGCTCTTTCTAGGAAAACAATCATTCATTTGAACACTCTTTCATCAACCATTTTTCCTTTTGCCATTTTTATAATTTTGTGGGTGAGATACTCACCCTCACACTTTATTTCTCAACCAATCTTAACATAATCCATTTTCATAATTTTGTGGGTGAGATACTCACCCTCACACTTTATTTCTCAACCAATCTCAACATAATCCACTAGCTCCTTCTTTCTTCCTAAGGTAGGGAAAAACATGGTCTTTATGGGCTTAAAACAAGAAAAAGAGATTTAAAGCTCAAATGGACTACCAATGGATCAATATCAAGGATGGATTATTTGGCCAAGTAGCTAAAAATAATAAATGCCTCAATCATATCAAATCATGCATATTCACCTAAGATGCAAAACAAAAGAATCAAGCTAAACATTTGAGTATAAACAAAACATGAGCAAGTCACTCAGCATCAATAGGAATGACACATGGTAGTCCATCCTTTACAATAAAACTCAAAACTCACAAGGTCAAAACTCTTTCATAAAAGATTTATTCCGAAAACTCTCAAATCAACTCAATTAGTAAACCATAGAAACAATCCACTCATAGCACATGACTTTTATTTCCTAGAATTATGACCATCCCAATTACTGAATCAAATCTCAAAATCCAATGTCAATATGTTTTATTGAAAGCAAAAAAATATTTTTGTTGGATTTCTTAATTTTTGTTTTCATGTTGTGATGTGAGACTTGGACCAGGAGATGCTGATTGTGTCATGAGCGGGTAGGTTCATGGCTGGTGGTGAACACGTGATGATAGGAGCGAGGAAGTTCATATCCTGATGCTCTCGTGTGGGGATACGAGCAGGGAGGTTCGTATGTTCCGTGCTCACACTTGAGAGCTGCTGCGAGCGGGGAGGTTCGTAGAGTTGAACTACCAGCGGGGAGGTTCATAAAGGCAGGACCACGAGCGGACAGGTTCGTGGAAGCATCATATATCTTGAGTCCATGGTCAATTATTTGTGTGACTTGCAGGTTTAAAAACCTTGGGGTAATAAGGTCTTGGTCAAGAATTAACTAGAATAAAATAGTTGGGTGTATCTTGATTTTATTAATTTATATGTTAACTGTTTATTAGCTCACTCTTTTTATGTGTGTGTGGCGATGATCGTGTGACTTGTCACACGGGAGTAGATGACGTTCCAGGTGATACTGGTGAGGCATAGAGCCGGAGAGGGGCTAGCGTGGGAAAGCTTTTTATGGAAGTTTACTATCATTTTAATTTCATATTTTTTGTAAACCGCATTTTTACTGGAATATGAACTAGTATGGATTATTGGAACACTATTGTTTAATTAGATGAGTTTAATAAATGTTTTTAATTTCCCGTGTTTTGGGAAATACATTGAAATAAATGTGACTTTATTATTTCTTTTATTTTATATTATTTAAAATTAATAATATCCGACCAGGATGTTACAGCAAGCTGCGATTGGCCAGTTTAGTTAGTGAAGGATTGCCACATGGCACGATCTGGTTGAGTTAGGTTTAAGTGGTAGGAGGAGTGCAACTTAGTAAAAACTAGAGGTGCATAATAGGTTTTTAAGTGGCCCACTTGTAGGAGGATTGTATAAAATAAAAATTGGGGGCACATTTAGCTCCTGAACTTTTTCTTTCCAGAATTCATTGATTTTTGGACTTTATTTTGTAACTTTGAATATTTTAAATCCACACTTATTATGACCTAAATTAAACTTCAGCTGCATCAACAAACATTAGAATATCTAATAATGTTTTATGCAACTAAAATTACTTTTTACGCCATTTTTAACTTACAAACTCAATAAATCCAATAATCACAAATCCTGATTAAATCAATCTTTTAAGCATTGAAATTCAATTAAATATCCCAAATTTATACATTAAATGAGGGCAAAAACCTGAACTCATCAATGTTCATCCATGTTCTACATCCTTAGATGATGACCTTAAGATGTCTTTTGTTACCACAAGCCACAACTCGTGGTTCCACCATCTACAAGCCACAACTCGTAGATACACGTGCGAGACCATCCTGTTACGAACCACCATCCGTAACGCCAGGTGGAGTTCCCAATACAAACCACAATTCATACTTTTGACACAAGATTAACAATATCACTGTCCACAACCCGTGATTTCCTAATAAAGTGGAGACTCTCCGTACGAGCCACAATTCGCACACTCACACCGGTTACTAATTAATATCACTAGGCCACAACCAGGGATCGCTACCTGTTTACCCTACATTCTGAGTCATAACTCAAGGAATGTCATTCCGAGCCACAAATCAAGGAATTCTTCAGCAAATTTCATACTTAAGACATCATCCAAAGCCTTGTAGACTACGCACCCAATCATAGAAATAACCATGTCTACTGCGCTATTGCCTGGCGCTTCCTAAGCGCTGCCAGGAAAAATTAAGTTGCAGACTGTTTGGCAGAAGCCTCTCACCGCTAGGCACCAAGGGCTCAGAGGTCTTTGGGGAAAATATTACTTTTGGAGAAAATTGAACATCTTGAAAACCACATCATCTTTGTATATCTAGTTAAAGGTACCACCTTCGGGCGGGCGTTGTAGGATGCTAATACCTTCCCTACAACATTACTGACTCTTGGGTTTAATATCCAAATTTTCACAGACCACATGTTTTATTTTATAGTTTTCCATAGTTTTTAAATAAACTATGAGGGCGACTCCAAAAAAGGTATTTTATTGTAAAATACGTTTATTTTTTTGAGTTAGCCATCCTATCGCGATTTAGGTTACGACATACAACGTTCTTAACTATCATGGTCATATAGCCAATACGACAACGACTTTGGGACCGTCATCATTTTTTTATGCTCTTAACAACGACCAGTACAACAATGATTCGGGAACCGTCTTCACACACCACTTTTGATTGTCGTGAAAAGGGCTTGCTACAGTACTGACTTGTATTATTTTCTCCTTTTACAATGGTCATCATTAGCTGGTGTGAATAGGTGAGGAATCAGGTGTTAGTCTAGCAGGAGGTGAGGGTGATGGTGCAACTGTTTAGGTTTTAGTTAGTATTTTACTACTCGTTATTTTTTGAAAAACTCTATACTTATTGCTCTTTTTAGCTTATGTTTTTGGACTGAATTTGAATTTATTTTGGTTATAGTATTACTTTTTATGGATGATTATTTATATACCTTATGAATGCTTTTTAGGTAGTAATTATATAACATCCTATCAGTAGTTTTGGACTATTATTTTTAGGATCACTACAAAAAAATGTGTAAGTAGCGACAATTATTTTTGTATTTTACGTCATTTTTAACTGTCGTTATTTACTTGAGCGACGTTTTCTAGAAACGTCGTAATTCTTGCCGTCACAAAGTATTATGTGACCGTTTAAGATGAACCACCGTAACAACCGTCATTTTATACTATGTATACAATGACGATTTAAAGAGGTAAATAACGTCAATTAAAACTGACGTAATATTTTTAATAGAAAACAAAATTCAATAAAAAAATGACATTTAAAATTAATATTATTATCATTATATCATGATATTTTTAATTGTCACTGTTATAATTAATTTGTAGATAAATTACGTCATTATCAAGTGTCATGATTTTAATATTTGATTATTTATTATTTTCCACCTGCATTGATACTTTCATAATTTAATAAAATTTATTTTTGCTGATAATTTAAAATATATAAAAAATTATAATACTATAAAAAAAGAAATTAATAGACTAAATTATTTTATTATCAACATAACATAATTACACCAAAGTACCAAAATATATTCCATCATCCAAAAAAAACATTAAAATTTCATAAGACAATTATAAAACTTGCGGTGCTAATTCTAAGTTGTTTTGCTCCCACCACTTGATCTTCATATATCATGTGGAGATGGCACACTACTTCCAACATTCGGTACCTACAATGAAAAAAGAATATAATTACATATGAATAAGTGAAATTCAAATAAATTAGAATATCCATACAATTAAATGCCAAAATAATTAAATAAAAATGTTCTATCTTCAAATAAGAGAAAATGTGTTCTATCCTCAAAACAATTAAATGAAATAGTTAACTAAAACAATTAGTTAACCAAAATATTCATTCAACGCAAATATAAAATAACAATTTATATATTTTGCACATATATAAAATAAATGTCAAAAATGTATTTTATAAGTTTTAAGCATTTTATCTTCTTAAACATCATACTTGACTAAAAATACATAACAACTAACATTTAACATATTAAATCCTTTAAAATATAACTTTTGATAAGAGTATAAAACAAGGAAGAAGTTAGAGATTATATTGAACGTTGCACAACTAATTTCAAAATAAAGTGAAGGTTATTTTGTTATTGTATCGTTCCTCTACAGTACATCCTCCCATATCTCTTTGAATGATGCACGGATGGATAAATGTTTGCTCTTACAAATCCACTCGTCTGCATCTTTGCCAATCAACAGAACCAAACGGAAAATAACCTCGCACATCCATCCTCGCATAGCAGCATTAATAGTAAGAGTCACATATAAAAAAAATGCTAAATGTTCTTTTTGCACTAATATATTATCAAAATGAAAAAAAATGAATTCTAATTTTTCATAAAAAATTTAGAGATTAAAAATAAATTTACACGTTATAAATATCATATCTTCTATTAAGTTAATTAAATTACACTCTAAATCACTTTTACTATTTCTCACTAATTTCTACTCAACTTTTTCAATTTTCTTTTCTCTGTATTTAAACACAACCTTAATATTCCAATCCTCGTAAACTTCATTGAAGTACCACACATGATTCAGGAAGAAAAAGAAAAGGAGAACAGTAATGTCTGTAGACGAATGAAGTGCATTGAGATCCGTTACTCCAATGTTGGACGCAAACAATTGAAAAAGAAACAGTGCCACACACCATGCGAGTTAAAGACATAGAAATCAATCAGAAATTCAGAATTTAGAATGTTCAAAGCTTCAAATTCCCATGCTACATGGAAGAGCGTGCAGAAGGATCAAATCACTGCGACCGAGGTGCGGTTTCTGTGGTCCAACACACTGACAAAGCAATGGCTTGTCCTCTTTTGTGACTTCGGAAAGACACGCGCTCACTCGCGTGAACATATGCGAAATGGTCAGAAAATGGACATTCTATTCTATGACATTGCAGTTTGTGTCCTTGTGGTTGTGCTAGTAACACTGTTTTCTTAGAGATTGCTAAAATCTCTGTGCTTTTGACTATGCTTCCGATGACAGACATTCTTTGACAACTTTACAAAACTAATCACTCTTCGTTTTGTTCTCGTACCACACATCTCTATTCTCAGTTTTGATGCAAACAGGTGGATTATTATTGATGATGACACTTTTTAATAATTGTATTTCAAAATTTAAATTTGAGATTTCTGATTACTCTCAAACAACCTTACACAGTTTATTAATGTAATTGTTGTATGTTTTAATTCAAATTCGGAACTGTGCATCTATCAAATATAAATGTGAGTTGTGTATTACAATTTATAGAAGGGATAATCTTCCCTTCAGTTGTTGTTATATTTATGATGTTGTGTTTTGTTGGTGTTATTATCGCAAATATTTAAGTTGATTATCAACACAAATTATTAAATTTAATATCATTATTAATATTTTTATTTTTTTCTTTCAAAAAAAATTATTAGAAAAATATTATATATTAGCTCAATTTACTGGAATGATATCACTTTTAATTCTAAATATTGAAGTGTTAGGTTTATGAATTTTTTTTATATGGTATTTATTTTAGTTATTTTTATTTGATGTGAAATTTAGATTCGTTTTAGATTATTTCTAACACTTATTTCTATACAATTGTAATTGTAATTGTGTTATGTTTTATTTTTTCCTTTCTTCACATCATGTCTCAGAAAATGAATGGATATTGAACATTTGCTCATTTGTATACCTCGACACATACACCATTTTTATGTAAGACAAAAAAAATGAAATAATAAAGAAGGATGAGAATAAAGTAGAAATTAAGTATAATAAAAATTAGTTATATAAAATACGTAGCCAGACTTACGCTCGATCATTTAGGCCGCTTTTAGATTTAAACTGAGTTTTCTTGCGTTAAATATTCTAATGATTTAATTTTTTTAAAATAATAATTATTAGAATTTTTATATTTTATAACACTTTTCTATCTATATACTATAATGATTTTTCTATAAACTTTATGAAATTTAAGTAATGTTTATAAAACTAACGTATTGCAAATGTAACAGATTTACTAGTGTATTGATCAAATGTCTCGAAAATTTTTTTTTATTAAAAAATATCTTTTTCAAGTAACACCAAAAGTTATTCATGAGAAATCATAAAAATCTATAATGTAGATAATTATTTATTTTGAACGATATGTATTTAATATTAATATAAATATTATTATTATTTAGGACAGTTATTTGACATTAGATCAGTTACTGAATACGGAAAAAGTTCAGAAACTAATTGACAAATGAATGGTTATTTTATGATGTACATGCTTGATTCTCTCAAAAAATATAGAATTCTAACTTTTATGTATTACTTTATTTAGTGACAGAACTAATCCCTCCATTATTTAAATATTCTTGCATCTGAAAATTAAATGATCCTACCGATATTTAATTAGTACTTTTCCTTTACCGACCTAAACTATATAAGAATATTCTCTTGTCGGATTAAATAGAAGAACTCTTTGTTGGGTTTGGAATAAATGTTAGAAAATTTTGGAATACACATCCCTAATCTCGAAGAAAGTCTAGATCTTTAGGCTTTTGTCTATGGATTAGAGTGGACATTGTGTCGTCTTTCGATGCTTTTTCTACGCCAAAAAATTAGGCAAAGTAATTTATAGTCTCTAGCACTCTTACATAAAGATGATGAAATCATTCTCTCTTCTCTCTAACACACATATGTGCGTCTGATTCATGAAAACTGGATGAATAATTAATTTTATATTTTTATGTTATATCCATCAGATAAAAAAGATTATATTAAGCCATATTGCTCAATCAAAAAGCCTAATTATTATTTAAGAAAAAATTCAATTCAATTCATTTGTTAATATTTTATAAATGGATATAAGATCGATCTACAATAATAATATATTTTAAAGGATTAAAATAAACTTTTGAGAAAAAAAAACTTCTAAGTTGACCAAATGGATGATAAAAAAATGAATTATTTTATTAACGAAAGAGTTTCTTCTTCTTTTTTTTTTTTCTAAACCAGTACAAGAAGTACAAAATTTATACATGTTTTGCTTCACATTCAAGGAAAGAATGTTTGAGAAGGTATGGCATTAAACACTAACTGGAAAAAGGACCATTGAACATTGTATTTTTTTAGCCTTTTAAAAAAATGTTATCTTGTAAAAACAATGACACAAAAGCTTTCAAAGAGACACAACTCTTCCAAAAGGTTTTTAAAATATCAAAGATGAGAGAAAAGGATTCCAAACTAAAGTTGGTGATATATATCTTACATTAGTGAGAAATCATATCAATTTACATCATATAAACAATACAAACTTATTATAAGTTAGTTTTATAAAAATAAATTAAACTTAAACATATTTTTAATATAATATCCTCGTTTATACTAACGAAATTTATTAAGCCAATCAAAACATAAAAATATTTAATCTTATACTTAAGATATAATTTTAAAGTGAATTTTCAAAATTTTACATCAACTATATATTACCAAAATTTGTAAAAATAAATTAAACTCAAACTAATACACTATATACATATTATCCTTATTAGTTGCTACTTACAAGCACCATAAGAGATGTTAGAGGATATTAATGTGAATCCATGAATCATGTGGGAAATGGACCTACTCTCCATTTTTGACCTTTCTTGAAATGTAGTATGAAAACCAAAAGGGTGACAAACATCTATCACCATCTGAAAGGCACATATTTCTCTACTAGACTAGCTAGAGTAAGATGTAGCCTCTGTTGAAAGACACCCTATGTTATACCATATTCAAAGGATCATAAAGGGGTCAAACAACATGATCTACATAAAGCATTACTTCCATTCAGTTCAGATAACTCACTTTATTCTAATGCAAACAAAAAATAATAATAAAAATTGAATGATGTAAAAACCTTTAATATATTCTCCATGGATTGTTGGAAGTTTCTAAATCCAAGGCAGATACGTTGTAGGTTGTACTAGTAAAGAAAACCCTATATACTCCCAATCTGAGAATTTTATCTTCGTTGCAGCATATATTTACTGGTGCATGAATAATATAAGAACAAAAGTTTCTCGAAACACGACAATGTTTGCGCATTGAAACTACCTCTAACATGTTTGGCTGCGCATGATGTAACGTCACAATGATTTTTTTCACGGAAACAATGTACGGATCTTGAATGTATAGGAATTGCAGTCGAATAATTACCTTATTCAATTCAATGCTACAACAAAAATGTTCCAGTCTTCATCACATTCGTAACAGTATGACAATCACAGTCTTTTCAAGTGATTGTTGGAGTCTGTCTTTTCCGGCCTTGCTGTATTGTCACTCCTCGTTACAAAAATCAAATAGTAACCTGATTACTGTTTCCTGATTGTTTGAATTAGTGACGAAACAGAGAAAATAAAAGACAGTTATGTAAACGAAGAATATAAATGAAAATAAATAAAATTCGAAAATAAAAAATAAATAATTCATATGTTATTTTAACCACTCAAATTTATTATAATAAAAAAAATTATCAACATTATAAAAATAATATGGGTTAAATATGTTTTTTATTCCTCAAGTTTAAGTGAATTTTGAAATTAGTCTCTTTTTGAAACTTTATACCAATTTAGTCTTTCTTTTTTAGAAATGCGTGGATTTAGTATTTCTTACCAAATTTTGTTAAATTTATTTGATATTTTAAACGCATTTTATGATAATATTTGAGTTAACATTGAAGCGAAAATGTGTCAAACGGTGTAAATAATTCAAATAATCCATTGAACCTCGTAAGTATCTCATAAGTCTTGCAAGTGCATTCCAATGTTCCTGATTAGGACATTGAGTGTACTTACTCAGATTGAATCATATAGATTTCCTCTTATATATCACCATTTAGAAAAGCAGTCTTAACATCAATTTGATGTACCACTAGCTTATGGGTGGCTGCTAAGGCTAACAAAACTCGAATTGAGGAAATCCTACTCATAGGGGCAAAGGTGTCAAAGTAATCAATGTTAGGTTTTTAAGTGAAACCTTTTGCTACTAACCTTGCTTTATACTTATCTATGGATTCATCTTGGTGATACTTTTTCTTAAAGATCCACTTACAACCAATGAGTTTTGCTCCTTTAGGCAAATCTACTAAGGTCCAAGTATTATTTTTCTGAATTGATTCAATTTCAGTCCTAATGGCCTTATCCCACTATTTTGCATCAGAAACTCTTGTAGCACTAGTGTAGGGAAGGGAAATGACCGCGGTTATTTTCACCTTTTAGCTTCGGGTGCACACCCGAAGCATATACTGTCGAGGTAAAAAGGTAGTACTTTATGCCTCGGTTATCAACCGAGGCATATTTGATAGTTATTGCCTCGGTTTCTGTCTAACCGAGGCCAAATGGGTATCAGAAATTCGAAAAAGAAAACAAAATTAAATATACTTTATGTGAAGTTAGCTACTAATTGCTTCAGCGAAGCCAAAGAGCTTTAGTTATCACGTTCAGGTTTCAAATTGTTGCTTTCAAACTGTATAACATGTTTTTACATGTTCTTTTTTGTTGAAGATTTTGGTCGGGAAGAATATAAACATGGCGCAAATGTCTTTCAAAGAAAAGGAAAAGCTCTTGGACATCATTTGCAAGGTTTCCCGACTGAAGCACCCCAACATCGTAGCACTCTAAACGATGCCCTTCACGACAAGGCATGTGAACCTCTGTCATGAGTTCATCATCTCCGGATTGCTCTAGAGTAAGTTCAATGTGCACCCAAATTAAACAACAAAAAAAAAAAATGAAAAAAAAAAAGTGATAGAGCTAAATCAAAAACGAAAAAAAAAACGTAAAAATGAACCATACAAATCGGGGCGAGATTCACACCGACAACGGAGGAGCAACAAGAACGACCAATTTGATGGCCAACTAGTGCGGTGGAGGGGCAAAATAATGGTGGCGCGATTTGGGACTGAACCAGCATTGGTTTTTCGAAGGTTGAAGACGCTGGAACATTGTTGCGATTTGGGATTTTAAAACCTAACTAGCTTTACTGCCTCGGTTGATTCGAAACTGAGGAATAAACATGAATATTTTTGCCACTTATAGGCCTCAGGTGAAATAGCCCGTTGCAGTAAACATATATATGCCTCGGTTCAATGGGACCCGAGATATAAAATTGTCTCATTATTTTCGAATTTTAAAAAAGTTGGAAAGTTGGAGTTTTTGGCAACGTTACTACCTCGGTTGAAAATATAACTGAGGCATAAACATTAATAGGCCTCAGTTGTTTTGTAAACCGAGGTATATAGGGCGCTGTCTACCTCGTTTGCACGAGAATCGATGTATATAGGGCGTTGTCTAAACATAAAATTACACTAGTGTAGCCTTTAGAAATCTTGTTGGATCATTTTCAACTAGATAGGTATAAAAGTCATGTCCAAAAGAATTTTCCTTCCTTTGTCTTTTACTTCTTCTAAGGACTTCACACATGGCATCATTATTATTATCTATACATTGTTCAGGTGTCTCACTAACCTTTAAAGGAAATATATGTTCAAAAAACTCAACATTTTTTGTCTCCACAATAGTATTATGTTCAATCACATCACTTTTAAGAACAAGAAACCTATAGGCAACACTATGTTCAACATAGCCTAAAAACAAACAATCAGAGATTTTAGAGTTTATTTTCCTTTTCTTAACATCGGGTAACATTACATTAGTTAGGCACCCCCACACTCTTAGATATTTAAGATTAGGTTGATAACCTTTCCACAACTCATAAGGAGTTTTATCGGTTTTCTTTATGAGGTATCCTATTTTGTAAAATTCATGCAGTTAGAAGGGCTTCTCCCCAAAGGTTATTAGGTGCAGTAGAACTAATAAGCATGTCATTCATCATTTCCTTAAGAATTCTATTCTTTCTCTCAGTTACTCCATTAGTCTCAAGTGAATATGGTGGGGTTACTTCATGGATGATACCTTCTCTAACATAATATTCATTAAACAAAACATATTCACCATCCCTATCTGATCTAATCCTCTTAATTTTCATATTCAATTTATTTTTTACTTCTGCCTTATACTTTAAAAACACATCGAAAGCTTCATATTTATGCTTGATTAAGTACACTTTGGTGTATCTAGAATAATCATCTATAAAGGTTACAAAATAATTTTTACCACCTCTAGACATAGTCTGTTTAAGTCGCCTACACTAAATCAATCCTAACAATCCAGATTGACATTCTATAGGATATCAAGTTTTCTTTGTTATTTTAGATTCTACACATATATCACATTTACCACTTTTTTTATCATGCATATTAATTAATCCTAGTCATTGCAATTTCATAACATACGAAGAATTCACATGTTCTAATCTAGCATGCCACATATCATACAAGTCAACAATGATATAAGCAAAAGAAGATTCATTAATAATTTCTGAAATATTAAGCACAAAGAAACCTTGATCACAATACCCCTTCCCCACAAAAACATTATTTTTTGTCATCACAATCTTGTCAGATTCGAATGACACTTTAACCCTAACACTGCCAAGTAGTGCTATAGATATTAGATTAAGTCTAATAGAGGGCATGTGCAGCAGATCACTCAAGGCTAGAGTTTTCCCAAATGTGAGCTTCAGAAGAACCTTTCCTTCTCCTAGGACAGGAGTTGTCCTGGAATCACCAAGATAGACATGTTCTTCTCCATCCCCTACACTGGTATAGGAGGTAAAAAGCACTTTTGTTTACATAAATGTGCCTGGTAGCACTAGAGTCTACCACCCACTAACTCATATTGGTGATCGAATTTATTTGTGAAACCAGTGACAGATCTTGACAAAAATTGTTGGGGGAGCCAAAATAATACATCAAAAATTTGTACATTTAATTATTATCACTAATAAAATAAAAATGAATACATAATTTAGTATAACAATAATTTAAAAATAAATCACACATATCTAAAAAATTGTTAAAAGAAAATTTAATAATAATCAAATCACACTTAAAATCCAGTTATAAAAAACACAAAGTACAATATTTGTTTTTCTATTTTCATAAAATAAAAATTTAATATACAAGAGACTAATTAAATAAATGATTAAACTAATATTTTACTATCAAGTGAGACAAGAGAGAATTACTTTCTTCTTTATTTCTTCGAGAATGGAAGAAAACCACTGAGAGATGAGAGCGAAAATAATAGATTTTTTTTTCTCTTCAGAAACAAAAGAAGATAAGTGAGAACAATTTGTTAGAAACTCAAGACATATAATGGAACCACAACTAAAATTTGGTTATAAAAAACACACAGTATAATATTTTTTCTTCCATGTTCATAAAATAAAAATTAATATAAAATAGGCACATTAAATAAATTATTAAACTAATATTTCACTATCAATTGAGACCAAATAATTACCTTCTTTTTTTCTCCCTCGAGAATGAAAGATAACAGAGGAGAAATAAGAGCAAAAATGATAGATCTTTTTTTCTTCAAAAACAAAAGAAAACAATTGAGAATGATATATAAGAACAATTTGTGAGAAACTAAAGACATATAATGGAACCACAATTACACAGTACAATATTTTTTCTTCTATATTCATGAAATAAACAATTAATATAAAAGATGATCATTAAATAAATTATTAAATTAATATTTCACTATCAATTGAGACCAGAGAATTACCTTCTTCTTTACTCCCACGAAAATGGAAGAGGACAAAGGAGAAATAAGAGCAAAAATAATAAATATTTTTCTCTTCAAAAACAAGAAAAAATGGGTGAAAATAGAATATGAGAACAATTTGTGAGAAACTCAAACCATAATAAATAAAAAAATAAAAAAATCTTGATAAATCTTTTTATTCTTTATTTTTTATTATGTTTAATTTTATATTTTATTACTTATTAACATTAATTATTATGTTTATAAAAGAAATAAAATATTTAATTTAATCATAATATATTTTTTAATATCTATAATATAAAAAGATAAATATATATAATATAAAAAAAATCAAAACTTTTGGGGGGCCATGGCCTCCCCTTACCCTAACAATGCTCTGCCACTGTGTGAAACAACTACAACTATAGTATATTCCCCGTAGGCTATATTTGCCCTAGGAGGATTGTTGTTTCTTGCTCTACGCCTTCACTAAGGTGCATGATGGTCATGCTTCCCACATACGAAACAATTTTCCTTTTTCTTAAAGGTAGGGTTAGATCCTTTGGGATGAGAATTTCAAAAATTACTTTTCTTATTGTGACCAGGTTTATTCTCGTACCTTTTTTGTTCAGGTTTTTCTTCTACAATGTTAGCTTTTGCAGATAATGCTTTGGCCGTTGCAATAGCACATTCCTGCCTGTTGGTATCTTTAACTATGATGTGTGTAATGAGCTCTTGAAGCGACACCTTCTTGTGTCTGTGTTTTAGTTGTTGTTTATAACTAGTCCAAGATGACGGTAGTTTCTCAATCAGAAGTTCTGAAACAAACTCATCAGGAAGGATTATGTTCTCTACTTTGATATCTTCAAGCAGCTTGTGATATTCGTTGATTTGGATATTAATGTCCTTATCTTCAATCATCTCCCAGCAGTAGTAGTTCCTTATGATAAATCTTTGGCTGACTACGTCTTCAGTAGTATATTTGAGGATCAAAGAATCCCATATTTCTTTTGCTTCCTTGTATGACAGTACACATCAAACATGTCATTAGACAATGCACTAAGTAAAGTGTGTCGACATACTTTGTTTGCATGAATCTAGTCTTCAACTTGTTTTGAAGGAATATTGGAGTTGGGTTTTGAAGATGTGAGGACAGTAAAAACTCCATACATGTCTAAAAGGGTAGAAATACCTTAATTTTTAACACATCCGAAAAAGGTTTCATAAAGATCGTCTGAGTTTCAGAATCAGTATTTGGATTCTCCGTAGAGGATGTGTTGTTGTTGTTGTCAACTATAAGTGCTTAAGAATATTGTAGTAGCTTACAAAATATTTGTTGTCAACTATAAGCAGAGGCGGAACTACGTTGAGACTAAGGGGGGCCATGGCCCCCCCAAATTTTTTTTTGTTACATTTAATTTAATATATAATTTTTAAATAATTTTAAATAATTTTAAATAATTTTAATAAATATTTACACATTTATATTTATACATAAGAAAAAAGTTTTCTTTTTCACATTTATTTTTAATTTAATTTTTTAAACATTTTTTAAATAAAAATAATTATTTTATTAATATTATTTTTTAAATGGTTATTTGTTTAATTTAATCATTTTTTATTTTTTAAAATTTAACCATTAATTATACTAAAATTATAAAAATTATTTATATCTAATTTTATAATTATAATAATAATTATTGTAATTTTATTATTTTTTATTATCATAAAAAAAGTAAATACAATGTTTTGACTAGTTTATATAAAAATTTTAGGATTACTTTTTTGATTCCTATTTTCGTTCAAAAATATTAAGTTGGTCATCTAGTTTTTTTAATCTCAATTTGGTTCGAATTTTAAAAAATTATGTAATTTTGTTCTTTTTTCGTTAAATTTATTAAATCAAATCAATAATTTTTCATCAAAATTGAAGTTGTGAATGATTTGCTTTGTTTGTGTAATTGGCATAATTGTAGTATCAACTTTGATGAAAAATTATTGTTCCGCTTGAAAAAAATTAACGAAAAAGATAAAATTGCATTAACTTGTATAAAATCCAGACCAAATTGAAACTAAAAAACACTAAAGGACCAATATGATATTTTTAGACAAAAAAATAAACCAAAAAATAATTTAAACAAAATTTTGGCACCCCCAACATATTGTATGAAGTTCCGCCACTGACTATAAGTACATTTCACCCTCCTACTTTTATATAATATTTGTTTAATAGAAAAAATAATAAGTTTTTTTAAGTAACGAGAAAAATGGTTTTGCAAATTAGTTGAGAAGGCAATTTTTTTTAAGAAACATGATTCTCTTCCAATGAATTTTTTGAACATTCATTTACATCTCTTTCTTTCTTTCTGGTCTTTGATTTAAATGTTCTCAAACTATAAATCTCTATCACAACTGTAATTTTCCTCAAATATTTAACGAATACCCAAAATGCAGATATCTTTTTAATTTGAGTTTTATGTACTTTTATTAAGAATTAGATTTAAATCTTAACTACTTGAATATTTTAAAGTAGTAAGCATGAGTCCTTTTGTCACTAATACCAACTCAAATTCGAAAATGGAATAATAAATCACTGTTTATCAGATATACATCCTCTTCAATTTGGTTTTCTATATTTTTAAGAATTAAATTTAACTCTCAACTACTTGATTAAAGAAAAGTTTATCTAACACACTCGAATGTAAGCTTTTCATAGTAGGATTCATTGATAAACTGACGCACGCCAAAACATGATGGAAAGAAAGATACTGAAATCCAACAACTTATCACGTAAAAACGTTTTCATTTGAAGCATACAGCATTGGTTACTACTACTGAGAAGGCTATACTGATAATATCCATAAATTTCGAAATCCAAATCTTAATATATTCAACGTTCACAACCTAGTTGGCTCACTATATGTTTGAATAGTTAAGATGAGGTCCATAGATTCAAACTTCATACCGCAATTCAACTTCAAGGAAAGAAAACGACATTCAACGTTGTCATACAATGAAACATAAAACATTATGTAAAACAAAGAAAATACAAGGAAAACATATTACGATTAAAAGAACAGGAGCCAGCATCCCTAGCTTTATCTTAAGAGAAAAGTACTCTAGCTATCCTCCAAGGCTCAAATCTCGTCGTATTAGGACTGAGAAAATAATGGAGTTCGATTAAAACTTGTCTCCAATAAGATAAAAGAAAGTGAAGCCATGCACATGAACCAAAACCAGAAGCTTTTTTCACAGGCTCTATAGATGGTTGCTTGCAGTGAAAGAGGAGCTAAACCCAGAAATATCTGTCCAAGATGCAGAAGTAGCACTGGTCCAATATTGTTCATTCACTGGATTATAGTTTCCCAAGAAAAGTGTTGACGAGTTAGGTTCCCTACTTTCTTCCATTTTCACTGAAGCTAGCTGCGTCATGATCCCAGAAGTTGAAACCTTTGGCCTCGTATATCCACTCACCTCTGCACTTCCTTCAAAAGGGTATAAATTAGAAGCTGGTGATGAACCTTCCATGGAAGCTAAGAGGGGAAACTGTTGTGGCATTCTCCATTGTTCCAAACTAGGTGCAGAGAAGATTGAAGTGGCACCACCACCACCACCAAAAGCACTTGCTCCAATTTGATAACTTAAGTCCTCTACCCCTCCCATTGGGGCATAACTGAGGCCATAGTTTAGGCCAATGTCTCCATCTCCAAAGTCACCAAGTTGATGCAATGGAGGCATGAATCTGAGGGGTGGAATTTGGGGTGCAAGTCCTATTCTCTCATTCTTGGAAGATACCGAGTTGGTGGAGTTCACACTTCCTGTCTGGCGGTCAGAGCTTGCCGGAGAGTTGGAGCCGCCACCGCCGCCGGTACCTTTGGTCCGCTTGTTCCTCCTGCAGCCTCCGCCGACGGGGACGCTCCTTAGGGCGCCGCCTCTGGTCCAGTACCTTCTGCAGGTCTTGCAGAAGTGGCGCGGCTGAGAGAGACTGTAGTTGTTGAAGTAGCAAAATTTGGTGTTGGTGGATTCGCAGCGTGGACACTTGAGTGCAACCTCTGGCATTGGCATGTTGGCCATCCTTGCCCTATCAGCCATGGATCCTGGTCTGGTTGCACCCTCTCCATGAGACTGCATTGCAGCAGGAAGCGGTGGCGCTGGCGCTGGCGGTGGTGGAAGCAGCTGCCGCGAGGTGGAACCACTGCCTCCGGGTTGGTTGTTTGGTTGCTACAATGTCAAAAAGCAGAAAGAAAATTAGTAGAGGTTAAAAATAAGAGAAATATTAATAACATTCTCTAGTGTACTTTTTGAACACCCTTTTTTTTATTTACTGATTTTTTATTTATTTCATATACTCTCGTAATTTTTTATACAAAAGTTTTAACTTATTAAAATGTGTAGCATCGTTTTTTTTTTTCAAAATTAATGATGATGAAGAAGGAAAGGAAGGACATGAAATGACAGGTATATTCAAGAAGAGGCATATAAGAAAAAAGTAAAGAATATTTTGTTTAATGTTTTGAAATCTTTTGAACCATCGGAGGGGACAAACTGAAGAAACTCGTGTCTGTTGTTTACCTGTTGCTGCCAGTTGGATGCATCAAAATAAGAAGCTGGGATGGAAGTAAAAACCATGATTCAGTCTTGGTGAGAGAGATTCAGATGAACAAGCTAGAGAAAGAACTAGTGTGTGTATTCAGAAGAAAAGAAAGAAGAGAAGACTGTGAAGTGAGGAGCAAAAAATAAAGGAAGGGCCTTATAAGTATTTATATATAATTCTGATGTTAATTCTCTCTCGTAACCCTTATAAGATACCTTTTATTTTTAACTTTCTAGGGTTTTGAGGAGGTGGTGTTTCTTAAACAGATAAGCTCCTCTTTCTATGCTTTGCAAGACTGTGAGTACTGTGGTGAGACAGTGAGATCAGTGCTAGCGGCTGATCGACCAGCCTATATCTGTCAGGAATTAATTTGTTTTAGAATAGGTCAAAAACCTTAACTATGATGCGGTTGTGTTGTGAAAAGCAATCCTTAAATGAATAATATATATATTAAGGTGAAGAATGTAATGAATGAAGGTGTAAATGTTTTTTATATCAAAGAAAAAGGTGGCTGTTGGTGCTTTAGTGATGGACATTTGTCGATACCTTTTCTTGATCCGGTCTGTTCCCTTCCATACTAAACTTGATTTCTGGAAATTATTCTCGCGACTCTCACGCGTCACCACATGGCGAGTGAGCACACTAATCATAAGAATAGGAGAATCAACAACATAATTGATTCAACAACACCTGTAAGTCGAACTTTTATGGCACCCATTATTTGAAAGATTAAAACTAAATGTTGAAATTTTTTATACATGTGAATGAGTTATATCATCTATATCCAATTTTCACTCTTCGTCGTGACCCTTAAGCAATGGTATTAAGCAACGGTATAGATGGCAATCGACCGAAAACCACATTAACCATACTTCCTAATTATTGCGTCGGATGGGTGAGGAAGCAAATAACCACGCAACACCCACACTAAAATAAATTATTAATTAAAGATTGTCGTTGATTTGACCCATACAAAGAAATTAAATTGTTAGTATCGGATTGCCAACACATAACAAATTAAATTGTTTGTGTCTGTTGGCTCACGTAAACACTCTTGTAGTAAAAACAAATTAGGTTAATGTAGAGGGGAAAAACATCAAATTTTACTTTTTCCCTTCTGTTTTCACCCTCTCCTTCGACTTTTTCCACATTTCATGGCGTGCCTTTTCTTACATGACTGGGTGACGACGAGCTGTGACGCCATCTTCTTCGACACACCTACTGGACGATGCGAGCTGGTATGACGAGGCTGCGACATGAGAGGACTACTGTGACAAACGTCGAGGCTTGAGCGAGAGAGGGCGCAACGAAGACGATGAACTTCTCGTCAGCAACACAGAGCACCAACTCTCTTCTATCTGACGAAGACTGTTTTTAGAGGCGCGATTTGCGGGTTTTTGTTTGCACACAGTATGGGTTTTCGTCATAGCAATGAACCTTCCCCAAATTTTTTCCCTTCAGCAAACCCTAATCTCAATTTCCTTAAATTGCTAAACTTAATTCAATTTCAATTAAACACCAATGCATTGTGTCACACTAGGATCGACAACGTCATTGTGCAGTGCACGCACCATGTCTATGGAACAATGAACACCTATATACTTTTCTATCAACTATTGTAACTGTGTTAAGTAAAATGAATTTAGAACTAAATTGAACAAAAGTTATAAAATATGATCAAATTGAAAAAATTTAACCAAAAAGTAAAACTAAATGATTATTTAAACTTTTTTTTTTGTAAAACAAAAATATTAAAATTAATTAAAGAATATTTTGGGTCTTTTAACTGTTTTATAAACTTTCAAAAAAATTATTTGTTTTTGGCTTGTCCGGTTTAGTTCAATAAATTGACAGGCTAAATCACCTGATTTTTTCTGTTTTTTTTATTAAAATAGAAAAATAAAAAAATTATTTGAAAGATTATTTTTTTATATCATATTATTTGAAAAATATAAATAATTAGTATTTATAAATATATTTTTAATTATTAATTATATTGATAGTTTAAAATGATAAAATATATATATTATTATATATTTTATATATATATATATATATATATATATATATATATATATATATATATATATATTAAAAAATTAGAAAGTTTGATGAGTGGGTTCGTCTGCTAATGAGAGTGATTAAGACTTTCAGTCCGTTTTAATTTGTCATACCGGTCAATCTCATTATTTTTTGACAAATTAGAACACGACTTTTATGTAATAATAATAAGATGAAGAAAAATTTAGTAAATGGTGTGTATATATAACTTTAAAATTACATCCTATCCAATTTAATATTACGTCTAGGTTAATTAATTTTATAAAATATTAATTTTTTAAAATATTACACGTGCATAACATAATATTACTAAAGTTTATATCATATAATTTTAAATCTTATTTTATTATATTATATTATATTATATTATATTATATTATATTATATTATATTATATTATATTATATTATATTATATTATATTATATTATATTATATTATATTATATTATATTATACTATATTATACTATATTATACTATATTATACTATATTATATTATATTATAGTGTAACGTCCAATTTAATCGATAATCCTAATTAAAGGAAACAGGATAACATAGCAGCGCGGTCTTGGAACATAAGAAATACTTAAGGTACACCACTATGGCAAAAGCCAAATAAGATACAAAGTTCAACAATACTCCAATTTAAAATTAAAGGTCAAGCAAATACATGGGCCATAACCCTATAACGAAGCCCAAATCAGTAGAACCCAGTCCAGGCGGACTACGCAGCTTCCCTGTGGACCTCGAGTGCCTTTCGCATATGCTAACATCAATAAATTGATGACCATCGCAAAAGGAGAAGAACCACATACAAGACAACCAAACAAGCAATAGGGTAAGCTAGAGTAGAAACAATTTATCATGCAGTCACATGTTATCACACAATCCAAATAGTATTTATCAACCAATCATGTTATGACTTCTCAAACAATACACTAGACTCAAACTCGACTCATCCGGATTACATATAATCTAGTCGGATTCAACGGATGCTTGCACTTGTGGTGGATATCTCTGCTCACCCTGGAGTTGCTCACCCCCGAGCTAAGTGTTACAAGTGGTACAATGTCTCAATCCCCCCACACAAGGTTAGCCCTTAATGAGTTTTAGGCCTCTTGCTACTCTCACCACAAGAGTCAGTCCGCTCTAAGTGAGACTAACTGACTCCTTAGAGTGTCAGGATGCAACCTTACCTTGAATCCTTACCAAATTATATAGATGGGGCACCACCATGAACTCCCACTAACAAGGGTTATGGAATTACGTCCCGACCACTGAAGCACCACCATGAGGTCTGACCTAGAGGCTCATAGAATTACGCACTAACATAGACCAATCATACTCAATCAATCAAGTATTATTTATCATGCACATAACTCTCAAGCCAACCTTTATAACCAAATCCACATTCATATTCCATGTTGAATCCATTCCAACTCATCCTTCCCAATCCATGAATATAGAATTGTACTTCATACCAATACCATGCCATATTGATACCAACCATTTCATTGAAATCGCATGTCAAGATTTATCCAAGTTCATCATTCACAATCCATGAATCACATCACTCATGCAAATTCATTCATCTCATACTTTATAAATGCACACCAAGACATACATATATCACAAAATAGAATTCATCCCAAATAAATGAGTGCCAACATTTAAGTACCTGCAATTCCATACAATCAAGCACAACCCACAACCATAATTCTTACACCAAAATTTCTAAGAAAATTTATTATCACAAAACCAAAAATCATTGCAGTAATGCGTGACACATTTCTCAAGCTACATACATCTAATCGACGATCCAACCGATCAAACCATAAAGTAGCATGTTATGAACCAAATCCAACGGTTAATGAGTCAGGAAAGTCAATTTTACTAAAACTGCGCATATTAGAAAAATACACAGTCGCCCAACGACCAAGTCAACTCGTCCAGCGACTGTGCGACGCATCCAGAATACGAGAAATAACGTCAAATATCACAGTTTCATGAATATTTGAACCCCTAACTCAGAAATATACCAAAAACTAACGTTTTCTCCAAAATTTTCTCATATTTCACAAAACATTAATGGCATAAAATAGAAATAACGTCAAACCCTAGCTTCCCTTACTTGGAAAGGGGTTAGTAGAGGACTTTGACACCCGAACCGTGACGAACAGTAGCTCAAGCAATAACTTCGAGGGCTGGAAAACAATGGAACGAGCTTAAAACGAGTTCATTAAGACAACCCTAGTTGGAACTACAAAGAATGAACAGAATGGAGCAACAACATGAGTTGGAAGATGACTTACGAAGAGTAGAGAACTAGTCTGAGTTCACTTGATGAGAAACAGTGGCTGAACCCTAGCAGAGCTTTATAGCTGCTCAAAGAGGAAGTAAGGGAGAACTATTTTTCTGAAATGATACAAATGAGTGGGTTAGGGCAGGTCTTGGGTCATTTAGCTCCCTATGGGCCAACCCTTAGGCCCATTAGACCTTTAGGCATCCCTTAAAGATTGTGGCTGAAATAAGAGGGCTTTACATATAGTATAGTATGTATGTGTGGAAAGATAAACTCATTAATAAAATAAATAAAAATGAGATACACCTATTTTTTTTAAAGTAATATATATTTATATTTAAATATAATCAGTCGCAACATATCCACTTTCGTGTGAATTTGTCTAAATGGTATCTGCTTTTAACTTTGTGTCTACTTAGTATACAAATTCGTTAATTTGCATCAATGTAGTCCATCCCATTATGTTTTTTGAAACACCGTTACCAATGCACTGATGTGGCATAACAGAACGGATACGTGTCAATGAACATAATTGTACAGTGGCAATTTTGGTTTAATGTGTCATATCTCTCTTTTAAAGTTTCTTTTAAATTATTTTCCCCATTTGAAAGCCCTAATTGTCCATTGCCATCTTTATCTTGAGCTAGAGGAATTGGTTTGCTGTAGGGGTAAGGTGGTGCTTGAAGTGGGAAATGTCTCGCAGTTTTAGTCATCCGTGGTCGTCTTATTCGTGTGGATCACACAACCACAACATTTCTTCTCCTACTACTGTGTTTGGGTCATTCGATGGAACACACTACTTAAAAAATTCATATTTCTTGTCAATTTTGTTTTGTAAATTTTTTTGTAGGAAATATTTATAAATTTTGTTATGAATTTTTTTTTGCAGGAAATTGCTGCAACTTTTTTTGCAAAATATTTTGTATAAAATACTTTTTGCAACAAATTTTGTAGGAAATTTTATAATTTTGTAGGAAATAATTATCCATGTAGAAATTACCTGCTAATTAAAATTCTTAGAAAAACTAGTAGGAAAAAAGTCTTTTCTTGCAAAGTTTTTTAACAAATTTGCAAGAAAATTTCTATCTAATATGAGAATTTTTAGTAGTGACACAACATTGCCATTGTGGGGAGATTGCAGTATTGAGAGTTGCAAGAACAGTGAAGAATGGTGGGAAACAATTTTAGGGGTTCCCTCACTATAAGGTATGATATGTGATTTTCATTTTCGTTTGAGCTGAATTTTCATGTTGTAAAACATTTTTGTGGTTTGATTTTTTTAACAGCGTACTAGGAATGAAGGTTTCAAAGGATGCAATTACTTCAAATGGTGCAATGAAGATAATGGGGATGAAAGAGATGCAACCATTGCTAGTTAGAGCAAAAGGATGCGTAATATGGAAAAAAAGTTGATTGATTCTAAGAAGTGACTGATGTACTTATTTAGGATAATTGGTTTTTTGGGTTTGATTATCATCCTCCTCTTGTGTGTTGATCAAAATTAGATGAAGGGTTCATTTCTTGTTTTTTTGTAAAGCGATGAAGTGTTGTATTAAGTGTATGAAGGATTCATTCTGGTTTTTTGTTGGGTATGTATTTTGTGTGGAATGAAGTTGTAATGTATGGTTATTAAATGAATTAGAAGTTGCAATTGTTCCTGGTGAAAAAAATGTATTCAATTTTTGGTATGGATCTAATTTTTCTTCTTGTTTAATGAATTGGATGTACAGAGAAGAAGAATGATAACACTTGGTGGCATATTCATTTCACATTCATAAAGTATGAACTAAACATGGATCAAATTGCATTCATAAATTACGAAGTAAACATTCAGTGCTGAATACATAAGTTGGGCATATCTGAAGCAAGTTATGCTTCTAAGAGAAAAACATATCAAAATAATGTGTCTTCCAAAACGGGCCCAATATGAAGCAAGTTTTCAATTACAGAATACAATTTAAAAAACAAAAATGCACGTGCAAATTCTTCACGAAAAAACATTCTTAGTTGGTGAATCATGGCTTCTAAGTTGGGCCCCTCCTATATGCCAATTTTGGTCTACCATTTGTACGTGCAAATGGTCTTGTTGGTGCCTGACTTTGAATTCATCTTCTTGGCTGGTGGCACGACGTCAATATTTGAATTCATCTCTCAAACATTAGGTTCGTTGATTGCATATATCAGTGGAATATATGTTTCTTCATACATTGATGTCAAAAACTAGTGAGGGATATGTTGTTCTACATCAACATTCAGGAACCTCATAGTAGTTAGAGAGTGACAACATGACATTCCCGTGATTGTCCATTTCCTACATGTACATTCCAATTTTTCTAGGTTCACCATGAAATTGTCACCAATCATGGAGATGTGGTTAACCTCAAACAATTTCTCTCTAGCCCAACTGCCAAAGGAAGCCAAAGATTAACACTATTATTATACAAACCAATTAAAGCATAAAAAAAATACCAATAAAGTACAACACATGAAATGGATATAAAACTAACCAAGGTATCCAATATTTTGTCTTCTCTAATTCGTTAACCAATCTTTTTTTTTATTTTGGGGTAGATGGAACCTTTAACTTTTTTTATGTTGACTCTATTTTTGGCCCATCTCTTCATAAGATATAATCTAATGTCTTCCATCATGATGATGATTGGCTTACTTCTTGCATTCACGATTGTACTATTAAATGTCTTGCTCATATTATTGACAAGGGTGTCACATACTGCCTACCTTGTGAACCTGAACCTAGACCAAAATCTAACACAACAGAACAAAGCCAATATAACCAAGTTAACACTGTTTAAGAATTAAAAAAGGCAACATTGAATTTAAGAAAACTATAAATAACTTGCCTTGGTGGAATAACTATCAAATGTGTAAAGGCTTCTTCATTCAAATCTTTCATGTCTCTCATTACTGCCTCCCATGCTTGAGGGAGAGTGGGTGCTACTACCTTCTATAAGAGTCTTTTAAGATTTTACCCAGGAAATTTCTTGCGAATATTTATATATATATATATATATATATATATATATATATATATATGTCTCACACAAAAGCTTTGTTCAACATGAGGTATTAATTCTTGTAGTTGTAAGACCCACAAAATTTAGATAATTAAATAAATAATTATTTAATAAAAGCGGGTAGGAGAAGCCTTTATGGCATTAAATACTAACCTTTATGACGTGGCAAAGTGCTAGCTCATGTGGTTGAGAGTACTTTGATTGTGTGTTAGGACTTGGGTTCAAGTCCTAAGTATGTCAATTGTGTGTTGTTTAATTTAGTAACTTTTTTTGAGATGTTTGGAGGGTGATAGGTAAGGATATAATGATTGATGTGTGAATATTATCATGTAATATGACTTGGTTGATTTGGTTGCACATTTGAAGTGGAATTGTGTGGTGATGGGTTCAAACCTTGGTTTGAATAAAAGTATTTTCTTTTTGCTAACACTTACTCTAGCATGCACATGAAAAGGCACGTGAACCCTAGAGGGTAAGGCAGCAAGAGTGGCTGGGAAACTAGAAGGTAATAGGCCATTAAGGGGGATTAATGGGAGATTTATGGCTAAATTCGTTTTAAAACAAAAATAACTATTTTAAGAACCCAATAAAAAGCTAATTTGGAGAAGGAGAGAGGGTTTAGCGAGATTATCAGTGTGGATACAGTAAAGAGCACGAATTGGTGGGTTTTGGGTGAGCTTTCAAGTGAAATTGAGGGCTGCCTTAAGAGGAAGGAGGAGGAGGACATTGGAGGTCAAGGGAAGGCTTGCAAGAATCAAGGCAAAGCTAAGGAAAACCCAGGTTAGGGGAGTTCCTACTCTGTATTTTGACTTTACTATCTGTTAATAATGTGTCGTAAATCAATGGGAATTGTGGTTGCTTGAAATGTCTGGTTCTGATGCGTTTTCTGGAATTTTCCAGAAACCGCCTGGCGGTGCCTGAACTACCGCCAGGCAGCACATAGGGGTACACACGTTCTTCTGGGTTTGGGGATGAACTGCCTGGCGGTCGGGCTGGAACCGCCAGACGCTGAACTATGATCCATGTTTTCTTTTGATTTTGATTGGGTGATCCGAGGTGTGAGGTATTGGGATTGGATTAGAGTTGTAACCATTTTGTTTGTATAATGAGTATTGATTACAGTGATTGAATCGATGAAAAATTGCATGAACTATGAAATGGAATTGGGGTTCGGGTATATGCGGGAGTTTGGGATAATAAGCATGAGAAGTTTTAATGTTTGACATATTGAATTTGCAGAGAAATTGATGATTTGATGAGTGTTATATGAACTCTGTGAAGTATGTGCATATAGAAACATGTAGGTTGAAGGTTGGTATCGTGACATAAGAATATTTGGGCATGGTGCAGTGCTGGAAATTCTGGGTAGAACCCAGATTTATATGCACCGCCTGGCGGCGTAAGAACTGCCGCTAGGCGGCCTGTCAGTTCCCTGAGTGTTCGGACAGTCTTGTGTGTGCTCATGTATTTGGGGTAGTTTGTGGGCAGATTATATTGGTATAATGTGGAAATTTAATATGTAGGGGAAATTTGGCTTGAATGTGTTAGTTATGTGAAGTACGGGATGGCTTGTGCTTGTGAAAGTGTAAGGGGTACATTTGCGATGTTGGTTAAAGTGGGGTGTCATGTTTTATATAGATTTCAGAGGGCATGATCATTATTAATTGGGTGTATGTGAACTGCATATGTTATGTTAAAGTAGGTAATTGAAAGTGAACTTGGAGGCATGACCATTCTCGGTTTGTTGGCCTGTTAATTATGTGTGATGTAAAATTGTATTGTTGTACGATTGGAAAGTTTTAATAGCATTACACTTGAGTGATTGGTATGTTGGAATTCCTTTGGAATCTCTCAAAGTGTTCAAAAACCAATAGCATTGCGCTACTGGTATAGCGCGTGGTGGCGTGAGCGAGCCGCTAGGCGGACGGGAAAAAAAACCAGTGACAGTGGTCACAGCGAAAGCAGAGCGCCTGGCGGTGACGATTGATGCGCCAGGCGGTGACGACGAAGGAGGGCGCCTGGCGGCGTGATGATGCCCGCCAGGCAGTGACGGTGTTGTGAAGGTACTGTTGGCGCATGGCGTCTGGCGGTGTGGGATGCCCGCCAGGCGGTCTGAAGCTAAGTTCCACCTAGCGTCGTGGGATGCGCGGCAGGCGGTTTTGGTCCAGTGATGGTGCGCGAGAGATGTTTTCTACACCGCTTTAAGGGAGGTTCATGATGCGATGCTTTGGCTAGGGGCCCAGTTACGAGTGTATCTTGTATTGGGGTAACACGTGACCACTCTAGGTTGTAGCCTAGTGGTTTAGGAAGTCCAGTGGAGTGTGCGAGTTGTGGCTCGTACGGCGAGGTTCGGGAGATTGCCCTCTACAGAGTGATTCTGATAGAGTCTTGGTAGTCTGGAACAGTTACAAACTTTATGTTTGTTTCGGGGAGCTCCACTTGGTGTCACGGTGAGATGCTGTGGCAAGGTTATTCCCACGTGTGGACTATCAGGTGGTGGCCTGTAGTCGGAGGGGCGAGTAGACACTCATGCATCAAAGATCGATCATTGTTCTCACTTAAAGGGTATAGAATTGATAGACGTCTGAAGGTAAGTGTTGGAAGTGAAGCTGTGAAAAGAGAAGAGGGAAATTGTACTAACCCGGGTTTACATTGTTAATATAGTATTAATTATTATTCTGTTGATTTTATTTAAATGAGCTCACCCTATCTATGTGTGTGTGGCGATGATCATGTAACTTGTTACATGGGAGCAGATGTTGATATAGGTGAGCAGGCAGATGCATGAGACGGAGTGGGGACCACCTTGGGGATTTTAATAATTACTACTATGTTCTCTACGAAATAAATTGTAAAGACTTGTAGACACTTTTGTTGGTATTATGAACGATGCGATCCATTTTACTTATAATTGTGATGACGCGTTGGATTCTTGTTTTTAAATTTTCCCGCGTTTTGGGATTCGATAATAAATAAATGATGTTGTTAGTTTATTTATATTCTTATTTATTTTTATTAAGTAATTTTCGGCTAGGACGTTACAGTAGTGATGGTAGTAGTCCCTGTATAATTAAAAAAATAATTTAATCAGAAAGGACACTTCAACCTCACCATTACAATAAACAGAAATTAAAACATTAAAAGTAATTGTTACAGAAAAGCTTACTTTTTGTTGGTCAGGCATGAAGGTTATTCCTTGCACACTTCAAGCCCACCAAGGTCATCCACCAAGAGTTCCAAAAACCAACTCCACATTTCTTTATTTTTAACTTCAACAACACAATACAACAAAGGAAGCATTTAATCATTACCATCTCTTGCCACAACTAATAATAATTCCCTACCATATTTGCCTTTGAGGAAACATCCGTCTAACCCAATACTAGGCCTACAACTTACAAAGTTGTCCTTAGAAGCCTTCAAACATACATACAATCTTTTGAACATTTTTTGTCCTTCATTATCATTTACATTAACTTTCACAGTAGATCCAAGATTTGACCTTAAAATTTCTTGGGCATAGTCATAAAAAATTTTATATTGTTCCCTAAAGGACCCTTCAACGTTCTTGTATGCCATTGTTCCAATATTCCATTTTCTTCCATCTCTATTTTGAATGTTAGTCAATTTAATTTCAGGATTGTCTCTTATGTTCTTTTCTAACCTTTGACTTAACCATTTAGAAGTTATCATCCTGATATTAAATTCCCTACTACAACTATGCTCATTTATAATTTTTCTTAGCTACCAATTACTTTGAGCAGCCTTGTATGCACAGTAAGCATACCACTTACATGTTCCTTTTACCCATAGACACTTCACACAAATGCTTCTTTTGTCATTTCTAAAAATCTTCAATTTCCTCTCATTGTGCACACCATAAGTTCTTATAGCTTCTACAAACTCCTCTTTTTATGTGAAGTATGTCCCCACCTCCCAATTGTAATCTTCCATACTTTTGGGCATTGAAAATATCCCAAAGTGTCAATAACTATCTCTATCATGTCCAGAAGAATCACTATAGTCAACATTGTTCAAACTTTCAGATGTCAAATCAGTGTTAGATAAACTCCTATCAGCTGCCTGAGTATTATGACACTTACTCCCCCAAAAGGAACTGAACCATGACCATTACCTTCCCAAGAGTCATCTTCATCGTCATCATTATGGATACTGACATCCACTAGGTCCTCTTCAATAAAACTATCCCTTATGGATTCATTACAACTACTTACATCATCATTGTCTACATCACCTTCATGCGAACTTTTTGTTTCTTCCCCACCCTTATCTTCACCTGCATGAACCTGGGATTCAGCCTGACCTCTATCTTCTTCATTTTGACCTTCTTCATTTTGACCTTCTTCATTTTGAACTTGTACACTCCCATGAACCTTGTAAGACCTGGAAAAAATTAGAATATAGGGAAACACATAGAAAAATTGATGGATTGTTTGAGATTGTGGATTTATTTAAATTAAGTATTTTATTTAATTTTTATATATGATGAAATAATTAATTGATTGATTTAAGTTAAGTATTGTTTATTTATTTTAATTATTTTTATGAAAATATTAAATATGGAATATAAGTGTGTATAAACCATTAATGCACTTTATTTCACGAGGGTCGCGTAGTTCTTTTAAAAACTTTTAGGAAAAAATTTGAAAACAACTTGATTGCTTTTTTTTTAGTGAAAATGTTGATATTTTAAAATTTTGAAAATATGTTGAATAAAAAAACATTAAATACGAGACCGATGCAAATGATCATTTTAATAACATATTTTATTTTATTTTATTTTATTTAAAAAAAGAAAAATAGAAAATAAAATACTAAGCTGATGCAGACGATCATTATAGTATTTCTTTTTTTTAAAAGCTATTAATATGATAAGGAAAAACATGTAAAAGCTAACGTTTAGCACCAAAACCCACATCAATGTATGATTCTTTTTATAATATATGTACGATATACAAATATATACTTAAAAACTGGGACCCACCTATTTATCATCATTTTGATTGAATTAGAAAGTACAACTAAATCTGCCCCACTTTTTCAAAACTGCCATTACACTTTGAATTCAATCAAGCTTTTAAATTTAAAAGGGTTTTAAATATTAAAACAAATGATTAAATGGTTATAGGCTTGGAAAAACCATGTATGCCTGTTGTAAAAACATCGAAGACCAAAATCAAATCATTCTCAACGTAGATAAAGATTAATACAATCTTACCAATACTCTTTCCCGGAAGAATCGCACCAAACAAAATTTGTCACAAAAACAAACGTCTCAATGAAGTTGGCATCAAGGTGGGGTGGTTGAATGAATATTTCGAAAGTGAGGGAGTGGGTTTTTGGTGCTTAAAATTATGGCAAAGAACTCAAGAACAAGATGAACCGTGGATTTTTTAAGAGAGGTCTCTCAAGGTAAGAAAAAAACCTATTCTTTTTTTTCTGATGGGTTTATATACATAACGATTTAAATCTAATGTAATCTCATAAAAAGGTCTATCTTAATTACAACAAATTTTAAAAGGCAAAAACTGGTCTTAATATTTTCACATTATGAGAATCAAATTACACAAAAATCAGAGCACAAAAGCAAACGTGATCAGCAAAATTGATTCTAATTAGTAAAAGAGGTATTGCTTTGAATCATATTACTACTTTCTTTATTTGGTAAGAGGTGTCATAAAATCAGAGCACAAAATCAATTATCATTGGGAAAAATGACTCTAAAAAATTAGAGCAAATTCTGCTTTTAAATATTAGAATCCCATCATTAATTTCTTGATTTGGAGTAGAAATGACAAAACATAGAGTGGGGGTGAGAATATAAAATTTTGGGCTAATGTTAGTTGCAAGAAAAAAACGACGTGGGTGTATAAAGTATTTTGAGCTAAAATAGAAACAAAGCCTAAGAAAAAAATACATAAAAGATTAAAATAGTCTCTTTTTTTCTTTTAATTTATTTATTGTTATTATTATTATTATTTAGACAAAGAAAAACCAAAGGAAAAACATATTTACTTTTTATTTTATTTTATTATTTTTTTTTTAAAAAACAAATTATCATTATTTATTCTATTATTTATTTAGCTGGACGAAATTGAGTGTTGACAGTTGCCCCTCTTTACTTAGATTTTGCTTGATAATATGAGAATTTTAAATTTTCATATTCTCAAAAAAATATAAGTAAAGATAGAGATACTAATATCGTCCGGTTTCAAAAGAAACAAGGACCAAACATGAAATCAAAGGTCACAAACCAACAACCTCATTTCCAAAGGATTCAATGACCATTACTACGTAGAGGGCTCTGATCTAGAAAAACATAAACTTTTTGCAAACTAAATCTTTTTGAGAAAGATTAGACCAATCCCGAGGAGAGGGTCTATATCCAAAGGATCCGACGACCATTACCACGTAGAGGGCCCCGATCCAAAAACATAAACATCTTGCAAAACTGATTTCTTTTTGAGAAAGATTAGACCAATCCCGAGGAGAGGGTCTACATCCAAAGGATTCGGTGATCATTACCATGTAGAGGGCCCCGATCCAAAAACATAAATTTTTTTGCAAATATGATTTCTTTTTGAAAAAGATTAGACCAATCCCGAGGAGATGGTCAACATCCAAAGGATTCGGCGACCATTACCATGTAGAGGGCCCCGATCCAAAAAACATATACTTTTTTGCAAATATGATTTCTTTTTGAAAAAGATTAGACCAATCTCGAGGAGAGGGTCTACATCCAAAGGATTCGGCGACCATTACCGTGTAGAGGGCCCAGATCCAAACACATAAACTTTTTGAAAATATGATTTCTTTTTGAAAAAGATTAGATCAATCCTGAGGAGAGGGTCTACATCCAAAGGAGAACCTGAATATTGATTTAAGCATAAACAAACACAACGTGAATGCCATTTGAAGAAGTAGAGTGAGCCCATGTGAAAACCTGCCCCTATGGGCTCTTAAAGTCTTGATGGTATGATATGATGTGGGTGTATGAATGCATGCATAAAACTCTTACTTTTCTTTCCTTTCCTTTTATTTTCCTTTTTTTGCATTTAGTGAATTCATCTGTGATTTTTTTCTTAACATAAATATACCTTTTTACTAATATTTTTATTATTTTTAATTACCAGCTCAGTGTGACACTTTTACAACAAATTTATGAAAAATCCAAATGATATATTTTTTATCAAATAAAACGAAATACAAAAAACTTGAAAATAATGTCGATATCTTTAGTTGCATCCTCTATTATGGAATCATCATGCATAGAATTTCTTAACCGCATCAGAGTTGACTGGCAATGGTAACTCCTCTCCATCCATCCTTTTGAGAATTAGTGCCCCACCAGAGAATGCTTTCTTCACCACATACGAGCCTTCATAATTTGGAATCCATTTGCCTTTATGGTCTCTTTGTATAGGTAAGATTTTTTTCAAAACTAGATCGCCTTCATGGAACTCTCTGGGACGCACTTTTTTGTCAAACGCTCTTTTCATTCTTCTTTGGTATAATTGTCTGTGACACACCGCAGTTAACCTTTTTTCCTCAATGAGGTTAAGCTGGTCAAGTCTGGCTTGAACCCATTCTACTTCTTCTAATTGGGTTTCCATTAATACTCACAAGGATGGGATTTCTACCTCAAAAGGAAGTACTACTTCCATTCCATATACCAGAGAGAAAGGTGTTGCCCTAGTTGAAGTATGTACTGACGTACGATATCCATGCAATGCAAAAGGAAGCATCTCATGCCAATCCTTATACGTGACCACCATCTTTTGTATAATCTTCTTTATATTTTTATTAGCAGCCTCAACTGCTCCATTCATTTTCGGACGATAAGGAGAAAAATTATGGTGTTGAATCTTAAATTTTGTACACAATACCGCCATCATTTGATTATTTAGGTTGGTAGCATTATCAATGATGATCTTGTTAGGCAAACCATATATGCAAATCAACTCTCTTTTTATGAAATTCGTAACTACCTTTCTGGTCACACTGGCATAAGAAGCTGTCTCTACCCATTTGGTGTAGTAATCAATTGCAACTAGTATGAAGCGATGTCTATTTGATGCTTTTGGTTTTATGGCTCCAATAACATTTATTCTCCACATTGAAAAAGGCCATGGTGATTTAAAGTTGTGGGTGCCACGTTAATATTGTCAGCATATAATTGGCATTTCTCACACTTCCTCACATGCCTGCAACAATCATTTTCCATGGTTAACCAAAAATAACCAACCCTCAAAATCTTTCTGGCCATTGAATGCCCATTCATATGTATGCCAAAAGTACCTTCATGAACATCTTTCAATATCACTTCAGTTTCTTTTGCATCCACACATTTGAGGAGAACCATATCGTGATTTCTTTTGTACAAGACATCCCCATTTAAAATGAAACTAGCAACCAATCTCCTTAATGCTCTCTTATCATTCTCAGTTGCCCTTTTAGGATACTCCCGAGTTTCAAGATAATGTTTGATATCAAAATACTAAGGTTTACCGTCTGACTCCTCCTCGATGAAATGACAATACACTGGATCCTCATAACTCTCCATTTTGATCACTGGTAGTTCTCTTTCTGGAGCAATCTCGAACATTGATGACAGGGTAGCTAAAGCATCGACTAATTGGTTATCTTCACGAGGAATGTGTTGGAATCTTAAAAAATCAAAATACTCTATCAACCCCTTGATGTAAGCTTGATACGGGGTTAATTTCTGATTTCGAGTCTCCCATTCTCCTTTAAACTGATGGATAACCAAAGTTGAATCGTTGTACACCTTTAGAACTTTTACCATTGATTCAATTGTTGCTCGAATGCCCATGTCACATGCCTCATATTCTGCGATATTATTTGTGCAATTAAAACATAGTCTTGTTGTCATTGATATGTATTGACTTTCCGGAGAAATAAGCATCACCCCTATTCCATGCCCTAATGCATTAGATGCACCATCAAACAACAATATCCATGCCTTTTCAACTTGACCTCCCTCATTCTCTTCAAACAAAGCCATGATATCTTCATCCGGAAAATAGGGTTGCATTGGTTGATAATCATCAATGGGCTGTTGAGCCAGATATGCAGCCAAAACACTACCCTTGATGGATTTCTGAGTGACATATACAATATCGTATTCTGATAAAAGCATCTGCCACCGTGCTATCCTCCCAGAGACAACAGGCTTTTCAAATATGTACTTTATTGGGTCCATCTTGGATATCAACCATGTAGTATGACTCAACATGTATTGTCTCAAACGATGGGTTGCCCATGCTAGTGCGCAACAAGTCCGTTCTAGCATAGAATATCTTTTCTCACAATTCATAAACTTCTTACTCAAATAGTATATTGCATGCTCAATCTTCCCAATTTTGTCGTGTTGGCTCAACACACAACCCATGGACTCCTCTAATACATTTAAGTACATAATAAGTGGTCTTTCGGATTCCGGTGGGTGTAGTAACAATGGGTTTGTAAGTACTGTTTGATCATATCAAAAGCGGTTTGACAATCCTCGTCCCATTCTAGAACTTGATTTTTACGCAACAATTTGAAAATCGGTTCACAGGTAGCAGTTAACTGGGAGATAAATCTAGCAATGTAATTCAACCTGCCCAGGAAACCTCGCACTTCCTTCTCCGTGTTGGAAATTGGAATTTCTATTATATCCCTCAACTTGTCTGGATCGACCTCTATCCCCTTTTGGCTAACAATGAAACCCAATAACTTTCCCGTTTTCACACCGAATGTGCATTTAGCCGGATTTAATCGGGGTTTAAACTTTTGCAACCTTTCAAACAATCTTCTTATGTTGACAAGGTGTTCTTCTTCAGATTTGGATTTAGCGATCATATCATCCACATAAACTTCAATCTCTTTGTGCATCATGTCGTGGAAAAGAGCTACCATCGCCCTTTGATAAGTTGCCCTAACATTCTTGAGACCGAAAGGCATCACCTTATAGCAAAATGTTCTCCACAATGTAATAAAAGTAGTTTTTTCCATATCCTCAGCCGCCATCTTGATCTGATTATAACCCTAGAAACCATCCATAAATGAAAATAGTGAGAATTTGGTTGTATTGTCCACCAACGTATCAATGTGCGGTAATGGAAAATTATCCTTTGGACTAGCTCGGTTCAAGTCTTAGTAATCAACGCAAATTCGAACCTTTTTTTCCTTCTTAGGCACAAGTACAATGTTTGCTACCCATTGGGGATATCTCGCCATAGCCAAAAATTCAGCATCAAATTGCTTTTTTACTTCTTTAATTTTCAAGGACATTTCTGGTTTCATTTTCCTCAACTTCTACAAGATGGAAGGATAATCTGGCTTGAGAGGGAGTTTATGTTGCACTATGTTAGTATCTAGTCCCGACATGTCATTATATGACCAAGCGAAAACGTTCTTGAACTCATTTAGTAGAGCACATAATTGTTCCCATATTTTTTTCTTTACACTAGTGCCAATTTTTACTTCTTTTATCTCTCTTACATCTTCCAAGTTGAGCACTTCAACATTCTCTTGATGGGTGATAATGTTGTCATTGACGCGATCAAATTAATACTACTAAGCTATAACATTCTTTCCCAATGTTTATTATCTACGAAATTTTTTTCGTAGGTATATTTTTTTTATCTACAAAAGAATTTCGTAGATAACATTAATATTCGTAAGTAAAAAGGAAAAAATCATTATCTATGAAACTTTTGTAGGTAAAACTGACAAAATTTGTTAAAATTATTTTATAGAGATAATTTTCTACGAAAGTAGCCGTAGAAAATAAATACAATAAAAAATTATATAAAAATTATTTTTTAAAAAATTACCTACGAAAGAAACATTCGTATGTAAAAATAATATACTCGTATGCAAAAAAGATTTTAGGTATAGGTTTTCGCCTCTTCGAACGTACCTTTCTCTTCTCTCAATTTTTCTCGATCTCAAACACCTAATGGCCAAAGCCTAAACCTCAACAAACCTTTCGACTCCACACAAAGCAATTGACAAGCTTCCCTAAGCTTCGAATCCTAATTCTATGCTTCAACACTCTCACGGCGAGGTTCCTACCAATTCGTCAAACCTAGGATCACTGCCAAACTCGCTAGCTTCAATGTTTCCTTCAATCGCCTCAACGGTTCCATTCTGGAGACGCTCTTAACTTCCCCCTACTCCTGATTCAGAGGAAACATAGATCTCTATGGCCTGCCGTTGAAGGCCTATAACCCTTTCTTCTCGACTCCAGCCTCGTCTCCCTCCTCCAATTCAACCTCGGCCATGACGCATAAGAAATCCAAGAATCTCTTCATGGGCGCCACTGTCGCAATCGTTGTTGCGTCAATGATCATCGCGACGTTGTTGTTGTGCCTTTAGCGTCGACGACGACAACCAACCAAATCACCGAAGCGTGTTACAGCGGCACGTGTCGGTGGAGGCGGGGATGTCGTTTTGGAAGAGGACACCAACAGGGGTTCGGTAGAGGCGAAGATGAACAAGCCGATGGGCTTGGAAAAAATGCTGTAATTGATGTTCTTCTGAGCTAAAAGAATGGACTTGGAAAATATGTTGTAATTGAATGATTTGAAATTGTTTAGCTTGACTGAAGTTATTTCTTATGCAACCTTTTTACTTTTTTTTCAAGACCTGTGGGAAGTTGTTGCATACTACTGAATTAAGAAATTAGACTGTCTTTACTGGAGGTCGGATTGAAGGAGAGGATGGTTCTAACCTAACAATAAGTTTAGTTGATGGCCTAACTAAGGAGGTTGTTTGTATAGGATCTGAATCGATGGCTAAGGTGGAAATTGTAGTTCTTAAGGGTGATTTTGAAGAAGAAAGTGATATTTGGATGCCCGAAGAGTTCATGAGCAATTTTGTGAGAGAGAGGGAAGGAAAAAAGCCCCTTCTTACATGAGATGTAATCTTATATCTTAAAGATTGTGTTGGTATCGTGGGTGAAATTTCATATACAGATAATTCAAGCTGGACAAGGAACCGCACGTTCAGGCTTGGGGCAAGAGTTTTGGACAACTTTGATGGTGTAGAATAAGAGAAGCATAGACAAAATCATTTCTTGTCATAGATCACAAGGGAGAATGTGAGTATTTATATCTGTTTAGACGTATTAAGATCTAATGTTTGCAGATGTTATCAAAATTTACCTTTTAGACTAATTTTGAACTCTAGAATGCTGAAATGTTTATGATACGAAAATTTATGCAATTGACATAATGCGGTGATAGGTTTGCTTAAAATCACTTATTTGTAATATTTCTATGCATGCATTATTGAACTAGATTTGGGAAATAGATCATTGGTAAAAAATGCTTCTTATATTGGTTCTAGAAAGAAAATCATGCCCCAACAAATCCCTTTTCCCTTTGAGACTTAATTTGATTTAAATTTAACCATAAACAAATCCTATTATACATGAAAAGTTGAAGGGAGAGAATGGGGGCAACAAAATCAACAGTAACAATGAAAAACATTATGGAGTTCACTTAAATTATATAGTGGGATTTTTTAGTGGAGATAACAGATCCCAAAAGACCAATCCATTATTCTTTCCTTTGCCGCGTTTAAGCCATGCCCTTGTTTTTTTTTATTGTTAAGTTTGAGACTTAACAAATTTAATTTTCTTATTCCATCTAACTAGTTGTAAGACAACTTGTTACTGATATTTTTGAATCTGAGTGTAGTTTGTTGAGAAACCTATGGCTAGTAACTGCCTTTCTTTCTATATTCTTACTGATATAATCCTTAGATAACTCAACTATGCCACAATTTCATAGCTGTCATTTATTCATAAGTTGATAACGAAAAGAGAGTGTGCATGGGAAGAATAATACTGTGAGATATTATATTTTATATATAAGATAAAGGGAAACATTTAACAAAAAGTAAAACATTATAGATCTACTCCTAGCAAATTTGAGATGCAAAGAATTATATAATACTTACTATCTTTATCAAATTAATTCAGAAGCATATAACTGGCATGTAACATGGTTTTCTCTGTGTGGTCTTTTTCACTTCTATATATTTTGTATTTCGTTAAATTTTTGAAAAAATGATAGAGAAAGTATTTTGAAATCCAACTTTCGCCAAGTAAGTGGGGTTAAATTCTAAATAGAATAATATCTATAGAGGTTAAATTCAGAAGCAAATATTTTCTGCATGAAATTAACTTGTTATTATCATCTTTTGTAATTATCTCGGAGTTATGATCTATATATAGTTCTATATAAGTATTGTAATTATCTCGGAGTTATGATCTATTTACCATGTTTGATACTAGGATTAGAAACCAGGGGCAAGGTTGTTGTTGGTGAACTAAGCAACTTGATGAGTGATGGACTTGAACCATAAAGGTGATGGAACGTGTGAAGGTTTTATCAGTAACTTTCCTTTTTAAATTATGAATGGAACATGTTCTTCATGTAATGGATGGTAAATTTTAATGTTATGTTTTTTTTTCAAATGGCCAATGGGGTTCCGAGAGTTAGCTCTTAGTTGTTTTTTTTCTTCAAATTATGGATATTTAATTATAGTGCTAATAAAAAACAAGACCAATCAAAGGATAAGCAAATGTTCTATCACTTAGGTAAGCACCAAACTTAGTTAATTATTGTATTGATTTCTATATAATGTTTCACGGATTCTAAAATCATTTTTGATTTTTTTATGTTTAAGTTATCTACGAAAATTTTCGTATGTAATTTATCTACAAAAATCTTTGTAAGTAAGTTATTTATGAAATCTTTCGTAGATAATTTGAATACCTTTCCCACGAGCAGTTTTCGTAGATAATTTTTGACGTCGCGATTTCGTAGATAACGTTCGTAGGTAAATTATCTACGAAAATATATTTCGTAGATAAAGTTACCTACCAGCACTTTACCTACAAAATTTTCTTCGTAGGTAATTCGTAGATAACATCAAATTACCTACGAAAATTACCCCTTATATACGAATTTTTGGCATAGATAATAATGATATTTCTTGTAGTGAAATAAAATAATAAAACTATGGGAGGAATAAGACAAAAAGATAAAATAAGATAGAAACAATAGTAAAGAAAATAGATTGATTTCATTGCTTTTTCAAAATAGATTCATCATCGGTTATCTAAAGATTATTGCTCAATTAATTATTGTTGTTGATTTACAAATTAATCAATGTAAAGTCTCAATTAATTTTTTGGCGTTCTCACTTTTAACCAAAGTACAGTCTCAATTAAAAGTGAGAACTTTTAGATTATCCATAGTAAATTCAACCAAAGTACAGTCTCAATCAAATTTTACTATGCCTAATAATTTCTATTCTTTTATCTCGTCACCAAATAAAAAGCTTAATTAATCAAAGTAAAGTCTCAATTAATTGTAGTTAGAGTAAATACCTTTAACTAAAGTAAAGTCTCAATTATTGGTAAAAACTCATTTAATCATATGAAAGTTTCTAAATAAAATCAAAGTGAAGTCTGAATTTAATTTAAAAACCCTTGGACTCATATGACCAACATACATATAGATTTAAAATCATTATTTCTTACGTGATTCAAAGATAAAGACATAGATGAATGAAAACATCAACAATAATAAAAAGAACAAAAAAATTAATTGATCTAACCGCAAAATCCAATTAAGAAATTACAATGAAATCAACCAAGTAGTTTAGCCTTCCATGGAATGCAAAATAGAATAAAAATAATAGAAGAAAGGAGAGAGAAAAAAATTAAGGGTTCCTAAATTCCGAAGTGTCGAGCTTTTTTTTTTCTCTACTTCCCCCTTGGTCTCTTTATATAGGACTTGGACTGAGCTTTTCGGTTGCTAAAATCTCTCAAATATCTTTTAAAATAAAGATAAAGATAAATAATCAAAGATATTTGGAGAGATCTAGACTATTTGACAAATATAGTTTGGTTAATAATTTATGATATAATTAAATAAAGTAATTATTTAAAAATATCTGATAAATTATTAACAAATAATATTTGCATTAATTTTCTCAATAAGCCATTTTTAATCCTGTAGTCCAAATTTGCAGAGATATCCAAAAATATTAATATTTGCAATTAAACCCCTCTTCTTTGACCAAATTTGAATATTTGACCACTTTGACCACTTTGACTAGCTTTGACCATTTTAATGTCCATTGAAAGGATGACACGTGGCAGCTCCTCTCTCCCAAATTAGGGTTTCTTCCTCTTTCCTGTAAGACCCGCGAAATTTAATTAAATAAATAAATAATTAATTAATAAATGCGGGAGGCTAGTGCATTTATGACATTAAATTATGTTAAGTATGACGTGGAAAAGTACTAGCTCATGTGGTTGAAAGTACTTTAGTTGTGTGAGAGGACTTGGGTTTGAGTCCTAAGTATGCCAATTGTGTGTTATTTGTTTTTATTGTTTTAATAATATGTTGGGCACGTTTTTGTATGAGATAATGCTGGAGTTGTGTGTTAGCAAGAAACATAAGTTGGTCTGGTGGTTAGCTTTGACTTGGCATTGGGAAGGTCATGGGTTCAAACCTTGGTGAGTCAAATTTCACTCTTTTTGGCTTAAACTTTAGTTGTGGACTGAATATGAATAGGTGGAGAAACCTATCAGAAAAAGTGGGTAGTTAAAGGGCTGAGAAACAATCAAGTCATAGCCTTAAAAAGCAATAAAAACCCAAATTAAATCATATTCACGTTTTTTTTAGAATTACTAAGTGTTAAGACCAATAAAAGGCACTTTTTGAGAGGAGAATAGGGTTTGGAAAGTTGTTTTCTGAGAGCTCTAGAGAGAGGACGAAAATTGGAGTGAAAGGAGAGTTAGGAGTGAAGTATTGAGGGTAATTGAAGTGGTGGATTAAGGCAAGCTTTGGTGATCAAAGTAAATTTCCCAATTTCACAAGTCAAGCAAGGGATTTTCAGGTTAGGGGAGCTGAACCCGAATCTTAGCTTTACTGCACTGTTTTTGTTTGATTTGTGATGAATTGTGGCCCTAAAATTCGTGCTATACCTGAGGGAATTTGGGGTTGTGGTTTTGGGGACTGTTGCATTGGGATTGGACCTAATAGTTTGCCTATAATGGGATGGTATGTGGTGTATTCTGTGATGTTGCCAAGTTGGGTGATTGTGGACTGTTTTCATGTTCAAATAACGTGTATGTACCTATCCAAATTGTGCTTAAAGAATTGGTGTGGTTGAGATGTGTTTTGGGTCACTGGTGCAATGGGCGTGTGCGTGAATCAGCGTCAAAACCTGCAATTCTCGCTCAGGGGAGTCAGATCCGCTTAGGCGAGATATGCAGGGACGCGAACCCTCTATCTACTCGTGGCCATCGCTCGGGCGGAGGGTTTTGGGGTTTGGGCGAGGGCTCATCTCGCTTAGGCGAGTGAGACTCGCCTAAGCGAGAATTCGTGTTCCATTGTGTGGTTTGATTGAACATCTCGCGCAAGCGAGGTTGATTGTTGTTTTGGGCGGGAGAACGTCTCGCCCAGGCGAGACCCTCTCGCCTAAGAGAATGCGAAGAGTGCTCTATTGAAGGGACTACCTCGTAGCTCAGGCGTGAAGTTTGAATTTTTGGGCGATCTCGCCCAGGCGAGTGTAACTCGCCTAAGCGAGAAGTCAAGACTGGTTTGGTGTGTGGTACTCGCTCAAGTGAGGTAACCTAGCCTAAGCGAGATGAACTGATATGAATATGCGTGAATTGGAAGTTTATTTCAAGGATGGAGGGATGTTAGGTTTAAAGGCAATAAATAATGAGGAATTGGACTGAGTAAAGCTTGGATACTGATGCATGATCTATAATGCTTCTAGAGTGTCTTAATGGTGAGCTTGCTGGTGTTCCATGGGTTGTGGCCTGGAATGTATCCTTGAGTTGTGGCTCGGGATAGGGGTTAAGCACGTGGCATTCTATGGGTTGTGTCCCGGAATGACTTCCCTTGAGTTGAGGCTCGGGATAGCGGATGAACACGAGGGACCTTGAGTTGTGGCTCGGGTTGGCGAGTGTGCCGGTATGAATGTGCTGGTGGTGGCCAGTACGGATAGGTCTAGATGGATTGCCCTCCTCAATGGTTGCTGACGAGTTTGGTAGTCCTGGGACGTTACGGACTATGTTCGTATTTGGGAACTCCACCTGGCGTTACGGTGTGCGATTCGTAGCATGTTTTTCGCACGTGCTCTATCGATTGTGGCCGATAGGTGTTGCAGCAAGACACCTTGAGCTACTTACTAGAAGATGTAGAACACTGCTAACATGGTTGTGGCCATGTGAAATAAAGGGAACGAGGTTCCCTGATGTCCCTATTATACATGGTGGTGGCCATGTGATGGAAGGTAACGAGTCTTCCACTAGGTACACCAGTGTACATGGTGGTGGCCATGTGATGGAAATGGAGTAAGGTTCTGTGGGAAAAGTAAGGATATTCTATATGGTTGTGGCCATGCAGTATAAAGAAAGAATTCTTGCTATTGTTGCATTATGTTGTATTGGTTATATATGTATATGTATGTTTGGTATATTTTCGTGTGTTTTAACTGTTAGCTCACCCTATCTGTTTGTGTTTGGCGATGATCGTGTACGCGGTACACGTGAGCAAGTGATGATACAGGTGGAGCTGGTGAGACTTAGCTGCGGAGAGGGGATGATTAGGGGAAACTTTATGTTCACATCTTTGTTATTCTATTTTGAAACATGATGTAAAGGCTCATGGCCTATTTGACTAAACTTACAGTTTTGTATTTTTGGACTTACTAGTAATTTAATGAACTTTTACATTTCCCGTGTCTTAGGAAACGAGGTATTATTATTAAATGAGATTTTAAAATAAATGATGCTGACGCATTAATTCTATTTTATTATATTAAATTCGTAATATCCGGGAGGGATGTTGCATATGGTATCAGAGCATTGTTTTCAAAATGATTTTTGGGGTCTATGGGGAGTTAGCTTACCATGTGTGTGCTTGTGAGATCATTTTGATCATTGTTTGTTATCTTACCTTTAGTATGAAGTTTTAACCAAGCTGTTTGATGTGAACAGTTATATGTGGCATGCTCAAGCTATGGCAAATAGGAGAAGGAGGAATAATGCTGGGGCTGATCAGATCGCGTAAGCGATACATCGGATGGTAGATGCGATGCAGCCCATTGCAGCGCAACCTCGAGCTGTGGTAGCACCCACACGTCCGGTGTCTATGGAGGATTTTATAAGGCATAAGCCCTCAAAATTTGCGGGCAAATATTCTCCAGATGAAGCTGATGCTTGGCTTAAGGAGTGCGAGAAAATCTGCAGAGTGATTGATTACACAGACGCACAGAAACTCTCATTCATATCCTTCCTGTTGATAGCCGATGTAGAATACTGGTGGGCAGACATGCAGCAGCTCATGCAGACAAGGGGGGAGGAGGTTACATGGACTTCCTTCAGGGAGAGATTTTTGGAGAAATACTTTCCAGCTAGTGCCAGGCATGAGAGGGAGGCAGAATTCCTCACGTTCCCGTAGGGGAACCTGACTATGCAGGCATACACAGACAAATTCAAGTATTTGGCCAGGTTCTATACACCTACTATTACCGAGGAGTGGAGATGGCAGAAATATGAGGGCGGGCTGAAACACGAGCTTCGCCGCTTTATTGTACCTCTTCGGATCAGGGAGTTCCCAGTTTTAGTGGAGCAGGCCAAGGCCGTAGAGCAGCTAGAGATGGGGCCCAACAAAGGGGCTCGACCACAGAAGACGACATCTGATTCACGGCAGCAGAAGAAGCCGTATGATAGGCCACAAGGCTCGACTAGGAAACTGTAATGCTACAATTATGGTGGGGAGCATTATCGGAGGGATTGTCCAAAACCCTCAGGCAGTTCTAGTGGTGGTGGTGGTGGTAGCACTGGCAAGTGCTACGTTTATGATCAGACGGGTCATTTTGCACGGCATTGCCCGAATAAGAAACCAGCTGGAGGTGCACCAACGAAGAAACCAGTAGGGGATCGACCTAGAGCCCCTGGTCGTATTTTTGCCTTGACGACTACCGAGGCCGCCCAGTCATGTAACTTAGTACAGACCACTTGCTTGTTATTTAACCATGAGGTTGTTGTGTTGTATGACTCAAGAGCTACCCATTCATTCGTATCTAATGAATGTGTGAGGAGGCTCGGTCTAGTGATGCGAAAGCTGGCATGCGAGTTGATAGTCGCGACACCAGCGTCTGGAGAGGTATCCACCACGTCTGTTTGTGTGGGATGCCCTATAGAGGTGGCAGGTCGCAGGTTCAAGGTCAATCTCATATGCTTACCAATGGAGGGGTTAAATGTCATTCTGGGTATGGATTGGTTGGCCAGCAACCATGTGGTGATTGATTGTGGGCAACGCAGGGTGGTGTTTCCAGATGCAGAAGGACTGGAATTGATATCATCCAATCAGGCAGAGAAAGAGATTGAGGCAGGGGCTACATGTTTTATGATAGTAGCTTAGACGGAGAAGAAAAGTAATGCAGAGAAGATTAGTTTGATTCCTGTGGTAGATGAGTATGCCGATGTCTTCCCTGGCGAAATCCCAGAGTTGCCCCCAAGCAGGGATGTGGATTTCACCATTGATCTCATCCCTGGGGCTGGCCTAGTATCTATGGCACCATATCGGATGGCACCACCTAAGTTGGCAGAGCTGAAGAAGCAGATTGAGGATCTGCTTGAGAAGAACTTTATCCGGCCGAGTGCGTCGCCATGGGGGGCGCCGGTTTTACTTGTGAAAAAGAAGGATGGCAGCTCCAGGTTGTGTGTTGACTACCGACAACTGAATAAGTTGACAATTAAGAATAAGTACCCGTTGCCGAGGATTGATGATCTACTGGACCAGTTGAGGGGAGCAGCTGTGTTCTCCAAGATTGACTTGAGGTCTGGATACCATCAGATCTTAGTCAAACCAGAAGATATGCAGAAGACTGCATTCCGGTCTCGCTACGACCACTATGAGTATGTGGTGATGCCATTTGGAGTGACAAATGTGCTTGCTATATTCATGGATTACATGAATAGGATATTTCAGCCGTATCTGGATCAGTTTGTCGTTGTATTCATTGACGACATACTGATACATTCTGAGAGTAAAGAAGAACATGCAGATCATCTGCGGGTGGTATTGGAGGTGCTTAGAGAGCATAAGCTTTATGGGAAACTATCGAAGTGTGAGTTTTGGCTTGATGAGGTGCAGTTCTTGGGCCATGTGATCTCAGCTCAAGGAATCTCGGTGGACCCAGCAAAGATTGAAACGGTGTTGAAGTGGGAAAGGCCGCAAATTATGACTGAGGTGAGAAGCTTCTTGGGCCTGGCAGGGTATTACAGGCGCTTTGTGGAAGGGTTCTCCAAGATGGTGAGTCCATTGACTCAACTCACCAGGAAGGACCAGCCCTTTTCTTGGACAGACGAGTGCGAGGTCTGTTTTAAGGATATGAAGAGGAGATTGACCACTGCACCTATCTTAGCTATCCCAGACACAGCCAAGAGGTTTAAAGTGTACTATGATGCTTCGTACCAGGGTTTGGGGTGTGTGTTGATGCAGGAGAAACGACCTGTTGCTTATGCATCTCGCCAGCTGAAGGTACACGAAAAGAACTACCCTACGCATGATTTGGAGTTGGCCGCAGTAGTTTCTGCTCTCAAGACATGGAGGCATTACTTGTACGGTTCACAGTTTCAGGTGTTCAGTGATCATAAAAGTTTGAAGTACTTATTTGATCAGAAAGAGCTAAATATGAGATAGAGGCGTTGGATGGAATACTTAAAAGATTACGATTTTGAGCTTCTATACCATCGAGGTAAAGCCAATGTAGTTGCTGATGCTCTGAGTCGGAAGAGAGTTCATATGTCTGTTATGATGATGAAGGAGTTAGAGATCATAGAGAAACTACGAGATACGAACTTGAATCTATACACAGGTGTTGATCACATACGGTGTAGTATGTTGCAAATCACGAACGAGTTCTTGAATGAGGTCAGCGAGGAACAAGGTAAAAATCAAGAACTGTAGCAGATTGTGAGTGAGTTAGGCATTGAGAAGAGAAAAGACTTCAGGATAGGCAAAGATGGTATCCTGAGATTCAGAGAGAGGGTGTGTGTACCTCACAGTCGAGTTTTGAGGAAGATGCTCTTAGATGAAGGACATAAAAGTCGTCTTAGCATACATCCAGGTATGACTAAGATGTATAAGGACTTGAAAGCGACCTTCTGGTGGACGGATATGAAGACTGATGTGGTCGACTATGTTGCCTCTTGTTTAGTATGCCAGAAGGAAAAAATTGAGCACCAAAGACCGGGGGGTACGTTGGAGCCTCTTGACATTCCCAGTGGAAGTGGGACAACATTTCCATGGATTTTGTCACGCACTTGCCACGGTCTGTGAGAGGACATGACTCGATCTGGGTTTTCGTAGACAGATTGACGAAGTGTGCTCATTTCTTGCCAATCAATCGAAAGATGTCATTGGATAAGCTGCCAAAGTTATATGTTAGGGAGATCGTTAGACTTCACAGTGTGCCAGCGAGTATTGTGTCAGATAGGGATCCGAGGTTCACTTCCAGGTTTTGGCAGTCTTTGCAGAATGCCTTAGGTACGCAGCTGAGGATGAGCTCGGCATATCACCCTCAGACTGATGGGCAGTGTGAGAGAACCATACATTCACTGGAGGATTTGCTGAGGACTTGTGTGTTGGATCACTTGGGTACATGGAGTGATATGTTGCCCTTGGTGGAGTTCACGTACAATAATAGCTATCATTACAGCATTGGGATGGCACCGTATGAGGCACTATATGGTAGAAGATGCAGAACTCCACTGTGTTGGCAGCAGGATGGAGAATCTGTGGTGCTCGGGCCAGAATTCCTGCAGCAGACTACTGAGAGGGTAAGAGTGATCCAGGATCGGATGCGAGCAACCCAGAGTCGGCAAAAATCCTACACCGATAAGAGGAGGAGGCCACTCGAGTTTGAGGTTGGTGACCATGTGTTCCTCAGGGTTACACCTACAGCAGGCATAGGGAGAGCTTTGAAATCAAGGAAGTTGACCCCTTAGTTCATTGGGACGTATCAGATTACGAGAAGGATCGGACCAGGCGCGTACGAGATTGCCTTGCCACCACACTTGGCAAATCTGCACAACGTCTTCCATGTTTCACAGCTGAGGAAGTACGTGGCAGATCCTAGTCACGTGCTGGAGCAGGATGATGTACAGGTGCGTGAGGATCTGACTATAGGAGTTGGACCGGTAAGAATCTTGGATTCTCAAGTGAAGCAGCTCAGAGGGAAGGAGATCAGAACGGTGAAGGTGCTCTGGGATGAGGCAACTCAGGAAATGGCATGGGAGATTGAGGATGTCATAAGGAGGACTTATCCACATCTTTTCACTGGTAAGTTCTCTTTTTCGAGGACGAAAAATTTTAAAGGTAGGGGTAATGTAAGACCCGCGAAATTTAATTAATTAAATAAATAATTAATTAATAAATGTGGGAGGCTAGTGCATTTATGACATTAAATTATGTTAAGTATGACGTGGAAAAGTACTAGCTCATGTGGTTGAGAGTACTTTAGTTGTGTGAGAGGACTTGGGTTCGAATCCTAAGTATGCCAATTGTGTGTTATTTGTTTTTATTGTTTTAATAATATGTTGGGCCACGTTTCTGTATGAGATAATGCTGGAATTGTGTGTGTTAGCAAGAAACATAAGTTGGTCTGGTGGTTAGCTTTGACTTGGCATTGGGAAGGTCATGGGTTCAAACCTTTGTGAGTCAAATTTCACTCTTTTTGGCTTAAACTTTAGTTGTGATAGGGTTTGGAAAGTATTTTTCTGAGAGCTCTAGAGAGAGGACGAAAATTGGAGTGAAAGGAGAGTTAGGAGTGAAGTATTGAGGGTAATTGAAGTGGTGGATTAAGGCAAGCTTTGGTGATCAAAGTAAATTTCCCAATTTCACAAGTCAAGCAAGGGATTTTCAGGTTAGGGGAGCTGAACCCGAATCTTAGCTTTACTGCACTGTTTTTGTTTGATTTGTGATGAATTGTGGCCCTAAAATTCGTGCTATACCTGAGGGAATTTGGGGTTGTGGTTTTGGGGACTGTTGCATTGGGATTGGACCTAATAGTTTGCCTATAATGGGATGGTATGTGGTGTATTCTGTGATGTTGCCAAGTTGGGTGATTGTGGACTGTTTTCATGTTCAAATAACGTGTATGTACCTATCCAAATTGTGCTTAAAGAATTGGTGTGGTTGAGATGTGTTTTGGGAAACTGGTGTAATGGGCGTTTCTCGCTTAGGCGAGTCAGACCCGCTTAGGCGAGATATGCCGGGACGCGAACCCTCTATCTGCTCGTGGCCATCGCTCGGGCAGAGGGTTTTGGGGTTTGGGCGAGGGCTCATCTCGCTTAGGTGAGTGAGACTCGCCTAAGCGAGAATTCGTGTTCCATTGTGTTGTTTGATTGAACATCTCGCGCAGGCGAGGTTGATTGTTGTTTTGGGCGGGAGAACGTCTCGCCCAGGCGAGACCCTCTCGCCTAAGCGAGAATGCGAAGAGTGCTCTATTGAAGGGACTGCCTCGTAGCTCAGGCGTGAAGTTTGAATTTTTGGGCGATCTCGCCCAGGCGAGTGTAACTCGCCTAAGCGAGAAGTCGAGACTAATATGTGTTGTACTCACTCAGGTGAGGTAACCTAGCCTAAGCGAGATGAACTGATATGAATATGCGTGAATTGGATGTTTATTTCAAGGATGGAGGGATGTTAGGTTTAAAGGATATAAATAATGAGGAATTGGACTATGTAAAGCTTGGATGCTGATGCAGGATCTATAATGCTTCTAGAGTGTCTTAATGGTGAGCTTGCTGGTGTTCCATGGGTTGTGGCCTGGAACGTATCCTTGAGTTGTGGCTCGGGATAGGGGTTAAGCACGTGGCATTCTATGGGTTGTGGCCCAGAATGACTTCCCTTGAGTTGAGGCTCGGGATAGCGGATGAACACGAGGGACCTTGAGTTGTGGCTCGAGTTGGCGAGTGTGCTGGTGTGAGTGTGCTGGTGGTGGCCAGTACGGATAGGTCCAGATGGATTGCCCTCCTTAGTGGTTGCTGACGAGTTTGGTAGTCCTGGGATGTTACGGACTATGTTCGTAATTGGGAACTCCACCTGGCATTACGGTGTGCGATTCGTAGCATGTTTTCCGCACGTGCTCTATCGGTTGTGGCCGATAGATGTGGCAGCAAGACACCTTGAGCTACTTACTAGAAGATGTAGAACACTGCTAACATGGTTGTGGCCATGTGAAAGAAAGGGAACGAGGTTCCCTAATGTCCCTATTATACATGGTGGTGGCCATGTGATGGAAGGTAATGAGTCTTCCACTAGGTACATCAGTGTACATGGTGGTGGCCATGTGATGGAAATGGAGTAAGGTTTTGTGGGAAAAGTAAGGATATTCTATATGGTTGTGGCCATGCAGTATAAAGAAAGAATTCTTGCTATTGTTGCATTATGTTGTATTGGTTATATATGTATATGTATGTTTGGTATATTTTCGTGTGTTTTAACTGTTAGCTCACCCTATCTGTTTGTGTTTGGCGATGATCGTGTACGCGGTACACGTGAGCAAGTGATGATACAGGTGGAGCTGGTGAGACTTAGCTGCGGAGAGGGGATGATTAGGGGAAACTTTATGTTCACATCTTTGTTATTCTATTTTGAAACATGATGTAAAGGCTCATGGCCTATTTGACTAAACTTACAGTTTTGTATTTTTGGACTTACTAGTAATTTAATGAACTTTTACATTTCCCACGTCTTAGGAAACGAGGTATTATTATTAAATGAGATTTTAAAATAAATGATGTTGACGCATTAATTCTATTTTATTATATTAAATTCGTAATATCCGGGAGGGATGTTACACTTCCTCCCTTGCTGCTTCAGTCGTGAGTGCAGCGGGTTCGTGAATGTCGGAATGCGTCACTGGTGCATTGTCTTCTTCTTCGATCTACTGGTGCGAGACGGTGATTCAATGGCTGCTATGGTAGTGTGGTGCAACTGCTGCAATGGAGGCGTGGTTGCAGGTGTGTGACTTGTTCGAATCTGCGTTGATGTTAGCATTGATGAAGGCGCGATGATGGTACGCGTTGGTTGACGGTAGTGGTAGTTGCAGGTGCTGCTGTGCGTTGTAGGTGCTCGCAGTGGTGATGGTGGCAGCCACAAGGTGCAAGGTTGTTGTTGGATGAAGGTGCCTAGGGTTTGAGGGAAGAACATGATGATGACGTGGCACTACTTCATTGGCTAAATTTTGAGTTGTTGGATCATGACACGTGTCATTCTCTGATTGGTTAGTTTAATAACTGAAGGATTGCCACATGGCATGATCTGAGTTAGTTGGGTTTAAGTGGTAGGAGGGGTGTAAATAGACATATTAGGGGGTGCAGAATAGGTTTTTGGTGAGACCCATTTAGAAAGAGGGGAGTGTATAAGTAAAAACTGGGGTGCATAAGTGATTTTTCCAGAACTTGCTAATTTCAGCCTTATTTAAAGGTGTTCTGTAACTTCAATCAATTTATTTTCCCACCTTGAATGAGCTTAATCTTAACTTCAGCTGCATCAACAAACGTTTAAATATCCAAAAATAATTTGTGCAGCTAAAAATCACTTTTTAAGACATTTTTATCACACAAGCTCAAATAGCCTAATTATCAGAACTGTCAATTAAATCACTCTTTAAGCATACCAATTCAATTAAATACCCATAATTAAACACTGAATGAGGGCAAAAATACACACTCATCAATGGGGTTTTATCTCTTTAGCTTCTTATTCCACTAATCTCAACATTTCAGGAGAAGGTTTCCATTCATCCTCATAATCATCTTCCATATTATCAACGGAGTCCTCAAAATTAGGAAAATCTACATTAATATTTTCAAAACATCCATCATCATATTTGCATTATTTGAGTTTATAAAACGGATAAATAAAACGAACACAAACAAAAATGCCAATTATAAATGATTTTATTGTCACATTGAGCATTAAAAAAAGATTTAAAAATTAAAAAATTAAAAACGGTCATCTCAAAAAGTCTTAAATCCTAAAACTCAAGGTAAAGCAAAAGGATAAATTAAAACTATTACATTTTCTCCAAATTAAACATCACTGGTAAATTTGTTATCTCCCAATTGTTCAGCTGCACGTTTGGAGGACAAGATCGCACGAAGTTTAAGCTTTCAGATCCACTTCCATCCTCGATGGCTGATATCTGACAAGTGTTAACCCATCCAGCACTACAAAAGATTTTCTTGATATCACAGATGTGAATCTTCCTTATTTTTCGTTCTCAACCTTCTATGCGAGCCAAGATTCGCTCCTTCTTCTCTTCTAACAGCCTCCTCTTGTCTTCTTTAGTAGGCTTGTACCCTAAATCGTATCTACCTTTGTTTTCAAAGGCCTCTAAATGGAAAGTTAGCCCTTGGTTATTTTTTCCAAGCCCTTTTCCGTATTGGTAACCCTCTTTCAGCATAACCTTAGCCATCATGGGGGAAGCACAAGACATGTGTGGGACCATCGAAAATGGTTCAACATATGCATTCCCCACAATTTCTAACGATTGAAAAGCTGACTCAAGGGCTTCCTCTGCTGCTTCAATGTAACGAGATGATGAGGGCCCACTCACAAGGAGATCCTCCTCACCTGACACTTTTACCAGTTTATCACCCTTTATGTATTTCAAATTCTGGTGTAATGTTGAAGGCACCACTCCCGTAGAGTGGATCCAAGGGCGTCCCAACAAACAACTATAAGATGGAATAATATCCATGACTTGGAATATTATTTGAAAGATAGAAGGACCGATCTGAACTGGCAACTTTATTTCCCCCATTACTTCCCTCTTGCTTCCATCGAAGGCCCTTACAATCATGGCACTTGGCTTCATGTGCATACCATCACATGGCAATTTTTCTAGTGTCAATCTTGGCATCACATTTAATGAGGAACCATTAGCAACTAAAAATATTGCCATGACATGGTCCAAACATTTCACAGATACATGCGTTTCAATTATTCTACTACTTTGTACTCATTTTGTTGTATGAACTTTAAAAACTCACAAGCCTCTGCATCAGATATTTCTTGCTTTTCCTCTTTTTTAGGCCCTTCCTGTGTTTGCATGTCCTTTTCTTTGACAAGTTCTTTAATTTCTCCTGTTGTTATTCCCTCGTTGCTGACTACGTCATTCCTTAAAATGGGTGGTGTGAAGATACGACCACTACTTGTCATTCCTCCAATGCCTAATATATTTTCCACAACTGGCTCACCATCGACTGATTGATTCTTTGTCTGTTGTCCCTCTCTTAACACATGTATATCGTATTTCCAAGGAAATGCCTTCTCACTTTTGTATGGGAAAGGTGAAGGTGATAGGATGACAACAAATTTCCTTTTTTGAGATGTCGGTGCAAGAGTAGATCTAGCGAAACGAACTATCAATGGCTTTGGTGGTGACATGATAGATTTCTCACCGGTTTGTGCAAATACTTCTTCCTCCTTACCCCCACGACATACTTGTATAAAGTTCTTGACGATCAGATTTTGTAGAAAATTCCCAAACTTGCTGCACGTCTCGATGGAATGCTTAGCACCTGGATGGAACCCGATGTCGATTCACCAATCGTTGATAATTTTAAGTGTGGGATTGGTTTTCCCACCTTGGTATCGTTGATGCTGCGTGCACTTGTACTTCCTTCTTCTTCCTTAGATTGAAACAAGGCTTTTTAGGAGTTGTAGCCGCGAGTGGGCTATATGCAATTTTTCCATTCTTCAACCCGATCTCTATCCTTTCAACTATGATGATAATATCAGCAAAAATTGAAGATACATTCCTTACCATGTGTTCATAGAATGGTGGTTGTAATGTGCTTACAAACATTGCCACCATTTCCACCGTTGGTCATACTCTTTAAATGATTCTGCATCCCTTTTGGCCCTGTTCTGCAATTGCAACCGATCTGGCGTAATATCCATGTTATACTTGTACTGTTTCAAAACAGCATCTACCAAATCCACCCAAGACCAAATGCAAGATGCCTCCAAGTGGGTATACCAACTCAATGCTACCACAGCCAAACTATCTTGGAAGAAGTGGATTAACAATTTGTCATCATAAGCATAGACAACCATCTTTTGATAATACATGGTTAGATGGCTTCTAGGGCATGCGGTACCCTTGTACTTTTCGAACTCCGGAACCTTAAACTTGTGAGGTATTGTTACATCATGAACTAGGCTTAAACCTGCAACAACGTTAAACCCATAGTTTCCACCTCTCTCAATAGCTCGTAGCCATTCTTCTAAAATTTCAAATTTAATTTTGGTTCCCACAACATCAACGGATACGACCTGCATAGTAGGGCATGGTGTAATCTTGTCCAAAGAATTATCGATAGTTCTGTTTAAAGGCTTGGGCATTACAGTCTCTCGAGGTCTCGCAAAGGTAGTCGCTTCCTTCCCTAGAGTATTGATTGGGAATGGGAAGGAAGCATGCTCAGCCTCTGAATATTCTCCAACAGGTGGGGTGTAACCAGATGGCAATCCGTATGCTGGGAAAGTAACAAGAGTGTCGTAAGTGCTTACCTCACCTTTTGCCGATGAAGCTTCTCCTGATGCCTTTAGGGACTTCAAGGTCTCTAAGATTTGACCTACTTGTCCTTTAGTTGACTAATATCAACTTTCATATTCTCTTGTGGTGTTTCCCAATCTTCCATATTCTTACTATTTGCTCGTGTCCTGTAGGGATGCCTTGGCTTTGTTGTATTTGTTTTTATTATTTTTGCTCTATTATTTTTATTAAACAAAATAAAATAAGAAAAAGAAAAGACAGGAAAAACATAATGCAAAATGTTTAATTTATTAAACAAAATTATAAAGTTGTAAGTAAATTAACATGGAAAAGAGTCAATACAAATCCAATCCTCTAAAAGGCTCATAAATCAAATGCAAAAGAAAGAAAAACCTAATTTCTAGCCCTAGATATCATGCTCTTCATCTCTACTATTAATTTCTTGCAGTGGTCCAAAAAGGTCTCAATCCTTTCCAGAGGATTAAAAATCGGCAGTGTAGACTCAGCTTCAGATAGTAATCGTGGGATGTCTTTGATGGCTCCATTGGCCAAGGCCGCCAACTGCAAAAAGCATTTCTTCCAATGTCTTATATTCCATTCATGCTCCAATGTGTAGTCATTCATCTGGGCAATCATCTCTTGATACCGTTCCTCATTCATCTTCATATCATAGGTCATCATTATCTCTTTCATCTGTTGCTCCATCTTGTTGATCTTAATCTGGGCTTCATGCAATCTTTTTAATGTTTCCTTCGTATCTCTCTTAACCTCTTCATACATTTGATTCATGTAGTACTCATATGAAGTTGTTGCATCTCTTTCTCGAGCCCTTAATGTTAATTCGATGTTGGCTGCAGCAAGATCTTGTTTAACTCTGAAGCAATGATTCCTTTCTTCCCTCAGTGTCCTAAATAGCTCTTGGTACATCCTTGTCTTTTCTTCATTATCACGCCTAAGGCTTGCACATTCTTGTTGGAGCCTCTGGAGATCATTACTTAACTCGTCATTTTTCATCTTTACTACATCCATTTCTCCTTTCAAGATCGTAGCTTCCTTAGATTCTGCTGGTTGTGGTTGTTCAGAAGGAGGAAAGTCTGATTTGAAAGGTAGCTTTATCACTTTAACTCTCTCCATAATCCATCGATTGTAAGACATCTTGTCCTCAATTATCCAAGACCTTGGATCTTCCTCCACACGCATAACCTCATCCTAAGCACACTTAATTTGTTGAATTAAATTAGGGGAAACTCCTTCCTCATAATGAGTCCATATGGGCACCAAAGCTCCTGGATTTGGAGTGCCCCAAATGGGATACCCATATTGTCATTGAGCTAACACAAGATTATAATTTATGTAGCTCCTTGTGCCTATGAGAGGTATATTAGGAAAATTTCCACATGAAATGATATGTGACCTAGATTGCCAAGGAAGGCACCATCTGATCTTTCCCCCATTCAAACTTGCATAAAACTGAGCCCAATCCTTTGCCCCTTTAATTTCTGGCTTGTTTAATAAAACTTCTTCAACTGGACCTTCAGCATTTGAAATACCCTTATTAATTAGTGAGGTGAACCACACATACAATACAGGTAGACAACATAACATCTTCTTCTTCTTGAACTCATGGCAAAGGTTTAGACTTCCGTACACATCAACCAAAACTTCATTAACTAGGCTTTCTGAATGATTTTTGTAAGCCACAAACACATTAATGGCGGTGTGGTCAACGATATTCTCCATGTTAGGGAAAAGCATGGCTCCGTAGAGTGTGAGAGCTAACACGTCCATGAATGTTTCTCCAAATCCTTCTTCAGCCAATTGTCGCAAACGCCACTCCAAATACCCCTGAGAGATGCCTTTCGAATTGCCCCTTGTAATCATTTTACCTTCTAGCTCAGTAGGATGCACTTTCAAGATCCCTGCTAACGTAATAGTTGAGATATGTTGGCCTAAGTATCTATAAGGGACCTTGCCCTTCATTAACAAACCCAGGATATGCTCAAATTCTTCTATTGTAGGTACTAACTGAAAATCTTGGAAGGTGAAACATCTTAACAGTGGATCGTAGTATTGGGCCAAAGTTGTGAGTGTTGTAGCTTGAACTTCCACTTTCAACAAACCTAATAAATTCCCATATTTCCTCTTGAAAGTATTCCTTGATATGGTCTTCATTCTTCCAGCTAACTCTCTCAAATCACTCAAATTACTTTCTGCAACCTTAATGGATAACTTTTTCTTCAAAGAAAAAAAATCTAACTGCCCCCCGACTCCAAATTCCATGTTAATTTGCCTTTTCTTTTTAAACTTAATCACAACTTTATAATTTCGGACCTAAAATTAAATAAACATGATGAGATGACATGGTAAAACATAAATACATGGATGCAATAATATGTCATGCATGATTTTATTACTAATTCAAAAATCAAAAGGAAAGGAAAAAAATAAAAAATAAAAACGAGGAATTAAAAAAACGTGTATATCTCCCTTTGTGCCTTAACAAAGGTTTGACGCCTTAACAAAGGTAAAATACATGTGCTTACCAGGATGGTTTCCTAATACCTAAATATCAAGGTCACTAGAGCTATGACCCACTTCATGGCATTTCCCACGACAATTGGTAAACAATAAGAGGTGAGAGTACCAACGAAGCAAATAAACTTTAGTTGGGGTTCTCACAATGACCACTTGGGAAGTAAATCCACAGTGACAATGCTACACAATCCCCTCTAATCCTAAAGTTACTCAGACCCGGGTATAGGGCCCCACTCATGTTATGCACACAGTGTGTGTGAAGGGAGGATAATGCATACATAAACCCCTTTCTGCAAACAAACAAAAAGACCAGACAAATATATATAATAATATCATCTATCCTAGAATTCAAAACTCAAGCATAAAAATAAAGCAATATGAACAAAAAATAAATAAATAAACTTCCATCATCCAAAATTAACAAAAATATATACAATAATAATAATAATAATAAATGAGAAATAAAATAAAATAAAATAAAATAAAACAAATAGCTATAAGACAAAAAAAAAAGAAATGAAAAAGAAAAGAGAAAAAAAATTGAAACAAGCACATCAATTTTATATATTTAATTAAATAGCCTAACTCTCTAAATTCCCAGTGGAGTCGCCATCTATCACAATTGAAATCACGATGGGACGGCGAACCAAAAATAAAACTTGAAAAAAAAAAGAGTTTGGAGTCCCCACCATAGTTATTATAGAAAACTATGGAAAACCATAAAAAAAGAGCAAGGCTTACGAAAATAGAGTTTGGGGGTACGGAAGTTGGTTACGCGTAGGGAAGGTGTTAGCACCCTACAACGCCCGTCCTAAGACAGTACCTTTAATTAAAATACAAATTGATGTGGTCTCCTTTAAATGTTTATTTTCCAAAAAAATAAATAAATAAAAGAAGATAAATAAATAAAATATATATTTATATATATATATATATATATATATATAAAAATATATAAAAAAAAAAAAAAAAAAAAAAAAAAAAAAAAAAAAAAAAAAAAATATATATATATATATATATATATATATATATATATATATATATATATAAGTAAAGATGACAAAGAAAAATAAAGGAAAGAAAAAAAGATTTTTGTTTTTTTGGGCCCGACAAGGATTATTCCTTACTCCTACGTATCTCCATTCATAATGGAGAATCAGGCTCATGTAGTTCTTTTAAAAAACTTTTAGGAAAAAATTTGAAAACAACTTGATTGCTTTTTTCTAGTGAAAATGTTTATATTTTAAACTTTCAGAAATATGTTGAATAAAACAAAAAAAAACATTAAATACGAAACTAATGTAGATGATCATTTTAAAGACATATTTTATTTTATTTTATTTTATTTAAAAAAATAAAAAAAAGGAAAATAAAATACTAAGCTGATGCGGATGATCATTATAGTATTTCTTTTTAAAAGCGAATTTTAATTATTTACTTAAAAACGAAAGTCATTATAGAAATTGATTATAATATGGACCATTTTAAAAGTTATTAATATGATAAGGAAAAACATGTAAAAGCTAACGTTCAACACCAAAACCCACATCAATGTACGATTCTTTTTACAATATATGTACGATATACAAATATATACTTAAAAACGGGACCCACCTATTTATCATCACTTTGATTGAATTAGAAGGTACAACTAAATCTGCACCACTTTTTCAAAACTACCATTACACTTTGAATTCAATCAAGCTTTTAGATTTAAAGGGTTTTAAATAATAAAACAAATGATTAAATGGTTATAGGCTTGGAGAAACCATGTATGCACTAATAGCTGCTGTAAAAACATCAAAAACCAAAATCAAATCATTCTCAACGTAGATAAAGATTAATACAATCTTACCAATACTCTTTCTTGGAAGAATCGCACCAAACAAAATTTGCCACAAAAACAAATGTCTCGATGAAGCTGGCAGCAAGGTGGGGTGGTTGAATGAATATTTCGGAAGTGAGGGAGTGGGTTTTTAGTGCTTAAAATTATGGAAAAGAACTCAATAGCAAGATGAACTGTGGATTTTTTTAAGAGAGGTCTCTCAAGGTAAGAAAAAAACCTATTCTTTTTTTCTGATGGGTTTATATACATAATGATTTAAATCTAATGTAATCTTATAATATTATCAGATTATGGGAATCAAATCACAGGAAAAAAAATTAGAGCACAAAATCAAATGTCATCAGCAAAATTGATTCTAATTAGTAAAAGAGATATTGCTTTGAATCATATTACTACTTTCTTTGTCTGGTAAGAGGTGTCATAAAATCAAAGCACAAAATCAATTATCATTGGGAAAAACGACTCTAAAAAACCAAAGGAAAAACATATTTACTTTTTTTATATTATTTTATTTTTGAAAAAAAAAATTAGTATTATTTATTCTATTATTTATTTAGCCGGACGAAATTTGGTGTTGACACTAACATTGGAAAATAGGAGCCTGATGTCGCTTTACATCTGTTTGATCCCGACCCGACGTTCAACTTGCGCCAACAGGAGGGAAAAAACTACTGAAATTGACGTTTGTCAGTGCAAGGATAGACATCAATTTCAGCAGTTTCTTTTTTAAATTTTGGCTGCATTTACATATTCGCACACCTGAAAAATAGAAAATTCTCATAACAGAGTTCATGTTATATTCCAGCAACGTGGTAATTTTAACTCATAATTGTAAAGTTGTCTAAACTTTTACAATTACCACAAAACTAAAACTTTCATCAAGAAATTGTTCTACAAAGTTTTTAAAATAAAATTCTAATGTTCTAGGGCCTAACTCCATTGTTCCAATAAATATGCTGCCCACTCTTGTCTTAGTGTCTTTCGATAGAGGTGATGGATTCTTGAAGCGCTAAAAAGATAATACAAATTCATTATGCATGAATATCATTGTTTAAAGTTTGATATGATTTATAATATCTTAAAGATATATACATATACTATTACCTATATCCATTCATCTTTACCTACAGCTCGAATGATTGTTCTTATCTAAGACATGACATAATACCCACATTCCCATGAATCTTCTTGCTTGTTACACTAAAGATGACAAAGAAAATAAACATATTTTAAGTTCATAAGTTGACATGCGAAAATAATAACTTGGTAAATGAATGAGTTACAACCTTTGGGTATAATACTTTAATCTATTGTGCTCTGGGCTTACCCACAACTCTAATGAAATTTTGAAATCATAAAATATAGGTTAGTTTTAATAAGTAAATACATATGATATGAAAAAAAAGTAACACTTACTCTTGTAACATGTTTTTCAAAGCATTTTTAATCTTCCAATGCAATGAACAAAACCATACAATCGTGCATTGATTTGGAAAGATGACCAATAGTTGTCAATGAGACCTATCATCAATCACAAGTACTTAGTTGAATAATCAACAATAATTCATAAAATATTACAAGCAATAACACCTACCCATCAATGTACGGCGCAATGTAAATTTCTCTGTTTGACTCAACCTTCCATGTTTGCAAATAACTTTTCATGTGATCAAGTGAGTTTCCAGAAGCTTGAATGGTCTAGGGTTCAATGAATTTGTACATGGAAGCTCGACCTTGTTCCACAATTACTTTGTCCATGTACCTACAAGAGAACATTTAGGTATAAATTAAAAAGTACCAATTCCAAGTTCTAAATGTGGAATACAATAAAAAAAAATCTTACATGCACCATAGCTGTAAAATTGAAATATTTAACATCTTGTCTCTCGCAACGATCTCTAGTGCATCATTCAGATTGATGTACAATGAACATGACAGTGGAGGCCAAATACTCTTAACTCCCACTCTAGCACTACCAGTCATCTCTTCAATTTGTGTAATTTTATCAGCAACTTCCCTAGAGGTTCATCTTCTGCTTCTGCCATGTCATCATCTTCACGTACAACACGTTGATGCCTGACATGTTGCTTTTCAGGACAGGTGAACTGAAATAAAGATTTTTGAAAGGTATAAGATCAAAAAGTTTTTAACTTGTAAAATTGAACTACCAAGAATATGATGCCATGATACCTTTTGTGGGCCTAAGTATGGCATCATCAATGCTGTAGGCCAAGCTATAAATGTGCCTAAAGCCTCCCCAACGAATTGGATTTCTCCAAAGAGATCTAACAGAGGAGCTACTAGATTAAAGTCCCTCCTTAAGAAGTTAGTTATTGGTAAGAAGACATCGGTGGATGTCGATGTTCAGACTGGTAGGGCATTTGGGCCTATTGTAGAGATATTTAACACCTATCTCTAGGGATGGCAACGGGTCGGGTCGGGCACGGATAGTATGATACCCGTACCCGACCCGCTAAAAAAAAATCCGCCCGTTACCCGCCCGTTACCTGCCCGTTTACCCGCCGGGTATCCGCTTAAAAAATACCCGTGGATATTTTTAAAACCCACGGGTACCCGTGGATACCCGATACCCGCAAATATTTAAAAAAATATGTATTTTATAAATTTTTTAATATAAGATTATAAAAATAAAATATAAATTAAATTAAATTATAATTATAATTAAATTTGACATAATAAAATATACTGTTACTTCTAATTTTAATTAAATTTAACTTAATAAAATATAAATTAAATTTTAATTTTAATTTTTTGCGGGTAACGGGTACCCGCGG
>Ga0214544_1000473_pt1 | contig 73203 bp, 27 predicted proteins | sample CNSS3metaG_FD_160074 | JGI IMG/M metagenome (GOLD analysis project Ga0214544, IMG submission 160074) | Root nodule microbial communities from cowpea collected in UCLA plant growth center, Los Angeles, California, USA - CNSS3 | ecosystem: Host-associated > Plants > Roots > Nodule | place: USA... | reverse complement strand
ATATATATATATATATATATATATATTGAGTTATATCTGTTTTGAAACACAAAAATGGATTCAATGACTTTTTTTGTTATGTGTTATTGCTTGGTTTTGGATTTAAAAGTTCAATATAATCTAATTTAACAGTTTATTTTAGTTTGAATTGGATTTTTTTTTTAATTTTTGAAATAGTGAGTGTGTGAATATAAAATATGCTATTTTACTTTCACTAATAATTACGAACTTTGTTTTTTACAGGAATCTTCAAACGAAACTAAAGACGCTTCCATCATGGGTTTGATTTGAGGAGCTTTTATTCACTGAAGTATTTTTTTTAATATTTTTATTTTATCGTTTTTAATATAATTAGTTCTAAACTGAATTTCAATATTTTCCAAAAAAATGTTCGATATTATTAAAATGATATTATATTACAATATACAGTATTTATAAAAAATATGAAATATAATTTATGTTACGAAATATTTATATATGTTAGTTATAATATAATCTATCTATCTATATATATATATATATATTATGAAGTTTAATTAAATAAAATACACATTAATTCTGTGTGAACACTAATTAAAACATAATGAACCATAAAAAATTAATGAAAAGTAAAAAATATGATATCTCATACGATACAACTCAAAATATGATATCTTCATTGTGTGAAAATAAATTATTAAATAATTCTTTTGAAAATAATTAATTTTGTTTGTATTCAAGTGTACAGGTAGTAGGATCTCTATATAGTTACTAAATATAAGAAGGGCTAAACCATTTTTAACGCACTTTCTCTTGCTAGATAAAAATTACTATAAAAGTTATAAAATTCTGAGAAAAAAACGTTAATTAAGATATAAGGCGCTCCGAAAATTTTAACAATCGAAAAAGTATATCCAGAGAAATGTTTTAAAGAATTCTTTTATCGAGAAGGATAGTAAATTTTTGTACGAAAATATATAAAAAAAATGTTCTTTATATATGTTGCTAAACAACATAAATATCACCAAATATACTTCTGTTGTTTAAACAAATTTATATGATAAACATTTATATATAACTAAAATGAATTTTTAAAAATCTTGGTATTTTTGTTTTATTAGAATAGGTTGGATAGAGACCATATATAAATAGATTAGACCTAGCCCTGAAACAAACGCTGCAACTTGTTCTCACCTTTCTAAAAACAATAAACATATGTTTAAATAACTATAAATTCTTAAAAATTATTATAGGGAAAGTATTATAAGCCTTCTTTTATAAGAAAACAATATTGAGAGAAAAGAAAGCTTGAGTAGAAGTACAAAGTATATGAGTGGCCAAAGCCAAAGGAGAAGAATCATGAAAATCATGCCCCACAAAACACAACTGGAAAAATAAAACAAAACCTAAATATTTATACCAAAGTATAAAAATAAATAAAGTTTATTAACTATTCCTTATATTAGGGTGAAAATCAAGAAGTTTCGACAAGATGCTATTCTGGGATCAAATCATGGTCTCTTATGAAGTTTTCACTTCAGTCAATAGTTGTTGGCATGAAACTTGGCTGATGCTACGAATTTAGGGTTTAATGAAGGGAAACTGGGGTTTCTGGTTAATCACTCTCTTCTGCATATAGTTCCTTTTCAAAGAAAGATTAAATAAGAAAAAAGAAAAAAACTGTTCTGAGAAGGTGGCAGAGTAAGTCATGCATGCAACCCCTGCACTGTATGGTGTTTCTTTCAGAAGGCTGCACTGCATTAACTGAACAAGACGGTCCAGGAAGAACAACAAAAGCATCAATCAAAGACAGGAACAGAAAAAAAAATCCATCTTTTTTTTTTATTCATTTTAGAAAGAATCGCAATGTTCAGATAACCCCAGAGCGCAAAACTCCAAGATTGTATCAAGAACACTCTAAAAAAGAAGAGAAAAGAAAGAAAGAAAGAAAACCGTGATGAAATAACACGATGGATAAAAGAGTGTTCCTGTGGATGAAACACCATAATCTCCGAAAGAAAGAAAGGGTCAAATTGCAACATCTCAAAGATGAAAAGCACTGTTGAAGTGGTCCTCTTGGACGATGAGAGAGTGACACACTCATCGATCGCTTATCATCAAAAGAATAAAATGTTGCAATCGTCCTTTGATATGCAGAGACGCAATCACCCAAAAGAGAAAGATAATAGATTATTGTTACAAAACAAAAGGACGAGGCGTTATTATAGGAGAATGAAACTCTTACAATAATGTTTGTTTTCTTGAGTGCCTAAGTTCAACACAGTAATTAATGCAATCACAAGAATAGCAATCATATCATAACAGCTAGAAAAAGCGCAACACAATCCTTATAGTGTATCATATTAAACATTTAAACATGGGTAAGAGGCTGAGGTCAATTTTCTGTAGAGTCTCCGTTCCAGTTGTGTGATTGGGAAATTTCATCAACCTCATTTTTCACTGATTTAGGTCAAACACAGAAGAAAAAAAAAAACAGATGATAATAATAATCTTCCATTTATATATAATCAGTAAAATCCGTTAGACTTTTGAGTAGCATCTCCCTGGTCCAACTTTCCTTGCTTATTGCCATCCAGCTTTAACCCAAAGTGAATGTGAGGGAAATGTGCCCACTGCATATACATATTCATATATAAGACAACACAATCAGAAACAGAAAATAAATTAAGGTATAGTGTTTCAAACCATATATAGTATGTAATAAGACCTAGAAAGAGTACATATAGAGTTGATATAGTTGGAAGTTCCACGTCGACTAGACATAAGGCTAATTCATAATATATATGTGAGGTACAAATCTCACCTTACAAGTCAGTTTTGTGGGGTTGAGTTAGGCTTAAAGCTCACTTCTAACATATATAATATAAACCTAAGCTTTTACAAATCACACACATTCATTGAACAGTTGAAACCAAACCAAACCAAACATATGTTATATTAATCTGTCATGAGAGTTCAATTCAAGTCTCATTTTCATGTGGCTTTGTGTTAGTGGCCTACAAATTAATATTGTGCAGAGCTTGTGTTGTGAGTTATTTATTTGGAGGAAAGCATATATAAAATGGATTCATGGTGCAGACTACGGCCTCTAACATGAATGCATATATATCAGATTGGAAGTGTTAATTACACTCATACCAGAAAACAAAGGAAAGAACACATGCATATATATATATATATATATATATATATATATATATATATATATATATATACAAAATGAAATCTAAAAATGAAATCACATGGTGCTGATTTTAATTACATGTTCTGGTTTAAGCAAGTGGTTTGATAAATTCTGCTATATTTCACTTATCAAACATTCAAATGTGATCTCATACAGTAGTTAAGTTAATAGCTGCAAAAGAGAAATTGTATCTTTTCCCACAAAATAGTGTGTTTGTGCCCTACAAAAGCCGTGCAAAATGATGATTTTATCCAGAAGAAGTCAATTACAGTGTATGAATGTGTGTGCATACTCTACAAAAACACTGCAAAATAATGATTTATCCAGAAGTCAATTAGAGGGTGCATCATTGTAAGGTATCCCCTATGAAAACTAGGAACATTGATTGATTATTTTTATTGCATCTCTTCTTCCCTATTAATTTCTTTGTTGTTTTGTAAAATAAAAAAGAAATATGGATTTCACATTTTTCATTTTTGTCTTGTTTCATTTTTCCTCTATTAAACACATTCAATTTTCTATATCTCAACTATTTTCTCTCATGTCACCCTAGTAATTTCTTCATATTTTTTTTTACATACTAAACTGAGTGGAAGAAGGAAAATAAGGGTTTGACTATTTGAGAGTGTAAAATTTTCTTGCACCATTAAGTAGTTGAAAAACAACCTCGGTATGAATAATAATTAAGAACAAAAAGCATAATCTTTTCATAAAGAAAAAATTATATAATAGAATAATGACAATGGAAAAAAGTACTATCAATTAATTTTAATCAAAATTTAAAGATATTGATAATGTGTACATTTTTGTGTCATAAGATGTGCAATGAGTGTCATGACATGAGAGGAACAGAAAGAGAGACAAAAAAAAGAAGATTAAAACAAATATATAATAGATTATATCATGTGAAAAAAAAAATAGAAGGATAGAATATATGCAAATAGGATAAGAGAAAAGAATATGAAAAATAACAAGTTTGAATTGGACCACTTTGTTAAGAATATTTTTATCAACAAATATATTAATTAGATACTATAAAGCACATATACAAGTTTTATATGGCCAAATGAAAATGAAAAAGAAAAAATAAGCTGCATAATCAATGTATATCAATAAGAAAAAGATAGTTGGATGTTACTCATCTTAGCTTTATTAATAAAGTTAAAGTTTGAACTGAACTATTGACTGTAATGTTACTAATTAGTAAGAAAGTTTAAAAACCAAAGTGGTTCACATACCAAAAATCAATGACACCACAAAGTGGTTCATAGTTCTTGTATGTCTAAATCTGTGTCCTTTTCGTTGTAAAACTTATTTTTACACATAATGAAAATCAAAACTTCAACAAAGTCATGTTCAAGATAATGCATAAAAAATAATATCATCATATGCTTCTTTCTGATATACTTGGCCAAGCCATTTTATTTATATTTTTTTTGGGAAAGATCATTTTTCCATAACCAATGCATAGATACTGTGTTTGTCCTACATGACTTTTTTTTTTTTTTTTTTTTTGCAGCAACAATATTTTCTCAACATCTAAATGGTAATTGCCTACTTCTCACAGGTATCAACCTCATCTCATATACTTGCACCATTATATTTCTCAGTTTTCAAATGGTGTTAAAGAAACGCTACCAGTTTAAGAAGAATAAAAGGTTTTTTGACAATCTTTTTATGTTATATACTATATAATCTACACCTACATTGTAGACTTGAATTAGGAAAGTTCAGGATACAAGACTTGTCAGTGAAACAGAAGGAAAAGGCAGAGAGAGTGAAGAATCAAGAGTCTTCAAAAGGGACAAAAAAAAAAAAAAAAAAAAAAAACATCATTGTACATTGGTTCTCATGCTTCAGTTATTCTCACTTACCATTTTATCATCCTTCAAAACACTGAACTTATATTAAAATAAGTAAGTTTTGTGAACTGAACACATACAAATGATGTAAAGAGATTGTATTAACAACTTATATCTTGGTAGATAAGGTTAGAAATAAGTCAATGATGATAGTCAAACTTACCTCATTTAATAATATTAGAACTAATACTTTTAATTTCAATTTCAGTTTATAATCTAAGTTTTCGTACCATTTGATTCCCTCTCATGTTAGGTTTTTTACATTTTAGTAATTTTTTTTGGAATAAAACGATAGTTATGAAATAAATAAACGAAAACATGACTAAAAATTCTTTTTTTTTTCTTGTTAAATCAAAGAGTAATAAGGTAAATATTTCATATTGTAGGAGTTTAAAATAACAAAGCTTTATAATCTTACTGTTATAAAGACTAAACTGGGACTTTATTCAAGATAATAATTAATCACAGTCATGAACCAATAAATCAAATTATACTTTAACTTCAACTTAACTTGTAACAAAAACTAACTTAAACTCATTTACTTCAACTGACTAGTCAAGTCTAAGAATTAATATTTAGTTCATTCAAACTATATGCTGATATTATGTTATTAAACGACTGGTGCAGGAGATTCTGCATAATTCTAGCCATAGAATTTCATTTATCATCTTTCATGTAGCAAATAACAGTTTCTTTATTTGTGATTTCGTCTTTCACACAACAAACTATTTTCTGAGTTCTACATGCATGTTCGTATTTATCAGTGTATTTAGTGGAAGGACATGATCATATGCCATTACTACACCAAAGTTTGATATAAAGCAATAGCCACAAAGAGAAAGAAGGCATTGGCTTTATTGGTAATGTTTCTACAATAATTGAGAGGACATTGGGTTTCAATCTTCACCATGTTAACGTAAACGACAAACTCATTTTTTATTGTGCAATCATCACATGTGAGGGGGAAACAACAGATACAAAACTTGCGTGCATTCAAATATCATATACCAGAATGCATATGCAAAAATGGAAAAGGAGAATAGTGATAAAGCTTAAACTCACGTTTTTTGCAGCTGTGCTAAAAGCTTCTCTGTGACTGATATCTGGATTACTAGCCTTGATTCTTTGTATTTCCTCTCTGCAATAAGAGTTATTTATATATCTACATATATATATATTGCACTTGTATTCAAAGAAACAACCACAATGTTAATGAAAAGCATCACTAGTAATTGTCTATAATGCACACATATATGTAAATATTGTGATTGTTCATCACTTATATTTTATATATTTTGAAAAAAAAAGTTAAAGCTGATTATATATATCTTTTAAGTAATTTAACAAATATTCAAGTTATAATTTACTAAAAAAATATTTTTTTTTAAGAAAATAATAGGATATATCTTGTATGAATACGCTTTCAACTTTTTTTTTAAATATCTTAACAAATTTAAAAGTACAACCTGTTACATTTCTCTTTCCCTACATGCATATAGTATTTATCTTTTTCAATTTTTTTGACTTGTAAAAACAATAGCATGCACTGATTGTTAGACAATAACATTTTTTTAAAGTGAACTTACTCCCTTCATTTTCTTTATTATTCCACTTTAAAGAAGTTTTCGTACTTTTGTTTTAAAAAATTGAAAAAAAAATATTACTTTTAAACATGCTCTTAATTTTACCTAATTCCCAATATTTTACATGTTTATCCTAAAGGAAAAAGAAAATAGTGAATATTAAGAAGTTAAAAAAAATAATTTAATATATACTATGTTTTTTTAATTTGTAGGGTATCTTTAAAGATAAATGAAAAGGAAAAGGATAGAAATATATGTCAGATATATTGCATAGTAACAGTGTTTTAAAACCAGCTATATCATTCATGTTGTTTCATGTTATAATTATGGTCCCAAACTTTTTCTTTTAATGTAAAATCATTCTCTAAAATTTTTGTAGTCATAAGAATTTACATGTGTACATATAACTCTTCATAATACTATATATAATTTATTTAGAAATGTATATTTAGGTGAGTTCGTCCAATTGTCCATCACTCAACCAAACATATTATTTGAATAGTCGTTCACATCAATCCTTCGATTCAACTATTTTTCTTTAATTTTAAACATTAACCAATTTCTATATACAAATATAAGTGTAGATATAGATGATACAAAGTAGATGGAAAATGTAAGGAATAGTTTATTGTAAATTGACAGATAACTTACTTAATGAACCGGTTATAAGCAGAAGGAACACGCTGTCTCTTCTCTGGAGCTGTATATTGATCATGAATTTATTTAGTTTATCATACTCAAAAAAATTGCATAGACTGTAATTAAGTACGTGTTCATGACAAATTAGCAATTAAATAATTAGTTAACACTAAATGAGATATTCTAAGAACCAAAATCTGGTTGATGAAGAACTTTCAACAAGAGCTGGCCCCATAGTTGGACAAACTGGCGCAGTGGCAAATTCAATTCTCAAAAAAGTTACTTACTGAAGTACCACTGTCAATATCAATTAATATCATTTAATTATGAGTAATAAAATCAATAATCTGACATGAAGAGGGGTGTGTGTATGTACGTGTGTGTGTTTGTATTAGTTCACATACTGTGCTATTAACTGGTTGATTAATTAAGTGATTATGATAAACATGACTAGAAAGAAGTATTTAACAGTAAAATGTGGAAAGAATTTGCATATTTGTACGTGTAGTGTTGAGATGTATATGTAGCTAGGGCACAACATGATTGCAATCAATTAAGGATGGGTCAATTTGTTGCGAAAGGTCACCATCTGGTTGGGGACACTTAAATAGAGATGAAGAAAATATAGGCCAAATTGGGTATCTTTGTACCACAAAAAACTTGAAACTCAGAAAGATGGACGCCCACTCTCATGAAAAAACTGAGTTTAACAATGTGGCCTCAATGATGGCACATATTGTTCTGCTTGGTTTCATTAATTAACATGTGCCAGTTGTGGCATAACGTTGTTTGAATCATTGTGTTCTCATACCTTCTCAGAGTATAACGGAAAATTTCAGGCTGGCCTATACTTATAGGACCCGTGTTCTTCATTCAAATTATAACTGGTAGTTATGTATGCCAAAAACAAAACAAGAATTAACGAGTGTGACTCACGACGAATGGGAGGAATCCTAGGTTGCTCATGTTCTACGGACTCAAATGATTTGCATTTTGAAGATGATCCCAGTTCCTTGCTGCATGCTTCTTGAACACTTAGGTGCTGTCTCTGTAACTTAGCAACGGTAGAAAGATGCTAAGAGAAAAACACACACACACACACACACAAAAGTATGAAGTTCAGAAGTTACTCAGCAAAAAGAGTGCAAAATGAAGAAGATGGAAATAATAATGAAAGATGCAGGAGGGTTTGAAATATAAATATATATATATACCTGAGTTTCTTGAGAAGGAAAAGGTTGAAGTGATGCTCCCATGTTAACTGATAGCAGATTTGCACAGTGTCCGCATCTAACCGTAACAATGGTGAGCAAACTGCTGCATGGAACACTAACCTGCCAAAACCCATTTTGGAACAAATATCATCACTTTCAACTTCACTGGGCATTGATTAGAAACTAAGTAGTGACGAATGTGTAATCTTTGTGTGTGTCTGTTAGGAACACAAGGTAAATGAAAAAGGGTGTATGAGATGAATTGGAATTGTCAATGCTTTAAATTGTTTCGTACATAATTGTTTGGACCATCGCCATAACCGAATTAATATCAGAGCTTCACAGTTGTCGATGTTAAAGTATTTATATATATATATTAGAGAATTGAAGCTATCACATTCAATGGAAAGGTGGTTCGAAGCAGCAGCATTGCAATAAGAAAACAAATTGGTTGGTGAGGTTGTGGGAGAGAGAGAGAGAAGTAATGTTTTGTTTGTGTTTGATTATGAGAGAGAGGAAGATAGTGCAGCTAGCATATTGAATACTACATGTTAGCAGGAAGCTGAGGAACTGACATGGCAAATTTAAAAGTTAGCACTCTCACAATGTCTCCATTCACTTTTTGGCTGACACTGCAAGGTAAGATGAAAAAAGATAGACATTGTAGCTCATAGTGATCGAGGAGGAAAGAGAGAAAGAGAGAAAGAGAAAGATGAAAATGACATGACTGGAACGGAAACCATGAAAATGAAATTAAAACACAAACACCGTTAACCACTACTGCTACCAAACAGATATGATTAAAGAAAAGTGATCACCATCATGAAGCAGATTAAATTTACTGCTCCTTGTGCAGTGTCAAGATCGGAGGAGAGAAAGAAAGAAAGATAATGCTTTCTCAAAAGGAGTAACTCAACAGAGATATTATGATGAAAGGAAAGAAAGGTAAAGGAAAATAAAGAGTGAGTGAGAGAGAGAGAGAGAGCATGGCATTTTCTGGTGCGTAAATGGATTTGTCTGGACGTCATAATCGCCACAAGTTCTTGTAGAAAGAAAGAGAGGACACTGTCTCAGTACTTAAAAGGTAGCAACAAGTCTGAAATTGTGAAAAAACCTTGATCATCAAAAAATGACGCTTCACTGGCAAATCATGATGAACAGAATACACCACCTTCAACCTCATCACTCCTCAGTGAAAAGGAATCAATCGAAGTAGACTGAGGAAAGAGAAATCACCTCACAGATTTGTATAAATTTCGTTGTATGAGCTGTTTGTTAGTACTTCACAAAGAAAACAAGAACTGATAAATTAAGACAACGGTTGACTTTTTACACAACATAACATATATAGCATGTGAGATCATATATACGATGCTATAAATATAAATATATATATATATATATATATATATATATATATATATATATATCCTCATCAAAAAATTAAATGAAAAGAACAAAAAGAGGGGAAAGGGCTCCATATATTACAAGAACCCTAATACCTGGGAGTAGCCCTACCTTTTGTCACAGCCCTCAAATTTCTCATGGGTTTTGTTTGTAAAACATCTCACAAATCGCCTTTTACCTTTCAAAATCAGTACATGCTTCCTTACAATTATGGAGAGTTTCTGGGTTTGGAGTTTAATAATAATTGTCTTCTGCTATTACTCACGAGAGTGCTGACCTCTAACAAAATTAACACCACCGCTGAGGTTTTTAGCATAATAAATAGAGGTTATAAAGAAAAACCCAGTCACAGTTTCCCATAAAATATAAGATGGGAATCAATTAATTCTTGATCTAAAGTACATTCCAGTAGAGAAATTCACTTCAATGATGAATTTTCAACTCCTCCTTGAATTCTTTTGGTTTCTTGATCTCGATTCAAGAGATAAGCAAAAACCCGTATTGAGAAAATTATTAGCTGGTGAAACACATGGTATAATAATAATAACAACAAACAAGCTTAGAAGAATTCAGGGAAAAAAGAGAGAGAGAAAGAGAGAGAGAATTGAGAACTGTACCGCTAGAGTGGTGTTGCAGAAGTTGCAGTGAACATAACAAACACGTTCGGTTGCCATCATGTCCATTGACATTTTTGTTTTAAAAAAAAAAATTGTGAGTGTCCTTGGTGTTTGCTTAGTAGATTTATAGGCAGATGAAAGAGGAGAATTCCTTGACTGAAACAAAGCGAAGAAGCTAGATCAAGGATTTACAGAAGACCCAGAAGAATATAAGACAGAGAATCATAAAGGTTAAATAAAGAAAAGAAACTTTGTTATTATTGTTTTTTTTAATGCGGATGTAGAGAGAGAGAGAGATAAAGAGAGAGAAAAATGTGAATGGTTAGGATGGGACTATTCTGGTCGGGGAAAACCAGTGAAGTGGAGTGGGATTAGTGACAGTTTAGAATAATGAAGAAAAGATGGATTATGGGAAGTGTGAAAAATATTTGTTGGTGTGTGTTTTTATGTGCGCGTTTGTGAAAGACAGAGAAGCAGAGAGTGGGGAAAGAAGGTGTGTGGGGTGTGGATGTGTTATGATTGAGAAAATGAGTGGGTGGGAGTGACCCATTCTCTCTAACCTCTCTGCCTTTCTGTAGCGGACGAGGGGGGCGAGATATTAATGCTTCCACGATATTATCATATTATCATATTATGATATTATCATCACACACAGTTAGTTACTACTACTACTACTCATATGAGTAAGAGAAAGCTTACAGGGATCAGAGACATGTTTAGAATTTGTCATTCAAATCTATGGATCTGAAAGATAGATAAGATAGTTAGTTAGTTAGATGCATACATTTTCTGATTTCTGATTTCTGATTTCTGACCCTGGGGACGGGTTTCAAGTCTAAATCACATAATTCTGTGTTAATTACACAGTAAGTCAACAAAGCTTAGTAACAATAATAATGACGTCGAAGGACCCTGGAGTAGCAAGGATTGTAAATTGGCTTTTTCTCCATTTTTGTGTCTCCGGTTTTCTATTGCGCTGTACTATTTTGCAAAGTGAATGGACATTTTTTCATTTTTTCATCACAAACTGAATAGACATTTTACTGTACATCTTCATGTTTTTTCCTGTGAACGTCTTACACGTGGGATTTTCATTTTTCCTCACTTCATTCTTCAGGTTTGCGTTCATTTTTATCTCATGATATTTTAAAAATTCAATTTTGACACATGAAATCTTTTAAATGATTTTTTAAAATAGTAAATGATTTTATAACAATTAAATTTTGACAATTTTTTTCTATAATTTGAGTTAATATTCTTTATGTGATTTTTTATTTTTTTATTTATTTATATTTCAAAATCATTAAAAGATGTCAACTTAGGTGGTAAGATAAAATTATTAAAATTTAGTTATTATAGTATTATTTTCTTTTTGAAATAAAAAAAAATAGAAAATCATTTAAAAGATGTCATTTTTTAGGAGAAAATTGTTAAAATATAATTGTTAAAAAATTATTTTTCTTTCTAATTTTCATATGTGGGATTTTACATTTTTTTTTTCTTTTTGACATAATGAGTTTTAGTTTCTTGAACTGTGCCTTGCTCTGTGTACGTACACTGCATTTCCACCACCACCTTGGTCAGGTCATGTTTATACAGTTTCATTTCAGACACCATATTTGAAACATCCAAGGCGTGTTCTCAAAAGAGAAATGTCGTCGATAAAATTTGAAATTTACGATGATATTTAAAAATTTTTTTATATTAATTTTAAGGCATGTATAAAATAAAATTAACATAAAAGGTTTCATTATATTCTTATTCAACTATTCTAGCTGAAGCTGATGAACAGAAGCTGGGAAAAAAACTTTATACTTGTGTGTAATATTATCCATGTATTTACTCACATATTTATGAAATTAGGGCACTTTGTAATGTTGTAACCTGGTTATTCTATATCTAATTGTGTAACAAAAATATTCTAAAATATCTTATTAATGATACTGGTATTAAAAAAATCTTATGTATGAAAATACTCAAATATTTAAAAATTATAGTTCTGCAACATGTCATCGGAAATGTTTTTCTCTAATTCACTCATATCCTTATTAACCTTTTGTTGCCTTTCTATGATTTATTTTTGAATATTGTTTGTACAATTAATAATATTTTCTAAATTAAGAGGGTTTCCCCTAACTCACATCAAACATAGGTGAAGTCAAACTTATTAATTAAATAGTTAGGCTAAATTTTCTCAAAATTAAAAGCATATTAAATAAGGAAGCCCAACATTATAGGTCATGAAAAATTATGATTAACAAATAAACTTACTAAAAAGAATAACAACTACAGTTTAAGATATTTTGGTATAGTATGTCATTATAGTTCGTTAACCTAATTAATTCGAAGTATATATATGTTTGCAATATTATTCAACATAAGTGTCTGTATAAGAGCTATTTATATTTAGTATATGCACTTACAAATGAATGTATTTTGGAAACACTTGTGAGAGAATATTTTGGATACACATGTTAGGATTTTACATTGGGTTCATTTTGACTGCAGTAATATTTTTTTAGAAACTAATAATTTGTAAAAGGAATTTAAAAAGCTCAGCATCTGTTAAGGTACATATTTACAGTTAGATTTATAACAATTATGTATGTGTTATAACTTACATGGAAGCCACCTAATAGGAAGCTTTTAGTTTAGATTACTCAACTTTTTTTTCTTTTAATTAAAAGAGTGCCATGGGTAAATATATAAAAGATTAAATATGTTTCTAGTTTTTAAATTTTAATGTGAAATCTTATAATTTTATTGCATAATTTTTTTAACATTTTCAAATGATATTTTATATTGATATTTGCGTTATTTATATATACTTAACATGTTTCGGTTCAAATGATATTTTGAAAGGAACGAAATAATAATTTGTTGCATAATTTTATATCTAGAACTAAAAATATATTTAACATAAATATAAATTATTATGAATTATTTTTTTTAATGTGATGCGAAGGCTCTGATTCTGGAATCATGCATTTTCCCCCTTCAATAAGAGATGTTATCTCGACAACTGGAGTGTCAGATGTCGAATAATCTCTTTATTCAAACAAATAATATGATGTTTTATTCTTATATTCTTTTTTACTTTAGCGTAATTGATTTATTTTCTCTGTGAAAATCATATCAATGGGTAGGGAAGTTGTGAATTAGGCGTGGGTGTGAAAGTATTATAACTTTTGAATTTAACTCTACGAAGGAAATGAAAAAGGTTGAAAAGGAACTTTTTATGGAATAGGAATTTAGTGGCAAAGTGTGTGAAATGGAGGCCATAAGGAGAGGAACAACAATTTTTTTCAAAAAGTAGTCAACATGATTGAGGGACGCAAAACTCAAAATACTTCTTTCAGGAATAAAGGTTCCTTTGCCTTACAAAGTTTATCACTAAGAAAATAATTAAGGAAACAAGAATGAATTTAAAACACAAACTTTCTTAAATTCTTCCTTATCTTGGTGGGGAAGGAGCAACGATTGTAGTGGAGAAGTGGCAATAGAACTTGAAATATCACAAAGTTATTTGAATGGTTGAAAAATTAGAGAAAGAAATAGTTAATGTAAGGACCAACAACTAGCTTGTAGGCATTGGAAGAGGGATTCTTCTGTGAAGGCATCATATGCAATCTCATTCAAAGACACGATCCTTTGGTCAAGTCTAAACTTCAGCAGAAAATTAGGTCTTTGTTTGATACGTAATTATAGATAAAATACCTTCAAAATGAGATTTAAGAGTTTCTTCCCATGATTGTCACCTTAAGTGTGATCTTTGTGATCTTTGTACAAATGTCATAGAATCTAAAGAGCATTTTTGTTGTTTGTTTGTGCGTAATGCGCCTTATACCATTTGGATAAGACGTTATCAATGACTGTATCCTAAAATATTCCTGTCACAAAAGTTCTTACAAGTTTAAGTTAGTGTAATTTAATTTTATATAATTAATTTATTAGATGAAATTTATATTCATTTATCTTATTTTTAGTTAATGTGAAATGTTAACACATCTTTTATATATATATATATATATATATATATATATATATATATATTTATTGAGTGTGATGCTAAATGTTAACCAAAGAAAATGATAATGTATTGATGTATTGCAAACATATCAAATATATAACATAAAAAATAAAAAATATTGTTTAGCAAAGATTAATTTAGATCGATTATGAGGATTAAAGTACTGTTTTCTACTTATATTTCATTAATATGTCTCTGTCCTATAAGAAAATGGAGTAAAAGATATCAAATATAATTAAAAGAGGAAAAAACTAAACTATAGGGGATTAAGAGAGTCTCTTAATTAGGCCTTAAGTTCACCACAATAGAAATCAACAGATTTCGAAAGATTATCTCTTCAATCTTTATTCCAATGGGTTTTATGTATTCTTTTAATAGATGTGTAAAAGTTTGATCCAAATCCTTGGGATTCTTTTTCGTTAGTAAGATTTATGCTTATCATACATAACTTTTATTGCTCATCTGAAGATGATATAGAAATTCTATGATAATATTTTTGCAAAGAATATAAATTTTCATGATTTCAATTAAATCAATAGAGAAATTATCATATTCAATCTAATTAGACAACAAAAATCATAATTTTTAAATAAAAATTGAAAATATTAGTATATAAAGACTTAAAAATAAGAGAACTGGTATAGTTTTACTTTTCTTTACCCAAACTCTATTATATTTTATTAGATAACAATGGTATATATATTTTTGGTTAGATCTGATGATATAAATCTACCAAAATTCAAACTGCAGAAGCCTTTAATATACAATATACAATGTTTTAAAATTTCAAAAACAAAAATGTTGGACTGTACCTTCAGTATAATACACCACTAAATTATTTACATGAGTCCTTAATTAGGTTGAATTTAGAGTTTCTAAATTTAAAGTTTACCTTGACGGTCTTTCTTTAGTATCAAAAGATCGTATATATGATTAAAACAATCAAAGTTATAGGCCCAAAAAACATCCAAAATTGAATTAAAATGTATCTAACATTAATGAAAGAGGACAAATACATAAGAAATTATGAATCCCTCAGTGAGCTACCTAATCCCTAAAACTTAGAAAGTTTAGAATCCCTAAGATACTATTTCTTTGAAACAGATCAAAGAGACTGTAGTCTAAAATACCATCCACATCACTATCCCATTTACAGAAAAATGGAATGAGAAATAATCTATCAATATATAATGAGGTTCCTCTATTATTGGTTATATAACTTCGTTTTCAAAATTATTAAAGATATTTATATGGAAAATATGTTTCTAATAAAAAAAAAAACTTAGTAAATCATTAAGAACATGTTTATCTAAATTTTCATCATTTTAATTGTTTTATAGAAAATAACATTTTTGAAAAGTATTTTTTATAATGGTGTACCAAGTTAGTATTCGAGAATCTATAAGTTGAACATTTTAATTCTTAATATTAAAAAAACAATTCAATGGTATTTTTTCAATTGATTAATAAAGTATAGAACTAACTTTATAAAACAGAATTCTTTTTATTCATTTTTAACTATCAGAGTACACAAATATTCACATATCTTATTTTTCCAAAGTCAATGCCTAAGGAGAGGTTTTCAAATTAAAATTTAAAGCTCGTGTAATCTTGGTGACTAATTTAAAGGTTTACTTCAAAAATTTTAGTATAAATTTCCAACTCAATGCAAATTTAAATTTGTAAATGATTTAATGAACTACTTGTTATAGATTCAAAAAATATGCTGAAGCAAAATAATTACAAAATAAATTAAACTTTTACAAGAGAAGAAAAAATGAAATATTAAAATATGTTTTACGATAACCATATTAAAATTAAAAATAAAATAATATTAAGTAGTTAATAATTTGATATTATTTTAAAAAATATGTAATACAATATATTATAATTAATTTAAATTTTACTATTTATATTTAAATAAATTAGTTTCTATTATATTATATTATTTTATTTTAATATTTAAGTAATTTTTTTATATTTAAGATAAATATGTCTAATTTATGTAAATTAAGATTATTATTTTTACTTAGTTCATTGTAAATATTTCTTTTAATAAATATATTATTTTGTCTCGTATCCTATATTTTCAACTTAGTCATATTTCATTTTTTTTGTTCGTGTCATTTTTGTATCCGTATTCGAATTTGTGCCTCTTAGTTGACATAAGAGTCTCACACCATGTTATAAACATTTTTCTTGTTTGTTAAATATGAATATAATTAGTTTATATGTTGACTTAAGAAAATAATTAGACTATAAATATACCGGTGAAATTTGTTATAGGTGATATCAATTGTTTCGTGACAAAAGTCAAGTGGAATGAGTCACGATCGAATCGTAATTATTGATCTCTTACACTCTTGAGTAAAAAAAATTGCATTCTGACTAATAATTATAACTTTTAGCATAATGATAAGTGGTAGACTCTAACAATTGGACTAATGTGTTAAAATTTCGTCATGCTAGTCAATTTAGTATAAGTAATAGAACTAGTGGTATATGTCCATCTGCTAAACAACATGGTAATTGCTTTGCTAAAAACAAGTTGAGGCATATTAGAGAAATACTCTATTAGATTTTTTCTCAATTTTTTATTTTAAAATCCAAATATATAAGTATTTTCAAATCTTTAATTGATTAATTAATATTTTTTAGTATAAATTAAAAAGATTATTATTTTAATTTATTAAATTACTTCATTAATTAATAAGTATTAATAATTTAATTTATAATATATTATTATCTACATTGAAATATTACTTATCTAACAAATATTTTTATTTTAATTTAAAAAAAGTGATTAGCAAGTCAGATAGATCGATGAGTCAACCCATGATATAAAGCACTAAATTAATAAGTGAAATATGTGAAATGGAGTTAAAGAGTTAAAAAAATAGGAATGTAGACCATAGAATTATGTGTTTCCGATGAATCGGACCCACTTTTAACATGGAATTGAAGAAGGGTGTTCATTAAAAATGTGTTGGATAGTTGATTTGAAATTTAGCATCGTGTTTTGTTTTAGAAGTAGATATGAGTGGACCAACCCAAATTGATGTTCTGATTTGTAGCCTAGTGTTGAAGATAATGTTACTTTATCACGGAAGTGGCCACATGCATGCAAAAAGTGCCCTCAAAAGATAACCTCTCTGACGTAGATTGTTTACCATCTTAATTTCTAAAATTCTTTTTTTTTTATCTAACATTCTTTATGTTAATTTAAGTTTTTTATTTTATAGTAAATTTTGGAATTAATTTGTATACATAAATCTTAATTTGAATTAATTATATACACTTGACGCAATTAAATTTTACATTAAATTCCAATTTCTCATTATATGTATCGCATATCTAACCATTAACCATTATGAGTATTCTCTGAACTTAATTGGTAAGGAGAAGAGAAATAGATTTACCATAAATATATTATTAATGTGAGCATTGGGTGCTCTATTTTTTGCATAATTGACATTTATTGATATTTTTCTTTTGTTCCATTGCTATCCAAAACCTTAATATCTTTGAATGAGAGACCAATATATATAAAGTGGAGGCAACACTCAAATTCATATGCACATCACAATCAAAATCACCAAAAACAAAAGTTGCCTAAACCCACATTAGAGCCCTTCAGAAATTGGCATGAACAATTCATCATTGCGACACTGTTAAATAGTAGCAACGATTAATGCACCAGTCTTGTAAAAGGAAAAAAATCTACTCAAGATTAGTTTTTCTCCTGATACCACAAAACCTAACTTAAAAAGTGAAATTTGCATCCACTTATATATTGTGAATTGGTCTTATCTCTAGTTGATGTAAGACTTCCAACACAAGAAAAATATCCAAGAAAGTTCACTAAGATAGGGTCTAACTCGGCTTTGATATCATGTTAGAAGTGGGTTTTTAAGTCTAACTCAATCCCACAAAACTGGTTTGTAAGGTGAGGATTGCATCCACTTATATATTATCAATTGGTCTTATCTATAGTCGATGTAGGACTTCCAACAATATATATAAAATTAATTTTTAACTTTATTTATAAATATTATATGTTCTTTTTTTTATTGTCTTTTTTAAATGTTCATACCATTGTTATAGTATATTGAATGTACTAGTATTGAATTTAAAGGTTTCATGCCTAAAAAGTTGTATTATTTAAATTTTTGAAAGTATACACGTTAAGCATTATTCAATATAAATATTTGTGTCTATCTTCAATTTGGATGGTTTTGTGATTCCTTTTATATAAAAACAAGAAAAGAAACTTATTAGTTGAACAATTTTAGAAAATCAAACACCTCTTAATAGTAAGAGAAAATTTAGATTTTATATATTTCATGAAATTCAATTGATTGTATTTTTATGTTTGATTTTCAATTGTATATTTAATTGTGGTTGATTTTATCACATTATTTTCATTTCGTGTCACCTAAAAATAGGGATGTCAACGTGGTGGATAGTAGCTCCCTCATACCCTACTCGTTGGATAAATATTCGTCCCGTACCCGGTACCCGTACCTATATCCGTCGGGTATCCGTTATGCGGGTACCCATCTATTTTTTTCATATTCGCGGGTATCCACAGGTACCCGCGGGTATTTACAAAATTATTTTAAAAAGTAAATATTTAATCATAATTAGTGCTTGGATCAACAAGTCCACCTTCTCCGATTGATTATTGAAAAACAAACAAATAAAACATCACTAACAATTTATATTGTAGTTTATTTTTGAATGAAATATTAAAGAAATTACTAATTTCATCAATGTCCACATCTTGCAACATTGTATAAAGTTTCATGTTGTCCAATTTTAATCTAGAAGAGCCTGAAAATATAAGAAGTTCATTAAAAATTTCTAACAATCACGATTAAAATATATAAGTAAAAGTGTTAATTTCATTATCTTCTATGTTGGTCCATAACCAGTCTTGGAGACACATCAATGCCTCCACATCATTACTGAATGAAGACTCATAATGTTTTTTACTAATATATAAATATATATATATATATATGAGGATACTTTTGTGAATTAAAGTTTAGCGGGTACGGGTATCCACGGGTACGAATACTATGGTACCCGTACCCGCCCCGTTAACATGTGAGTATCAAAAATACTCGTACCCATGGATAACAGGTATCCATTTTTTATATTCGTTTCCTACCCGTTATGAATTTTATCCGCGGATACGAATTTTTTTGACATCCCTACCTAAAAACAACATCATCGTAAAATATATATTTTTGTAGTATCTCATCTTATTTGCATGTTATTCTTATTATTTACAAAATATATATTTTTATCTTTATAAAATCGTTTTATTACATTAAAAAATACAATCATATACATCCTAAAAAAAAAGCATTTAAAAAAATCCTCTACAAATTGACCCTTACGATTTTGGTTACTCTATTACGTCGAAGAAAAATATTCTTATCACCCAAAGTATACATTCCTCCTAGTTGGTTTGTTTAAGATATTTTTTAACAATAGTAGATAGAATGATATAAAAATATAGAATAAAGTTAGGTTTAATGGTATTTTTTGTCCTTATCCATACCTATATAAAATAAAAAAATGCTATTAAATCAATAAAATTATACCAGTCTATTTGATATGCATTTCATAAAGAAATTGAGTATTTCTTATTACATTAAATTCGATAGAGGAACAATATATAAACAAAGGCCAATTGACTGCAATATTTTAATTCCAATAAAAAGCATTCATTTCAAAACTTTCAAAATTCAACTTGGTAAGAAACCAAAATGACATTTTTTTTTTGTGAAATTACATCATTATTTTTTTACAACAACTAAAAAATTAAAAAAAAAACGTAACCGATAAAAGATATATATGAGTAAAAGAAATTAAAGCAAAAAAAGGAAAGAAATGGAAAAAGGAAATTAAAGAAAAAAATAAAGGCAAAACTAAAAGAAAATATATAATTTATCTTTTTTAGTAAAATCCGAAAGAGATGGAAGCAAAGTTTAGGGTGAGACAGAAAAGTACAGCTCTTTTGTATAATTTCTTGAAATAGTTGCCACAAAAATGTACAAACAGCCTAAAAAATGGTAGAATAATAAATCAAGACACATCATTTTGTCAAAAAGATGCCATACATCATGACATCTTCCTCAAAGCACGGTTCGTGTCTTTTCAAATCGATTTTCCCTGCTTAACTTTACACCATAAACACAATAATGTTCACCATCAATTTTTTCAAAGGTAACTCTCATAACTTATTACTACCATCTCAATCAAAACCAGTTTTTAGTTACTTAGCATAAATCATGTACTCTTAATTTTCTGTGTTGCTCATTTCAAGTTTTCAACTTGTCAATGCTGTCACTGTACTTAACAAACAACTCTAACTTTGTCCCTATTCACATATCATTGCTCCTAAATTCAACATAATCAAATGTTCACTCATATTAATCCAAAATAACATCCCTAATAATTACTCATAAATAGCCTCCAGCTTCTTGTATTTTTTTTTTACAGGAGTGGTAAAATAGTTTAGTAATAAAGTATAAAGGAAAGGAGAACGAAGTTGTGGGTTTATTTTTTCCGTTAACATTTAAAAGATATAAGGTGAGTTTGGAAGGAAAAATAAGATATAACATAATATTTTTAATGTAAAGCCTTAATAGTTGATATTATTGGTCTTATTTTTCTTATATATTTTCCAACTTATTCATTTCTACTATGTATAGAGAACACAAGAGTATACCATCATCATTGTCGAAAGACAAACCAAAAAAGTAAAACTATGTGAATATTTGTAGAACAGATAGACTACCCTCCCATGCTCTTTAACTCCAAGTATATTCACACAATTCAAATCAAGAATTTAACTTAAATTTCACAACACTCTACTACAAGAATATAATAAAATTCAAATACAAACTTAAAATGTTTACTGGATCAAAAAACATCATGGACTTATAGTTCATTATATAGTCACCAATATTCACTCCCTAGTTTATCGTAGAGAATGACAAAACTTTACAAAACATATTATTTTCATCAATCCAACAAAATATGAGTTGGACTTTATCATTAGTAAACCTTTTTATTATGATATATTAAGATTGATCACTAACGAGTCAAGAGTTGTCTATATAAAACACCGGACACAATATCTAACCTAAAATCTTAAGGATTAATGTTTATAGATCTTAATTTTTTAATATATCACTTTTTCTTGTGAAAGATAGTATCTGTTTATTCTTATAATCATTGAGTTATATAAATTAAGTATATTTTCTTTATTTATGAGATTGTAGTCTAAAGGGGTACAATATCACGAATGTTTCCACCAAAATTGTTGTGGTTGTTAGGAATTGTGGTAATGCTGATTAATACTAAAGATAGCAAACATTGTATCCACTTATCATTCATTTTTCACGCTAATTAATGTTTGAAACTGCAAAATGATAGAGCATTTTGGTGATATTTTTGGTTTGAGGAACTTTGATAAGTGTGGAAAGAAAATGTTCCATGTCATGGGTTCATGAATGGCAACAAAGTGAGATTCTTGGTGTTGATAATTGGGGAAGCATTGGGAAACAGTTGGGGGTGTGATATGAGACTAAACATGCTTTAAGGATTTTCAGAGTATTGTGGACAAAGTTGAGACTCAAACAATGGAGGGAATATTTTTTTCACTGGAAGGATGAGTCTCATTAATTCTTGCCTTTCTGTCATCTCTTCTTACCACATGACTTTATTTATTTTTTATTTTTTTTTTCCCAAGAGAATAAGTGAGTTCTTTGATAGAAAGAATAGAAACTTCTCCCACAAGAGGGCAAATGATTCCCATAAACTTTCCTTAACAACTTAGGGTAGAAGCTCATTCTAGGTAACACTGTCCCTCATAAGAGAATAAATCTCACCATTATGGAGTGTTCTCTTTATTTGTGGTGTGTTTGCAACATATTCAGATTGGAGAGTAGGTATTGAATATAGAAGATTAGTTTTTATGTTTTATTAACAAGTCCATATTCTATGTTAAAAAAATTTAGTGTTGTACTATGTTAGAACACTAAAAATTCATTGATATCAATATATTATAAAATATCAATATATTTTGAAAGTATCGTAAAGGAACAACATATAAAAAGTGTAATTAAAATTTCAAACTCGTTACTCTCAAATTAGTTTTTACTCGTTAAAACTTATTACATAATTTTGTATGTATAAACATCGATACTTAAATTTAGTCAATGTATTATTAGGATTGAACACTTACCACTAGGTCAAAAACTATAGTTTTTAGTCAGAACACAACTCTTTTCTAAGCATAACAAATGATTCGATTACGATCCAGTCCACTTGACCTTTTTGCCACGGGACAATTGATATCGCCTGCAACATGTATATGATATATGATATTTTAGAATACTTCATTGATACTTATCATCTAATCTATAAAGCAATAATACTTTTATAATGAAAATAATATATAATTTTTTATGTTGACAATGTTTAGTACATATTATTTTAATTTAAATTCACACAATAACAATCATATATTTATCATGTTTTTAATGATTATTTTACAATTTTTAATATACATATATTACGTACCATATTATATTCTTTTCAAAAATAAACATATATGTGTCTTATATATTATATGTATTGTATTTGTACATCATAGATGAAAACATTAACTATCAAGAGACAAAAAAAAAGAGAAAAAGTTATAATTGTATAAGTTTTTGTGATAATTAATTAACATAATACACTCTTTTTCAAATTATTGATTTAGTTTTTATATGTGTCTCAAATAGTTCCCGTCAGATTATATTAATAATACTGGCTAAATTAAAAATATGTTAAATATTTATATATCAGATGTATACAAATATTACTAGATCAGCTAAACCATTATTATCTATATGTAAAGAAATCGATTTATCAAAGAAAAATAAACATTGTGGAAATCACATTAAGACTTTTGTGACCAATATTAAGTGAAATATTTAATTTCTTTCTGGTTTGTCTTATGGGCTGGTTAAGTCTAGATTAAGAAGATTTATTCGAGACCCTTTATCCTATCATATTACATATTAATAAACATGAGGTGGTTAATGTTATATAAGTTATGGACAAAAGTAGAAATGAACCTAAACCTGAGACTTCATATACTTCTTTTGAGGTTTCTGTTTTTGGTTGAAAGATCCATAAGGAATAGTACCTTGGGCTAGTGAAGTAGCCCAATTTCTTATCTCAATGCTTTTGACTTTGATCTTCCAGTTTTGGCTTGGGCTACACCCATTAAAATCACCATCGCGCTATTGCCATTAGCATATTAGGAGAACTTTTTTCTTTCTCGCACTCTATACTTTCTTCTCACACCCCCCCAGCCCTGTAACAAAATAACTAACATATATTATCATAATATATGTAAAATATTTGAGATTACACAATCTCAACCAAAATTATGTAATAATATTTTAGATTGTATAATTTGAAAAAAAGATTACGTATAATTTTTCATCTTTTTTATCTTTTATACATGTCCTTTTCCTGTTTAAAATATTAATTAAATAATTTTAAAAAATTAAGTTTATGAAAAAAATATTATCAAATATTTAATATTAAAAATTATATTTTCCCCAATGTTCAAATATAAAAAAGAAACTATAATTACATCATAAGATCATATCAATCAGATAAGAGTCACATAATTATTAAAGAAATAAAAATAATTAGTATTTGTCCTAAAAATAAGTTAGGAAAAATATCAATAAAAAAAATTAATATAAATTTTGAATATTACCTAAGAAAATAAAGGCAAAATATGTAGATATTTATCTAATTTTCATACTGAATCTAAAAATTCAATATTATTTATATTAATAGTCATTCTTAATCAATGCAACAATTCCTTATCAAAATCGTTATAAATTTAATGAATACCTACGAAAAGAGGTGTATTTAATGTAAATCCTAAGTTGTAGAGTCCTACTCCCATTTGAACATATTAAATACTTACCCACGAAGATTAATTTTGCAATGCCGTAGTGAATGAGTAAGTTGACTATTTTTGGCTTTAAATAGATCTTATTAGTAGCAATTGTTGCTAACCAATCAATTTCATTAGCTAGACCATGTCATCCTACTTCACTGCCTTTTAGGATTCACATTAAATTCTGCTACCTTATATTTTTTTTTGGTTCAACGTATTTTATTTAAATTTTGTTTTTATTTATCAACATGTAATAGAATTGTAATTTATATAAAATAGAAATCTTCTTATAATATTTCAAATAAAAAAAATTGATCTCATCAAGAACTTAAGACAAGTCTTTGGACAAGTGAAAAAATTTTCATATTTTTTATAAACTTTGGTATAATACTTCTGAAGACTAGGATAGATCCACATGCAAATGACTATCTGACGCTCAAATCAATAAGAAATATATGAGTTTTTTAACTAAAATATAATGGCTATGAGCGTTTCCCTAATGAATAATATTTTTTGATTTAGAGATCCAAGTAATAAGAGCGGTAATGATGTGTCAAATAATATTAGTAAAATGAAGACTTACTTCAATATAATAATAATAATAATAACAATAATAATAATAATAATAATAATAATAATGTGTCAACATACCTCTTATACCAAATATTATGTAAATATATGATATTAAAGAATATCATGACGTAATTAGACTATGGAGATTTGTCATAGTCACTACAAGAAATATGGTTAGTATCTACATTCAAAATTCTTACGTAGGTAATGGACAATTTTTGTATATAATCTAATATTATTTATGAATTACCTATAAAGTAAATTTTGTAGGTGTGAACAACTAGCAGATAACTTATCTATGAAATATGCATTTATAAAAATTCAAAATTTTAAATAATTTTAATTTGTTAAAAATGTATAAAACTATCAAATCCTTAAGATAGTTTTATCTTATTATTTAATGCAACCTTTATTTGGCACACCTACAAAATTGTAATTTTGATGAAAATAAGTACTAAAAAAAGGGTACATATTGATATGTAAGTTTTTTCCTAGATGGGCATTGAGAATCAGGTCCTGATTTCATCACCAAACGTCCCTCTAAAAACTAGCTCAAGGTAATTTAAAAAAAAATACATTTTTGATAAATAAATTATTTTTAATAAATAAATTATATAACTTTTACATATGAATTTTGTCAGTGGATACAATTTTTAAAATAATTTTATATTTTTTTATGATATTTATTTTCTATATTTAGTTTCATAAATAATGTTTTATATGAAAAATTTTCGGAAAAACCTATCATATTTATTTACGAAATTATATACGATATTTTTGTATGTAATTTATTTTTTTATTAACCACGAACACTAATATTATCTACAAACATTTTTTTTAAATAAAACGACATTAATTAAGTAATGTTACAAAATTAATTAATTAATTAAGTAATGTTTGTATGTGTGTATGTTACATAGAAACAGAGGTATGACGTGTAGACTCACGCACCTTCCGTTTTTATGTTACCCTTTTTCAAAGCAAGTGGTTGGGATTCTATTTCCCCAAAATACTTCCTCTCTTCTTTTTTCCATTTTTTTAGGTTTTTTCTAAATGGTTGAGCCTTTTTCCTTTTTTATCTTTCTAGTTAAATATGGTAAAAATAATTTGCAACTAAATTTGGTTTTTTCTTTAAATTTTCTCCTGAATATTTTCAACATATCTCCTCATATAAGGAATATCTAATATATACATATATTATAGCTAAAAAATATTATGTTGTAACTAGTACTAACTCTGTGCCAAGTGGCATTATATGTATTTGTGTCTGTTCAAGACATCTGGAGTAAACAGGCGTAGAGAAAGACAATAAAAGATAAAATGAATTAATTTTTCCAATAATAAGGTCAATTTATTCATAACTTAAAAATCCATTTTAAAAGATTTAAATAAGAAAACTTTTTATTAATTAACCTGTACGTACACTAATCTGAATCTATAAAAGAATTATGTCATCATCTACCAATGAAACTTTTGAATCCCTTTGAAACTTGGAAGAATCACTTTGGATAATGATTAAGTATGATAACTCATTGGATTAGAAAAAATGGTTTGCCAAAGCTACTTACATCACAGACGTATATATCGTGTTCTCGCCCATACAATAGAAAAGGAAGAAAGTGAGAACAGAAAAAAAATATTAGTTGCGAGGCAAGGAATGTGATATTACAGTAAAGATTGTATTTCCATTTCTTCAGTAAAATTACTTATTGAATGGCACATGTCGGAAAATAATAATTCCTGATTAGTTCGTGTGTTAATGTGTGAAATATTGTTATTTTGATTTTAATTTAGTTTTTATATATAACTTTTTGATTTCCTACATATATTTTTTATATTCAATTTTATCTTAATTTTTTAATAATTAAAATATATATTCTTTAATCCAATTCTTTTTTATAAAATTAAAATTAATTAAGTATAAATATTTTTACAAAATTAAATACGGATATTTATATTAAAATTTAATGATAAAAGAAATGATTAGTTAAAAAAATATTAATATAATATTTATACAAATAATAAATTTGATCTCAAATTGGAGAGACACAATATTGTTCTACTTTAAAAAAAAATGATTAACAAAACATGGATTAATAATATACAATACTTTAATATGTTAAAAAGTCATTTTTTTTATAAAAAATATATATAAGTGTAACATTTATATAAATAATAAATATGGTTTCACATTGGAGAGACACAATTTACTTTACTTTCAAAAAAAATTGAAACAAAACTTAATCAATGAGACATAAATAGAACCTAAATTGAATTAAAGAAACGTACAGAAATTAAATTGAAATCAAGATAATAATTTTTGACAATAACAAGTGACATTGCTATGTCTGTCTGATACAAACAATGTTACTGTCACACCAGAAGCCTGACATATGACAACAAAATAATTTTACAAAAAAAAATAATAATAAAAAATTTAAGAAATTTTTTTTTAAAGTGACATATCGTTAATATCGTTAATGCTGTTAATAAATTTTTTTAAGAAACTTAATTAAGATAATTTTTCAATTGACGCAATTGAAATTATTTTGAACAAGTAAACATACTGCCACCACAATATGGGATCAACCGAGTAAATAATCCTTCCATAAATGCCTTTAGTAAAATCATGTGTAGACAAAGACAATAAAAGATAAAATGAATTAATTTTTCCTATAATTATAGTCAATTTATTCATAAATTAAAATCCATCTTTAAAAGATTTAAATAAGAAAACTGTTATAATTATCATCATCTTTTTATTTTCCTCTTTTAGCATTATCGGAAGAAAAGAATCTAATTCTTGTAGCACTGTTGCGTTGGGAAGTGTTTGGATGAGAGAAAAATAGATAATTGGTTTCATGTTGAGTGTGTTAAGTCTTCTGCAAGAATTCACTTTAGAGACATGATGCTAATTGGAGACATAAAATCAATGAAATATAAATATAATTTAATTCATATAATTTTTAATATAAACCCTTAAAATTATTGTACTAATTTAACTTGAAGATATTTTTTGTAGACTGTTTAACTTATTCTTTACTTAATATAATGTTAACTTTATATTTAGACAACAATATAACCTTAAGATAAATTGGAAATAGAAGTGTGTGACTAATATTTTAATGTAAACAAGTTTAACAATTTATTAAAAAGAAGAACATAAACCTTTTTAAAAATTTTGGATCGAATATAGTGTAAATATCTTATGTTGATTTGATTAATGTATTATAAGTGATATGTCTCTTGTGAATTCTTGTAAAAGATCCATTAGAGGTATCATAGTGAAAAGTTCAGAATCAGATAACACAGGTACAATTTGATTCCTGTATTGAAATTCTTATTGATGGTAATTCAGACAAGATATGTACCAATGTGAATGGATTTATGTATTAAAAACTTTTTTTATCAACAAAAAATAAATAATAATTAAAGTAGAGCATTTATAGGATACTATAATCCTTTTACAAAATATACATAATAATCCCATACAAAATATATGCAAAAGCTTAACATCATAATTATAACTAAAGTTTTTACACTTGATCATAATTCATTTCATTACGAGGATACAAAAGCATACCAAGAACCTCACAAGTAACACCGACCAAAGGAATTGAATAGACAAACAAAACCAAAAGGTAGGAGTACACTAAACCTGTTAGAAACGTTTGGGACTCACATTTGAAAAATTGTTGAAAATTTAAGTGAATGTAAATTATGTGAAACAAAAAAACTGAATAACTTATAAAATATATTAAAATTTATCTCTTCCGTATAAATATTATATATATATAGTTTTTTTATAATGTTTTAAATAAAAATTATTAAACAATGTCTTGTCTCTTTCGAGAAAAATCACAAACGGACTTCCTGTTTTCATCCAAGAATTTGAAACTTTATGTTAACCTTTGGAATTTCTTTTTCATCAAATCCCAAATTTCCTTAACCTGTATTTGTCAATGATGATTTTCAAGATTGGACGATTGGAAAAGATAATTATTCTCCTTAAGATCCTTCATGTCCAAAGCTTCAACCTGTGTTTTCTGTGTATCCATTGTTATTGTGCCCTCAACCAACTCTAGTATTCCCACACAAACTACATGTCAATGTTCTTTAGATCTCAGAAAATCTTCCATTAACATACTCTAATAATTATAGTGGTCAGCAAAACACAGAATCGATGATGTACAAAATAATCTAAGATTATTTTGTTCTGAGATAATTCTGAGATGAAGAAATCACATATTTTTTCATTTCCAACTTTTTCTTTTTTGTATTACAATGTCATAGAAGTAGATCAATAAAAAATAGTAGCGCTTCAGCTACTTATGTTCAGCTTTTCTTGGAGTTAATAAAGAGTTTTGAATCGCTTTGAGAAGAATCACTTTGGTATTTTGTTTTAGCTGTTATTTTAACACTACAATAATATTAAGTATGATAACTTGTTGGATTAGAAAACATGGCTTGCCAAAGCTACTTACAGCACAGACATATATATCGTGATCGGTCTCGCCCATACAGATAGAAAAGGAAGATAGTGAGAACAGAAAAATATTAGTTGCGAGGCAAGGAATGTGATATTACAGTAAAGAATCATTTTATTATTGCATTTCCATTTCTTCAGTAAAACTACTTATTGAATGATGCACATGTCTTAAAGAAAGATTCCCTGATTGGTCGCAGAAAACCTTCTCATCCCAGCAACACAACAAACAACCCTATGAAATTGAAGAAGCTGAATCTAAGTACATACATGCACTATATGGTATGAAGAAGTTTAGGACTCAAAAGCACAAAACAAAAAAATGGACAAAAATGTGGGAAAATCACACCCAAAGCAGCTGGCAACATCCCATATTCAACCAAAAGATGGCCTTCATTTTTGACTTTTTACATTGAACAGATTTCCTCTGGATCTGCATCAAAGCATGTGCAAGCACTGTGTAAATAGACATATGGTAGAAAGAAAACTGATTTGCCTAATTATATATGCTGTCACCATTCCACTGAATAAGATCCTATTAATAAGATAATTTATCTAGTGAGTGAGTGAGATAACAAGTTGAAATCTCACATCATTTTTGCAGGATTAGGGAAAGCCAGAAAAACCTGGGCTTCTTCATTGACAAGAGGTGAATCTAGAATGTTGTCCAAAGGTTCCAAGCATCCAGCATGCTGCTTCAAGTAATTTTCCTGCATGTGACATTTCACGATTGAAGTTACGACAAAATGAATAACCAAACCTTGGACAAACAGTTGCTTTATTTAGATTAGCATGTGAAAAGAGATGTATAAATAACTTAACCCCAGAAAAACAAAGGAATCATTTGACAAGAGAATTCACATTTTGATATGTTAAGGATGTAGATCGAGCTCAGAGAGTCACAAGCACTTTTTTGCTTAAAAGGAAAGATATGAAAATATACATGGTCATCATAGCACATGACCATTTTGACTGGGAAGATGCAAAAGCTAGGCAAGACAATTTTGTGCATATTTCACATTTACTATTTGGTAGGACTTAATCTTCACCAGCAACAGCTACGTTTTGCTCTACTCTAAAAGGTCACATCAAAGGCAACTCAGAAAACTCTAATACATTCACTAACCCCGCCACTGGGTTTCTCTTTCTCAACCCTTTTCTTATTTAAAGTCAAGACAAAAACAAACTTAATTTCTCCTAAAAAACCCTTCTGTTTCACCTTTAGGAAACTTCACCTCACACATGTAAATATCTAACGATAAAATAAAAAAGTTTGGCATGGTATGAACTGTAACAACAAGCAAATAATACAGCCTTCCCATCATAACGTGTAGTTCCAATTCCCAATCCCTGCATTCGTCTAACAAGAATCATCAATTCTTCATTTATCATATCAAACAATTTGGGAGTGTGTGAAACATGGATTTTTGATAGAATTGATTTTGATATGATGTGATTTATGTATGGATATTTTCATTCTAATAACAAATTAGTAGTAAAACTCGGTTACTTTTATGCAACACAACACCAAAGTTCCTTAAAGTTGCTTCAACTTTAAATCAATTCTATACCCAAAATTATATAATCAGTTACCTAAAATCATATTAGCTGGAATTATACCGTGATTCTAAATGATATCTAACGTGAATTCAATCATGTTGGGTGGAACCAAACATATAATCACTAACCCGACACAAAATGTCTAATTGGAGATATCCTAGACAGACATGTCTTAATTTAGTTTTCTGCCCCCAAAAGAAACCAACCTTATACTGAACAAATTTCAACTCTTCCAGTCCTACCTAGAACCCACAAGGCCAAAACTAAACCCAACTCATAACTTCAACAGGGTTTTCCGCATTCCATTCTACAGCAAAAACTAAAAATAACAACGACGTGAGCCAATCAACATGGTTAACCAAAAGCAGCCACACAATAAAAGAAAACCCTTTAAAAGGAAAAACAAAAAATAATGAAATCCAGCCAGCCAAAGACATCGCTATCACCTCTACCCTTTTTCCTAATCCAGAGAAAAGCACGGGAAAAAACAACAAAGGAAACAGTAGACCGTACCTCTCCTGTGCTTGACAACAACTTTTGCAGCGGGTTGACCCGACTGGGTAGCGGTTTTAACCCGCTCCGCCTCCTCTTCCTCTTCCATCGGAAACAAAACCCCATCAATACCCTGCACTGAGATCCGACCATCCGTGTAAATATCCGGGTCGAACAAATACGCCGACCCGTCCCCGTGCCCGAATTTAACGGACCCATCAGCCTCCTGCGCCACCACCTTATGCGGCAACCGCAGAGTATCGTAACGAACCTTCCCGAACCTTCGAACCGCATTGTACATGCTCTCTTCAGTCTGGTACTCCGGTATGATGTGATAGTACATTATCCGCTCCGGCGCACCAGGTTCACTCAACTGCTCCGTCGTTAACTTCGCCATAGCTTCGTCGTTCGGAGCCAAAACGGTGAGAATGTAACCCTCAGAAACTAAACGACCCATTTCAACGGCCAACGACGTTAGATTCACGAGAATGTCCGCCATCTCGTTGTATCCACCGTAGTGGAGGAGCGTGTGGATGAAATCCTTCACCTGCTTCTCGCCATTGAAGTGGTGGTGCGGCCCACCTGGCCCCGGCGCAGGCGCCGGAGCCAGGGAAGGTCCCGGAGACATGGCGTCGTAGATCGGAAGAGCCGGCGGGGAGCCAGGGTTCGTCGGCGGGGGAGGTTTTTTGAGACGGTGGGTTCTCGGGTCGACCTCCGGGGCTCCCTCGGGTTTGACGGCGGAGATGGAACGGAGAGTGCGGCGGCGGTTGAAGTCGTCCTCGACGGAGCGGGGGAGGAGGAGGCGGTCGATGGCGTGTATGACGCCGTCGGGTCGGGCGAGGACATCCGGGTGGGTGACGCGGGCCTGGTCGACGGTGGTGAGGTTTTCGGAGAGACGGATTTGGTGGTTGGAGAGGGTGGTGACGCGGCGGAATAGGGTTTGAAATCCGATTCGGGTGGGGATGATGTGAGAGAGGAGAAGCGTTTGGAGGGAGTGAAGATTGGCGGGTTCGAGAAGGAAGCGCTTGAAATCAGAGTCGAGGTTCCGGTCCAAAGCTTCGTTGGTCGGAGCGAAGATTGTTATGTTGTGTGCCGCCACAGTTTCCTCTAGCTTCTGCAACAGCATGGCTTTCTCCACAAGCTCTGCAAGTTCAGTGTAATGCGAGTCCAGAAGAGCGACTAAGATTGAGTTGGAGTTAATCTGAGCCGTCGGTGACGAGGGAGAAGACTCTCGCAACGTTAATGCCTGAGGGAAAACACAGAGAATAAAGACAACGGTGCAGAATATGCGGAGGTCGGAGGCGCCATTGATGCGGCGACCCATGGCCGGAATGCGGTGGAGAGCAACCCAACCACCACCACTTCACTGGGAGCAGCAACTGTACGATTCCTAGGTTGGTTTGTGTCTGTTGGATAAATAACCTCAACCATAACATGTACGCTAATCACACAACCTGTGCCGTGTTTGGGATGAGTTTAAAAAGTGATTAGTTCTTTAATCCGGTGGTTTTATTCTGGTGGAACGTGATTACTATTTTTTTTACGAACGGTGGTGAAAATGGAATGGGGGAGTTGGCGGCAGAATTTAGCGCATAGGAAATTAACGCGAGTGAATGTGTCGGTTGCATTGGGAAGCGGGTGGGCACGTGGCGGGTTTGTATTGGTTGAGAAGGGAAGAATCGGACAGCATTAGAATGGGGTCCAGTAGCCAGCTGGAACATTGACATTAAACAGTGTTGTTGGAAAATTTGATGAGGGAGAAGAAAAGGTACTGGTTGAGTTTTGGTGTGTTGGAGGGGGCAAGATATTTACGTAGTAAAGAGGAAGAAGAAATTGTTAGAGTGTAGTTAATGTTGGTGGTGCCCACTTGGTATCCCATGTAATCATTCCCTTATATGCTTATTTTCTCTGATAAATAGTGTATAAAATCAAAGTACCACTTTAAGTGTCTATAAATGATTAATTGTTCTTATATATCACTTAAAAAATATAACTTTATTGTTGAGTACCGAAATCATATTGTTAGTTCAATACGACATTATCACGGTATAAACACCTTGATAATAGTAACGGTATGTACTTATATCGTGTAAGTTTTCTTGAATGAACAAGTTAACAAAATCCTAAAATTACCTATAACAGATATTGACTTGAGTAATATATATTCATCCAAGTAAAATTTCATGAAAATAATATAATAATATTGCTCACCATGTAATCTTTATGTATTGTTAGAAATATTCCTACACTTCAAACCCAAAAGTGTTCAAAAAAAAATATCCATCATAACCTTTTATTATATTATTTGAATTAAAAAAAGAAAATATAGTTAAAGAGGTCTACAAGACGAATGTTGTCTGTGATTAGGTCACAAATGTGATATTAAAGTTTAATCCATTATTAATATTGACGGAAAAGGACAGACTTTGCATAAGTGAGAAGAGTCACGACTTTTCCACAATTTTTTTATACATATTTTAAAATTATATTTATATATTATTATATTAAGTTATATATATATTATTTTAATTATTTAAAATATAAAATAAAAGTTAATTTGACGAACATTAATTAATAAAAAGATTAAGATTTTGTCTTTGAATTCTTTCGTAATCAGCAATCAAAAGAGTTTGAAACTAAAAAGAAAGATAGAGATATATAATAGTAAAGAGATATTGAAAATCAAATAAATCGAACAGTACATTCTCATAATATCATATTATGATTTATATTTAGATTAAATTTATGATTATCCTAAATTAGTATGAATCTAAATTATAATTTTGGGAATTCTTTAATGAAATTGATATAAATTCTAATTATATTTTCTCCAAATTTTAAATTTAAGGATTTTGGATTTTGTGTTGCTGTATATAATAAAATTTATAAAAATTTATGAATGTATATTGAACGTATTACAAATACCACTATACGTAATAAGTTAGTTGAATAGTCTTGAATTATAATAAAAATCAGAATATTTTAAATTCAATGAATTAGAACAATTAAAACCTAAAAAGTGTGAATCGCGGTGTAAGAATAATTTAAATACAGAAAACTAGGAAATGAATATTTTTTTTAAATTAAAAAAATTATTTATATATAGCATATTTTTTTTGTCACTTTTCATGGATAAGTTTGTTGAATTTTATAGAAAAGAATACAAAAAAAGAAAAGTATAACAAGGAAAATTTAGGTATTTTAAAAGTGTAGTAGATTAAGTGAAAAAACAATACATAGACTCGGAAAGGAGTAGTCGTGGACGACCCAACCTCTTTTCCTTTTTCTTTAAATGAAATAAATGAAGATGGCCTATTTTTATTTTATTTCTTCATTAATACTTTCAAATTATTAGTATTAGTAAGTATTTTCCTTTGCATTGAGTGAATCCGTGTTGGGAGGGATAAAGAGTCGCTAAAGTGAGTTTGACTCCATAATTATTTTGTTTATTCAATTTAAAAGTTATACATAATACATATATACCATATATTTAATGAATAACATAAAGAACATTTTAACAATAGTCACTTGCAAGTTTATTTGTCCTAATGTTTATACTCGAATAGTGAATTTTGCGATTTTTAGGGCACTTTTGTTTCCACTAACACATGACACCATCTTTTGTTGTGTGGTGTGCTTCTGGCACGTGCTCTATCCCAATTCTCACATTTCATCAAAAACTGTCGGTGCCACTATATTCTAAATTAATTTTAAAAGGGTAAATGAAAATAATTTGACAAATTATGGATATATCAAATTAAAAGTATGTTAAAATACCAGTCATTATCTTTAGTTACTTCAACATGAAAAGGTTCTAAAAGGGTATTCTATCCAATGATAATGTATAGAATATTTTTATAATATCTGTTAGTTGAATATCGTCGTATACTAAATTTAATGAATTTTATGAAAGTGATTAAATCTATATTTATTGTAATTTCTTGTCAGTTAATAACATGAAAAAATCAAACTACTTTGACATTAACATTTGATAAAAATTATTTGTCTTTTCTAACTTCAGACTTAACCCCATAGGATTAAGTCTTACGCCTTAAAATATAATGCGAACAATATGGATTCTCAAAAAATTGCCCTTCTACTATAAAGTCATTATAATTATAAGACTTAATTATTATATTAGTTCTCTAATTCATTGGAATAGACTTTTTATTATTTTTGAATTCAATTTAGTTTTTTAATCTTCTAAAAGGATTTATTTTGATTTTTTTATTATTATTTTTATTCAATTTAATCCCTATTTTTTAAAACAATCAAATTTTATTATTTTTAATTTAAGATTAAATTAGTAATTAAGCTTAATTATAATTTATATATAATGTTAAAAATAATAGAATTTATGTATCAAATTATGCTATTAAATATAAAAGATTTAAGTATTTAGGTGAGGTGTAAAATAGAATAATTTGACTACTTGAACAAAATGATTTGATGTATAAATTATAAAATTATTTTAATTATAAAATTATTTTAATATATGTATATAAATTATAATTAAACTTAATTATTTATTTTGTCTCAAATTGAAAATAATAAAATTGTATCATTTAAAAAAAATAAAGAGCAAATTGAATCAAAATTTTAAATAAAAAGACTAAATTAAAAAAAGAAATTGAACTTTACTTAATCATTGAAGAACAAAAATCAACCTTTTGATAGAATTGGAAATCATCATGAAACTAAAATGAACCATACTAATAAATTAGATCACCAAATCACTAATTAAATATGATTCTAAATGATCCTTTAAGTTTATCCCCGTCCTTTCAAGAAAACGTAAATATCACGGTTTATACTAAATTACACAAGATCAAGCTTAAATTTTAGGATTTATAAAATATATTGAAAAAATCTCTTTAAAATACCTAAGTTTAAAAAGATAAAAGATTAATATGGTGTTGAAGAGAAATACTAATGTTATTCAAACCTAAATTATAAGTTGTGAAGAGACTATAACATAATATAAGTTCTAAACTTAAGTCACTGTATCTTCTAAATTTCAGTCTATTAATACTTTGTTTATATTATTCATAACGAGAACATGACATGAGCATTAATTCATATATATTGCAACTCAAATGAAGGTATAGAAAGGTGAGTTTTATTAACTAAACACTGTTTTTTATTTTTTACTTTAGCTTGACATACACGAAGCTTTGAAACTCTCCAAAATAAAATACATTCACTTGCCAACCTATTTTAAGTCAACTGAACCTTTGTTCAAGTTAAAAATTTTCTCATATAACTAATATGTGACAGCATAGGTTCCTCTCTTCAAAAGTAGGTATTTTTAATCCATTAAAAGAAAGAATTGATAGAAAGGTTTTTGATGAGTTTTCCTTGCAAACTGATCTCCTCCCTTTATCTATATTTGATAAAAGAGAGTAACCAAAATATCTGTAACTGAAATGAGAACGATTGAGAAATAGAACTAGATGACCGGTGTTTCTTCGGTTGCAGACAATAAAGCCATATACATCATATGACCAAGATACTTTAAAACAATAAAAAGACATTTTTTTTATTATCACTGAAACTAATGTGTATTTAACATGTATATGTGAAAATATTTTTATTATAAAAAACTATCATCATACAAACTAGTAAATTTCATTAGTATAAATTGAAAAAATAATTACTTTTTTCCGAGACTTCTACAAATACTAATAAGTTGTAAAAGAAAATGGTTTGCATTATATATGTTAAATACTTTTTTATCATACTATTAATAAAGTGAATAACATTTTAATGTACACAAGTCTTTTTTCAATTTTTTCTTTTAGGTGATTATATTTTTAATTCAAATAATTATTTACAATAAAAAATTATTTACAAAATAAAAAATAATAAAAAACTATATATAAACTATACAATATTTTTTATACATTAAAAATTACACAAAATAGTTTATTTCGATAATTAAAAATAATTGTAATTTAATAAAATTTTTACTATAATAAAAAAATGGATATTTAACTATCAAACTATAATATGAATTTTTTTTATTTAGAATATTTGAAAATTTAATATATATATATATATATATATATATATATATATATATATATATATATTAGTTAACTGTACTGTAAAAACTCTTTCTCTAATTTTATTTATCTTGTACATGTTTTTTTTTATGATAATAAAATTATTATCATTATTATTATAAAATTAAATATAAATACTTTTTATAATTTTATGGTAAATAGTTTTTAATTTATTTTATAATTCAAAAAATGGTTAAGCAATAAGAATTTTGAAAAAACATAAAAATAGTTATGTCTGATTAATTAGCAATATAAAAATTATACTGATATCAGGCATTAAAAACGTAATAAAGTAATAAAATAACCTTAAGAAAGCCACAAGGAATGAGAAGCTTCTAGGCACAGAGACAGACAACAGAAAGAAAAGTATACGGTTGAGGGGCGAAACAAGGAAGAACAAAATGAAACTTCTAGTGGCTTTGAAAAACTGTTTTTGAGCGAGTAAGAGAAAAGGTGTCATATTTTAATTAGAATTTTTGGGTTTTGCAACTCGCAAACACATCAAAACCTAGACAGACCACAGCCTAAGAGAATTTAAGCCTATACGATTTTAACTTTCAGCACTTCATAAAAATTCTTGGAAGGTGCAGATCAAGTGCAGGAAGAAACGCCCATTTTGTTTCCACTAAATCGGACTATCCTAGCAAGAATGATAGCAATTTTGACAACAATGGTGCAAAGTCTCTACTGATCATGTTTCACAATCAAACAGAAATTTCAGAGTATGACTTAATGCCCCCAATTATCGTTGAGTTTGGGAACAGATGAGGACATAGCACTTTATGTAAAGATTATCTGAGAAATATCTATAAATAAGTTTACAATGTGAATATACAATCATATATAGGTTCCTAAGTTTCAAACGAAAGAGATCACTGCAGCCTTTTCAAGTTCTTTATTTCCAAAATCACAATTGTAGGTCTTCTTCTGCAGGCCAATGGATTATCACTTGCCTGGCCTGCGCCAGCCAATAGGCAATGCATCACATCCATGGAATTTCACATCCCCAATGGGCAATTCTATTTCTACCTGATATCATTGAAACATCCATCAGCACCACATTATAAACAACAATCAATCAGGTAAACAACCAGTGCATGCCACAATGATAATTAGGACTAATGAGAGGGAAATTCAATTCCACAAAAATGAACTAACAAAATCTCTGCCATGCCTCGCTAAACAAGAATTTATATCTAGCTTCCGTCAGAAAGCTTCAAAAGCAAAACCTCAAGGGGTTATGACAACATATATTTTTTTATAGGAAAGAATGCAGACAAAGATTAAAAATACAGAAAGCCAAGAAAATAGAAGTAAAATCTTTGAAGAATGAGTGGGGAACTGTAATTACATTACAAAAAAAATAGTTCTGATAAGGTGCGATCAGAACATGTATCTTCAGTACTTCACATTAAATAAATTTTAGAATAATTAAAATTGTACCTTTTAGACAGAACAAATCTCAGTTCTTGCAATTCCTTCTATATGCTTAACTTGAACTAGAACCTGCAGCGCAAGAAGCTTTTGTGTTATTGTCTCCCAAAAGACCGCCCCCTTCAGTGCCAGTTAAAGCCTGATCATTAGGTCCTTGAACTGAATCATCCTCTAAATTACTTGGAGCTGAATTAATATTGCTTCTATTACTGTCTCTGGTCTCCAGCCGTTCCATCATGCGGGACACAGTTGCAATCCCTGCATTAACTTCTCGCCTAACATCAGATCCAATATCAGACATAGCATTGTTACGAGAAAACCATCTCTCCTTCCACCCTCTTGTACTCTTGGAAATTGACTCCTTGTACCTGAAAAAACGAGAAAAAATAGAAATTATAATGGCAGAACATTGTACTTTACAAGACCCACATCCAACATACAAAAGTCCACTACCTTGATGACACAGCATTCAGTTTAGATTTCAGAGACTCTGAAAATGACTGGAATTCTGATGGGCCTGCTCTGTCTTGACTACTTGGAGATGACTGATTAGGAGATCTCCTGTATGAATTTCAGACCCAAAAGTTGAGAACTACTAAATGTAGAATACAAGGCAATTATGAATGTAGAAACATTTAAAAATAATCTAGAGATTCAAAACCGAAAATGAAAATGACCTATTGTTGTAAGATGGTCCTTGATGTTCTGTACCAAGAGCACTAGATCCAGATCCAGAAGCAGAAACCTGGTCTGCTTGAACAGGAGCAACTAAAGTCAGTTGTGATGATTGTTCTCCTGTCGCAGGAGTTGGAGACAGATTGGCAACAGCAATAGTAGGAGTTGCTTCGTCATCTCCTCTCTGAGATGGAGAGGAAGAAGTAGGAGCCATGGGAGGCGAATTAGGATGAGTTGAAAAAACTAAAAAGTGTGGGCGACCTTGAGCTGATGACCTATTTCTCTGCCCTTCCCTTCTAGCAATGTGGCGTGCTCTTCCCATTGCTGCTGCCGCAGCTAAGTGTTGAATTATACGCTCTTCAAGATCAGCATCACTAGCTCCAACTGGCAACTGCACGAGAACCCAAAAATCACATAATGCATGATAACACTTCAAAATACTTTCAAACTAGCATAAGTAGACTACAAACATGTTGTAACTCGAAATCCCCTAGTGTTGGATGATGAAATATTGTGGCATTTCTAGGTGGATTGATCCTAAAGTTTCGCTCTCTTTCCACTGCCTCAAGTAATTCTTGGCTGCAAATACAAAAAGCAGAGAAGCAAGTAAATAAATCTCTAAAACAAATAATGACAGAAGCAGATTAATAAATAAACAAGAATTAAGAACATCGCGAAAACTACAAACCTTGTTGGATCTTTGAGACTGATAGGTTGCCAACACATGGGGCACTGGGAGCTTCTTTGACACCTAAAAGATAAAAGCTAGAACTCAATACAAAGTCTTCCTCCAAAGATTGTTAAGCGATTTGAGTAACAATTGATTGTGGCCACGGGCACAGAATTAGCCATTTTTTTCCCTTGATACCAACATTTCTTTTTCACCAGGATATGTTCATGAAATTAAAGAATAAGCCACAAGGCATGGAAGAAACATGAAATTACGTGCATAACATATTTGTGAGCCTAATAGGAGCATGCTATAAATGTCCATATCCACACACTTCAAAAAACAGTAACTCATACAACAGACTGGAAGATTGCCCAAAACATTTCCTTTGTTCTTTCGGAAAATTTTCACTAGGACAACAACGAATTGACCTAGTAGCTAAGCAAGTTTGTACGTAAGTGTAAGAACTGTATAAAATAATGATTGAAATTTTTATTCTGGGACAGTATTAATAGGTTCCTTTTATCACTTGGACAGTGTTAAGAGTTATCAAAATGTAAACCAGTCAAGTTCAGGCCCTACTGGTTTATTGTTTATAAAATTTGTTGGGTATGACATCTGATTTTCCAAGAACCTTGACTAACTATAGATCAATAAAGTGACTCAAACAAAGAGGATGTAATGATTGAAGGAACAATATGAAATTGGTTGTTGACATAAGCCCCGAGAGTCATTGACATACTCAAGTGCTGGGATTTTCATGCCTGTGAAAGCTTCATGCCAACTTCAGAGAAATAACAATAACTTCAATCCTATACATAAAATTCATGATACTCTCTCTTTCAGCTGATAATGACAGCTTATTTTAAATTGAGCACCAGACGCATGTTTTCCTTCAAAATAGACAAAAACACATACGCAAAGTATTCTATTAAGAAGCACCTTCTGCAAGTAGATCAGCACAAAATACAGCCATACAAATTCCTTACTTTAGGAACTCAAATCACTGATCAAGAAACATAACAGCGGCTTTAACAATAACGATTCACAGCAATAAGAATAGTAACATAATAATAATAATTATAATAATAAGTAATAGTAATAAGTGAAACACCCATCATTACCACCAAAGTGCAGACCAGCCCAATCAAACATGAATCCCCATGATTAACTAAAAAATAATGAATTAACGAAACCGAAAAACAATACCATTCGAGAATGCACTGAAGATGAAACTCATGCTTGCAACTGGTAACCTGCAAGAAGAGTATAAGAATAGCCTGATCAATAGGGTTTACAAGCAGTCAACACTAATCACAACCATAACAATTGAACTAACACCATACCGTGGAAGGATCACTGTCACAGAAGGCTTCAAGGCATATGCTGCAGGCATCATCACAAGCGTCCTGAATTCCGCCCTCCACAAAAGCAGCGGCGGAAGTCAAATGCGCCTCAGACTTATTACTGTCATCACTGATATTATTCCCTTCCATCCCACCACCCTACAAAACAACACCCCGCTGAAATCCACACAAACAGACAACAACAACTGTGGACATAAAATCCCAATCGAATAATCAACCCACGCCGTCACGCTACAATATTCGGAACACAGCGAAACAAATCAAACCAGCACTCATAAAGGAATCAGATCAAATCATAGAGTCTCGGGAGAAATAGATTCCTAATCGAAAAGGACAAGGCATAGAAGAGAGAGAGAGAGAGAGAGAGGAGAAAAATTCAGAGTAGACAGCGGAGTAATCGAAACGGTGTTACCTCCATGGAGAATTGCGCGAGATGACTTAGCGAAATCGAGATTCGAGATGCGATTGGAAGAAAACCCTAGCGAGAGCGAAAGAGTGAGAGAGAGAAAGAGGTTTTCTACGGTGCGGTGTGGTGTGGTGCGGTGTGAAGTGAGTGTGTGGGTGCAGGCAATGGGGGTTACCCATTCCTTTATGTTTTACTTTTTGGAAGAAACCAACCAAACCAACCAACCAACCAACCATGGAGTCAGCTAACCTTACCTTAGCTAGCTCGGTCTTCGTCCACCACTCTCTGTTCTCCCGACACGTGGCATTCCCAACGAATCTCTTTGACGAGTCTCTCACCTTACGCGTCACTCTCTTTTGCTCCGCCTCATCATACATACATGCACATTATCTATATCATCATCTTTAGTTTATTTTACCTTTCACATTCATATTTTCATATAATTACATTAATTGTCTTTATTTTTATTTTTTTCTAAAATACTACATACTTTTCAAATATGAGTTTTTCCAACACCAAAAAATCTTAATTGAATTAAAGGCTTGAGACCCTTGAGTCACAAACAAGTGACAGAAATTTCCATTCATTCAAATTAAATTATGAGGAAGTGCTTAGTCCCTACCACGTACCCACGCGCAATTACACCAAGCAAACTTCTTACAATACAAAATCTCGTGTGAATACAAAATTAATATTCAATCTTATAACTAAGTCGGTTATTATAAATGTGTTTTATTTTTATTTGACTTAAGATTTATACGAGTGTATACAACTCAACACTAGGTATTAATAATTATTTAATAAATATAACATAAAGGGTTTAACAAATAATAAATATTATTATAATACATTATAAATAATTTTATACAATCTTAAAAGGTAAGTTTTAAATCTATTTTAACATTATAAAATGAATTTGGAAGATAAAATTTATATTGTAAAAATGATATTTGTATCTACTTATATAATGTTAAGTGTGTTTTTAATTCCTTAATTTTGATATAAAATTAAAATTTGTCTTTATTCAAAATATATTTAACCTCACTTATAGATTCTAAATTTATTTTACTTTTAATCGATGTAAAATATTTAACTATATATTTAATCAATTTAGGGATATCAAAATGGGTTAGGCTCATCGAGTCGGTCCATCGGTCCATGAAAAAAAAGATGGGTTGGGTTAAATGTTACGAACTAACTAGTCCTCTTAAACATGTCATGTCTGGCATGTGATGCTACAAAGCAGGTCAACCCGTTATAACTCGTCAATCCATTTTCTTCTTACTTTTATAAATCCTTTCTCTTCCCTCCATTTCACTAGACTTTAACTATTCTTCTTCAGCTAGAAAATCACTACAAAACCCTACTTTCACTCTCTTCTTCTTCTCCTCCTCCTTCTTCTTCTTCATTGAGAAAAACCCAAAAAATCCACACGAAATTTTTTCTGTTCTTCTTTAGCTAAAACAACCCACACTCACGTACAAGGTGAAAATGCAAGATAGACTATCATCCCTCATCGACGACAACTCTATTATATATCTCTTTGTTCATTATGTTGTAACCTCTTATTCCATTTTGTTTATAATAGCAATTGGGGATTTAACAAATTAGGGATTGAGGATTTTGATTTCATTCGGGATTTTGCAAATTGGGGATTTCGATTTCATTGCATATTGGAAACCATTGTTATGAGCAACACCTTACTTCTTTATTCTTCTCCTTCTACATGGTCGTGGCAACATGTCGTTGCGAGAGATGTGGTACGCGACCAAGAATGATGTGGCATTACAGTCAATGGATAAGTGGACCAGTCCGCCAACCTCGTCCATTGGCAGGTTAAAGCTCCTAACTGGTTTTCAGATATCATAGTGACATGACACAGTTCGAGTTTGACATATTAAAAAGCCTAAACCAGCTGAACTAACCTTTTTTAACATCCCTAGCTTTGACATTATTCAATTTGATGCTACATTCCTTTTGTTAATAGTATTTGCATATGCATGACTAAAACATGGACGAATTTATTTACTTCTTCCCACTAATTAGTCCAAGTCTCCTTTTACTCGGTCTAGGTTTTGAGAAATTTGGTTTTGCCATAATAACATAGTTTTGACTTTTCATAGGCACAATTAAAGGCGTAAAATAACTTCGCCCTCCGTTCTAATCTGATGTTGTAATAAATCAATTATTTTTTGGAATAAGTAAGACTTTTGCCCAAAATTGAACACGGTATTGATCATTCACAATGTGTGAATAATTCAAACATGTTACCATCAAAGAAAAAAAAACTCTCCTAAAATAACGAAAAGAAAGGGACCAATAACCCTTTTATTAAAAAAATCAAATTTATGCTCGAGCTAGAAGATTACAGAAAGGCTTGCTCTTAGAAATTATATAATTTAAATGCGAAAACTAAAATTTATTTTATTTCCAAATCTATGAAAGAGATGGCACAATGGAATGTCTTACGGACATACATCAAGAAGAAAACAATAGTAGATAAATACGCAAATAACTAAAAAAGGCTACAAAGAACTTAATGATGTCCTTAAATTAAAATATTAAGAAACTTCAATCTATATTCACAGTATCATAATAAAAAAATTATTATAAAGTTTTTCTCAATTAACTATTAATTTATTGGCTAAAACAGTTGGTGGAAGGTCTTATTTATATCTATATAAGTATTGTGATTAATTTATGTAAATCACGTCTAAACCGATGGAAAAGTGACATGAACAGTGTTCTTTTAATGGAGTTTGAAAAATGAAGAAGACAGACTCTCATAACAGAAGAAAGTTACACTCTGATACCATCATATTAACAAGTGGATACTACCAAATGCTAAAAACAGACACACTGTGAAGACAAACAATTTGGTGAAGAAAATGGGTCTTGCACCACTAAACATTCATAAAATGGTCTATGGTATCAAATAGTTTAGAAATCTTAACCACATTTTTATTGAGTCAATCTTCATATATTCCGTTCAAAAGGGATCAGAAATAGTTGAAATATTTTGTTCACCTAATATATATATATATATATATATATATATATATATATATATATATATATATTACTTTTTTAGTTTCAAGTAAAGTTACAAACTTAATTAACGAAATTAACCAGATTTATCATCAGTTCGTAATTAACGAAATTTTTGTAGCGGTTGCACAAACAACTCAATTTATGTGATTATTACCTGTTATACTTTTTTCAAGTTAAATAAATAAACTCAAATTTCTAATTAGACATAATTATGTAAATAAGTTCAAAGTAAGTTTTAAAAATTTATTCAGAAGTGCAAGACAATCTAATTGATGTTTTATGTTTTGTTGAAATGGTAATACTTTATTCTAAAGTTTGTCATATTAGTTAATACTGATTTAAAGATTAGTTTCGTTTTGAATATATAAGTTCTTCTCAAAAAAATATATGCACATATTTTTTTATTAGTAGATTAAATTATAGTTGTTTTTGTATTTTATGTTGATAAGTTGAACAATAATTTGATTTTTTGCACAACACAAAAAAAGATATTAGGTTATACAAGTGAGTTAAAAGCCAAATAAAAAACAAGTAAAACTTCAAACTTTAAATTAAATTTGGTTGAATAAAAAAGTAAAGTTGCAAGAGTTAACATTTTAGAATTGAAATTTAAACATCAAAAGAAAAAGAAAAAGTTTGAGTTTACATAAACAAATTAATGTAATCTTGATGTAGTGGTAGTCGTATCAATCATATTTATATTATTTCGTTCGACATTATTTTTCAACCATATTTTAATGTACAAGATGTTAAAAGTTGGAGTATTTATGTTTTGTTATTACGGTTATTTATAATATTCGAAAGTCCTTTTTGACAAAAGTTATTTGACATGTTTTTAAGATAAAATAAATAAATTATTTACATGTTTAACAAAGATGATATTGTCTACGTAGGTTGTTTTCTATTGTCGGGTCAAGAAAGTTTTTTCGATATCCAACCAAATATATAATTAGCGACCAAGTACGAAAGGGTAGAACAATGAAAGGGTGTTAAGTCGTTACATTACAAATCAATTTTAATCGATAGAGAAGCTAGAAATACTTGCTTCAGTATGATGTGAATTTACCATCTTAAAATTGACTTTTAAAACTATCTAAACATTTATCAACATAATTATGATTATCAAAATCAATTCTAAGTGTCTTTTTTGTGTGGTTTAAAGTATTCCTCGTTATTATTATGTAACAAAATTAACACGTCCAACACGCTTTACACAAAGAATTTACACATATACCGCATGTGTGTTTGGTTCTTCGACAAAATGATGTAAAAATGTAGAAGCAATTAAATACGTATTTGTATTTGATTCTGCGTCAAAATTGTGCATTGCGCACACAAAATTGAAGAAGAAACATAGAATTATATTTATTTACTTTTCAAAATTCCTAAAAGTTGAATGAGGGGTTAGGTAGTTGGTGAGCTGTCTTAAAGTATCTTCAACGCAATTCATTAAAGAGATTCTAAGAATTTAGATTTTACATTAAAAAGGATAGAGTAAGAGACAAATGTAACAGTATTAAAGATGCATTAAAAGTAAAATCAGAAATGAGAAGAAAGTGATGAAAGTTAATTGGAGGTGATGATGGGTTGAATGAAGGCGAGAGAAACTCCTGAAAAGGGGTCGAAGAGAAGAAGATGAAGTTAGTGTTGTTGAATGGCCGAAAGGGACCAAATTGAGAAGTTGGTCGAGAAAATATTGGATGAAGCGAATGAAGAAAGTGTAGAGAGAAAGAAAGAAGAAAGCATGTTGCAATGTTGCTTTTTGATTCACTAATGCGGTGCTATATGACCTACCCCTCCCGTTTTGAACAAGAGAAAGGAGTAAAAGAAAAATGTACAATATTTAGCTATTTGATGGGACACAAAGGGACATTAAAATGAATACATCATTGCTCTCGCCACTCACACTTTTTTTTACCTCAAACTTAACATGCCAATATCTGACAATGGAAGCTATTTTCTACTTACCCCTTCCAGAGTACAACTACAAGCACTACATGTTAAAACCATCAATTTCTTTTTCCTTCAGAAATTCGTAAAGCACTTTCTCAACGTTATCACGATAATGAGGAGGCTTGGGAAAATAGAAACAAGGACAACAAAATTAATCTTCACTAAACCCAATATATTTAATTAATCACTTTCTTATATGCACACACATATCATCGCGCGTCCACGTCACGCTCCAAAAGGGTTTCGTTTCAGTTGCGCGCAAATGACGAAATCATTGGGCCTGGCAATGCCATTCAGCAGTGGGGTGGTGTTGTTCTTGTTGTTGTTCGAGGCGCTGAGAATCGCTTCTCCAGAAGCCCGTTCCGTTGAACTGGGCCCACATCTCCTCTTCCAGCTTGCTGGTCTCCTCCGCCTCGTCTTCCGAGAGGTCTTCGTCCAGAGAGGGCCAGGGCCCGGGAGTGGGCCCAGAAAAATCATCGGGCCTGTGATCCAAGAGAGCCTCGTTTTTCTCGTTCTTCTTCTGCAGCAGGCGTCGCTTCCTCTTGTGCATGGCCTTCCTCACGAGGCCGGCGGGGACCTTGTAGGCGGCGAGCACAACCACGTCCATCACCGAGCACGGTACACAGCAGCACACGGCGGCGCACGCCGCCGTTGCATTTCCTGCGACCTCGCCAGCGCGCCAGCGCTCCCGGCACGTGACCGGCGGGGAGCGCCGTAAGACCTTCTGCTGGCGGGCCATTGGGAGCGGTGGTGGAGATTGAAAAGAGTGAGAGATCATTCCTCCATTGTTAAGAAGAAAGGAAGGGTTTGAGAAATGTGCGGTGGAATCGAAGTGAATGGATGGGGGAGCTTGAACCAAGGGAGTGCCAAGCTTTTCACAGGCTAACAAAACACTTTTTAATATATATATATATATATATATATATATATATATATATATATATATATATATCTTTATTTATTTATATTTATTGTTGTAAGGTTGCTACCCCTTTATACGTGCAAAATGATATTTACACTTTCATGAAACAATTTTTTTTTCGTTCGATTATTCAAGAAATAAATTGTTCTTCACTTCAATATAAATTGTAGCTGCTATAATTCTTGAAGTGTCATTCATCAACTAAAAAAAGTAGTTTAATGATAAATTCTATATAAGCACTTAGCTTGTGGAATCAAACCGTTTATATAAGTTTGTAGTTTAATTTAATTGTCGTATAAAATCGCGTTTCCTGATTATTGAAAAATGGATATAATATTATTTAGCTGTTTTAAGTAATAGTTAAAGTTCAAATATAATTTATTTATGGCATGGGGTCAGTGTCTCTATAAAGCAAGTGCTTTAAAATTCAATCTTCACACCGTTCCTTATAATAAAAATTAAATTTCATGTATTTAGTGCGATTGTGCAAGATTCATACTTTAAACTTGAAAGGCTCTTGCTTAAGAGGAAGTGTTATGGATGTAGTATTAAATAATTTTCATTCCTTTTCTTAATTGTGTAAACCTTTTAATGATGCGAAGCTTTAAATTCATTATTATAATATGCATTGTATTGTTTATACAAAAACTTTCTAATAGTTAAGGGATGTATAAAACTTTAATTCAATTTATTGAAGTCACGTAATCATAAGAAGTATATTGAAAAAAAAAATCATAATATAAATTTGTTTTTTCTGTTTTTATAAGATGAATTCACAGTCATACAAAAGAGGATTAATGGATACTAGAATTCAATCTTTTATACTTACACCATTACTATCTTTTTTATATATACGAATTTAAATTTAAAACCGTCGAGCTATTAAATTATTTACATTGTTTTCAGATAATGCATATCACATTTGATTATAAATAATATTCGTGATATAAATTTTAAAAGATGGGTAAATTTATGTTTAAAGCCTGCTGTTGTTGACTGAACCAACCAGTGAAAATGAAAGGGTCAAGGTTCTTTGCATAAAAAAAGGTAGTGTTTTCGAGGTATTTGGGGATGAAGTAAGAGGGTCAAGGGTAGATACACAGCACTAACAAAATATAAACTCAGTCTATATCTTCTTTCTTTTCAACTTTTTATCTCTACTCAATATAGAAATAAAATTTAGATTTGAATTTACCAACGAGCATAGTCTTGTGATTCTTGCAGAGGTTTATTTCAAAGAAATTCAATAAATGTTAACCACCTTATGTTATTTGCTGTGTACTGAGATTTATATTCTGGGTTTCAAGGTGTTAAAGCGGTGCTATAAAGGATTAAAAAGGTGACGATAATGTTCATAAGTTAAATGATTATGAAAAATATAAATATTTTTGTACTTCTTATTTCTATCATTTACAGTTTTTTCACGTATTCTTTCATGTATTAAAAAAAATATTTGGTTTTCTGTCTCTATGTTTACAAATATCAAACATTATTACTCTGAAATACACATTAGCAATAATATACAATCCAGAAAACAAAGAAATTGTACCAAATATCGTGTTAAATCCAATACCAATATTTTTTTATCAAACAAGTGGATCACAACGATAAATGCAGCTGAATTACTTAAAAGATTTTAAATATCTGTAGTTCAAAATGACTTTTAGTGGCAATGCCCTCAGTTCAAGTGGGAGATGATGAGATTGGAAAAAATACTATATTCATTCTCCATAAGTGTTATTGAAAAAATTAAATTTGGTTCTCTAGGAACTAAAAGGAGAATTAAACAAAACATGGTACAATTAGCAAAAGGAGAATTAGTTACAGAGCAAGAGTTTAGGCGGCATGGGAAATGCCTTCCAGCAACAATCTTGTTTCCTGAACATATGTATGCAGATTCTGCATTCCATCCTCCAACTTCTCCAACATGTCTGAATAAGAAATGGAAGAAAAAAATGTGTTTTTGTTGTTTGCAGCAATGACCCTAGCTGTTTGTAACTTTTCGGCTCTTGTCAAATCCATTTGCAATTCTTCTTCTAGAATCTTCATTTCACCCTCCTTTAGGTCATATTCAAACACATGCTGCTGGAGTTCAATAATCATATGCTCTATTTCAGACATACAATTATCCCTAAACTCCAAGAGCATCTCTTTCTCTTTCACCACACGTTCAAGTGCAATCTCTTTCTCCTCTGTGTTCCTTAAGCATTGCTTTATTTCCAGTTGAACAGCCTCAATCTGGCTTTCTACATTTGCCCCCTTCTTGTTTAGATTTTCCAGTTCTTTTCTTATAACCCCGAGTTTCTGCTGAGAAAGCTTCATCTCTGCTTGCAATTTTGTTTTCTCTTCTTCAAACTTAAGTAAATCAGTGGCTTTACTTCTAAGATGCCAAATTTTCAGCGAGGAATCAATATTCTGAGTGTTTTCAACCGAAAATAGAACCTTTTCACCTTCGTGCTTTTGATTCTCTTCCTCCAATTTCAATTTGATGCACGCAATATTTTTCGTCAATTCAACTTCGGATTCTTGGTTCTTCTCTTTAGCATTGTCCAGTCCCTGTTTGGAAGCTTGAAGATGAGCCAATTTCCCTTTCTTGTGGTCAAGATGAGATGTCAAGTCCTTAACAACTGCTCTGGCCCTTGTTTCCCGTTGCACAAAGTAAGAAAATGTCGAGGGAAAGTTTGATAATGAATATTTTAGCGCTGAGAACTTTTTGTCAATAATTGTTCTTCTTTCATGTGCTTCAGAAAGCTTAAGTTTCAAAGATTCGAACTGCTGACGCTTGATGTGAATATCATGCTCTGTAACCTCAATTTCTCTAGAGAGCTCATCAACTTGAACCGTTGCTTTTTCAGCACAACCAAATGAAGCTATAGTCTTGACAGCATCTGAGATATGTTCATCGACTCTTTCAAGCTTCTTTGTAGCACAACTTAATTCCTCTGATAACTTTGCCTCACTGAGATTAAGATTATACTTCTCAGAGTTGACCAATACATCAGCCTCACTGTCATCCTTTAAAAGCTTTTCCTGTTCACATGCATCAGAGCCAACGTCCATATCAGACCCAGATGTAGTAGTGGGTTCATATTTACTTTCACTTCCACCCCGCATTTCTTGTGAAATAATTTCTATTCTCAAGTCTCTTTCCCCACCATCAACTTCAACAAGCTTTTCTGGGCAGTCCACGTCTCCTTTGGTTTCAACTCGTTCTTGTCCAATGCATGAAAGGGATCTTTTTAGATCATCTCTCTCCTGCATGGCTCTTTCATACAAATTCATGAGCTTTTCATTTTCTTCAGTCATTTCCATTAACTGGTGCTGGAGATTCTCAACCTCTTCTTTCAACCCAGCTTCCTCTGTTGTTATTTCAAGAGAAAAGCAACCATTGTCAATCTGGGAACCAATTTCATGAGCTTCCTCCCCTTTATGAGCATTTCTGTTAATATTCTCTGCAGCAGCTTGTTCATACAATTCAATCAGTTTACTATTATCTTCAATCAAGGTTTTAAGCTTCATCTTGAGTTCATCATTCTCTTTTGCCAAAATAATTGCTGTCTCGTGAGCCTCTGCTTCTCTTTGACTAGCAGCAGCTATAGCATCAACCATTGCCTTCAACTCCAGTTGGTCATTGTTGTTAATGACAGGCATATCGATTGTTGATGGAAGGTCCATTTGCTGCTTTGCTTCAGTAACTGTTCGGGATTTCTCATGTTCTAACTTTGCCGTCAAATCATCAATACGACTGCAAGATAAAATTTAGAGGAAAATTTTCAACACTGTTTTGTTCATGATGGACAACAAAGTGAAACACATTTACGCAGAAACAATTGGAATAAGGAAATATCACGAGAATGACATTCAGGTACAAACTACATACAAGTAATGTTCAGAAATGCACAAACACCCCATAATTATATATGACAAAAATGAGAGAGTAAACAACACCTTTTTAATTTTTCTTTCTCCTCAAGGCAAACCTCTAGCTTTTTGCAAATTGTATCCATTTCTGCCTGGTTTTGAATAGCCTGTCGTAGTTAATAAATCATATAAGTCAGGAGAGAACGAGAAAGACATAAATAAAGTTGAATAAAGTTAACAACAGAGTGCAACAAGATTTTTCTAGACCTGAATCCGGAGAAACTCGTTTTCCTCCCTAAGCGAAGACTGCCAACGTGATTTTGGACTTGACTCCTGAAGACAGACATTAATAAGAATTAAACACTTGAATAAGTTACATACACACAATTCAAAATGCAAGCAATAAGAAAAAGTATATGTTGTCTATATACAGCAGGTCTGAAAATTGCCGGCTAATATGAAAACCCAATTAAAAGGACACGATCAAAATCATATTCTAGTTAACATTTATGTTGATGTAGTCTATTGTGACATTCACTGCTTCAAACATGATTACGAGTGCACGATCAAAATCATATTCTAGTTAACATTTATGTTGATGTAGTCTATTGAGACATTCACTGCTTCAAACATGATTACGAGTGCACGAAATTCTATATCATTCTTACCAGTTTGGAGTCAAGATTGCTATCATTACGTACATCTTCCATCATCGGATCAGAATTTGCTTTCTAGCATTCGAAAAATCAAGGAGATCGGGTCAAGATAGGAGTTTGCAATGACTTCTAGACACAAGAAAAAATTATTACAGTAACAGTCAAGACAGGAACCATTACCAGATCGGGTTCATGCATGAACTTCCAGTCTAGTGCTTCCAACAACTGCACATACAAGTTGAAAATAACACAATGAACGTCAAAGGAATTAACTGAAGATTTTATGAAGTACAAAGGCGTGCCATACCTTGTTTTCCAGTGCCATTATTTGCTCACTCATCTGTTCTCGTTCTCCTTCCAAACAGAATGACTTTAACCTGTCTTGAAGATGTATAAGCATTAGAAAAGAAAAACATGTAAATCACCGATAAGTCACGCTAGTCTAGCTAGTACTACTTTGTTGGTGAACTCAGACCGGTTAGTTGACTTGTTTCTCGTGTCTAGACAATATCATAAGGCGACTTCTTTGCTTCAAAAGACTTCCATAATTCATATTTGTTAATATAATGGGCAATGTTTATAGCTACGTTAATTGTTCATACTAGAACATTGATTTTTGGTTATAGGGTAAATATATCACTTCATAACCTTTACTATTTTAATCATATGAAATAAAATGTGTTACTTTTGAATTCAAAAGAGACAAAAAAGCTTTAGAACTAAAAGGATTTTTGCTGTATCAATAGAACATGCCTTCTAATTTCTTCTTTTAGCTGCAAATTTTCCATAGCAAATCTAGTTGCTTCTTTATTTCGATCAACCTGCGCTCGCAAGCCCTCAATTTCCTTCAAATGCTCCTCTTTTTCTTTCAACAGATGTGTCTCTGCTGAGATCTTCTCAGAAGCAACTGCTTCTAACCTTTTTATTCCAGCTTCTCGAAAACGTAATCTCATCTTCAAACTTTGTATCTCATCTTCTCTTTGTTTCACCTGAATCATCCCATATTTCAACAAAAGAGAATGACTAAAAATTAAAAGAGTATAAATATACCGAAAACCTAATCAAGAATACTAGAATGGAGCACTATGACAGCCTAACAAAATTGGTAAGCATTTCTCACATAAAATTGGTACTTGTAGGTCAAAAGGTTATATATTCCTTCCCTCATTAATCAATCATTCAAAACTAATAATGAAACTGGTTTGTGAAGTGAGAATTGTCTATTTACATGCTCTATTCAAATCATATCTTTGAGAATAAACCAACATCCCTAAGACTATAGTTAAGTCCCATCTCAAAGAGAAACTAGCTATATCAGGCTACAGGTGACTACAACTAAGACGGCTTTTCAACCATCTCCCTCACACCTCCGAATGCCAGCTTAGAGTGTCGAAAATGAAAGCCACCCAACAATACATATAGGAAAGTCTGATACCATCTAAGAGGCAACCCACAAAGTCTGTTCCTAAGGTTACAATTCCATGTAGGCCATATTTCTAGCTGATACAAGATTAAACTAATGCCTCTGAGGCTGCAAATAAGGCAGTCATCAAAGAGGCCGTAACTAAGAGGAACTAGAGGTGACCACAATTAAGGTGACTTCTCAACACACATCAATAAGAAAGATACTGCTTTTCAAAGGTACCAGCTTCATGGATGCTTGAAATTCTTCTCTTAGTGCTTGTAATTTCATCTCTTTGTCCTTTTCTCTTCTAAAGGCCCCAACAAGGGCAATGTCATAGTCTTTTTTCTGCAAAAAAGAAAAAGACCCTTATCAGAATACAATGTTATGAAAGACTAATGATTTCTTAAGCACAAAAAAAAAATCAACCTGGGATATCCTTTTAACAGAGGTTAATGGACTGAATGATCCTTGCACACCCTCCCACTTGAAGGATCCAGGAGAACCTGGAAAGCTGATTACTGAATTGTCATTATCCTGAATTTCTCCTCCAGCAACTACACCACGTAAACGGGATAGTTCCTTCTGAGACCCCAAAATAAATTTGAGTAAGAACCAGTCAATTTAGTAAGGAAGAAATACAGGTTGTTGGAAGCTTCTCTTTAAATAGAAGATCAAAAGTAAAATTAAAATTTGGGTCACAGTTGTACTTTTCCGATAAGCAATTAAGTAATTTTACATAAAAGTCCAATGAAATAATCACTCTTATGAATTAAGATGGCATGAAATGTAAGTTGATGTTATTGTTCCATTAGCATTCAAACTATTGCTCTCCGATGGCCAATTTGATAAGCATATATATAAAGGCATTAATTGACTCATATAATGATGAATGTAACTAAATTACCCGTTACCTACTCATTATATAAAGAAAAAGGTCTGCCAAACAATTTTTGTTCAGAACATCAGAGATGAAAGGATAAATCAAATTTATAATACCTTAAGTTGCTGAATTTGAATTCTCATGGCAATGACATCTCCAGACGCATCCTCATTTACAATTGCCTGGAGAAATATACAATTATTTATAGTGCAATCATTACAAGTGTCTACACAGATCACCTACATAACTAAACAACTGAGCTATGTTTAACAAAACTAGCTCAAAGCTGGAAGTTGATAGCTAAAATCCGGCGAAACACTGATAGTCCAATTTGCTTCAGGTATCCATGTGCAATTCTTATTAATACTCAAAGGATACTTCACAGATACATATCTACGAAGTATTCAAACCTACGAAGCTCCAATACTTTTATTTGTTTCACATATCAGATAACAAAACTTTTGAATAATTCACCGAAATCACTAACCAAAGAGAGAAATCGCTCTAGTCGCTCTAGGTGAATAAAAAAATAGTGAGATCGATAGTATTGTTCTATATGTAAAAGTTAGTAAGTAATTTTTTATGACAATTATCCATAATTCTTTTTATTTTGACAGTGTTTGTGAAATATGGTTTTAATTTGAATTTGTACGATTACTATTATATATTTATCATGTTTTGTGAATTTTTAATGAGCATCTTACACACACATATTATCATGTTATTTTTAGAATAACTGCATTACTTTATCGAATTCGCATATCATATTTGAGCATCATTTCCTAAAATAGAGCTAAACTAAACATGGGTAATACGATTTGTTTTTCAATTAATTAAAAAAAAAAATCATCAACCATCAATATTATTGTATCGAAGTGTAATCCTCCATTTGTAAAATAAATATTTCAAATAATATAATAGTTAAAATAAATTATACAATGAAAGAGTATCTAATCTAAATAATAAATAATGATGAAAAGATTGTCAATATCATATTTAAAAGATTCATAAGAATTTTTTACCTTATATGCGAAAAGATAAACATAATAAAATCATGTCCTATAAGTAAGCGAAGAAAATAAAATAATCAAATCATGTCAAAAAAAAAAAAAACTAAAAATGGAACTTAATAAATATTTTAAGATCAAAATAAGAATAAATATAAAAAACTAGAAACTAACGTTTAAAAAATGTTATTTCAAAAACGTTATAAACCGCTAAAAAGAGTTTGTTTGTCAATCACTATTAATAGGATCACACTAGTTTTTCAACTAGTAAAGAAAACCCAGAAATTAACTGAAATGGCGTATCAAACAGCCTTTATAAGCTCTAATGACTAATTTGGTTATGATAAGATTACCCTACCAACCGAAGCCTCTAACTTTCTTTTGAGTTTTGGAGGACAATTCATTAAAGTTTTTAAATTAACAACATAGAATAAAACAATGTTTGTTACCACATCGTAATAATTGAGAGTCAGTCCTTTGTTTAGGTAGAAGATAGACGCACATCAATGTATAGGCTCTAAAAGTATGAAAAGACATACATTGTTCTTAATAAATTTGGCGCGCTGTGCAAACTTCAATGTGCTTAATGTCTCCAGTGAACAACTGCAAAAAGTTACCAAATGTCACTTAAATACTAATAACCAAATAAGGCAGCCGACAATGAAAAAATTAAATAAATAAATTTTAGAAAAATTCGTCAAATCCATTTATGACTATTGGAGTTCATATACTGGAATACTCGGATAGCGACTCTAAACAGAAAAACATAGTAACTTTCTCACTGACGGTTTCCCTAAATTCCTTATGCACAGATATTTAGTACAACCATAGGAGGTTTACTGACCAAATGGAGGGGCTTATGTTTGCAATTATGATTGTTTTTGAATTCCCTCCCAGAGAATCCTGAAAAGAAAAGAAGATAGAATACTGATCAGATTTAATTGATAATTGCAGTGCAGCTCCTTATTTATAATGAAGTCAGACAAAAAAACAATATTTTCCTCTAATATTAATGGATATAAACTATTCATTTTTCAGTGAAACACTTGCTAGATGATTCGAATACTACCGGGCAGAATATTACAAGGATCATTGAGTCAAACATTTCAAGTAACAGAATAACTACTATAATTGCAATAATTATAAATTATAATTGAAAATACCATAAAGATCTGCATTTGAGGTGCTTCTACACTATAATGTTCCAAGTGCAGTTAGTTCCCCAATAAGCTGCTGGTTACATATAGCTGAAACTAGAGCCCCTTAATGGAATAAATGGTTCTCTAATGCAATTTTATTGCCAAGGAAACTGGCTAGTTGCTATTGCAAAAAACCAACGTCTGTTGAGTAGTAACTAGATTAGGTGTGACAATTATTTCATACAGTTATTATTCTATAATAACTGCATACTTACAAAATAGATTGCAACTTCTGTAGTTCTAAACCAATTCATATCCCCCAAAACTATTTCATTTTATAAGACCGATATCAGTTGCCACAGATGTCCGGACACTGAAATATAATTTACCTAAGAAAAATTAATTTACAAAATATTACCACCAACCTGAAGTAAAAATGTCAGCTTTGAATCACGGTATGGAACATGGAGCGATTTCCCATTAGATATGCTTACTAGGTTCATAATCACAAGCCTGCAAGTATATTATCACCTACAGTGTTATATTTTTAGCATAATACCACAACTATATCAACTAATGGGAACTAGCATATTAATGTAACAGATGAGAATTCAATATTGTCAATGAGGATAACCAACCCCAAGGTTGAAAGAGATTTGTTGATATTAGTTGCTTCCTTAAGGCGTTCCCCTTCAGCACCAGAACTCTTCTGCCTGTAATAAAAATGGATATGAAGTATCATCTACATGAATGTTAAATGAGGTGAAATGCTCCTTGCTTTTGTGCTCATCTAAATCATGAAAACAAAAACAGACTTTTTGGAATCAAGTACCTCTCAGATCCAGCCAAATCAACTAAATTAAGTCGAGCATACCGAAAGTGAGTCACTCCTTGAGATTCCCACTAACAAAATAGTTCAATAAAATTGATTTATGATATACTTGGAAAAATAGTGAAAGTTCAACATCTTTTGCACGAAAATAGGATATAGAACATCAATATTGACTCACCTGACTCTCAATGATGCAAGTAAATACACTATGAGATCGACTGCTGGCCCGATTCATGTTAGTGGCCGCTACCTTTCTGTTTGCAGCTCCCTAATTACATTGTTATTTTGAATCAGTGCCGATTGACTTAGTTCTAAAAAGAAAAGTGAAAAATAAATTCACACAGGCTACTTTTATTCCTCAATTTGGAATTGCAAATAACAAAAAATGAATTAATTAGTACAGTATTACAATCACAAACTAAAAAACACTTTACAAAATTTATATTAAAAAACAGTACAATATGATGTTAAAAATAAAAAAACAAGGGTGAAAGCATACCTGAATAAGTAGTTGAATGACCTCTCGAGCATAATTAACTTCTATTTCCTTAAGATTTTCGACATAAACTCCTTTCTTACTGTCTTCTCGTATCTGTCGCACAGATGTATGCTTTAAAATGTTTTTTCACGAACTCAAAGAAATAACAGCTCATACAATATTCGTATATTATTTCTCAGCTTTATAAGATTAATCCTCACGAAAATTAGTTCTTCTAATGATTAGAGATTTTGAGAACAAGCATAATGAGAAAAGGTATCCAACAAAAAGGGTGATGATTTTATATTTGAAGGGGTTTCTAAAATGTCCATTCATACCTGCAAATTGTTAGATGATGGCTCCAAAAGATCAAGGATCTGTTCATTGTATATCTCCAAGAAAGAACATTTGCATGTAAATTTTAACTTTTCATCTCTTCGAGCCTCTTTTTCCTGCCGTATTACAACAACAACAGATTACAGGCTAAAATTAGAATTTTGCGAATATAAATATATATGAATAATTCTGCTGAAGCATAAATTTGTCTTAAGCTATACAGATTAACTAGTCCAAATTAAAATTTAAAATATGTAAAAGGCAAAACTTCAAGTATTATTCAACCGGCAAGATAAACATGATAATTGTAAACTATGACATTTGGAATCCTAAGGAAAACACCTTGTAGGAACACTGATTCAAAATAATCACCGATACGGTGAGCTTGGTAAAATTGCTTCATAACAATATAAGATACTATAGTTTAACAAATGGCTTAAATATTTTAACTAGAGAGCGCAAATCACATGAAATTCGTCTGATGTGCAAGCAATTGCATTAATCTACGTATGCATTCCTTAAAAAATGATTGAGTATATAGTTGAACAACAAACTATACCTTTTGAATTCTAGAAAATAAGTGCTCAAAAATTCTGGGTGTCATTCCACAGTTGACACTGTGTCTTCTCGTTCCCCCCTCAATGTCACCAAGCATGGTGTGTGTCTTCCCACTGCCAGTCTGTACAAAATCAATTATTTTTAGTGATCACACGAGTGTTTCATTTTCATATTCCGGACAAAAGAACAAAACCAGGTAAAACATGCAATTAATGATACAAGCCTAATGGAACATTTGCTTCAAATTAAAATTATGATTTATATTCCTGCGTAAAGTGATTCAAGGAAATGTTATGATTGAAAAATTATTCCTGGTCATGTCTAACAGTATTTTAAGTTAACTTTTCATATTCCCGGGAATACTTTTTAAATTCTAAATTAACTAAAATAAAATAATTAAAGAATGGACGGTAATAAAAAAATGTACACATGAGGAAATGTAATTTCTGCGAATAAAACATACCTAGATATTTTCACAAAACCTTCTAACAAATGTGACAGAAATGCCTCCTTACAGTCATTACTATGCTCCAATAGACTCAAATAACATGAGGTGGAATTTCCTCACTAAATTATATCAACCTAAGCAAACTAACTGAACAGCAAATCAACAAGAACAGAGCTGAATATCTCACCTGACCATAAGCAAACATGCAGCTGTTGTAGCCTCCCATGCAGTTTTCTACCATTGGCAAACCAGCTACATTAAAGAGATTTTCCTGTCATATCAGGAGTGAAGTGTGAAACCCAAGCTTCAAGGTTCATAAAAATTAGAAAAGCAAACAGGTTTGTATAGTAATTTCGATAAATTTATTAATAGAAACCACAATATGAAAGAAATTATCCAACAAAGTTTACCTGGCTAACATTCTCATCAGCAACCGCATCAAAAGTAAACCGCGACTCGGGATGTCCAGTCCATGTAATTGTTTGACAGCTCTCTTGCCTAACACACTTTCCATACCCTTGCACCGATATTTCAGAGTTGCTAAGAGGACGCATTCTAATTATAACCTAGCTCATAAAAGTAAATCATATCAAACTCAATTCACTTAAACCAAACTACCAAAAAACAGATAAATGTGAACTTAATTAGAAACAATTTTCAGATATAAATTATTACAATTACTCTCCCAAACAATTCTAATTATACAATTTCATTACTTACAGAGAATAAGAAGAATCAATTATAGCCATAAATCTTGAAATTAACAAACACAAAATTTCCTTTAATCAGCATTGCTCTTGAAACACTAGGAAGCCTTGCATTAGACCTAGTGAACCTGAATAGAGCAATGTACAGTTGTTGTACCTGAACATTGTGATCTTTCCAGAAGGAAGGATCCTCGCAGAATTCAAATCTCCGAGATGAAGAAACGGCGGCGCTACTCTGTCCGACTACACTTTCGTCGTCCCACTCGCTTAGGTTTCGGACTATGGAGCTTTGCGCGAGCGAGTCCTTGGCAGCGGATTTCAGAAGATCCGGAGTGTTCTGAACCAGGGAAAGCGATGTGGAGGGGTGGTCGTGGAAACCGAACCTGCTCTTAATCGCACTGGCAGCCTCAGATAGGAACGGCATCGTGGAGTGATTGATCGTCTCGGTGGAGAATTTGGGGAAATGGAGGGAGTGGTGTTTGTGAAAAAGGCGGAGAGAGAAGGAGAAATAGAACGAAAGTTGAAGAATGAGGAAATGGGGAAGGAGGGAGAGAGAAAATTGAGAAGGAGCCAAGGCTAGAGCAAAAGATTTGGTGATCTAACGGTGGATATTCGTTTAAATTCAAACTATGAGACCGTTTGAGATCCGCGTTTCAAATTTTCGAAGAAGGAGCCAAGAGATCCTCTTCCTTCAATTATTTTATTTCTTTCTTTACTATTTAGTTCACTTTAATTTCTAATAAGTAATAAATTAATTCACAGTTCACATTCTTCCTATTAGATTTCTTTTTATTTTAAAAAGTAAAAACACAATGAAAATTATATATTTTTAATATTTTATGTTGATAAATTTTTTTATTTAGGTGATTGGTTATAAACTAGTTGGTATATGTTCATTTTAGTTTACTTTTATGCATTTTAAAGGTTTAAATGTATTTTTAATTTCATAAATGTATATAGTTGACGGATGTTCACAGTTGTTGGTGTTTAAAAAAATAGTCAAAGTAAGATTTATATGTATGTTTTACTTAAGTTATTTTGTATAAATCAACTTTTCAATAACACTTTAAAATACAAACGGTATTTTCTATCAATTTGCACCCAATCGAACATTTTTTATCTTTCATGTTGTTAGTGAACATTAATTGCATTTTTTTACAAATTTGGATAAACATTAATAATTAGAAATATATTTTTTATATATAAGCGAAAACGTAATACGCATATTTTTCATATTACAATAGTAAAAATAATAAAATTATTGTCATAATTATAAAATTAAAACAATTTATTTTACTTTATTGTAAATTAGTATATAAGTTATGCTTTTCTTTATTAATATAATTATTAATAAATTTATATATATATATATATATATATATATATATAAAATTTTAAGTACACATCTACTAGTGTGACTTAAAAGGAGGGAAGAAAAATGATTGTATGATTTCAAAAGAAAATTTTGTCAAAGTTTATTCAAAAAAAAATTGTCAAAGTATCACAGTTTCTAAAATATTGTTTGTTTTGGATTTTATATTCTATTATGGTTTTATCCTTAAAAGGTGAAAGGAGGAGTAGGAAGAGTGTTTACATTTTTTTTAACTCTAATTTCTAGAAAATGTAAAATTATTGAAAGTGATAAGAATAAAAATAACTTTAAATATATAAATATATATATATATAATATTCTTAAAGTTATTCGAAAAAAAAATGAATTTCAATACTCGAAAGCAATTATTGTATTATTATATGATAATATATATTAGACTATTTTAATTTTAAAAATTGTAAAAAAAAATATGTATCCCAATTTTAGTAGCTTAAAATCTAGTAAAATATGATTATTTCACTATAAAAGTCAAAACATAAGATTTAGTGTATAAAATATATTAATACAGTCTTAAAACAAATAAGACTATAAAAGTATAAAGTTTATACAAACCAACTAAAAATCAATTATATTTCTAAGCACGAACCACTCACTTACAACTACTCCCATAGAAACCTTCCACAACCCTAAAATATGGCTCCTCATCCTTTGGAGGTGCATCTGTGCAACCACATCTGTTCCCACTAAATAGGTGATCATTGCAAAAGAAAGACAAACAACATAGAAACACAAAATAAGGGTAAGCTGATGTGCAAAAGAGGTAATCATACAATTTATATTTAAATCATGTCAAATACTTACAAACATGTTATAAAACACAACTCTGATTTATAATCACATAAGTAGTTGACACTAAACTCAATTATTTGGATACATGCATCTGACATCAGATCCCCTAGCGGTCTGCACCTGGGAATGGTTCCCAAACTCTACAGAGTTTGGCCTTAAGGGATTATCACCCAACCATCAACAAGGTAAATCCCCTTCGTGCCTAGGACTTGATATAGTCCAATGGCTAGGATCTCCTTCATCTCTTCACCATATAATCTATTGTGCTCTACTTGAGTGTTAGTAGTTATTAGAGAAAGGATATCAATTTAATAATGAATCCTTATATCGATGCATACACTAAAACCTCCACACAAAATTTCTCCTTGAAATTTTTTAAACACCATAACTTTGCATGCTCACACAACATTTCATACCAATTATCATCTTATATACCCATAATAACATTTTTATCTCAATTCATAACAATAAGGACCTTAGAATCCAATTCAAGTATACACAAAACATCCAAAGTAACCAAAACAAGAAAATAGAGCAAGTGGCGTTATATATGAAATACATCCAAACGGTGAAAACCATTTCTATAACCACATACTTCAAAACAAAGACCACACTTGTCAAAATGAAGAAGATTCACGTGTATAGGATTAATTGTCAAAATTTCAATTTAATCTAGGTTAACGAAGCGGGAATATTCATTTTACCAATAAGACGTAGTGTTAAAAATTGGGTGGCGCTCAAATTTGATCAATTTGCAAAAACCAGCGCTTAACGCCAATCGATTCGTAAAAACGAGCATTCAACGCTGCCACACTAGACTTAACATTGTATTAGATATCAGCAATATCAAATTAAGGTTTTTGAACAATTTAAACCTATTTCATTACTCCAATTGGTACTTCTACTATAGGCAGTGGTAAAAAGAGTTTTAAATTATAGTAGGTCACACCTAGGAATGTCAACGGGATGGGTAGGGTACGGGTAGGGTACAGGTAGTAGCTTCTCGTACCCTACCCAGTGCATAAATATCTACCTCGTACCCGTACCCATATCTGTCGGGTATCCGTTATGCAGGTACCCGCCTATTTTTTTCATATCCGCGGGTATCCGTGGATACCCACGAGTATTTACAAAATTATTTTAAAAACAAATATTTAATCATAAATTCAAATAAAATAAAATAAAATACACCATTGTCATAAATTTTAAATAAAATTCAAATAAACTCAAGTTTATAAGTCCAAATACACCATTGTCTTTAATTAGTGTTTTGATCAACAAGCTCACTCTCTCCGATTGATTCCTGAAAAATAAACAAAATAAAAAAAATAATAAACCTCAATTGCCACGTGCTAAGTATTCTTATTTTGATTTCATCATTTGACAACAAGTATACCATAAACGTCACTATCTATATAGGGTTTGATATATATGTCCAATTTCAAAGAAAGGAAAGAGAAGAATGTCAAGGGGTGTACCTGGAAGAAGACAACATATCGATACTTGAAGCGGGGAGAATGAAAAAAGAATACAAGATGTGCAACTTAAAAAAATTAGGTCAAAATATTTTTTACTAATATATATTTATGGAAGTTGACTTTTGTAACCAATCTTTCAATTAAGTGTACCAAATATTTATTACATTAATCATCATTGTCATAATATACTTAATAATCCTTCATGCATCTCTCTCTGAAATGTAATTCTCTTCACCAAAGTTTCTCTATTGCCTATTCATTTGTTGTTTTGTTCTTAGTATTGTTGTTATTGTATAATTTTGAATTTTGATCACAATTTTTTTGTTTTTTTACAAAACTATGGGTGACAATATGGGCCTGGCCCCCAAGTCCGCAAAATTAATGTGGGGCGGGCTAGGACAGTGAACCCGCAAGCCCGCAGTGACCTGACTCGTTGAAGCTCACAATTTGCACGGACTGGCTCGCAAACCCACATAAAAAAAACTTATATTTGTGTGTATTAGTTACTTTTGTTAGACTCTTGTATTAACGTTCTAAGTTCTTGTATGACTGAAAAGACAAGTATTATGTATTGTTTAATGTATTGAAATTTGAAGAATACATCTTGTATGTCACTACGAATATGAATATGATGAAAATGTTGAATTACCAATTTATCATCCAACCCCTCAAAGTTTTTATTTTAATAATCTTGTGAACTTCTTAAAATTTCTCAATTTTTTAAACATAAAAATTTATCATAAAAAAAAATGAGATGGTTCACAGACCCGCAAACCTGCACTTATGTGGGACGGATCAAACATTTTAATCCACATTAAAAATACAGGACAAAATGGGCCATTCCACATTGTATGAACCAAATACGGACCAGACCGACCGGGTCCGCATTGCCACCCTATTCAATACAACAGTTGTTAATTTTCAAACAAAATTTCGCATACTAATTTCAATTTTTGCATTCTAAAAGTCATGCAGGTGTTCAAAAATTTTAACTGTTATTTTTAAAATTTATAACAATGATAACTACACTAACTCAGTTTACCAAAAAAATAAATATAAAATATTAAAAGTTAATATAATAGAGTTTTTAAGAACTAAACTATTATACGATATAAATAAATAAAATCATTTATATTTTATTACAATAAATAAAATACTCAAACGTAATATTGGTCATATGTAGCCAAAATATTTTAAAAATATAAAATTGTTGTTATGTTTGTAGTTGTCATATTTAACCATCGCTTTTTTATTTTTAATAAAATCATCCATTAACTGTATACATTACTATCTCTAATATCAATGGTAAGTGGTTATATAAAATTGCATATTTCATCTAATTTTTGCTAAAGATTTCATTGTAGATTAGCATTTTTTATATATTTAAATAAAATAAAAATATAATCATTTATATTTCATTGTCAGCACAATAAATTAAGTAATACTCAATCCTGTAATTATTTATTTAGTCAGAATATTTTAAAATATTAAGTGGTTGTTACCATATTTAACCACTATTTTGTTTTTAAATAAAATCATCCGGTCTAGGTAATATCTATCTACAATAATAATTGCAATTGGTTATATATTTAGACAAGTAATTAAAATAGTATCACGTAATAAATTAATTTAAGATATGTATCTAAATATAATAATAATACTAATAATATTATTATAATAATATCTTGTAGTGATAAAAATAATAATAATAATAATAATACAATTACTACATAAATAAAGAGATATACATTTGTTGTATCCTTTTTTGTTTATACAATTTTATCCTCTTAATTATTATTTGTTAAATTAAAATAATTACTCATAATAAAAATTATTTATCCATTTTATCATTTTAATAATTTTAGTAACTATTTTTTTTAATTCAAATAATTACACGTATATAAAAATGAAATGAACGACAAAACAAATAAGAAGTACAAGTAATTGAAATATAATCTCGTAGTAAATAAATGTAAAATGTGTGTTTAATTATAATAATAATAATAATAATAATAACACTAAATAATATCGTGTAGTGATAATAATAATAATAATAATAATAATAATAATAATAATAATAATAATAATAATAATAATAATAATAATAATACAACTACATATATAAAGAGATAAACATCTTTGGTATCTTTTTTTGTTTTTTTCAATTTTATCCTCTTAATTGTTATATTTTAAACTAAAATAATTATTTAAAATTAAAAAATTATTTTTCAATTTTATTATTTTACTAATTTTAGTAACTATTTTTTTGAATTGAAATAATTATTCAAATGTAAAAATAAATACACAACAAAACAAATAAAATGGTAAAGTAATTGAAACATGATTCATAGATAGTAAGTAAAAGTAAAATGTGTATGTAACCATAATAATTAAGATAATAATAATAATAATAATAATAACTATTATAATAATTATAGTTCTAATTAATAATAATAATATCAGTAATATAATAATTGTAATCATATATTTGAATGGGTATGAACATCAAGAATGAAATATTGGAGTGAAATTTTAAACTAATCATCTATTTATCAATATACCTATTTTTTTAAACTTTAAGACAAAAAATAATTTATCATAATCTAATAAAAATTAAGACGTAATTACTAAAAAAAATATATAATAGTAATAATATTATATATTATAAATAAGAGTAATAACAATTATTATTATTAATAATACTAATATTTTTTATAATTTTACTACTATCGCTATAAATAATATTTATAATAAATTATATGATTATTTATAAAAATATTACAAATAATAATATTATTTATAATTAATATTATAGTTGAAATCTTAAATAAATGAAAAAACAAAAACAAGTTGATTTTTATAGGATTTGAACCTAGATTTTTGTTTACCAGAATTTTAAAATGAAAAAAAAACTAATTTTTATGACACGTGTCAATAAAAAAAATGGGTAACGTAGTGGTAATATATTCTTTTATTAGTATACTAGCGAACACACAGGCGTTGTCGCGCCTGTATTCGCATTTTTTAATTTTCAAGAAAGTTAAGATCAATAACAAATATATAATTTTTAAAATAGTTGTTAAATATAAAATTATCAAAAAAATAAAATATGTAAAAAGAAAATTTAAATGATGATTTAAGACAAAAGAGATTTAAAAGTAAAAAATAAATAAAATAAATAATTTTTAAAATAACTAAGGGTAAAACGGGTATTATGAAATGTGGACACAAAAAGAGGAATCTACTTTATAAAATAAATAAATAAAATAATTAATTTTAAAAATAACTAAGGGTAAAACGGATATGATGAAATGTGGACACAAAAAGAAGAATCCTCTTTATAATTTAAAATAACTAAGGGTAAAACGGGTATTATGAAATGTTAACACAAAAAGAAGAATTTACTTTATAAAATAAATAAATAAAATAATTAATTTTTAAAATAACTAAGGGTAAAACGGGTATGATGAAATGTGGACACAAAAAGAAGAATCATCTTTATTGTTATAGAAGAAGATTATAGATAGATAGATATAGATATAGATAATAGATTGTATTATTTTCCATTTTTTAATTAACTAGTGAGAATTAAACTTATGAAATTAATAAAATTGTATATTTATATACTTTTCAACTTAATAAAAATATGAATTTGGCTAAAAAGTATCAATGTGTTAATATTGATTTTCATTTATGTAAAAAACCTTTTGTATACTACACTCAAGAACAATTTTTCATCTTCCACAGAACCTTGTGCCGCCATTCTTTTCGAACCCTTGACGGCGAACCTGCGCGCTCTCAATCTCTTACGCGCCGCTTCTGACTAACACAGGTACTCTTCTCCATGCCATATTGGCTGTCTATTTAGTCATAGCGTTCTCACCTTACTCTGAAGGTTATCGTGAACACATCTTCTGTTCTCTGGAGTGGATTCATTGAGTTTGTTGAAATACTTTGAAACTAGCCCTGCTTTATTGTATTCCCTATATTTGCAGCTGACTCGACTGTGATATTTAAATTCAACTTTTGTAAATTTAATAAAATGGGATAATTGGGGTTTGGAGGTTGATAATTGAGAGTTTGACTAATATCTGATATTGATTTATGTCTCTGGCCAGGGTTTTGAATAATCTCGTCCATTCTCTGATAATGGGTAAAGCTAAAAAGGGTCCAAAGTTTGCTGTTAGGAAGAAGATTATCACTTCCAAAGCAATAAAAAGGTGAGTTTTTTCTTTTTCTTTCTTGGGTGTTGGTTCCTTCATTGGGTTGGTCTTGCTCTATTTTGATTGCTTGAAATCCTGTCGAATTCAGCTACAAAGAAGAGGTTTTGAACCCAGAGAAAAAGGATATTGTGAAGGAAAAGTTGCCCAGAAACATGTAAGCTACTATTCTCACTATTTGCCCCTTGCCCCCTTTTAATTTTTGTCCTGAATTTATTGTTTTTCTCCCTTTCTCTGTTGGTTAAATTTGTGGTTTGGATTTGTATTGTTTAGTCCAAGTCATTCTTCGGCACTTTTCTTTCAATACAATACTGCCCTGGGACCTCCTTACCGGGTTTTAGTGGATACCAACTTCATCAATTTCTCAATCCAGAATAAAGTGAGTGCTTTCTTTTGTTTTAATTTTATAGCTTTTTGTTTCTCTCTTTCAAATAAACAAATGATAATTCTGGCTCTACATACTTAAGTTTCCATGGAATACACAGCTCAGGTTTGTAGTATTTGATATGTTTGCAACTATATGTAGATGACATGCCTTATGCATTTGATGCTCATAATAAGATTATCACTATTACATTGTAAAAATACTTAACAATTTCAATTGCGATAGATTTTTGTAGTTGTCTCTTTCTCACACAATTTTTGACATTCTTTATGTAGTTGGATCTGGAGAAAGGGATGATGGACTGCTTGTATGCAAAATGTGAGTTTGAAGTAGATGATAACATGTCTTAATTTATGTATTTAATTTTTAGTTTAGCTGAATGCCGAGGTTACTACTAATTTTAGATATTGTGTTGTGATATTCTTTGCTATTATTAAGAAGCTCATCTCTGTAATGTGACATTGTATATGTGAATTAGACATCCCATATTATATAGTTACCTCTGTTCTATTGGTATTTTGGACTTTCAGGCACTCCTTGTATCACAGACTGTGTGATGGCAGAACTTGAAAAGTTAGGCCAAAAATATCGCGTAGCTCTAAGGTACATGCTCTGTCTTGATTCTTATAAATTTATATTCTTACATTTGAGATGTACCGTTAAAAAGTTGGCTCCCCCATTTGAGTGAGGTACCTAAATATAATCAAGTCTATGTTTGTTTGCTATGCTTGTCCATGCTTTCTGCATGTTTTTGTTTTTCACTATATGCTTTTATTAGTTAAGTTTATGCCGCATAATAAACAATATTTCTTTTGTATATTCACTGCTAAAACCCTTGTTTTTTCAAATGATAAAAGATTCAAATAGCCTACTTATAATTTTCATCCATTATCATACTCTCTTCAAGCTCAAGTACAAATTTTTTAAATTATTAAAGGCAAAACATCTCTCTTTAATTTACGAAGGTCAAGCCTCTGTGCATATTTCTCATATAAGTTGCCTCCCAATCTAGTAAAGAAGAGGGATTATTTTATTCTTGTTTCAACTTCTAGCTGTATTTATTTATTCCTTTAACACATAACAGGATTGCCAAGGATCCTCGATTTGAGAGAATACTATGTACTCACAAAGGGACATATGCTGATGACTGCCTTGTCGAGAGAGTTACTCAGGTGTGATATATTTTTATGAGCTAAATGCTCATAAGCATCTAGTAGCAATTTGATTATTAAGATTAATGATTTTCCTAGCTGGATCGGAAATAGTCTATTTGCTGTTCTTTTTACCCGTATTATGATCATGAGGAATGAAAAGCAACTTTTCATTTATCTTTTGTTCTATAATGAAGGCAAGTGCCAACGCAAGATGATGGTCAATTTGGTTCATTTCTAGATCCATGTACAAATTTTCATTCATCTTTTATTCTATAATAATGTCTAGGGCAATTATAAGAGGATGGTAAATTTGGTTGATTTCTAAATCCTTACATTTTTTGTTACTGATATCTTATAACGTGGGACTGTGATAGTTGAATCTATTAACGGTATATGGTCATCTAAATTAGTAAACAAATGTCTCCTGCTACTCTTGAGATGTAAAGTGAATAGAACATTGGTATACAAATGTCATCTCCCATGTTGTAAATTGGAACTATGAAAAGTTGTAGCAAATTTTTATTTTTGTTTTGAATTCATAGCCAAGAAATAGGTATCACAGAGGATAAACTCTTCATTCTTTATGTTAATGGAATTCATCTCCAAATTCTTTCTTGTAAATTCAATATTCATTTTAAATGAATTATTTTATTAAAATGATTTCAAATAAAAGTAATGATATTACCCATTTTCTGCTTATATTTGTCTTTTCCTTTATTTATGCAAACTATTTTCTTGGAAACAGCATAAGTGCTACATTGTTGCAACATGTGATCGGGACTTAAAGAGGAGAATTCGGAAGGTAAAGTCACATTCATTTTTCATCTTGTTTGATATTGTATTCTGATGCATCATCCATTAACTGAATTTCTGTATTACAGATTCCCGGTGTTCCAATAATGTACATCACCAAACACAGATATTCAATTGAGCGGTTGCCAGAAGCAACAATGGGTGGCGGTAAATACTCTTGTTTAGGGAAATTTATAATGTTTGACTATGAAATTGAACTTAGATACACAACTTGCACAACTTTATTTATAAAATACGTAAATTAAGCTTCATTGACTTTGGCTCATCAACTCCCAAGCTGTTCTTTATTTACGATGTTTTTTGTCACCTGCATATCTTGAATTCATGTGGAAATAGATGATAACCGTGGTTTTTTGTATTGTCAATTACCCTGGTAAATATAATCTACTATAATCATAATAGAAGAAATCTACAGACCTTATCTTTCTCACATGACTAAAGCTAAGTTTCAGCTTAGGTTAAAGTTAAATTTGTTGTGAAGCTTAACAAATTTTTTTCTTTTTACACCGGAATTTAGTTGATTTCATTGACTCTCTCAAATTAAACGTAACTTCAAGTTGTTGATGATGAAATTTCATCAATTCTTTAGGTAGTCATGAATGGAAATGAATTATTGATTCATCATTTAGGTAGTCTTGTATATATTTGACACTCAAATTGACGTACCTGTGATTCTCAATGCAGCACCAAGAATTTGATGCAGTCAAACCAAAACCGGTAAAGCTTGCTATACCAAAAGTATGGACACTAAGAAGTACGAAATCCTGCTACAGTACCTGCATGTTTGGTCTTTTTGCTGTCTGGAATTAATTCTACCGGAAGCTCGAGAATGAACAAAAAGCAACTCTTCAATGGGTATTATACCTGAATTTTTCTCAGTCTAACTTATAGGTGTAGGATCTGTCAATGGTCAGCAGAATTCTGAGAATTCTTGAAACGATGTTTTTTTTTTTTTCTTTTCTTTTTTATTGCTTGAGAAGGACTTTATTTTCCTTTAGTCTAATATGTATTAGTTGATCCTTAAAGTGTCAGAAGACTGAATCAGAGGAGAATTCAAGACTACTATTTTACTTCTTTAAAAGCCAAGCCTCGTTCTCAAAAAAAAAATTGTTTCAAATTTTTGTGTTTAATTATGCATATATCATATATAATTATACTCATGTTCTTAGACATAAATTATACTCATTCTTAGACATAAATTATACTCAACATGTCATTTGATTTAACTTGTTTTCTTAATAACTTCAACTGGGTGTATGTATAACCTTCAATTCAACATGATATATTTCATGTCAAATACGGAAACAAAAATTGCTAAGAATTAATTTCATTTTATGCTTAAAGTGTCTATATAACAAAATTCTTCAATGTTTTTAGAGGTTTAGAAAGGTATAAAGGCAAAAAAAGAGATTTACCTATGGATTCTGGATAGAGTTATACATTACATGTATATTAGGGTAGCTATTAGTATGAGAACTTCAAGAATATATGCAAACAAAAGTTATTGATATGCTTGTTCAATTTAATTTTGGTTGCGCTTGTTAAGGTTTAGCAAAAAAAAAGTATTAGCTTATTGCATTTGTTTCTATGGTTGAATTGGTTTTGATTAACAAAGCAGTGGAAATAACTAACAATATCTTTGAATATTAGAGGGGAGACTTGGGAAATAAAATATTTCCGTCTATGTTGAAGTAAGAAAGAGAATATATATATATATATATATATATATATATATATATATATATAGGGATGTCAACAGGGCGGGTAGGGTACGGGTAGTAGCTCTCCTGTATCCTACTTACTGGATAAATATCTGTCCCGTATTCGTATCCATATCCGTCGGGTATCCATTGTGTGGGTATCCGCCTATTTTTTTCATATTCGCTGGTATCCACGTGTACCTGCGAATATTTGTAAAATTATTTAAAAAACAAATATTTAATCATAAATTCAAATAAAATAAAATAAAATATATCAATGTTATAAATTTTAAATAAAGTTTAAATAAATTCAAGTTGATACAAATTAATTGCAAAAGTAAATATAAAATGACGTTCAACACAATGAAAATTCTTTAATTAGTGTTTTGATCAACAAACTCACTTTCTTCGATTGGTTCTTGAAAAATAAACAAAATAAGCAAATAATAACCTTAATTGTCACATGCCAAATATTCTTATTGATGTAAGTTTAGCAGGTACGGGTATCCACGGGTACAGATACTATGATACACGTACCCGTCCCGTTAACATGCGGGTATCAAAAATACCCGTACCCACATGTAAAAGGCATTCATTTTTAATATCCGTTTTCTATCCATTGCGGGTTTTATTCACGGATACCCGCGAATACGAATTTTTTTGACATATATGTATATATATATATATATATATATATATATATATATATATATATATATATATATATATATTTTATATTTATATTTTTTATTATTTATATTTATATTTATTTTATTTTTGTGATTT